>ERZ773147.23-NODE-23-length-160221-cov-7.181949_pt1 | contig 160221 bp, 140 predicted proteins | sample MGYA00580851_ERZ773147 | MGnify/ENA primary metagenome ERZ773147 (study PRJEB29015, sample SAMEA2737818) | human gut metagenome | biome: human gut; feature: human-associated habitat; material: faeces | place: China | collected 2012 ... | reverse complement strand
ATGGGTGACCTCTCTGGTTGCGTCGCTCCATTATATGATGGATGCTTCGTTTGCCCTTATCCTCGAAAGGAACCCATATGATTGATGCGTGCCCCGAATCCGCTGTGCTCTTTTTTGACGTGGACGGCACGCTGACGTCGTTCGATCCCGACGATATGACCGATAAGGACTTTACGGCGGTTCGTCCCTCGCAGACGGTGGCTGAGGCGTTCCGTGCACTGCGCGATGTGGGGCACAAGGCATTTATCTGCACGGGTCGCCCCCTGTGGCTTATCGCCGATAGCCTGCGTGCGCTCGACCCCGCGGGCGTCGTGGCCATGGCAGGCGCTACGCTCGAGGTCGAGGGCCGCGTGGTGCATGAGGAGTGCTTTGACGAAGACATTGTTGAGGAGCTCGCGCGTCGCATTACTGTGGCGGGCGGCGAGGCGTTGTTCGAGACGAACGGTGCCACCTATTCACTTGAGCCAGTTGGTGTCGAACAGTCATTTCTGCTAGGCGCCGGCGTGGTGCATGGCGTTGATCAGATGCGCGTCGATGGGCATTTGCGCGTAGGCAAGGTGTGCATTAACGCGTGCGACCTGGCTCGCGTAGCCAACGATGACGGCTTTATCGAGCGCGAGTTTGAGCTGTGCAACACCGGTGGTCAGAACCGCGAGCTGAGCCCCAAGGGCATTGACAAAGGTGTGGGCGTGGCGCGAGCGCTGGCGTACCTGGGCCGCGAGGGAAATGCGCGCACTTTTGGCTTTGGCGATTCGGGCAACGACCTGGGCATGCTCGCTGCCGTCGAGACGGCCGTGGCCATGGGCAACGCCATGCCCGAGGTCAAGGCGGTCGCCGACTACGTGACCGACGATGTCGCACACGACGGCACCGTCACCGCGATGCAACATTTTGGCCTCATCTAATGAATCCCGCGTTCTGACGTTTGCTCAAACTGCGACTCTTTGCTTTTGCATGCTCAATCGATTTATCAATCCAAACACTGAGGTGTTTATACCGTTCGCCGAGAAGATAAAAAACCGCAGCTCACGCCTTGATAAACGTAGGTAAAGTGTTTAGCAGTTTATCGGCCGTATGCTAACGAAAGGAATCAGGCAGATGGCAATCAAGGTGTTCGCTGACGGTGCAAACCTCGAGGGCATGCTCGACATGTACGAGAACGGCAACGTTCAGGGTTTCACGACCAACCCGTCCCTTATGAAGAAGGGCGGCGTGACGGATTACCGCGCGTTTGCCAAGGAGGTCCTGGCCCACATCACCGATGTGTCCGTCTCGTTTGAGGTCTTTGCCGACGACGTCGAGACCATGGAGGTCGAGGCCCGCGAGATTGCTACCTGGGCCGAGAACGTCTACGTCAAGATTCCGTGCGTGACTACCAAGGGCGAGTCCACCGCCGAGCTGGTGCGCAAGCTTTCGGCCGATGGCATCAAGGTCAACGTCACCACCATCTTTACGCCTACGCAGGTTGACGAGATGGTCGAGGCCGTTGATGCCGAGACGCCGTCCATCATCTCGCTCTTTGCCGGCCGTATCGCTGACACCGGCGTCGATCCCATTCCGTTTATGACGGAGTCGGTGAAGAAGGCCGCCGCCAAGCCCAACTGCGAGGTCCTGTGGGCGTCCACGCGTGAGCTTATCAATATTTACCAGGCGGAAGGATGCGGTTGCCAGATCATCACGGTGCCCAACAGCATCCTGGCCAAGCGTAAGAACATCGGCCGTGACCCGTACGAGGTCTCGCTCGATACCGTGCGCGGTTTTGCCAAGGATATCGCCTCGCTCGGTTTCCATATCCTGCCGTAACGCGAACGCTGACTACATCGCGGGTTGTTCGCCCCGGCCTTTCCTTTCCCTATCGCTCACGCGCTTCGCGAGGGTCGCGCTAGGCAAAGGAAAGGCCGGGGCTGCCGACACGAACTTGCCGGTAGGTTGGTGATAGGCTTCCATATCCTGCCGTGGACAAAGGTACCCCGCCTGCGCCGTGCAAAATTGAGAGTATTCAGCAAGGTAAAGGCTTTTACCAGCTGGGTGAAGCATGGAACAGCCCCCGTTTTGGCTCTGATGACGCTAAAACGGGGGCTGTTTCTTGCTTTTTCGTCTCTGAGGGGCATACGGAACGGCGGAAATTGCAGAATACTCGCGATTTTGCACGCTGCTACAGGGGGTACCCTTGCTTTGGCGGTTTACTTCCCCTGCACCATGGTGAGGGAGATCTTCTTGCGGTCGCGATCGACCTTTTCGACCCACACCTTGACCGTGTCACCGACGCGCACCACGTCGCTCGGGTGCTTGACGAAGCGGTTGGCGAGCTTGGAGATGTGTACGAGGCCGTCCTGGTGCACGCCCACGTCGACGAAGGCGCCAAAGTCGACGACGTTGCGCACCGTGCCCTTGAGTTCCATGCCGGGCTCCAGGTCGTCGATCGAAAGCGCCGAGCGGCTAAAGACTACCTCGGGCGCGTCGTCGCGCGGGTCGCGACCGGGCTTCTTGAGCTCGTTGACGATGTCGATGAGCGTGAGGGTGCCGCAGTCCAGGTCGCTTGCCAGCGCCGAGATGCTGCCCAGGCGGCGCTCGATATCGGGCACGCCGCCGCGGCTGAGCTCGCTTGCCGCAACGCCGGCGCGCTCCAGGACGGCCGTGGCCACCTCGTAGCTTTCGGGGTGGACGCTTGTCGCGTCGAGCGGGTTCTTGCCGCCGCTGATGCGCAGGAAACCTGCGGCGTTGAGGTACGCCTTGGGTCCCAGCTTGGGGACCTTCTTGAGCTGGCGGCGATCGGTAAAGGCGCCGTTTTCCTCGCGGTAGGCCACGATGTTTTTGGCTACGCTCGGCGTAATGCCCGACACGTAGCCCAGCAGGCTTGCGCTCGCGGTGTTGACGTCGACGCCCACACGGTTGACGACGTCTTCCACCACGTGGCCCAAGGTGCGCGAAAGCTCGGCCTGGTCAAGGTCGTGCTGGTACTGGCCAACGCCGATGGACTGGGGCGGAATCTTGACGAGCTCTGCCAGCGGGTCTTGCAGACGGCGGCCCAGGCTCATGGCGCCACGTACGGTGACATCCAGATCGGGATACTCCTGGCTCGCGAGCTCGGAGGCGGAGTACACCGACGCGCCCGCCTCGTTGACGATGGTGTAGCGAAGGCTGGGCGCCTGCTCGGCAATAAACTCCGAGACGACTTCCTCGGTCTCGCGGCTGGCGGTGCCGTTGCCGATGACGATGGTGTTGACGCCGTCCTTCTTGACGAGGCGGGCGAGCTCGCGCTTGGTGCCGGCGACGTCGTGGCGCGGCTTGGTGGGGTAGACCACGCCGTGGTCGAGCAGCTTGCCGGTCTCGTCCATGACGGCGACCTTGCAGCCGGTGCGGTAGCCCGGGTCGAGCGCGAGCACGCGGGCGCCGCGTACGGGGCGTGCCGAGAGCAGGCCTTCGAGATTCTTGGCAAAGACGTTGATGGCCTCGGTTTGGGCGCGAACGGTGAGTTTGGCGCGGGCCTCGCGCTCCAGCGAGGGAGCCATGAGGCGCTTGTAACCATCAGCGATGGCGGCGTCAAAGACGGGCGCAAAGACGCCCTGGCGTCGGGGCCAACGGCTGCCGAGGCGTGCCGTGGCGGCAGCACCGTCGACGTTCACGCGCACGCGGAGCTTGTCCTCGCGCTCGCCGCGGTCGATCGCCAGCACGCGGTGGTTGGGAATACGGCGCAGCGGCTCGTCAAAGTTGTAGTAGGGCTCGTAGGGAGTCTTCTCCGCGGGGTCGGTGGCCTCGACGACGATGTCGGCGGTGTTTTGCGTAAAGGCGCGCAGGTCGGCGACGTTCTCGGGGTCCTCGGCCACCGTCTCGGCCACGATGTCCGCCGCACCGGCGAGCGCCTTCTCGGGCGTGTCGAAGCCGGCCTCCTCGTTGATGTATGCCGCGGCGGCGTCGAGTGCGCTGCCCTTGGCCGAGGCCTGCATGATGATCATGTTGGCGAGCGGCTCCAGGCCGGCCTCGCGGGCCTTTTGCGCGCGGGTCATGCGCTTCTTTCGGTAGGGCTTGTAGAGGTCCTCGACACGCTGGAGCTGCGTGGCCTCGCGAATCTGCTGCTCGAGCTCGGGCGTGAGCTTGCCCTGGGCGTCGATGAGCAGAATGACGTCCTCTTTGCGCTGCTCAAGATTGCGAAGGTAGGACAGGCGCTCGTCGAGTGCGCGCAGGGCGACGTCGTCCATGCCGCCCGTGGCTTCCTTGCGGTAGCGCGAGATAAAGGGAATGGTGTTGCCCTCGTCGATGAGCTTGACGGCCGCCTCGATGTTGGCGGCCTTAAGGTTGAGCTCGCGGGCGAGCTGGGCGATAAGATCCATGGGACTCCTTGCGTTTGAGGTGCGTTTGCAGCACAGGGCTACCAAGGATACCACCCGTCCCAAAAGACTGTTTTGGAGCCGCGCCACGAAAACGACCCATCTACTACGTTTGAACCGTATGGGTCGACCGTGCCTGGTTTTACCGAAAATCGGCAAGCTGTTTACCTGCGGTTTTTATTTTGCGAAATATGGCATGGTTGAGGGCAATCGGTTAAACGTAGTAGATAGGCCAATTTCGTGGCGAACGAATCAAGCTGAGGTGCAAAAGGCCCCCGTCTCAGAAAAATCGTCAGCGAAGTAGCAAAAAGCCCCGCGGGCAGGAGACTGCTCGCGGGGCAAAGAAGAGGGGCTTGTTGGTGGCGGACCGAGGACTCGGCGTGGGCTTCTGCCACGGCCGCTCTTAAGGCATTACAGCTCGACGAGCTGGCCGGTCTCGGCGGCCTCCTTGATAGCGTTGAGAAGTGTGAGCGTCTTGACGTTATCGGCCGGCGTCACGACGGGCTCGACCTCGCGGCGGACAACCTTCACAAAGTGCTTGAGCTGCATCTTGTGCGGCAGCGCCGGGTCGACGGCAGGAATCTCCATCTGCAGCGGCTTATGCCAGTTGGAGGCGCCGTCGTAGGAGAACTGGTGCAGGCGGGGCAGCGACAGGGCGCCTTTGGTGCCGCCGATGAAGTAGGCGTCGGCGTCGAAGGGGCGGTACTGAGGATCCTCGCGGGCGGTCGCCTCCCAGTTCCAGGGGCTGGCGGTGGCGTCGGAGATGGTCATGCTTGCGAGCGCGCCATCGGCAAAGCGAACGTTGACCACGGCGGAGTCCTCGGTCTCAAAACCGCGGGCGGCGCTGGACTGCATGCCCTGAACGGCGACGGGCTCGCCCAGCAGGTAGCGGAGCAGGTCGACGTCGTGGACCAGGTTGACCAGGATCGGGCCGGCACCCTTCTTGCGGCGCCACTCGACATCGAAGTACTCGTCGTTCTTATAGATCATGTAGTGGAAGCTCGACACGGTGAGCTTGCCCAGCTTGCCGGACTCGATGATCTCCTTGGCCTTGTTCACAAACGGGTTGTGGCGACGGTGCTGACCCACGAGCACGGGCACGCCGGCGGTCTCGGCCTCGGAGGCGAAGGCCTGGGCATCCTCAAGATCGTTGGAGATCGGCTTTTCGACCAGCGGCACGATGTTGCGCTTCACAGCCTCGCGGGCAACGCCCAGGTGCAGGTCGTTGGGGGTGGCGATAATGACGGCCTCGGGCTTGACCTCGTCCATCATCTGGGCGGGATCGGTATAAAACGGCACGCCGGCGGCCTCGGCCGTGGCGCGGGCGCCCTCAAAGGCGTCGGCGATGGCGACGAGCTCGGCCTCGGGCTCTTCGGTGACAAAGCGGATGTGGTTGCGGCCCATGGCGCCGGCGCCGATGACGGCAATGCGGACGGGATTGAGCTCGGACATTTCGACTCCTTAATACTGGTGACCGGTGGAATGCGACAAAGGGACAGTCCCTTTGTCGCATCGGTAAAACTAGGCGGACTTCTTCTTGCTGTCGGAGACCATCATGTAGACGGTGAGCACGACGGCGATGGCGGCGATCACGATGGCGCCGTAGAAAGACTGCTGGTAGGCGGCGCTGCCGGCCTCGGCGTGATATAGCACGGCGGTGATGGGCTGGCTGATCCAGGTGGAGGCGGCGTAACCCAAAAACATGATGCCGTAGTTGACGCCGATGTTGCTGGTGCCAAAGGCGCCACCGGTGAGCGGCGGGTAGATGACGAGCAGGGCGCCAAAGCTAAAGCCGAGCAGGGCGAGTGCCACAAAGAACATGCTCTGCGTAAAGCTCATCGACATGATGACGAGGGCGACGATGGTGACGACAAGGCTGATGAGCAGCGACTTATAGGCGCCGAGCTTGTCGATGATCTGACCAAAGGACAGGCGGCCAACCAGGTTGGCGCAGGTGTTGACGGAGACCACCACACCGCCGAGGGCGACGGCTGCGGCGCTCGTGGGGTCGGCGAAGAGCTGGACGGCGGCGATGGAGGCAACCTTGCCCACGAGCAGGGTACCCGCGGTGGCGGCAAAGGCGAAGGTGACGATGAGGACCCAGAAGCGCGGGGTCTTGACCATCTCGCCCGGGGTGAGGTCGCCGAAGGTGCCGGCATGTGCGCCGCCCTTGGGGGCCTCGAAGCCCTCGGGCAGCCAGCCGGCCTCGGGGGCCTTCAGGAACAGGGCGGAGGCGGCGATCGTCACAAAGAAGATGACGCCGAGTGCCTTGAGGGCGCCAAAGATGCCCAGGCTCGGGATGAGCAGTGAGGCGAGCACCGGGGACAGCACGGCGGGGCCGGCGGTCGAAGCGGCGAGCGTAATGCCGGAGGCCAGGCCCTTCTTGTCGATGAACCACTTTTGGCCCGTGGTGAGCGCGGGGTTGTAGCCAAGGCCGTTGCCGATGGCGGCGACGAGCGAGAACCACAGGTAGAACTGCCACGGCTCGGTGACGGTGCCGGACATGAACCATCCCAGGCCGTAGCACACGGCGGCGGCGATCACGACGTTGCGGGGGCCAATCTTATCGGAGATGCGGCCGGCGAAGATGCCCGTCACGGCCATGATGGTCTGAAAGACCGGGAAAGCCCAGGTAAGAGCGCTCGACCACTCGGGGTAGACGGCGAGCAGGTTCTTACTTACGACAGAATACAGGGCGATGGAGCTGATGAAGAACATAGTGACGCACGCGGCGGAAAGCACGACGGCGCGACCCTTGTTGGAGTTGGTGGAAGCCATTGGACTCTTTCTAATCGATGCGCAGGGAGGGGCGGACGCGTCCGCGGGGCCTCCCTGTCAGGCTGGTTTACTGGTCAGTCGGCTTTGCGACGCCGGACTCGTCGGACCAGAGCTCGACACCCTTGTTCTTAAGGTAGTTGTCGGCATAGGCGCGACGGCCGCCGGGCTTGGCGGTGAGGTCGCCCATCATATTGGAGAAGCCGCCATCGACCTTGATGGCGTCACCGGTGGTAAAGTCCGAGCGCTTGGACGCCAGGAACATGACGGCGTTGGCGATATCGCTGACCTCGCCGATGCGGCGCGTGGCGATCAGGCGGCTGCGGCTCTTCTCGACCTCGGGGTCGGCGTAGAAGTTGGCCGACATCGGGGTCTTAACGAAGCAAGGCTCGACGCAGTTGGAGCGCACGCCGTAGGGGCCCCACTCGGCGGCCAGCATCTTGGACATCATGTTGACGCCCGCCTTGGTGGAGCTGTATACGCCCGAGAACGTCTCGGGGGAGTGGCTGGCGACGGTCGAGATGTGCACCAGGCGGCCCTGGCCGGCCTTGATCATCTCGCGACCAAAGCGCTGCGAGGTGATGAAGTAGCCGGTGAGGTTGACGTTGAGCACCTGCTCCCAGTCGCTCAGCGGCAGGTCTTCCATGGCTGCGAAGCGCAGGATGCCGGCGGTGTTGACAAGGACGTCGACGCGGCCGAAGTCGGCGATGGTGGCGTCGACGGCGGCCTGAACCTCGGTCTCGTCGGTGGCGTTCATCTTGTAACCCTCGGCGTGGATGCCAAACTCGGCGGCGAGGTCGGCAGCTGCGGCCTTGACCTTTTCCTCGTCCAGATCGAGCAGGACGACGTTGGCGCCGTTGCGGGCGAACTCGCGGCAAATCTCGACGCCCATGCCGCCGAGTGCGCCGGTCACGGCGCAGACATCGCCCTCGAGCTTAAGCCAATTGCTCATAGGAACTTCCCTTCTTGTGCCTCCCAGTGGGTCGCTCCCATTAACCGACCCACGTGGTTTTCGCTGGTTATCGTATGCTTAGCGTTCGCGCAGGTGAATTGCATATTTGTTAGAATGGCGTTAACCGTAGGTTTACACTGTGCATTGAGGTTTGTTCTCAATTGAGCGTGTGACCTGCGAAAACGACCCCCTGCGGCGCTGTGGGCCCGCGCGTGCGAAAACGGGAGATTGACGTGTACGATCGACGACTTGACGCTATTTCGGCCGCCGCGGAGCTGGGAAGTTTCTCGCGTGCCGCGGCAAAGCTGCGCGTGTCGACCCCGGCGCTCGTCAAACAGGTGTCGGGGTTCGAGGCCGAGTTTGGCATCACGTTGTTCGAGCGCTCGCATTCGGGCGTTAAGGTGACGCCGGCGGGTGCGCTGCTGGTAGACGATGCGCGCTCGATCATGCGTCAGTCCGAGGATGCGTTGCGCCGTGCCCGACGCGCAGCGGGCGATGGCGGCGCCGTGCGTCTGGGCGTGTCGATGATGTGCCCGGGGCGCCAAACGCTGTCGATGTGGCCGAGTGTGCACGAGCTGGAGCCGTCGCTGCGCTTTGAGATTGTGCCGGTGAGTGACCTCTACGATGAGCGCGAGACCGTCATGCGCAGTCTTGGTCGCGAAGTGGATGTAGTGCAGTCGAGTTTTTCGACCCCGCGCTGGGGCGACGCCTGCCAAAAGCTCCTTATCGTCAACGTACCGTTTTATATTGATGTGCCGCGCACGAGCCCGCTTGCGCGCAAGACGCGCATCACGGTTGCCGACCTGGAGGGCATGCGCCTGCGCGTGCTCCGTCACGGCAACGACGCTATGGACAGCCTGCGCATCGACCTGTTGGCCGACGGCGGCGTGGACGTGATCGACGTGGATAGCTTCGACTTTGCGCTCTTTAACGAGGCGGAGGAAAAGGGCGATGCGGTGCTCACCTGCGGAGCGTGGTCGGGCGCGCACCCGGCCTTTGTGGGCGTACCGTTTCTATGCGGTCGCGAGGTGCCGGTCTTCTTGCACTACCCGCTCGAGCCCACCCTCCAAGTACAAAAATTCGTCAACGCCATGGCCCAACTCCTCAACTAGCTCATTTGGCGCGGGTAGTCTTTTTGGGACGGGGCTTTTTTAGCTACTTTTGCCGCCCTGCCTGCGCACCCTCAAAGTAGTCAAAAAGCCCCGTCCCAAAAAGACTAACAAAACGAGGCCCTGGCCAAACGGCCAGGGCCTCACTAACCTTTATTCCGTTTTAAACAACGGGCTGATTGCGCGCAGGAGGGTGCCCCGGAGCGGCGGGGTATTTCCTCCGCGCGCAGTTTCGCAGCGCAGCGAGAATGTTTGAGCACGGAGGAATTACCCCGCCACCCCCGGGGCGCCCTCCGTCAGTAACCAGTCCTACTCGAGCTCAAACGCACCCGTGTACAGCTGGTAGTAGTACCCGCGCTTGGCGATCAGCTCGTCGTGGTTGCCGCGCTCGATGATGCGGCCGTGGTCCAGACAGATGATCGCGTCAGAGTTGCGCACGGTGGACAGGCGGTGTGCGATGACAAACGTCGTGCGGCCTTCCATGAGTTTATCCATGCCCGCCTGCACGATGGCCTCGGTGCGGGTGTCGATGGAGCTCGTTGCCTCGTCCAGAATCATTGCCGGCGGATCGGCGACGGCAGCGCGGGCGATCGAGATCAGCTGGCGCTGGCCCTGCGACAGCTGGGCGCCGTTGCCGGTGAGCATGGTGTCATAGCCGTCGGGCAGGCGGGTGATAAAGTCGTCCGCGCCCGCGAGCTTGGCCGCCGCGATGCACTCCTCGTCGGTCGCATCCAGGTTGCCGTAGCGGATGTTATCCATCACGGTGCCGGTGAACAGGTTCACGTCCTGCAGCACGACGCCCAGGCTTCGGCGCAGGTCGGCCTTGCGGATCTTGTTGACGTTGATGCCGTCGTAGCGGATCTTGCCGTCGGCGATGTCGTAGAAGCGGTTGATGAGGTTGGTGATGGTCGTCTTGCCGGCACCGGTGGCGCCGACAAACGCGACCTTCTGGCCCGGCTTGGCAAACACGGACACGCCGTGCAGCACCTCGTGGTCGGGCGTGTAGCCAAAGTCGACGTTGTCCATGACCAGGTCGCCGCGCAGCGGTACGTACTCGATCTCGCCGGTTGCGCGGTGCGGATGTTTCCATGCCCACATGCCGGTGTGGTGGTCAGCCTCCTCGAACTCCCAAGTCTCGGGGTTCACCTGTGCGTTGACGAGCGTCACGTAGCCTTCGTCGGCCTCGGGCTTCTCGTCGATGAGCTCAAAGATGCGGTCGGCGCCGGCGAGGCCCATGACCACGGCGTTGATCTGCTGCGAGATCTGGCCGATCTGTCCGCAGAACTGCTTGGTCATGTTGAGGAACGGCACCACGACGGCGATGGACAGCGCCATGCCCGAGATGCTCAGGTTGGGCACGCCCAGTGCCAGGAAAATGCCGCCGGCAAGGGCCACCAGCACGTAGAGCAGGTTGCCCAGGTTCATAAGGATGGGCATGAGGATGTTGGCGTACATGTTGGCCTTTTGCGAGACCTCGAAGAGCTTCTCGTTGCGCTCGTCAAAATCGGCCTCGGCGGCAGACTCGTGGCAGAACGCCTTGACGACCTTCTGGCCGTTCATGACCTCCTCGATATGGCCCTCGACCACGCCGAGCTCGGTCTGCTGCGCAATGAAGAAACGCGCGGAATTGGAGCCGAGCAGCTTGGTCATAAAGGTCATAAAGGCGACGCCGGCGATGATGACCAGGCACATCCACACGCTGTAGTACAGCATGATAAAGAACACCGTGACAATGATGATGATCGTCATGAGCAGGTTGGGCAGCGACTGACTGATCATCTGGCGCAGCGTATCGATGTCGTTGGTGTAGTGGCTCATGATATCGCCGCGCTGGTGCGTGTCGAAGTAGCGGATCGGTAGGTCCTGCATGCGGTTGAACATCATCTCGCGCAGCTTCTCGAGCGAGCCCTGCGTGACGATAGCCATGGCGCGGTTCCAGAAGAGCGAGGACAGGACACCGACGCCGTAGATGCAGGCGAGGGTGGTCACGAGCTGCAGAATCTTGGGCTGTGCGGCTTCCCAATCGCCCGACTGCCACGATTCGCTAATAATCTGCAGGGCGCTCTGCAGGAAGGTCGCGCCGATGGAGTTGATGATGGCGCAGAGCACCACGCCGGCGACGACAAGGGGCAAAAGCACGGGATAGAAGCCAAAGAGCGTCTTGATGAGGCGCGACATGGTGCCGCCCTTGCGGTTGAGCGCGCGCTCGGCGGTCGTTGCCTTACTCATGGGCCTCGCCTCCTTCCTGGGTCTGAGCTTGCGTTGCGGTCATGTCGGTGTTGTCTGCCGCCGTGTTCGCGTCGCCAGAGACGTCGTCGGCGTCTTGCGTACCTTCGGCAGACATCTTGTTTTGCGAGGTAAAGGTCTCGCGGTAGATCTCGCTCGTCTTAAGCAGCTCGTCATGGGTGCCGATCTGCGCGATACGGCCGCCCTCCATGACGATGATGCGGTCTGCGTCCTGCACGGAGCTGATGCGCTGGGCGATGATGAGCTTGGTCGTGTTGGGCAGATAGCTTGCCAGTCCTGCGCGGATCTTTGCGTCGGTCTTGGTGTCGACGGCGCTGGTGGAGTCGTCCAGGATCAAGATCTTGGGGCGACGCAGCAGGGCGCGTGCAATGCACAGGCGCTGCTTCTGACCGCCCGAAACATTAGAGCCGCCCTGTTCGATCCAGGTGTCGTAGCCCTTGGGGAAACCGTCGACAAACTCGTCGGCGCAGGCCAGATGCGCTGCCTCGCGGACTTCCTCGTCGGTGGCGTTCGGGTCGCCCCAACGCAGGTTCTCGGCGATGGTGCCGCTAAACAGCACGTTTTTCTGCAGCACCATGGCGACCTGGTGACGCAGCGCGTCCAGGTCGTAGTCGCGCACGTCCACGCCGCCCACGCGCACAGCGCCTTCGGTGGTGTCGTACAGGCGGGCGATGAGGTTAACGAGCGTGGACTTGGCCGAGCCGGTGCCGCCGATGATGCCGATGGTCTCGCCGCTCGTAATGTGCAGGTCGATATCGTCGAGCGCCTGGCGTTTCGCATGCGCGGAATACTTAAAGCTCACGTGGTCAAAGTCGATGGAACCGTCGGCAACCTCGAGCACGGGCTCGGCGGGATTGGCGATCGTGGGCTCGGCGGCCAGCACCTCGGCAATGCGGTGTGCCGATTCGTCGGCCATGGTCACCATGACAAAGATCATCGACAGCTGCATCAGGCTCATGAGAATCTGGAAACCATAGGTAAAGGTCGAGGAGAGCTGGCCCACGTCGAACAGCGTGCCCTGGCTCGTGATGATGAGCTTGGAGCCTAGGTAGATGATGACGACAAACGCGCCGTTGACGCAGATGTTCATCATGGGGTTGTTAAAGGCGAGCAGCTTCTCGGCGCGGGTGAAGTCCATCTGGACGTCGCGCGCGGCGGTCGCGAACTTCTCCTTCTCAAAGTCTTCGCGCACATAGCTCTTGACCACGCGCATGCCGGTGACGTTTTCCTCGACGGACTCGTTAAGGGCATCGTACTTGTGGAACACGCGCGAGAAGATGGGGCGCACCTTAAAGATGATAAAGAACAGTCCAAAGCCCAGCAGCGGAATGATGACCAGGTAGACCATGGCGACGCTGCCGCCCATGATAAACGCCATGGTAAAGGCGAAGATCAATACCAGCGGCGCGCGCACGGCGATACGGATGATCATCATAAAGGCCTGCTGCACGTTGTTGATATCGGTGGTCAGGCGCGTGACGAGCGAGGAGCTCGAGAACTCATCGATGTTGGCAAAGCTGAACGTCTGGATCTTGTAGAACAGGTCGTGACGCAGGTTCTTGGCGAATCCGCAGCTCGCATGGCTGCAGGTGACACCAGCCGCGGCGCCAAAAGCAAGCGACGTCAGCGCGATGAGCACCAAAAAGCCTGCGGTGGGAAGCATCTCGGCTACGGTGGCGCCGTCTTTGATGGCGTCGATCAGGTTGGCGGTGATAAATGGAATCAGCATCTCGCAGAGCACCTCGCCAAGCACGAGCAGCGGCGTGGCAACAGTGACTTTCATATAGTCGCGGATGCTTCCCATGAGGGTTTTAATCATCCAGTTCCTCCCAGGTTACGCGGATTTTATCGAGCATTTCGGCGAGGTCCTCGCGCTCGTCGTGGGTGAGCGCGCTAAAGGCCCGTTCTCTAAAGCGGATGCGGGCCGCCTGGTCGATGCGGGCGTTTTCCCGGCCGGTTTCGGTCAGGCGAATGGTGAGTTGCCGTCGATCCTTGGGGTTACGGCTGCGCTCGATGAGGCCGTTGAGCTCGAGCTTGGACAGGATCTCGGAAAGCGATCCCGGCTTGAGGTCAAAGTGCATGCCGAGCTCCTGCTGCGACATCTCGCCGCCGGGTTGCTTGGCCAGCAGGCAGATGATGGGCGCCTTGCCGGATACGCCTCCGCCATGAAAGTGCATGTAATGGCCGCAAAAGCCCAGGCCGCTCAGGATGCGCTTGGCGAGTTTGTCTTCGGCGCTGACCGCTTCGGGTATGTCTACCGGTTGCGACGGGTCACCGCCGGGCTCATGCGGAAGGACGAGTGGTTCAACACACATATCTAAGCTTCGCTCCTTTCTTTAGTTAGGTAGTTGAATTGTTTTGTGCCTAACCAATTTAGGAGCACGGTAAATAAATGTCAAGGTACCAAACTTATAGTTACGGCGTTTTGCCAAACGCCGTAACCGCTCGACGCTGCAAACGCTCCTAAGCGGCAATCTGGCGTTCAATCGTCGGGCATGGCCACAAGGCCTATGCCCTCCTCTTTCACGCCACCTTGCTCGCTTAGGAGCGTTTTCGCTGTCCGTCCTCAACATGTGATTCCGCCACGGTCCGCTTCGGTGCATGTGATCCCTTGGGGACGGAGGAAAAGGGATCATTTTCCGAAACCTTTCCGCAACAATTTGACCTCCACGGCGCCACCGCCCGCTCGCAATGCCCCCTGCGCTACACTTAGTCGCACTGTGGCGCTGTCGCGCCGCGCCCGAAACAAGGGAGACCCTCATGAAGAACACTCAGCTGCTGCTGATCAACGATATGTGCGGCTACGGCAAGGTCGCGCTTTCCGCCATGCTGCCGGTACTGTCGCACATGGGCTACCGTATCCATAACTTGCCGACGGCGCTCGTTTCCGACACGCTCAACTACCCCAAGTTCTACATCCACGACACCACCGAGTACGTGCGCCAAAGCCTCGCTATCTGGGAGGAGCTCGGCTTTGAGTTCGACGCCATCTCGACCGGCTTTATCGTGACCGAGGAAGAGACGCGCATCATCTCGGACTTTTGCCACCGCCGTGCGCAAAAGGGCACCAAGGTGTTCGTCGATCCCATCATGGGTGACAACGGCAAGCTCTATGCCGGCGTGCCCGAGTCCACGATTGGCCTCATGCGGCACCTGCTGGAGTGCGCAGACTACGCGGTGCCCAACTACACCGAGGCCTGTCTGCTCGCCGATACGCCTATTGCAGAGCAGATCACGCCCGATGAGGCCCGCGCCCTTGTGGACGCCGTGCGCGAGTTGGGTGCCAAGTCGGTGGTCATTACGAGCGCCGTGGTCAATGGCACGAACGCGGTTATCGGTTACGACCATGTAGCGGGGGAGTACTTCACGATTCCCTTTGAGTTCATTCCGGTCTATTTCCCGGGCACGGGCGACACGTTCTCGGCGGTGCTCGCCGGCCGCGTTATGGCGGGCTGGAGTCTGCAGCGCGCGACGTCCGATGCCATGCGTGTGGTGGCCGAGCTTATCGAGCGCAATGCCGACCAAGAGGACAAGTCGGCCGGCCTTCCCATCGAGGCCTGCCTGGATGTGATTGACCATGAGTAACGCCGGCGAGGGCGGTGCCGACGGATTCGCCGACGAGAACAAGCCGCTCGGCGCCCCGCGTGGCAAGCGTCCGCGTATCCGCATTAGCTGCGTGGACCAGCTGGGGACGTGCCGCTGCCACCACGGTCACAAGCCGGGCGACGTTTTTGACTTTGACCGAGACCGCGGCAAGATGTGCGCCATGGCCTGCCATGTGGGCTTTCCCTATATCGATATCCTGCGCTATGGCGGAACCGTGCCTGGCAACGAGCCCGGCACGGCAAAGTTCTGCTGCCCCGAGGTCGATACTCTGAACGTCTGGCTTGCCGAGATCGTCGACGAGTAACCGAGCGAGGATTTTCTCCCGTCGAAATATCGAGCGTGGATTATCTCCCGTTTTGGGCGCAATTTCGCACTCAAAGTGGGAGATAGTCCTCGCTCGATTTGTATGCGAGAATCCCGACCTCACTTATGCCCATGCTTAGGCGCACGCGTCGTTGTTCTATGCGCGAGTAAGCTCAAATTTCTGCATTTCATCAAATTTCGGTACTAAAAATCTCTGCATTTCATCGATAATAGTCGATATAAATATCTGCATTTCATTTATCGAGGCGATGGGAGAGCTTATGTTGCGCAGGAAAATCGCTGATGAGCTTGATTGTTGGCAGAGATCCATTGAACGAAAGGCGTTGTTCGTCACGGGTTCTCGCCAAATCGGTAAGAGCTACTCGATTCGCGAGTTCGGTAAGTCAAACTACGCAACCTATATCGAGCTCAATCTCGCGGAAAATCGCCAGGCAAAAGATGCTCTTCTCGAGGCACGGGATGCCGACGATTTCATCAGCAGGGTGACGCTTCTCTCGGGAAAGCCGATTGCCCCGGGCGAGACCCTCGTGTTTATCGATGAGGTGCAGGAGGCACCGGACATCATGACGATGGCCAAGTTCCTTGTCGAGGACGGTCGTTGCCGCTGGGCGTTCTCGGGATCCATGCTCGGGACCCAATTCAAAGGCGTCAGGTCCTATCCCGTGGGGTATGTCCATGAACTCAAGATGTTTCCGCTGGATTTTGAGGAGTTCAGCTGGGCGATCGGGGTGAGCGAAGAGGCGCGGCGCTCGATTTGCGATGCGTGCCGCAACGAGACACCGGTTCCTGGTTATATTCACGACGCAATGATGGCAAACTTCAGGACCTATATCGTCGTCGGCGGGATGCCGGAAGTCGTGCAGCGATTCCTCGACACGCAGGGTGATCTGGCATCTGTCCGCCAGCTCCAGTCCGAGCTGAACGGGCAATACCGTCGGGATATCTCAAAATACGCGAACGGGCGCGCGCTCCAGGTGCAGAGTATCTTCGACCAGCTTCCTGTCATGCTGGAGGGCGAGAACAAGCGTTTTGTGCTCAACTCGATCGACCCCAAGGCCCATTTCGAGAAGTACCAGCGCGACTTCGTCTGGCTCGTCGATGCCGGCGTCGCCCTCAAGACCGATATCGTAACCGAGCCAAAGTCCCCGCTGCTTAAGACAGCGCGACCGTCCCAGTTCAAACTGTACCAGTCCGATACCGGGATGCTGATGGCCCGTTATCCCATCGGGGTCGCCCAAGCGGCGTACCTCGACAGCAAGGAGCCCAACCTCGGCGGCGTGTACGAAAACGTGGTGGCTCAACAGCTGGCTGCCCAGGGAAGGGGGCTGTATTACTACCAGACCAAGAAACGGGGCGAGGTCGATTTCGTGATCGACGGCCCGGATGGAACGGCCGTGCCCATCGAGGTTAAATCGGGGACGTATTACCATGCGCACGCCGCGTTGGGCCATGTGCTTGAAACGGCCGAGTATGGCGTAAAGCGCGGGATTGTTTTCTCGAGAGGCAACGTTGAGCGCGACGGCGCCGTTCTCTATCTGCCTCTGTATGCGACTTGGACCCTTTCGGATGTTTTGGGCGACTTCCGTGCCGAGGGGATAAAGCTGGAGGTCAAGCCGGTCTAGGGACAGTCCCCGACGCGACAAAGGGATAGTGCCTTTGTCGCATCCGCTATCCGAGATAATGAGCGTGGATTTTCTCCCGTCTAGAGCGCACTTGAATGCTCAAAGTGGGAGAAAATCCACGCTCGATCTGTATGCCGATGACGCGGCTCGCGAGGTTCGTGCCTCCGCGAACCTACAGCTGCTCGAGCATAGCGGCGCAACCGGCGAGCACGTCGCGGTAGGTGGCATCGAAATTGCCGGTATACCAGGGATCGGCCACGTCGCCGGGGCGATCGGTCCAGTCGAGCAAGCGCGTAATCCTGCCGTCGGGGTCGTCGCCAAAGATGCGACGCAGGCCGCGCGCGTTCTCAGCATCCATATAGACAATGCGATCCCAGTCGCCATACTCCGCGCGACGCACCTGGCGCGCGCGGTGGGCGACGACGGGGATTCCGACCTCGCGTAGCTTGGCAACGGCACCGTGGTGCGGCGGGTTGCCGATCTCCTCGGTCGAGGTCGCTGCAGAATCGATGACAAACTCGCCCGCGCGCCCAGCGCGGCGCACCAGCTCGGTAAACACGGACTCAGCCATCGTCGAGCGGCAGATGTTCCCATGACAGATAAACAGTACGCGTTGCATAGGACGATACCTTTCATATAGAAGGCTGCTAAAGGGTCGAAGCCGGACGCATGCCAAGTTTTATTTCTTGGCCAGTTTGAAGTAACGCTCAAATATCAATTCGAAAACGTAATAGAACATCAATCGACTGTCGAGGTCCATGCTGCCCAAGCGGATTTCTTTTTGCACGGTGTAGATGGGGTAGTCGGCTAGTTTCGAGAGAGAATTTCGAGAAAAGCCGGTGAGCGTGACGACCTTGCATCCGCGCGTTTTGGCTATCGATGTGGCGTCAATAGACACCTGCGTCTCACCGCTGACTGAAACGCTGAAGACCAGGTCGTTTTTGCCAAGCAGTTCTGCGTAATGCCTCATGACGTGGCGTTCACTGAGCGTGTCGGTATTCTTGCCCATTATTTTGAGCTTTTCAGCCATTTCGAGGCACGGGTACTTCGAAAAACCCGAGCAGAAGAACACGATATGCGAGGCGTCCTGGATAAGACTCACAACCGAATCGATGACCCGGTCGTTAAGCAGATCTTTGGTCTGTACGAGCTGGGTATCAAGAGGAAGTGCCTCGATAGTGAATCGATTGCGGTCGAGCGAGGCGGAATACGATTGTTTGAGCTCCGTAAACCCCGAGAAGCCAAGCTTATGGGCAAGCCTGACGATTGTATTGGGAGCGACGAAGAACCGTTCAGCAACGCTCTTAAGCGTGACATCGTCAATATCATCACGCAGCTCGATGATGTAGCGCATGATCTCGCTTTCGAGATCGTTGAGCTTGCTCTCGCCAGCTCGCACATGATCATAAAAAGATTCTTGATCTTTCATAAGATGTTTCAGCCCCTCGCACCTCGCCGTATATATGGTACCGCTTTGTGTAGCCAGGTGAGAAATCGGTAATCGGTCAAGATTGCCTATTGCCCATGAACTGGGCAAACGCGCGTGTTTGCCTACACATATCTGTGTCGTGAGCGAAATCATGTGTCCCCGTTTCGCATTGGCCCACACGGGGACTCGCAAATGACCTTATGTCGCAAAATATCAATCGAAACGAAGCAAGCCGAGGACAACCGCGGAGCCCAAGGTCTTCGAGAACACCGATCAGCCAACCCTGGAGGGACGGAACATGAAGGATAAGCTCAATATTGTGATCGTTGGCGGCGGCTCCACGTGGTGCCCTGGCATTCTTAAAGCCCTGACCAAGCACATGGACATTCTGCCGCTGAACCGCGTGATGCTCTATGACATCGATGCCGAGCGTCAGCGTCCGATCGGCGAGTTTGGCAAGATCCTCTTTGCCGAGGAGGAGCCCGGTGTGGAGTTTGGTTACACCACCGATAAGGACGAGGCATACACCGACGTTGACTTTGTGCTCTGCCAGATTCGTACCGGCGGCTACGAGATGCGCAGCAAGGACGAGAAGATTCCGCTGCATATGGGAATCATCGGCCAGGAAACGGTGGGCCCTGGCGGCATGGCTTACGGTATGCGCTCCATGCATGACATGGTTGAGATCGTCAACGACGTTCGCGCTCATAGCCCGGAGGCGTGGATTATCAACTACACCAACCCGGCTGCTATTGTGGCATATGGTCTCGAGCGCGTCCTGCCCGATGAGCATCGCGTCCTCAACATCTGCGACCAGCCTGTCAACCTCATGCGCTCTTACGGTCGCCTGCTCGGTCGCGATATGAGCAAGACGGAGCCCGTGTACTTCGGCCTCAATCACTTCGGTTGGTTCAAGCACATCTACGATGAAGAGGGCCATGACCTCGTCCCGCAGATTAAGGAATACACGGAGAAGAACGGCTTCCTTCCTGCCGATGCCGAGCAGCGTGACCAGTCCTGGCTTGATACCTACGCCATGGTCAAGGACATGCTCGAGGACTTCCCCGACTATCTGCCCAACACTTATCTGCAGTACTATCTGTATCCCGAGTACAAGGTCGCTCACCTCGACCCCGACTACACTCGCTCCGACGAGGTTATCAACGGTCGTGAAAAGCGCGTGTTCGCCGAGTGCGAGCGTGTTGCCAAAGTCGGCACCGCAAAGAACTCCTCGGTTGTGCAAAACGACGCTCATGGCGATATGATCGTGGAAATCACCTCGGCCATTTATCGCAACACCAACAAGACCTTCATTGTCATCGTGCCCAACAACGGCATTATCGAGGGCATGCCCGATGACGCCATGGTCGAGGTCGCGGCAAGCGTGGGCGCCAATGGCCCGCAGCCCTATGCTGTTGGCAAGATCGGTACCTTCTATCGCGGCCTTATGGAGAACCAGTACGCCTATGAGCGCCTGACTGTTGAGGCTTGGATGGAGGGTTCCTACGAGAAGGCTCTGCAGGCACTCACGCTTAATCGTCTGGTCGGTGACGCAAAGAAGGCTCGCAAAGTGCTCGACAAGCTCATCGAGGCCAATAAGGATTACTGGCCGGAGCTTAAGTAGCTAGTTCCATAGCGCTTGATAACTGTTATGGGGCGTGTGGGTTGTAGAACTGCACGCCCCGTTTCTTTAAGAGGGGTATCCCATGAACAAAGATGAGCTGCTGGCAAAGTTCCAGCGTCTGGGCAAAGTCCTCATGACGCCTGTCCTGATCCTGCCAATCGCCGGCATCCTTCAGGGCTTTGGCAATGCCTTTACCAGCCCCACCCTTACGGCAGCTGTTCCCTGGCTTGCTGCTCCGGGCTTTGCGATCTTCTTTTCGATTCTCAAGGCCGCTGCCAGCATCGTTATGAACAACATCCCGGTTATCTTCTCGATTTGTCTCGCCTATGGCTTCGCCAAGTCCGAGAAGGCTACCGCGGCGCTTTGTGGCTTTTTGGGCTACATGTGCATGAACTCCGTGATGGGCACGTTCCTTACGGCGACTGGTGTCATCGATCCCGCGAATCTTACGACGGGCCAGAGCACGATCCTCGGTATCACCACGCTCGACACTGGCGTTATCGGCGGTCTTCTGGTGGGCGCAATCGTCGCATGGTTGCATAACCGTTACTACAAGATTGAGCTGCCTGCCGTGTTCTCCATTTTCAACGGCACGCGCTTTATCCCGGCGGTGACGCTGCTCTCATGCAGCATCCTCGCATTGGTCATGTCCTTTGTTTTCCCGTTTATTCAGAACGCTCTCGGTGCGCTGTCCGAGTTCATCAAGACTACGGGTGCCTTTGGTGCATTTGTCTACGGCGCCGGCGAGCGCATGCTCCTGCCTTTTGGCCTGCATCACTTTGTCTATTTGCCGTTCTTCTTCACGTCGCTCGGTGGCGTCGAGACCATCGACGGCCAGACTGTTCAGGGCGCTATCAATATCTACAACGCGATCCTGGGCTCTCCCAGCACGCCGTTTAACATCGAGGTCAGCCGTTTTGTCATGAACGGCAAGGTTATCTTCGCCATGTTCGGCCTGCCTGGCGCTGCGCTCGCCTTCTACAAGACGGCGCTTCCCAAGAATAAGAAGAAGACCGCAGCGCTCATGATTGCCATCGTGGTGCCTTGCATCCTCTCCGGCATTACCGAGCCGCTCGAGTACTCCTTCCTGTTTATCGCGCCCATCCTCTACGTGTTCCACGCTCTCATGGCTGGTCTTGCCTATGCGCTGACCTATATCCTGCAGTTCAACGTGGCTGGCTCCGCGTCCTTCGGCGGCCCGCTCTTGTCGTTGATCTTTAACGGCATTATGGGTGCAGCCAAGGGCTCCAACTGGCAGGTTATCCTGTTCCTCGGCCCCATCTACTTCGTGGTGTACTACTTCGTCTTCAAGTTCATCATCCTTAAGAAGGACCTTAAGACCCCTGGCCGCGAGGAAGAGTCCGACGATGAGGCCGCAAAGGCTCCCAAGACTGTGATCAGCGACCTCATTCCCGCCATCGTTGAGGCAGTGGGCGGCGACAACAATATTAAGTCTGTCGAGGCCTGCTTCACCCGTCTGCGCATCCAGCTCAATGACTGTGACAAGGTGGTTGATGACGCCGAGTTTACCGAAAAGCTCGAAGCGCGTGGCATCGTGCATGTCAACGGCGGCGTGCAGATTGTCTACGGCAACATGGCATCTAACTACGCGACTCAGATGCGCGAGCTGCTGGGCATGGAGTAAACGACTCAAACACACAATCAAGATTAATACAGGTCGGCGCCCGATTCTTCAATCGGGCGCCGACCTGTGCTGTTTTGGGGCGAATGGGCAAGTACATGACGTGCTCGCTGCTCTCTTTTGGCGCCGCCTATCGTGTATTCGGACGCCTTGCGACGGTGAGGTGCGTTCTTTTCGGTTCTAGCGTGTTTGCGGCTAGCGCTGCGCCCGAAGTCGATTTGCACAGCTGATATACAGAGCGTTAACCGCGCTTTGTAGACTCATGCCCTCAACCAAGGCGGTCGAGTACTCGCTGAGTGACTCCGCGCTCACGGGTAGCAAGAGCTCACGCGCCCCGTTGTTATCGAATGCCATGTTGCTCGATATCCAAATAACGCGGCAACCTCGCCGCTTGGCCTCAACGTAAAGATTGAAGATATGGCTCGTCTTCCCTGAGAACGATACAAAGATGGTTAGGTCGTCGGGTTGGAGCAGACAGAGCGACGTCTCCTGTCCCTTGACGGAGCCAAATGAGAAGCACAGTCGGTTTACGCGGCTCAGCTTTTCGCAGAGTGAGCGGGCGGCGAGATTGGAGAATGAGCTTCCGTATACGTAGACATTTTGCGCATCGAGAAGCCAGTCAACGGCCCGCTCGAGTCGATCTTCAGTGAGCAGGCGTTTTGTTTCAAGCAAAGAGGTCTCTACGATATCGAAATACCAGGGTATATCGATTTGCTTATGAGCCCTTGCCTCGGTTGTCTCACGCTGGAGCCAAGCGTTGAAGTCGTCAACTTGCTCTTTGAACGATCGAAAGCTCGAGCCGTTTACGCGCCTGCAGAAGCGCGAGATGGTCGCGGGCGATGTATTGCACGCGCGGGCAAGTTCTTCTATTGAGAGCTCTGGGATCTCGTCGTGATGGGAAAGGGCGTAGAGTGCGATGTGGGCGTCAAGGCTGCCGCCCTTCTCGACGTCTTCGATACAAGACCTGAGGTTCGAATAGACCTCGTACATCGACATTCAAATCACTCCAAACAATAATGCCCCGGAGCGGATATGCCATCTCCGGAGCATTGTGGTGAAGCTATGGGACGGATTTATTCCATGCCCAAGTATTCTCTCATTTCGACTTTGTAGACAGAAGCTTTATTGCCGTAAACGATCTGAACACCGCCGCCAACGTGCACGATGGCGCTGGCGCCGAGGTCTTTGGTGAAGACGCTATCGTCCTTGACTAGGGCGGTGTCTTTGAGGCTGAGCCTCAGGCGGGTGAAGCAGGCGTTGACACCCGAGATGTTATCGGCGCCGCCCACGGCTTCCACGATCTGCGGGATGAGCTCGCTTACCTGGACAGGTGCTTTGGAGTCGATGGCCGACGTGTCATCCGCTGCCTGCGTGTCATCATCCTCGCGGCCCGGGGTTTTGAGGTCAAATTTCTTGATAAAGGTGCGGAACAGCACGTAATAGATCCCGAAGTAAGCGATGCCGAGCGGAATAAGCCAGAACCAGTTGGAGCCTTTATCGGCGTTCATGATGCCGTTGAAGATCCACGAGAGGAGCGGTCCGCCGAAGGCGGAAGGCCCGGGCACATTGAACTGTACCAGGTAGGTGAGTACATACGCGATGCCGCACAGCAGGGCGTGGACCACATAGAGTACGGGCGCTACAAAGAGGAAGGAGTACTCGAGCGGTTCGGTTATGCCCATGATGGCGGCCGGAATAACGGCGGCGATCATGAGGGAGCCGACCTTCTTTTTATTCTCGGGACGGGCACAGTGGTAGATGGCGAGCGCTGCCGCGGGCAGGCCGCACATGGCGAACAGCACCTTGCCGTTCATGACGTATTTTGAGATGTCGATGTCGTACATCATGCCGGGCGTGTTGAGCATGGCGTTGTAGATGTTGACAGCACCTTCGACGGTCTGGCCGTCAACCTGGATGCTACCGCCCAGAGAAGTGAAGAAAAACGGCAGGTAGATGAAATGATGCAGGCCGAAGGGCAGAAGCATGCGCTCGGAGAAGCCATAAATGAACGCGCCAAACACCCCGGTGGAATCGATGAGTGTCGAGGCGGCCTTTAGGCCGGTTTGCACAAACGGAAACACGAAGGCGAGCGCAACGCCCACCAGGCTTGCGAAAACGACGGTGAGGGCGGGGACGCAGCGCGTGCCGTTGAAGATGCCGAGCACCGGCGGAAGCTGCACCTTATAGAATCGGTTGTGGATCCACGCGACTACCAAGCCGATGATGATGCCGCCGAATACGCCGGTGTCGAGTGTGGTTACGCCCAGGATGGCGTTCTGACCGGTCTGTAGGTTGGCGGGATCGATGGTGCCCAGCAGGATAAGCAGCTGACCCATGATCGTGTTCATGGTCATGTAGCCGATGAAGCCTGAGAGTGCGGCGGTCGCCTTCTCGGCCTTGGCGTAACCGTAGGCGATGCAGATCGCAAAGAGAACCGAGATGTTACCATTGATAACGTTGCCGGCTGCTTTGATGAGCGTGCTAAAGATCACCATCGGCTCGGTGCCCAAAAACGGGCAGAGCGAGATGAGGTTAGCATTGGAAAGGGCGGAGCCCAGACCGACCAAAATGCCGGAAACGGGCAGGAGGAGGACCGGCGCCATGAGCACCTTGCCGAGTCTCTGGAACTCGCTGTAGAGCTTGCTTTCTTTCATGATGTTCCTTCGATGCGCGGGGAGTTAGGACAGGGTCGGCCAATAATCGCCGTTCGCTTCGATCAGGTCGTCGAGGATTTGGCGCGCGACGGTAGTCGAAGGGACGGTCTTGTTGATTGCGATGGCTTCGAGCGCCTTCTGGTAGGAATGCTCGTAATATGCGTCGACGGCGAGCTTTTCACTGGCATTCTGCTCTTCGATAAGCCCCTTGTAGAAGGTGGGGATAGCAGGCTGGCTGATGGGTTCGGGGCCCCAAGAGCGCAGGTAGGCGGGAACCTCGACCATGGCGTCGTCGGGCAGGTTGGGGATGGCGCCGTTATTCTCGACGATTACGAGATAACGTTCGCATTTGTTGTAGGCGATAGAGGCGGCTGCGTCGACGATAAAGTCGCCAAAGACCGTGAAGCTCTGTACGGGGCTCTTGTAATTGGCGGGATCTGCCAGGTACTTGTCGTGCTCGGCAAACATCTCCTTCTCGCGTCCGTTGATGACGTTGTCGGCGCGCGTCCAGTTGGGGTCCATGTCATCTGCCATGTCTTTGGAGTACAGGTAGTACTGCAGGTAGCTGTTGGGCAGATACTCGGGATAGTCCTTCACAATCTTGACGTATTGACCCCAGGTGTGCATCCAGTCCTTGTCCTTGTGATGCTTGTCGCTCACGGCCATGCCGTGCTCGAGAATCATCTGACGGAGCTCCGGCAGACGATCGCGCCCCTGCTTGTCGTAAATTTTGGTAAACCAGCCAAAGTGATTGAGTCCAAAATACATGGGGTCGATATCGCGCCAGCTGGGAAGTCCGAGCATCTTAGAGTACGAGAGCAAGATAGCCGTGGGCATATCGCAGATGTTAAGGATATGGTCGTTGTCAAACTCGCGACGCGTGGCCTCGGCGACAACTGCGGCGGGGTTGGAATAGTTGAGGATCCAGGCGTCTGGACTGTATTTCTTGGCGTAGCGTACGAGGTCGAAGACGCCGGGGATGGACCTGATGCCATAGGAGATCGAACCGCCGGCGCCGCAGGTTTCCTGTCCCACGCAGCCGTACTTGAGAGGGATGCGCTCGTCTTGGCGACGCATCTGAAGGCCGCCCTGGCGGATTTGCGCGAAGACGAAGTCGACATCGGTGAATGCCTTTTCGGGATCGGTCGTCACGACAACTTCGATGTCAGGAGCTTCCTGCTCGATGAACTGCTTCATGATGTCGTAGACGAGATGCATGCGCTTCTCGTCGATGTCGTACAGGGCGAGTTTGCGCAGCGGTAATTCGTTTTTCTTCTGCAATAGGCTCTGGATGATGCCGGGAGTGTGGGTGCTGCCGGCCCCGGCGATTACAACTGCTTTCTTGTCCATGTGGTAAACCCCTTTCGTGTGGATTGACCACTTCAGACTACGAAAGCTTTACCTGCGATTCTATCGATTTTCAGATTGCGAAAAACGATAGCGATAATCTTAACAGGATGCGTTTTGCGTGGTTAAATAGCGCCGGGAAAGATGCTGGCTTGGTCGGCAGACGACGTGTTGCATGGCTGCAGGAGCGAACGCCAGGCGGTCAAAAGATGGTGGGCGGTGCTGCGGTTTTTGGCTGCAATTGCGCTACCCGCGGCGACGCTCCCAGCGAGCCAACTTAATCGTCACCAGCGTAAGCGCCCAGGCGACAAGCGAGAACGCGGCGCCCACGGCACCCACGTACGCAATGCCAATGCTGCTTACCACGGCTCCGCCCACTGCGGTACCAAACGAGATGCCGACGTTAAACGCCATGGGCTCAACCGAACTTGCGAGTACCATCGACTTGGGATGGCGGCTGCGAGCCACGTCCATAAAGTGCGTGATGCATGACACCGAGAACAGGTACATGAGCAGCGCCAAGCTAAAGACAAAGACCAGCGCGAGCGGCATGGTGCCGCCCACGGCAAACAGCCCGAGTAACGCCGCGGCCTGCAGCACAAACGTCACAAGCAGTGCCTTCATGCCAAAACGCGCGTCGATCCATCCGCCCAGGATGTTCGAGATCAGGCAGAACACGCCGTAGGCCATAAGCGTGGTACTGGCTTCGACCGTGCCCATGCCCAGCACCTGCTCAAGATAAGGCGTCACGTAGCCGTAGAATACGTAGACCGAGCCCACGCCAAACAAAAAGATGAGCATGCCGGTGATGATGCTCGGCTCGCGTAGCAGACCCGCCTGCTCGCGGAAGGTGGAGGGCTCATCGGTCTGCCCAGCGCGCGGCATAAACGCCACGAGCGCTCCGCAGATTAGAACGGCAAAGGTCAGCGTGCCGTACATGGCCATGTGCCAATCGAGCGTGTCGGCCACAAACTTGCCGATCGAAGTGACAAAGACCATCGCCACGGAAAACGCACCGTACACCACCGAGATGGCAAGCGAAGTTTGCTGCGGGGACAGCAGCTCGGGGATGTACGTCACGCCCACGGCGAGCAGTGCGCCCGAGACAGAGCCCAGGACAATGCGCGAGATAAACAGTACCTGGAAGTTGGGCGCCAACGCCATGACCAGGTTGCCGAGCACAAAGACGATGCTGTAGCACACGAGCAGCCGGTAGCGGCGGAAGCGTCCCGTGCTGAGCGCAAGCACCGGCGTAGCGATGGCGTAGACGAGTGCGAACACGCTGATGAGCTGGCCCGCTGTGGCAAGCGAGATGCCGAGCTCCGTCGCCAGGTCGCTTTCGATGCCGATGACCACGAACTCGGAGCAGCCGAGCGAGAATCCCAACAGCACGAGCAACGCCAGGCAGAGCTTGGTGCGCGCGGGGAAGAGCGCGGCGGCGGTTGACTTACTTTTAGGCGTGGTTGCGGCGGTCAAGGTTGTAACTCCAATGTCGCATGAATAAGCGGGATTCAATCCCTGCAACTCTAACAGAATGTGTCAGGTGCCTGCCTCCTTTGTCGCAGGCTGCGCTTGCCTGTATAGTCGCAATACAGGCGAAGATGGTCTCAGGTACATTGCGGGCGACAGGAGATCCCATGGGTATGCACACGACAAAGGTTGTAGTGGGCGAGGGCAAGTTTGCGCTCGAGGCCCAGTTGACGGTGACGCCGCGAGGCATGGCGGTGTACGCCTGCTCGCCGGAGTTTGCGCACCTGGGCGCCACGGCGCAGGCCATTCCTCGCCCCGAGCCCGGCCGTACGGCGACGGTGAGCATCCTGGCCGTTCCGTGCCATCGAGACGAGATCCCGGCACACGATATTGCGGCGGCGCTGGCCACGCGCTTTGGCGTGCCGGTAGTTGCAAGCACGGGTTTTCATGTGGAGAACGCGACCGCGGACGACTTGCGGCGCATGCTCGATACCACCAAGGAACTCATCGCCGCGCTCGAGGAGGCCGCAGCCCGCATTCTGCGCGCCGGCTGGGATGAGGGCGGCGCAGGCGCCGAGGTCGTGGCGGTCGATGCCGCGACCGGCGAGGCGCTTGGCCCCGTCGACCGCATCGAGGCCCATACCGGCGAGGGAATCCTGCATCAGGCATTTCTGACGCTTCTGGTCGAGGGCCAGGGCGAAGACGCGCGCCTGCTGCTCTGTCGTCGCAGTCCGCTCAAACGCCTGTGGGGCGGGGTGCTGGCCGATAGCTGTGCCGGCCATCCGCTCCCCGGGGAAGACGTCGCGGCCGCCACGGCACGTCGCATCAACGAAGAGCTTGGCATCACGCGCGAGCCCGATCAGCTCAAGCACCTCGGACACGTGGTGTACCGCGAGGACCACGGCGACGGCCGCTGCGAGTGCGAATGGTGCGAGGTCTACCTTGCCCATGTTGAGCCGGGCGAGCTGCATATCAACCAAGAGGAGATCTCGGAAGTGCGCCGCGTGGCCCCGTCCGAGCTTAAAGGCTACCTGCAGGGTCACCCCGAGCAGCTGGCCCCCTGGCTCCGCGAGGCTCTGGAGGTCCCCTCCATCCGCGCAGCCCTCGCTATGTGAAAAAAGACAGTCCCTTTGCCACATCCAAACCGTCACAACATTTGATGAAAATCTCGAAAACGAGGAAAAGCGTCGAATGTTGTGACGCTTTTTGTCCAGAGGATCGCTTCTCATCCAAAAATCCCGCTTGACTGTATTGCCACAACACAGCGCAACGTAAGGGGTGTCCGATAACGGGCGCCCCTTTTTAAGTGGCAACGTGGCCGCGAATCCGGAGTGCCCCCAACAAGAAAGGTGGGGAGATGGAAGCGGAAAAGAAGGCGTTTAAGATCACCAAGCACGAAATTGGCTTTGTGCTGGGTATCGTTGTCTTTTTGCTGGTGAAGTTTCTTCCTTTGGCGGAGCTGAGCTCGACGGTCGAGCTTACGGTCGGCGGTCAGACCTGTCTGGCGTTGACGCTCGCCACGGTGGTGTTCTGGGCGTGTGGCGTGGCACAGCCGGGCTTTGTGGGCCTGCTCTATTGCGCGCTGCTCGTTCTGTTCAAGGTGTGCGTGGACGACACGGGCGCCGCGAGCATCTCGGCGACGGTCGCCTCCACGTTTAGCTCGTGGACCAAAGCCACCATGTGGCTCGTCATCGGCGCCTACCTCATCGCCAGCGCGGTCAAGGAGTCGGGCCTGGGCGAGCGCATCGCCTATGCGTTTATGCTCAAGTTCGTGCGCGATGCCAAGTCGCTCATCATCTCAATCTTCGCGCTCACCTTTGTGCTGTCGCTGCTGATCCCGCATCCGTTCCCCCGCGCCTTCCTCATCCTCGCCGTCGTCTCGGTCATCGCCGAGTCTGCCGGCTACGGTGACGACGACAAGGGTAAGCTCGGCTTCCTCGTGTTTGCCGCTGCTGCCCCGGGCTCCATGTTCTTCCTGACGGGCGACTCCACACTCAACCCGCTCGTTGCGCAGTACAGCGCCGAGGCCGGCGGCATGAGCCCGTCCTTTGTCGACTGGTTCTTGTACATGAGCGTGCCTATGCTGGTCGCGCTGCTGTGCACCCTGTTCCTGGGCCTCTTCCTCTTTAAGCCCAGCAAGGAACTCGTCTACGATCGCGAGCAGATCGTGGCCAAGCAGGCTGCGCTCGGCAAGCTCTCCGTCAAGGAGATCCGCACCATCGTGTGGCTTGTCATCGCCATCGCGCTGTGGCTCACCGTCTCGGGCGACTATATCGGCTGGGTCACCCTGGCCATTGGCGTCGCGCTCGCCATGCCCATCATCGGCGAGGTCCTCACGCCCGCCAGCTGGAACGCCGTCGACATCAAGTCCCTCATGTTCCTGACGGCCGCCATGGCCGTGGGCTCCGTGGGCGGTGCCACCGGCATGAACGCCTGGATCGCCGACGTTGTGCTTCCCAGCTCCGTGCCCGAGAACATCTTCCTGTTCGCCCTGCTTGTCGCCGCGCTCTCCATGATCATCCACATGTTCATGGGTTCGGTCATGGCCGTGCTCGGCGTGTGCGTGCCGGCGTTCATCAGCTTCGCGGCCGGCTCCAGCGTGAGCCCGCTCGCCGTGGCGCTCATCGTCTTCACGTCCATCAACATCCACTACATCCTGCCGTTCCATAACCTGCCGATCCTTATCGGCGAGGGCAAGGACGCCGGCGGCTACACCTCCAAAGAGGCCATGCGCATGGGCATTCCCCTCACTGCGGTCGTCTTTATCGTCGTGCTGGTCGAGGCCGCCTGGTTCCACCTCTTTGGCCTGATGTAAGCGGTCGAGTGCTTGGCTGTAATTAGCCGAGTGCTTGAACTGCGAGTGCCCGAGCGCCCCATCCATGAGCGCCGTGGCCCCACTACGTTCCCCAGCCCGGCGGCACTCCCGCCGCCGGGCACTCTTCCGAAAGGAGCACGCTATGTCCACTACCGATGCTTCCCAGATCCACGACCTGCGCTCCGCGCTCGACTTTTTGCGCGAGATGCCGGGCCAGCTGCTCGAGACCGACACCCAGGTCGATCCCGATGCCGAGGTCTCGGGCGTCTATCGCCACGTCGGTGCCGGCGGCACCGTTATGCGTCCGACCAAAGAGGGTCCGGCGATGGTCTTCAACAACGTCAAGGGCTTTGACGATGCCAAGGTCTGCATCGGCATGCTTGCCAGCCGCAAGCGCGTTGCCGCCCTGCTCGACCTGGACGAGGAGCACCTGGGCCTCGAGATCGGTAAGCGCTTCGAGAACCTGATCGCGCCCGAGCAGATCGCCGAGGGCAAGCATGTCGACTGCCAGGAGGTCGTGTACAAGGCGACCGACGAGGGCTTTGACCTGCGCAAGATCGTTCCCGCTCCCACCAACACCCCCGTCGACGGCGGCCCCTACATCACCATGGGCCTCGCCTACGGCACGAGCCCCGACGGCTCCCAGTCCGACGTGACCATCCACCGCTTCTCCTGCGTCGACAAGGACAAGCTTGCCATGTGGATTACCCCCGGCAGCCGTCACCTGGGCGCGTTCTTTGACGAGTACTGCCAGCGCGGCGAAGACATGCCCATCTCCATCTCCATCGGTTTGGACCCCGCCGTGTACATGTGCTGCGGTTTTGAGGCTCCCACCACGCCGCTCGGCTTCAACGAGCTGCAGATCGCCGGCGCCCTGCGCGGCCACGCCGTCGAGCTTGCCGACTGCGTCACCGTTCCGCAGAAGTGCATTGCCAATGCCGAGTACGTGCTCGAGGGCTATCTCATGCACGACGAGACCATCAACGAGGATGTCAACGGCCACGGCTACGCCATGCCCGAGTTCCCCGGCTACACCGGCGGCGCCAAGGTCTGCCCGGTGATCAAGATCACCGCCGTCACCACGCGCGTCAATCCCATCATGGAGAGCTGCATCGGTCCTTCGCACGAGCACGTTTCCATGGCGGGCATCCCCACCGAGGCTTCCATCTACAAGATGGTCGAGACCGCTATCCCGGGCCGCCTGCTCAACGTTCACGCCGCCCCCTGCGGCGGCGGCAAGTTCGTTGCCATCATGCAGTTCAAGAAGTCGAGCAAAAATGACGAGGGCCGTCAGCGCAACGCCGCCATGCTCGCCTTCTCGGCATTCTCCGAGCTCAAGCACGTCATCCTTGTTGACGAGGACGTCGACATCTTCGATATGAGCGACGTGATGTGGGCCATGACCACGCGCTTCCAGGCCGACGTGGACCTCATCACCATCCCCGGCTGCCACTGCCACGTACTCGATCCGTCCAACGACCCTGCGTTCGACCCCACGATCCGCGAGCACGGCATCGCCTGCAAGGCCATCTTCGACTGCACGGTCCCGTTCAACCTTAAGAAGAACTTCATCCGCTCGCAGTTCATGGAGATCGACAAGGACAAGTGGGCAGCAGAGCTCGCTTTCTAGTACGTAGCCCCACCAAGTAACTAAGTAAGGAGTTGTCATGCCTGAGTCTTCTGTCCGTCCCCGCCGCATTGTCGTTGGCGTGTCTGGCGCCAGCGGTGCCGCGCTGGGTCTTGAGTGCCTCAAATGCCTGCGCCAGGCCGGTGCCGAGTCGGCACTTGTCGTCACGCGCGGGGGAGAGATTACCATCGAGCAGGAGCTCGGCATGACGCTCGACGAGTTTGCCGCGCACGCCGATGTGGTCTACGACAACAAGAACATCGGCGCCGCCATCGCAAGCGGTACCTATCCGGTCGACGGCATGATCGTGGCGCCCTGCTCCATGAAGACGCTCGCCGGCATCGCGAGCGGCTACAGCGAAAACCTGTTGCTGCGTGCGGCCGACGTGCAGATGAAAGAGCAGCGCCGCCTGGTGCTCATGGTGCGCGAGACGCCCTTCAGCGCCATTCACGTCGACAACATGGCGCGCCTGGCGCGCGTGCCGGGCGTCATGCTCATGCCGCCCGTGCTCACGTTTTACAACGGCCCCGCCACGCTCGACGACGCGGTGCATCACATCGCCGCCAAGGCGCTCGAGGCCGTCGGCGTGTCATGTGAAAACTATAAGCGCTGGTCATAGGCGTCTTTAGGGTAGGATACGAGGAGTGTTTGAGCCCGCTGCCCCTGTGGGCGGCGGGCTTTGGTGTGTCGGGAGGACCTATGCAGACGGGCATGTATGCGATCAGCGAGATGGCGAGCTTGTTCAATGTTTCGCGTCAAACGCTCATCTATTACGACAAGATCGGCCTGTTTAAGCCCGCCGTGGTTAACGAAAAAGGCTACCGTTTCTATTCGCCCACGCAGATCCCGCTCATGCGTCTGATCTGCATGCTGCGCGACCTGGGGCTCGAACTCGACGAGATTGACCGCCTGACCTCGACGTTCGACATTGGCGAGATGACCGATCACCTGCGCTCGCGGGTGCAGGCGCTCGATGAACAGATTGCCGGGCTCAAAGCCGAGCGCGCGAGTGTGCAGGAGCGTCTGAGCTTTTACGACGAGGCGGTTTACTGGCGCGAGCGCGAGGGCAAGCCGGAGCTCAAACAGTTTGAGCGCCGCTACGTGGTCTTTGAGGAGTTTCCGGGCGATATCGAGCGCGGCCGCTCGATGCTTCACCCCACGCTCATGCGGGCGATTCTGCGCATGCGTACGTTGACGGGCACGCGCCCCATGCGCGGTTGGGGCGCCATGCTGCGTCGCGAGGCACTGCATTCCGACGACCCTATCGCCGGCGCCGGCTCCTTTGCCGTACTGCCGCGCGGTGCCGAGGAACTGCTGCCGAGCGATCCCGCCGAGCTGGCAGAGATCGGCATCGAAGTGCTGCCCGAGGGCACGTATCTGTGCATGAGCCGCTGGGGTATGCCGTACGAGCCCGAGGGCATCCGCGCCATCGTTGCCTGCATGGACGAGCACGCGCTCCAGCCCATCGGCAACGCCTTCGACTTTTGCTACCTCGATACCACGAGCTACGACGAGTCCCACCAAGAGGACTTCTGCTGCATCCAAATCCCCGTCACCCTCGCAATGTGACAAAGGGACAGTCCCTTTGTCACAGCCACGCCCATTTCTTAGAAACTTGCAAAATCTGCAAGTTTCTAAGATAACATCTTATAAACTTGCAGATAATGCAAGTTTATAAGATGTTACGTCTGGCCGGGCGCTAGGGAGACCCTATGAACATCGTTCGCCGAAGCCGCTATCTTGATCGACTCATTGCTTTTCAGGATACCGACCTCATCAAAATCGTGACGGGTATACGCCGTTGCGGCAAATCCACGTTATTGGACATGATGAGGGAGCACCTGGCGCAACAGGGGGTGCCGGCAGAGCGTTTGCTGACCTTTAAGATGGAATCTCTAGAGTACGCGGGGATTACAGATTACCTGACGTTTTATCGCATGGTTCGGGAGCGCATCAACGGTGTCGATCGCCCCTATCTGTTCTTTGACGAGCTCCAGAATGTCGAGGGCTGGGAAAAGGCGGTTAACTCGCTCCGAATCGATTTGCCGTGCGATATCTATGTCACGGGCTCCAATGCCTTTTTGCTATCGAGCGAGCTTGCAACGCTTATCTCGGGCCGGTATATCGAGGTCAAGATGCAGCCGCTCACGTTTGGCGAGTATCTTGATTTTCGCTCGATTGATGCGGCCGTCGCCGAAGGGCTTGGCGAGAGGGCCGAGCTCGTTTCCAAGACGGGCGATCGCCTTAATTCAAACACCGTGCTCGAGCAGTACATAACCTATGGCGGCATGCCGTTTCTGGCTCATGACGAGCCGAGACGCGAGGCGTGCCGTGACTACATCCGCAGCCTCTATCAGACGATTGTCGCGCGCGATATCCTATTGCGCGCGACGCGTAGAGGTCGCGGAGCTATCACCAAGCGCGACGTTCTCGAGCGGCTCTGTGCGTATCTGGCAGACAACATTTCCAATCAAACCTCGGTCAACAAAATCGTAGGGACGCTCAACGAATCGGCAGGCGGTAAGACCAACGCATCGACGGTGTCGGCGTATATTGACGCTCTGGAAGAGACGTACCTGTTTACCAAGGTAAAAAGGTATGACGTCAAGGGGCGGGAGCTTCTCAAGACAGGCGGTAAATATTACATAGCCGACACGGGAATCCGCAGCTATCTTGACGGATATAGAGGCAGCGATAGCGGAAGGATGCTCGAGAACGTTATCTACAACCAGCTTGTCTTTGAAGGATACGAAGTGTTTTGTGGCCATCTGCGCGCGGGGGAAATCGACTTTGTCGCAATCGGCGAGGGATCGGACCGTAAATATATCCAGGTTACCGAACGGATCGATGCCGAGGCGACCAGAGAGCGCGAGCTGCGACCGCTCAAACTAAACACGCTGGGAAAAATCCCTGATTCGTACGAGAAGATCCTGATCGTCAGGGATGGTGAGCATCCAACAGACATCGACGGCATCAGAATCGTAGGGGCGGTCGACTTCTTGCTGAGAAACAAGATCGCCCACGGCTAAACGCAAAATGTGACAAAGGGACAGTCCCTTTGTCACATTCCGTGCGAGCTCCTGTGCCATCTGGGGGTATAAGGCTAGCAAGTGTTTATTTGCGAGGCCAAGGGGGCGCCCCGTATGGATATCGATACCTTTGAGTGGTGGTATAGCGAGGGCGAGGCTCCGGACGAAGAGTGGGACGAGCCCGCGCCGTGTGACGTGTCGAGCGACGAGGACGAGACCGGCAACGATGCCGGTGCCGAGCCTGAAGCCGCCTCCGATGCCGCCGAACTCCTAACTTTTGAACAGGCCTGGGCCCAGGCCGAGGCCGACGAGGCAAAGGCCGATGCTACGGCCACGCTCGGCGAGCCAGCCGACATGTCCATCTCGCCGGCAAAGACCCCGCAGCCGCGCCACACCATCGACCCCGATAGCACGGCATCCTTCAGCATTCTCGACGTGCCCTCGCAGGGTGCTCAGGCGCCCGCGCCCACACGTCGCCCCAATCTGTCTCGCGAGGAAGATGCAGGACGTCGCTCGCCGCTCGGCCCCATCCTTATCGCCTTTATGGCCGGCGTTATCGCATGCTCGGTAATTGGAAACGTCTGGAGCCATGTTGAACAACAGCGCCAAGACGCCGCCAAGGTCGAGATGTCTGTCGAGCAATCGCTCAGCCGCACGCGCTCGGTGCATGTGTCGGTCGAGGTTAAGGACGGTGCGACATGGGACACCGCCCGCGGCGACAGCCAGATGCTCATCCATATCGTGGGCCGCACGCTCAAGGGACAAGCAATCGACGAGTATCAATACGTCAATTCCGAAGGTGACGGTATCGAGCTCAAGCCCGGCGACTACGAGCTCACGGTCGATGAGCCGCCCGTCGCCACCGACGGCACGCGTTACCGCGCCTCAAAGCGCATGGTTCCGGTGAGCTTTAATTCACAGGCGCCCGATACGGTCGATAGCACGCCACAGGGCGGGTTTGACCTTTACGCTATTGCTCAATAACTGCGCCTGACGCTCAACCCCGCCGCCAAGAGTGGGACAATAGCCCTCGACACTGTTGTTTACTTTTGGAGGAAGTAGCATGTCCACCGTCACCACCATCAAGCGCGGCGGCCTTACCGCGGCCATCGATTCCATGGGCGCCCAGCTCACGAGCCTTGCCCTCAACGGCAACGAGTATCTGTGGCAGGGCGACCCGGCCTTTTGGGGCAAGCACGCGCCCATTCTGTTCCCCATTGTGGGCTCGTTGCGCAACAACACGGCGACGTCTGCGGCCGGCACCTGCGAGATGGCGCGTCACGGACTCGCGCGCATCGTCGAGCACAAGCTGGTCGAGGTCTCCGAGGACGGCTCGTCCGTCACCTACGAGATCACCGACACGCCCGAGTCGCTCAAGGCTTTCCCCTTCCACTTTAAGCTCAACATGACCTATGCCCTGACCGGCGACGCCACGCTTACCCAGACTTTTGCCGTCACCAACACCGGCGACGTGGACCTGCCGTTCTCGGTGGGCGGCCACCCCGCATTTAACGTGCCCGCCCCCGGTGCTGAGGATGAGACGTTCGAGGATTACGAGCTGGCGTTTACCGAGGCTTGGACTAACGAGGCCCCCGTCATCACGCCCGATGGCCTTATGACGTTCGAGGGTAGCTACAAGGCGCCCGATAACTCGGACGTGCTGCCCATCACGCACCGCAGCTTCGATAACGACGCCATCATGTTCACCGATACCCCGGGCTCCACGCTCACGCTGCGCGGTCGCAAGTCGGGCCACGGCGTCAAGATCGACTTTGAGGGCTTTAAGTACATCGGCGTGTGGTCTGCCGCCAACGACGCCCCGTTTGTGGCGCTCGAGCCCTGGACCGGCCACACCACCATGGACACCGAGGACGACGTCTTTGAGCACAAGGTCAACACCATCACGCTGGCGCCGGGCGAGACAGACGTCCGCAGCTTTAGCGTCACCTTGCTCTAGAGGTTCCGCCGTTCTAACGAACGGCGGACCGGCCGACGCTGCGCGCCGCCCAGAGCGACAATTTGTCATTCAAAAGGCAAGGCATGACCAGAAGGTCTATGCCTTGCCTTTTACATGTCAAGTGGTACATGGGGGCAGGCTGCTTTGCGCCAATCGTCCTCGTGTGTCTATTAATTTTTCGCGCACATGCCGCGCTGCTGGTTGTTGACGTATATCCTGTCTTATTGTCAGCAAAACGACATAGGGAAGGCATCAGATGCAACCTCGACTACAGCGCGACGCGCAGGCCCAGCCGGTGTGCAGTCGTCGCATCTTCTTGGGTAGCGCTCTCGCTGCGAGCGCTTCTGTCGTCGCCGGCGCACTTGCCGGTTGCCAGCGCCCCTCCACGCTGGAAGTAGTTCAGCCCACGACAGGCGGCGGTCGCGATGACCTGTCCGATTCCGTTATCGGCAAGGATAAGATCCGCATCGGCATGGAGGCGGCCTACGCCCCGTACAACTGGCAGGTTTCCGAGGCCAGCGAGTTCACGATCCCCATCGATAACGTGCAGGGCGCTTATGCCGACGGCTACGACGTGCAGATCGCCAAGATCGTCTGCAAGGCCCTTGGCGGTGAGCCCGTTGCCGTCAAGCAGAGCTTCTCGGGCCTCATCGATTCACTTAACAATGGCCAGATCGACCTCATCATTGCCGGCATGAGCGCCACGCCCGAGCGCGAGGAGTCCGTCGGCTTTTCCGATCCGTACTTTATCGGCTACTTTGGCCTATTCGTAAAAGAGGGCTCGCCCTACCAAAACGCGACCAAGCTCAGCGACTTTAGCGGCGCCACGGTGCTCGGCCAAAAGGACACCATGCTCGATACCGTCATCGACGAAATCCCGGGCGTTGTGCACAAAAACCCGGTCGATTCGGTTCCCACGGTGTTTTCGAACCTGCTGCAGGGCACGTGCGACGCCGTGACCTACAACACTGAGAACGAAAAGGGCTATATGGCCCAAAACCCGGGTATCGTGCCGATTCAATTTGCCGAGGGCGAGGGCTTTAAGCAGGAGGTCACGGCGAATGTCGGTTGCCGCAAGGGATCGGACAAACTGCTTAAGCTCATCGACAAGACACTCAAGGGCATCAGCCAGGAGGAGCGCGACCAGATGTGGGACGCGTGCCTCGACCGTCAGCCGGCATAGGGAGGCAGCATGAAAGGCATCAATCGTCTGGCCTCCTTTATCAAGGCCGACCACCGTTATGTGTACCTGGGCACGAGCGTTATCGCGGCGCTCGGCTTGGCATTTAGCCAGCGCAACCCCACGCCGCTGAGCTTTTTGGCGCCCACCGGCATCTTCCAGGATTGCCTTTGGGCGATTCTTTGGGCCTGGATCGTCGTGTCGGCGGCGGCGCTGGTCACCAAGCTCATGCACTGGAGCGACTATCGCGAAAAGTCGCCGTTCGCCTCCGAGCGTTGCCGTCGCGGCGCGCGCCTGGGCAGCTATGTCGTGGTTGCCATCGCGGCGATCTTCTTTATCGACCGCTGCGTCATGTCGTTTGTCGACCTGGTGCAGGTGAGCATTGTCTCGGACTCCAATCCCAGCGACTTTCTGTCGAGCTTGGTCTACATGACCTACAAGAGCGGCGACTTCTTCATCCGTGGCATCGAGATCACCATCGCGCTTGCCACCTTCGGCACCGTCATCGCATTCTTCCTGGCGCTGCTCTTTGTGTTCCTGCGTATTCAGACCTTCGACCGCGTAGACAACGACCTGGTGCGCTTCTTTAAGAGCATCGGCCGCGGCTTTGCGACCGTCTACTCCACCATCGTGCGCGGCACGCCCATGATGGTCCAGGGCCTGCTCATCTATTACGCGGGCTTCACCGTTTTGCGCGGCATGGGCTTCGAGACCGCCCAGGCCAACCAGATCTGGAGTACCTTCACTGCCGGCCTCGTCACCATCTCGCTCAACTCTACCGCCTACATGATGGAGGTCCTGCGCGGCGGCATCGAGTCCATCGACCCCGGTCAGGCCGAGGCAGCGCGCTCGCTGGGTCTGTCACAGTGGCAAGCCATGCGCAAGGTCGTGTTCCCCCAGGGCATTAAAAATGCGATTCCGGCGCTCACCAACGAGCTCATCATCAACATCAAGGATTCGTCGGTGCTTTCGGTCATCGGCGTGTTTGACCTCATGTACGCCACCACCACCGTCGCCGGCGTGTACTACCGCCAGATGGAGGTCTACTGCGTGGCGCTCGTGGTCTACCTGATCCTGACGCTCGTGGCGAGCCGCCTGCTCGAGGCCTTTGGCAAAAAGCTTGGCGCCGAGGCCCCGGCAACGCTGCCCAGCTCCAACTAGGCTCAAGACGAGGAGAATCATCATGGCAGATACCGCCACTACCGGCACCGCGGCCGCCGCACAGACCAATGAGCCGCTTATCCGCGTCGAGGGCCTGCGCAAGAGCTTTGGCTCGCTCGAGGTGCTTAAGGGCATCGACCTCGCTGTCAATCCCGGCGAGGTCGTCACCATTATCGGCGCCTCGGGCTCGGGCAAGTCGACCTTCCTGCGCTGCCTCAACCTGCTCGAGACCCCGGACGCGGGCCACATCTGGTTCCACGGCCAGGACCTTACGGCCGAGCGCTGCAATATCAATAAGCTGCGCGAGGACATCGGCATGGTGTTCCAGGGCTTCAACCTGTTCAACAATATGGACGTGCTCGACAACTGCACGCTCGCGCCCGTCACGCTCAAAAAGATGAGCAAGGCCGAGGCCGAGAAGGTCGCGATGGAGCATCTGGCGAGCGTGGGACTCGAAAAGTTCGCGCACGCCGCCGTGGGTCGCCTGTCCGGTGGTCAAAAGCAGCGTGTGGCCATCGCTCGTGCCCTGTGCATGAATCCGCAGATCATGCTGTTTGACGAGCCGACCTCGGCGCTCGACCCCGAGATCGTGGGCGAGGTGCTCGAGGTCATGCGCAAGCTCGCTGCCGACGGCATGACCATGGTCGTCGTCACGCATGAGATGGCCTTTGCCCGAACCGTATCCGACCGCGTGGTCTTTATGGACAAGGGCGTGGTACTCGAGGACGCCGCGCCGGCCGAGCTCTTCGGCAATCCCAAGCACCAGCGCACTCGCGAGTTCCTCTCTCGCTATCTCGAGGACAAATAACCGGCGCAAACGCCTACGTTGCAGGGCCGCTCCCGTGGGGCGGCCTTTGTCGTCACAATCGAAAGGATGTCATGGCCGAGGTTTGGCGCTTCTTTGCGCATGAGGACGATTTTGCCGATATGGACGAGGCCGGCGCGTGCGAGCGCTTGGGCCGCGTGCTGTCGTTTCCGACCATCTCGAGCATGGATGCCGAGGCGGTGGACTGGCAGCCCTTCGACGACCTGCGCGCCTATATGCAGCAGGCCTGGCCGCGCGTGTTTGCGGCGGGCGAGGTCGAGCTTATCGACCACTCGCTGTTGGTGACGCTTGGCGGTTCCGACTCCGCCCTCAAACCCGTCATGCTCATGGGCCACATGGACGTGGTCCCCGTGGTGCCGGGTACCGAGGCCGACTGGACGCACGCCCCCTTTAGCGGACAGGTGGACGACACCTACATTTGGGGTCGCGGCGCTATCGACATGAAGGATCAGGTCGCAGGCATTCTCGAGGCGGTTGAGTATGCGTTGGCGCACGGCTGGGAGCACAAGCGTTCGCTGTTGCTCGCCTTTGGCCAGGACGAGGAAACCACGCAGTACGGCGCTGGAGCTATCGGCCGCGTGCTCGAGGAGCGCGGTGTTGAACTTGAATATCTGATCGACGAGGGTGACTACCGTATTGTTTCGGCTGCCGAGTACAACGCGGGCGAGGGTTGGCTCATGCACGCCGACCTGGCTGAGAAGGGTTATGCCGACATTGTGCTCAAGACAAAGAGCGCGGGTGGGCATTCTTCCAACCCCTACGGCGGCACGTCGCTCGAGGTGTTGAGCCGTGCCATCACCGCAATCTGCGATATCGAGTGGCCGACGCGCGTCACGGACCTGCTTGCCGCACAGCTCGTCGAGCTGGAGCTCTACACGGCCGACGAGATTGCTTCCAACAAGGACGCCATCGTGCGCGAGTGCCTCGCCAGCAAGAAGCTCTATCCGCTCGTGACCACCACCTGCGCGCCCACGCAGATCGAGGGCGGCAGCACCGGCGCCAACGTGATGCCGCAGGATATGTGGGCCAATATCAATTTCCGTATGCTCGAGGGCATGAGCGTGGCCGACGTTGTGGCGCGCTGCCGTGAGGCGGTTGCCGGGGCGGACCTTGCCGGTCGTGTCGAAGTGGAGCTGGGCCTCGGCAGCTCCGAACCCTCGCCGTCCCCGCGCATCGGTGGTCCCGGCCTCGAGGCGGTTCGCTCCATCGCCGCCCGCTATTTCCGCGATCCAAAGGGAGCGGACGAAAACGGATCGAGCGCGGCGGACGAGGGCCCCGTCCGCATTGTGCCCTCAACCGTGATCGGCGCGACCGACGCTGCCAACTACCAGCACATTTGCTCCGAATGCATTCGTTTTTCGGCGTTTGTGGTCGACGATGACGAGTGCGAGCGCGGTGTCCACGGCACCAACGAGCGCATCACCCGCCGCGCCTACCTCCAGGGTGTTCGCTTCCTCATCGCCCTGCTTCAAACGCTCTAGAATGTGACAAAGCGACAGTCTCTTTGTTAGCCGTTGGGGACGCTCTTAAACGACTAGCCGTTAAGGAACGTCCCCAACGGCTACGTCCACTCATTCCGTGCGGGTTATATGCAGGTTTGCCTGCGCACGCTATCATGTATGGGTTAGACCGCAACTATGTACCCCATACGCGAAGGGATGCGCATGTATCTGAAGATCGACATGTTCTAGCCGGGCTTACCCCCGCAGTGGCGCCGTGCGCCCCATCAGCTCTGCCGATTTTCACCTTCACGCATATAAAGGAGTCCCGCCATGCGCGACAAGCTCGAAAAGATTATCAAGGCCTACGAGGAGCTCGAGAAGAAGCTTTCCGACCCGGCCGTCGCCTCCGATATCAAGGAGTTCACGCGTCTCAACAAGGAGTACGCGCACCAGTCCGACCTCATCGCCGCCTCGCGCGAGTACATCGGCGCGCTCGATGACATCGAGGCTGCCAAGGAAATGCTCCACGATACTACCGATGCCGATGAGAAGGAGATGCTCCAGATGGACATCTCCGAAAACGAGGCCAAGCTTCCCCAGCTCGAGGAAGACATTAAGTACATGCTCATCCCGAGCGACCCCAACGACGACAAGAACACCATCGTCGAGATTCGCTCCGCCGCCGGTGGCGACGAGGCGGCCATCTTCGCCGGCGACCTGTACAAGATGTATCAGCGCTTCTGCGAGTCGCGCGGCTGGAAGACCACCGTGCTCGACTCCAGCCCCAGCGAGGCCGGCGGCTTTAAGTCCATTGAGTTCAAGGTCGAGGGCGACCGCGTCTACTCCGTCATGAAGTTCGAGTCCGGCGTGCACCGCGTCCAGCGCGTTCCCAAGACCGAGTCCCAGGGCCGTATCCAGACCTCCACGGCAACTGTCGCCGTGCTTCCCGAGGCCGAGGAGATCGACGTCCAGATCAACCAGTCCGACCTGCGCATCGACACCTACTGCGCCTCCGGCCCTGGCGGTCAGTGCGTTAACACCACTTATTCCGCCGTGCGCATCACCCACCTTCCCACCAACACCGTGGTGCAGTCGCAGGAACAGCGCTCCCAGATCCAGAACCGCGAGGTCTGCATGCAGATGCTGCGCGCCCGCCTGTACGAGATGGAGCTCGAGAAGCAGCAGGCGGAGCTCGGTGCCGAGCGCCAGAGCCAGATCGGCCACGGCAACCGTTCCGAGAAGATCCGTACCTACAACCAGCCCCAGGACCGCGTGACCGATCACCGCATCGGCTTCAACTCCACCTACAACGGCGTCCTCCTGGGCGACCAGCTCGGCACCGTCATCGAGGCGCTCGCCGCCGCCGAGCGAGCCGAGAAGCTGGCTCAGGCTGTCTAGTGGGTTACGGCGTTTTACCAAACGCCGTAACAGCTCGACGCTGCAAACGCCCCTAAGCGGCAATCTGACGTTCAATCGTCGGTCGCGTACCGAAGTACGCTTCCCTCCTCTTTCACGTCACCTTGCTCGCTTAGGGGCGTTTTCGCTGACGTATGCTCAACCTGTGGCGGGGCACTCATTGGGGACAGACTTAAATGAGTAGTCGTTGGGGACGTTCTTAAACGACTAGTCGAATAAGAACGTCCCCAATGACTAGGTTGGGTAAATTACTAATTGAATTTATTTAATCTGCTTTGTTGGAAATTAAGCTATTTACCTGCTTAAGGTAATTGACGGCATAAGTCCGCTATCGAAAATATTGCTCAAAATATCGTTCAAGAAGTCGCGGGGCGATTTTTGATGCGTCGCGCGTCAAGCGATGTGGCAAGTTCTTGGTTAGATATTGGTCAGTTTTGGGGCAACCTTGCCAAAAGCTTGACGGATGCAGATTTAGACGTCGACGAATGAACACTCTAGGCAGGCTCCAAGCAAAATTCTGGGCTGATTCTCGATAATCGCCTTCAATCGCCCCTTGCCAAGCGCTGGCCTCGCTTACAATCTGCTCCGACATTCGCGCGCCGTCCGGCGCTTAAGAGGGGAGGGCCCCATGGCAAACGAGATCTGGACCATCAAGCGTTGTCTCGAGTGGACCAAGGAGTACCTGGCCGAGCGCGGCGAGGAGCACCCCCGTCTTTCTGCCGAGTGGCTGCTGTGCGCCGCCACGGGCCTGGCGCGCATTGACCTATATATGCGTATGGACGAGACGCTTAACGCGGCCCAGCTCGAGACCATGCATGCGGCCGTTGTCCGCCGCGCTAAGGGCGAGCCGCTGCAATACATCACGGGCAGCACGCAGTTTCGCATGATCGACGTCGCGTGCGCCCCCGGTGTGCTCATTCCGCGCCCCGAGACCGAGATGCTCGTCGAGGAAGTCCTCAATTATCTGGATGCCGAGGTACTGAGCCCCGAGGCCGCTGCCCGTCAGCGTGTTGAGCTGCCTTGGAACGATGAGGTCGAGGAGGCACGCAAGGCCGAGGCCGCATTGGCCGACGAGCGAGCGACGGCCGAGCGCCGTGCCGCCAACCTCACAGCTGCCGACGAGGCGGCGCTAGGCGGCGATGTGCTGGGCAGTCGCGCTTATGCCGAGGAACTGGCCGATCGCGAGGCCGAGGAAGCCGCCGCGCAGGCGGCAGAAGCAGAGGCCATGGAAACCCCCGAGCCCGAGCTCGACGAATACGGCATCGCCATTGAGGGTGCCGACCAGGAGACGGTTTCAGCTCAGGATGCCGCTGCGCCTGCCCCAGCCGAGCCCCGCACTGCTCGCGTTCTCGAGGTCGGCTGCGGCACGGGCTGCATCTCGCTCTCTCTTGCTTGGGAGCGCCGCGGCCACGTTACCTGCACCGCTACCGATATTGAGCCGCGTGCTATCGATCTGGCCACCAAAAACCGCGACGCGCTCGGCCTCACGGCAGATGAGGTTGCCTTCAGCCTCACCAACCTGGTGAGCTCCATTCCCCACGACGAGTGGGGCACCTTCGACGTGCTCGTCTCCAACCCGCCTTACATCCCGACCGACGTTATGCGCTCGCTGCCGCACGAGGTCAAGGACTTCGAGCCCGATTTGGCGCTCGAGGGCGGTGCCGATGGCCTGGATATCTTCCGCCGCCTGCTCAATGCGGCGCCCTATATGCTGCGCGCCGGCGGCCTGTTTGCCTGCGAGCTCTACGAGGGTGCCCTCGACGCTGCCGCCGAGCTCTGCCGCCAGGCGGGTCTATCGGATGTGCGCATCGTCCGCGACCTCACCGATCGCCCCCGCATCGTTCGAGCCGTCGTCACCGAGCCCAAGCAACGCCAGTAATATTTATTAACTGGTTAGCAAAAATTATAAAGTAGTTTATAATTAGGACGGCTGAAAGAGGTCGGCCCATGCAACCCCCTGCCTTTCGGGAAATCATTGCCCTACTCAAGCACGATGGATTCGTGAAGGTCGCGCAAGTCGGTAGTCATGCTAAGTATGTTTCTGGTGACCGTGTTGTCACCGTGAACGGCTCTGGTGGTGATCGACCAAAGAAGGGCACGTGGGTAAGTATTCGTCGCCAAGCTGGATGGTAGTTGGAGGCAAAATGAGGCAGCGATTTACCTATGACTGCGTTCTCATAAAAGAAGACGACGGTTACTGCGCCAGCTTCCCGCAGATTCCCGGCGCCTTTGCCGATGGCGATACACGCGAAGAAGCTATTGCCCATGCCACCGAGGCGCTGATGGCGTTTTTGGCCGATGACCTCAACAACGGTTTGACTCCGGCGGGGTACGAACGCTCGGCCGAGGTCGTGGCCCTTTCGGTCGAAATCGACCACGAGGACGCTCGGGAAGCGGCGTGCCGAACATTTAAAGACGCAGCGCTGGACCTCAAAGTCTCCGCTCCGCGGATTACCGCGCTGGTCAAAGCAGGAAAGCTCGATGTTGAACTCGTCGACGGCCGTCGGATGATAACGATAGACAGCATCGAGCGCTACGCCGCCCAAGAACGCCACGCCGGCAGGCCAAAGAAGTTCGTCGCGGTCCAATAACCCCTCACTTTCACCGACTACTAGAGCCGCTCACCAAACCAACATGCGCTGTGGGCAAATGGATTGAACGTTTCGTGCGAGAATGCCCCTCAGTAAACAAACTTGCACCAGAGCGTAAGGGGCTGGCATACACATGCAGACGGTCTATCGGGTATACGAGGGAGCGCGCGAGCCGCATCGGCTTGCCGTTGAGCGTACGGCCGAGGTACTCGGCTGTGGCGGACTGGCCCTGATCCCGACCGAGACCGTCTATGGCGTCGCCGTGGCAGTCAATGCCTTCTCGGACGCTGTACCCCAAGACACAAGCGAATCCCCCTCGTGGCCGCGCGACCCGCAAGCCACCGTCAATGGCGCCGCGGTCCCTGCGCTCGGTACCGGCTACCGCCGCATCTTCACTCTCAAGCAACGTGAACTCACGCAAACCGTCGCTTGGCTGGTCGATGGCGTCGAAGCGCTCGACCGCTATGGCGTGGATATCCCGGAAGATGCCCGCGTACTCGCGCGACGATGCTGGCCGGGAGCCCTGACTATCGTGATTAAGGCAGCCCCCTGCGTGCCGACCTTTATGCGTGCTGCCGACGACACCGTGGCCCTGCGCGCTTCGGCCTCTCCCGTGGTCCAGGCGCTCATCCGCGCCTGCGGCAGTCCCCTTGCCTGCACGAGCGCCAATACGCACGGCGCGCCCTCGCCGGCAAGCTTTGCCGCCGTCGAGGGTCGCATCCTGGAGGGGGTCGATGTTGCCGTCGACGCCGGTGAGACCCCGTGTCGCGACGCCTCGACCATCGTGTCGTTCCAGCACGGCGGGCTCCAGATCCTGCGCCAAGGCGCACTTCCCGCATCAGAGATCGAACGGGTCCTGTCCGACCCGATGCAATAGAAAGGTGTAAGCGATGTCGTTGAATCTGGGCAGCCTGGGCATGGAAGATGCCTCGTTTAACTTTGGCGGTTCCTACATCATGGCGCTCGACTGCGGCACCACCTCGGTACTTGCGACCATCGTCGACGAGTACGGATGCATCGTCGCGCAGGCACGTCGCAGCGTCAAAACCAGTTTTCCGCGTCCCGGTTGGGTGGAGCAAGACCCCATGGCGGTCCTTGCCAGCCAGATCGCCGTCATGATGGAAGTCCAGTTTAAGAGCGGTATCCACTCCGACCGCATTGCCGCCATCGGCATCTCCAACCAGCGCGAGACCACGGTGGTCTGGGACCGCGTGAGCGGTCAGCCGATCTATAACGCCATCGTATGGCAGTGCCGCCGTACCGCGCCGGCAATCGACGCGTTGGTTGAACAGGGTTGCGAGGAGCTGGTGCGCTCCCGTACGGGACTCACGCTCGACCCGTATTTCTCGGCCTCCAAGGTACAGTGGATTCTCGACAACGTCGACGGCGCACGCGAGAGCGCGGCGGCGGGCGACCTCATGTTTGGCACCATCGACACCTGGCTCATCTACAACCTCACCGGCGGCCAGGTCTTTGCCACCGACTACACCAATGCCAGCCGCACGGCACTCTTTAATATCCATACGCTCGATTGGGACGACGACCTGCTGGCGCTCTTTGACGTTCCACGTTCCATGATGCCCGAGGTTCGCTGGAGCTCGGGTGACTACGGCCGCGTCGCGAGCGACATCATGACCAACATGCCGCCCATCATGGGTGTGGCGGGCGACCAGCAGGCGTCGCTGTTCGGTCACTGCTGCTTCCATCCCGGCCAGACCAAAAACACCTATGGCACGGGCTGCTTTATGCTCATGAACACCGGCGACGAGATCGTCGAATCCAAGAACGGTCTGGTCTCCACCATCGGTATCGCTGCGAACGGGAAGATCAGCTATGCGCTCGAGGGCTCCATCTTTGCTGCCGGTTCCACCATGAACTGGCTTCGCAACAACATGGGCATCATCTCGAGCGTGAGCGAGTCGGCACAACTCGCCGCTTCGATTAGCGACAACGAGGGCTGCTACTTCGTTCCCGCCTTTGCGGGTCTGGGCGCTCCCTGGTGGGACCCGCATGCCCGCGGTATCGTGTGCGGTCTGACCGGCGCCTCGAGCCGTGCGACCATCGTACGTGCCGCCTGCGAATCCATGGCATATCAGAGCTACGACGTGCTGCGCGCCATGGAGCAGGACGTGGGGCTTTCGATCGAGCGCCTGTCTGTCGATGGCGGTGCCTCGCGCAACGAGTTCATCATGCAATTCCAGGCCGACCTGCTGGATATCCCCGTGCTGCAATGCGAGACGGTGGAGACCACGGCAATCGGTGCCGCGTACTTGGCGGGTCTTGCCGTCGGCTATTGGGAAGACCTGGAAGAGCTGGAGCAAAATGCCCAGATCGTTAGGACCTTCCTTCCCCACATGTCTGCCGAGCGTCGCGAGCAAAACCTTGCGGGCTGGTGTGACGCAGTCAGGCGCTCGCTCAGTACCGCACAGTAGGGCTGCGATGGGCTGCTCGATACAACAAACCGCTAAACTAATGCATGGCGTGCGGCGGCAACATTGCTGCGCGCCTTGTCAGCTAGGCCGTTTTGCGGCCGCAACGAAAGGGGCAATCAACCCATGACCGTCACCTACGACGCGTCCCGTGTGACGCTTGTCGATCACCCGCTCGTCCAGCACAAGCTGTCGATCCTGCGCGACAAAAACACCGGCACCAACCAGTTCCGCCAGCTCGTGCGCGAACTCGCGCTTTTTGACGGCTACGAGGCCATGCGCGACCTGCCTATGGAAGATGTCGAGGTCGAGACCCCCATCACTACCGCCACGTTCAAACAGCTCGCCGGCAAGAAACTCGCCATCGTGCCCATCCTGCGTGCGGGTCTTGGCATGGTCGACGGCATCCTCGACCTGGTGCCCTCCGCTCGCGTGGGCCACATCGGCATGGAGCGCGACGAGGTTACCCACGAGCCGCACGAGTATTACTGCAAGATGCCCAAGGATATCGACCAGCGCATCTGCCTGGTCGTCGACCCCATGCTCGCCACGGGCGGCTCGGCCGAGATGGCTATCAGCTATCTGCGCGAGCGCGGTGTCAAGGACATCCGTATGCTGTGCATCGTCGCGGCGCCCGAGGGTCTCAAGTCGCTGACCGACAAGGACCCCGACGTGCATATCTATACCTGCGCCATCGACGATCATCTCAACGAGGCAGCCTACATCGTTCCCGGCCTGGGCGACGCCGGCGACCGCATCTACGGCACGCTCTAGTCGTTGGGCCTTGTCGGCTACGGTCACAAATACGAAGAGATGGTGCGCGCGGGCGAGCAAAAGGCGTTCGCGCGCACTCCTGTTAACGGACGTTTTGCCCTGAAGGGTTCGAGAAAAACGTATTACCTACCTGCGGCATAAAGAAGGTCTTAAGAAAACGAACAGGTGCGTATTAACCGATGCTTTTTCGGTTGTACTTTGGCGATTGGCTCGTACAATAGTCACCAATGTTTGGCGGGAACTGTTCTGGGAAGCGTTAAAGAAGGAAAGTGAGGACGCCAGTGTTTCAGATAGCCGATCTGCTCGCTATCGTTGCAGGCGCCATCGCGGGCGCAATTGCCTTCCTTCCCTTTGTCTTTACGCTCAAGCCGGTTCTTGACGATAAGCAGAATGCGGACATGCTCAAGGGTATGGTGAGTCTGGCGGTCTCGGCAATCGCCCTGCTCGTCTTTACCTTGGTTGTGTTTGTGTTGTTCGGAGAGGCATTTCGCATGTTCCTCCTGGGCGAGGCGATCGGCTTCGTGGCCTTTATGGCCGCCTGCACGGTTCGTGTCGCCAAGGCGCTGCGAGATCCTCATGAGGTCGAAAGGTAAGTCGTGGAAATTTTTGAAAAGCTGCCTGATGAGATTAATCATCTGGTCAGCGAGTTCAGCTCCACCCCTGTCGTGGGCGATCTGAGCTGCGGCATCACGCAGTACTCGTTTTGGCTGATCGTCTCCACGATCGTGCTCCTGATCGTCCTGGCCGTGTTCAAGAAGAAGCAGACCCTGGTTCCCAAGGGCTTCTTCGTCAACGGTTTCGAGTACATCATCGAGTACGTCGAGAACGATATCGGCAAGGGCGTCGTGGGTGAGAACTGGAAGAAGCACTTCCCGTTCCTGTGCTCGCTTTTCCTGTTCATCCTGATCAATAACATGATCGGCCTGATCCCGGGAATGAAGCCCGGCACCGGCGCAATCGGCTCCACCGCCGCGCTCGCCATCTTCGCCTTCGTGTACTTCATCTACTACGGATGCAAGGCTCACGGCGTGATCGGCTACATCAAGAGCCTCGCCCCGCAGGGCGTGAGCTTCCCGATGAACGTGCTCGTGTGGGTCGTCGAGCTCTTTTCGACCTTCCTGCGCCTCATCACGCTCGCCGTCCGTCTGTTCTGCAACATGTTCGCAGGACACGTGGTCATGGGTTCGTTCGCCATCATGGCGAGCATGTTCATGCAGCCGCTGCTTCAGCAGGTTTCCGCGGCCCACGCCGTCGGCGCCCTGCCTTCGCTGGCCTGGCTTGCCATCCTCATCCTGATCTATGCGATCGAGCTTGTGGTCGGCGCCATCCAGGCTTACGTCTTCACGGTCCTTACCGCCGTGTATGTCTCCGAGGCAGAGGAGGTCGCGGAGGAGGAGTAGTCTTCCGTTCGCGCCTTAAAGGTAAGGCAATTCGTTAAACCGCCGGTGCCCGTACCCATGGAGCCCGGCAGTTATAAAAAGGTTATCCTGCGTGAAATAAGACACGCACGACAAAGGAGGAATCGTGGGAGTTATCGGTTACGGTCTCGGTGTTATCGGCGCTGGTCTTGCTATCGGCCTGTCTGCTCTGGGTGCTACGGGTGCTATGGCCCGTCAGCCTGAGGTCCAGGGCCGCGTGTTCACCGTCTTCATCATGGGCTCCGCCTTCGGCGAGGCTCTGGCTCTGATCGGCTTCGTTGTCGCGCTGATCGTTAAATAGCACGGAGCGTCAAGTATGAATCTTTCATCCCAGAAGAGCGCGATCGCACTCTCCGCGTCCGCGGCCGCGCTGCTCATGCCGGTTTCCGCGTTCGCCGAGGACGGCGCTGCCGGTGCGGACATCCTCATCCCTAAGATGGCGGAGTTCATCCCGGCGCTTATCGCCTTCCTGATTATCTGGATCGTGCTGGCCAAGGTCGCCCTGCCGGGCATCATGAAAACCATGGAGGAGCGCGGCAAGAAGATCGAGGAGAGCCTCGACGAGGCCGAGAAGACCAAGCAGGAGGCTATCGCCAAGCGCGCTGAGTCCGACTCGATCGTCACCGACGCCCGTCGTCAGGCTGCCGACATCGTTCTCGAGGCCCGTAAGGACGCCGAGTCCGAGCGCGCCCGTATCATCGAGGCTGCTCACAAGGAGGCCGAGGAGATCATCGCCAAGGCCCATACGACCGTCGAGGACGAGCGCAAGTCCATTTACGCCGGTGCCGCGAGCTCCATCGCCGACCTGTCCGTTGCCGTCGCCACCAAGATCGTGGGCGAGGCACTCGAGGACGATGCCGAGCAGAAGAAGCTCATCGAGCGCTACATCCAGGAAGCAGGTAGCCTGAATGCCGACTAGCCGCTATCAGGACAAGGTGCTCGAGACCTACGCGCGCTCCCTTCTGGAAGCCGCTAAGGCCGAGAACCATGTGTTCGAGGACCTCGAGATGATCGAGCGCTTGGCTTCTGCCAGCCCCGAGATCATCGCCGTGCTCGACACCATGTCCAAGCGCGACCAGCTCGACCTTCTTCCCAAGGTGGCAGCTGCCTTTAAGTATGTTGCCGAGGAAGACGAGGATGTAGTGGGCGTGACCGTCACCACGGCGATCCCGCTCGACGACGAGCTGCGTCAAACCATCACTAAGAAATGCGAGCAGGACTTCGGCCGCAAGGTATTCCTTATCGAGCAGGTCGACCCGTCTATCGTGGGCGGCCTGGTGCTCGAGGCCCGCGGCGAGCGTCGTGACATTTCCGTCAAGACGCAGCTGCGCATCGCGCAGGAGACCCTCGCAAACTCTGCTAATTCGTACGGAGGTGAAGCCTAATGTCCGAAACCCTCAATGCCCAGGATATCGCCAAGAAACTGCAGGAGCAGCTCACGAGCCTCTCCGCGACGGTCGATACGCATGAGGTTTCAACGGTCGACGAGGTAGGCGACGGCATCGCGCGCGTCTCCGGCCTCAAGAGCGCCATGGCAGGCGAGCTTCTGGAGTTCAAGAGCTCCGATACCGGTGAGACCGTCTTCGGCCTCGCCCAGAACCTTGACCGTGACGAGGTCGGCGCCGTTCTGTTTGGTGCCGTCGACTCCATCAAGGAAGGCGACGAGTGCCGCACCACTGGCCGCATTATGGATATCCCCGTGAGCCGCGCCATGCTCGGCCGCGTCGTCAATCCGCTCGGCCAGCCCATCGACGGCCTGGGCGACATCGTCGCCACGCACCGTCGCCCCATCGAGTTCAAGGCCCCCGGCGTCATCGACCGTACCCCGGTCTGCGAGCCGGTTCAGACCGGTCTGCTCGCTATCGACTCCATGGTGCCTATTGGCCGCGGTCAGCGTGAGCTCATCATCGGCGACCGTAAGACCGGTAAGACCGCCATCGCCATCGACGCTATCCTCAACCAGCGCGGCAAGGGCATGGTCTGCATCTATGTCGCCATCGGCCAGAAGGCCTCCACGGTTGCCAACATCCGCGAGACCCTCGCTCAGCACGGTGCGCTCGACTACACCATCATCGTTTCGGCCACCGCTGCCGATTCCGCCCCTATGCAGTACATCGCGCCTATGGCCGGTGCCGCTATCGGCGAGTTCTTCATGTACAACGGCGAGGACGGCAAGCCCGCCAGCGAGACCAACCCCGGCGGCCACGTGCTCGTCATCTACGACGACCTGTCCAAGCAGGCTGTGGCCTACCGTCAGATGTCGCTGACGCTGCATCGTCCGCCCGGACGCGAGGCCTATCCTGGCGACATCTTCTACCTGCACTCTCGTCTGCTCGAGCGTGCCGTCAAGATGTCCAAGAAGAACGGTTACGGCTCCATGACGGCTCTTCCGATCATCGAGACCCAGGACGGCGACGTCTCGGCCTACATTCCGACCAACGTCATTTCCATTACCGATGGTCAGATCTACCTGCAGTCCGAGCTCTTCTTCCAGGGTCAGCGCCCGGCAGTCGACGTGGGCATCTCCGTGTCCCGCGTCGGTGGCGATGCGCAGACCAAGGCCATGAAGCAGGTCGCCGGCAACCTCCGTCTGGACCTCGCTTCGTACCAGGAGCTCGCTGGCTTTACGCAGTTCGGCTCCGACCTCGACGAGGCTACTCAGAAGCAGCTGACCCATGGTGCTCGCATGACCGAGCTCCTGAAGCAGCCGCGTTACAAGCCGTTTGAGGTTGGCGAGCAGATCGTTACGCTGTTCGCTGGCAACGAGGGCTTCCTGGATGACCTGGAGATCGCCGACGTGCTGCCCTTCCGTGCCGAGCTCATCGAGTACATGGACAATGGCTTTGGTTCGCTGCTCGACAAGGTTCGCGTCAAGAAGATCGATGATGACACCAAGGCTGAGCTCTTGCGCGTCATCGGCGACTTCAAGCAGCAGTTCATGGCCAAGCACCATTCGGATGTTTCTGGATCAGAGGAGAACTAAGCCCCATGGCCAACCTTCGCGACATTAAGAAGCGAATCTCCTCGGTTACCACGACCAAGCAGATCACGCGCACGATGGAGATGGTCTCTACGGCCAAGATCCGTCGTGCCCTCGATCGCTCCAAGCAGGCCGAGCCCTATAAGGAGGCGCTGACCGACGTCATGTTGACGGTCGCCGGCGACGCCTCCTGTTCGGGCACCGATCCCATGCTGCAGAAGCATGAGAGCGTCAAGCATGGCCTGATTGTCGTTATTGCCTCGGACCGCGGCCTTGCCGGCGGTTTCAATACGACGGTGGAGCGCACGGCCGAAAAGCTCGCCGCTTCTTGGGCGAACGACGGCATCGAGTGCGAGATCATCGCGTGCGGGCGTAAGCCGGCCACGTATTTCCGTGACCGCGCAAACGTCGTCATGCACTTTGAGGGCAACTCCTCTGAGCCCGATTTCAATCAGGCCCGCATGATCTCCTCTCATATCTGCGATGCGTATCGTGCCGGTGAGCTTGACCGTGTCGAGCTTGTCTACCACCACGCCAAGAACCGCGTGGATCAGGAGCTTCGCGTCGAGCATCTGTTGCCGCTCGACCCCGAGATGATCGCTATGGCCCACGGTCCGCGTAAGAACGAGACCGACGCCCCTAAGCGCATCTCGTCCACGTTCGAGTTCGTGCCCTCTCCCGAGCATGTTCTCGGCAAGCTTGTGCCGTCTTATATCCTGACGGTCATCTACCAGGCCCTGATCGATTCGGCGGCTGCCGAGCAGGGTGCACGCCGCAAGGCCATGCACTCCGCGACGGAAAACGCCACCGCGATCATCTCGACCCTTACCCGCACGTATAGTCGCGTGCGCCAGGCTTCGATCACGACCGAGATTAACGAGATCGTCGGCGGAGCCTCAGCATTGGAGGAACAGTAATGGCTAATAACACCGTAAAGCTTGCGGTCGAGGAAGCCACCAAGAAGACGACTGCCGGTGATGGTCGCATCGTGCGAATCATCGGCCCTGTCGTCGACGTCAAGTTTGACGGCGCGGTGCCCCCGATCTACAACGCGCTCACGGTCGAGGCCGAGACCCCGATCGGTCATCTGAGCACGATCCTCGAGGTCGAGAGCCAGCTTCCGGGCGGCGTCGTCCGCACGGTCGCCATGTCCTCGACCGACGGCCTGCAGCGCGGCCTCATCGCCACCGATACCGGTGAGCCCATGAAGATGCCCGTTGGCCCCAAGACGCTCGGCCGCATTTGGAACGTCATGGGCAAGCCCGTTGACGGCAAGCCCATGCCCGAGGTGGAGGAGTTCTACCCCATCCACCATGCAGCGCCCCGTTTCGACGAGCTCACCACCAAGACCGAGATCTTCGAGACCGGCATCAAGGCCGTCGACCTGCTCGAGCCCTACATCCGTGGCGGCAAGACCGGCCTGTTCGGCGGCGCCGGCGTCGGCAAGACCGTTCTGATTCAGGAGCTCATCAACAACCTCGCCCAGGAGCACGGCGGCACCTCGGTGTTCACCGGCGTCGGCGAGCGTACCCGCGAGGGCACCGACCTGTTCCTCGAGATGAGCGAGTCTGGCGTTATCGACAAGACCTGCTTGGTCTATGGTCAGATGAACGAGCCGCCTGGAGCGCGTCTGCGCATCGGTCTGGCCGGCCTTACCACCGCTGAGTACTTCCGCGATCGCGGCCAGGACGTTCTGCTGTTCATCGACAACATCTTCCGCTTCTCCCAGGCGGGTTCCGAGGTTTCCGCACTGCTGGGCCGTATGCCGTCCGCCGTTGGTTACCAGCCCACCCTTGGCACTGACCTTGGCGCTCTGCAGGAACGTATTACCTCCACGGACAAGGGTTCCATTACGTCCGTGCAGGCCGTTTACGTCCCCGCTGACGACCTTACCGACCCTGCCCCGGCCACGACCTTCTCTCACCTTGACGGTACCCTCGTTCTGTCCCGTCAGATCGCCGAACTCGGCATCTACCCCGCAGTTGACCCGCTCGACTCCACGTCCCGCATTCTTGCTCCTGACGTTGTCGGCGAAGAACACTACCAGGTTGCCCGCCGTGTCCAGCAGGTGCTCCAGAAGTACAAGGAACTCCAGGACATCATCGCCATTCTGGGTATGGATGAACTCTCCGACGAAGACAAGCTCACCGTTGCTCGTGCCCGTCGTATCCAGCGCTTCCTTTCCCAGCCCTTCCACGTGGCAGAAGTCTTCACCGGTACGCCCGGCGCTTACTGCAAAGTCGAAGATACCATCAAGGGCTTCAAGGCCATCCTCGACGGCGAGTGCGACGACATGGCTGAAAGTGACTTCTACATGGTCGGTGATATCAACGAAGCCAGAGCCAAGTGTGAAAAGCGCCTGGCCAGTGAATAATTGCTGGTAATTCCGAGCACAGAAGGATTCAGAAATGAGCGAACTCCAACTTGAAATAGTCACTCCGGAAAAGAAGATAGTATCCACGCCTGTTGTCGTGTGTTCCTGCCCCGGAGTCGCCGGCGAGTTTGGCGTTCTCAAGGATCACATCTCGCTTCTGTCTGCCCTGAAAATTGGTGCTTTACACTACAGAACTAAGGAATCCAACGAAGAGCACTACGTGTTCGTTTCCGGTGGATTTGCTGATGTGAACAACAACGTGCTTACCGTACTGGCTGAGTCCGCCGAAAACGCGAAGGACATCGATGCTGCCCGCGCTGAAGCCGCCAAAAAGCGTGCTGAAGCCCGTCTCGCTTCCCGCGATGAAAACATCGACCGCGCCCGCGCCCAGGCCGCCCTCAACCGTGCGCTCGTACGTCTGTCCTTGGCTAACGCTCGTTAGCGATTGAAATAGGACCACTTCAGGGGTGGACGGGATTTCCCGCCCACCCCTTTTTATTTTTCTGATGCATGCGGGAAGCAGCCGCCCCTCAAGGTGACTTTCCTCCCGAAAAATATTATTCAGCGCCTCTGTATCACGAACACATATGTCAGACGGGACGCACATGCCTAATCTCAGCAACATTCGAAATTTCTGCATCATCGCGCATATCGACCACGGGAAATCGACTCTGGCTGACCGCATACTGGACATCACCAAGATGGTCAGCCCCCGTGAAGCCAAGGATCAGTACCTTGACCGCATGGACATCGAGCGGGAACGCGGCATTACCATCAAGTCGCAGACCGTGCGCATTCCCTACAAGGCGCACAACGGCCAGGAGTACGAATTCAATCTTCTGGACACGCCAGGGCACGTCGACTTCAACTACGAGGTTTCCCGTTCTCTCGCGGCATGCGAAGGCGCCCTGCTCGTTGTTGACGCCACTCAGGGCGTTGAAGCCCAGACCCTGGGAAATGTCTACCTCGCTCTCGATCAGAACGTCGAGATCATTCCGGTTCTCAACAAAATCGATCTTCCCTCCGCCCATCCGGAAGAAGTGAAGAAAGAAATTGAGGACATCATCGGGATCGACTGCACGGATGCCCTCGAGTGCTCCGCCAAAACCGGCCAGGGCGTACCTGAAATTCTCGAAGCCATCGTTGACCGTCTGCCCGCGCCCAAGGGCGATCCCAAAGCTCCCCTCCAGGCTCTCATTTTCGACTCCTGGTACGACAGTTACCAGGGTGTTGTCGTGCTTTTCCGTATCATGTCGGGCACCATCCGCCTGAACGATCACATCCGCTTTATGAGCACAGGCAAGGAGTTCGAGGTGCTGAGGCTCGGTGTCTTTTCTCCCGAAGCCAAGGATATCCCGGAACTGCACGCCGGCGAGGTGGGCTTTCTGTGCGGCTCCATCAAGGAACTCGGCGATGCCCGAGTGGGTGACACCATCACAAATCCCGAGCGCCCTGCTGCGTCTGCCGTGCCCGGTTTCAAGAAAGTACAGCCCATGGTTTTCTGTGGTTTCTATCCCACGGAATCCGACAAATACGAAAATCTCAAGATCGCCCTTGAAAAACTGCAGCTCAACGACGCGTCCTTCCAGTTCGAGCCTGAAACCTCAACGGCCCTGGGATTCGGCTTCCGCTGCGGCTTCCTCGGACTCCTGCATATGGAGATCATCCAGGAACGCCTCGAGCGCGAATTCGACTGTGATCTCATCGCCACGGCTCCGTCCGTCATCTACAAGTGCAAAACGACCGCAGGCGAAACCATCGAGATCCATAACCCCGCGAACCTGCCCGATGGCAGCATGATAGCCGCGCTCTACGAGCCCTACGTGAACATGGACATCCACGTTCCCAATGAATACGTGGGCAACGTCATGAAGCTCTGCGAGGAAAAGCGTGGCACGCAGAAGAATCTTCAGTATGCGGCTTCCAACCGTGTCATCATCACCTACGAGCTGCCTTTCGCGGAAATCGTCTACGATTTCTTTGACCGGCTGAAATCCATGACGCGCGGCTACGCTTCCATGGACTACCATCCGAGCGAATACAAAGAATCCGACCTCGTCCGCCTCGATATTCTTATCAACGGCGATCCTGTCGACGCTCTGGCCGTGATCGTACACAGGGAAAGCGCCTACCAGTACGGACGTGCACTTGCCCTGAAGCTGAAGCGCACCATTCCGCGCCAGCTCTTCGAAGTGGCTATCCAGGCTGCCATCGGCAACAAGGTAATCGCCCGCGAAACAGTGTCACCCTACCGTAAAAACGTGACGGCCAAGTGCTACGGCGGCGACATCACGCGTAAACGCAAACTTCTCGAAAAACAGAAGGAAGGAAAGCGGCGCATGAAGAGCATGGGCAACGTTGAACTACCCCAGGTAGCCTTCCTCGCTGCCCTCCAGGTCGGAAAGGAATAGATCAGATACCGAAAAAGCCTCAGCACCTTTGAAGGGGCTGAGGCTTTTTTCCGCTTTCGGATCAGACACAGCCCCGCAAAGATTCCGGCACTCCTGCAAACCCCATCCGGCAGGCTGCTTTCCAGCGGCAGATTCCGGAAGAATCTTTCCGGCAGCGATGTCTACGAATGAAAAATTTTTGGCAGCGCGAAATAAACTTTCGCGGCCAAATCGAACACCGTGTTGGGAAAATAGCTGAGGATCCAGAGGGCCATAAACTTACGGCCAGATTTGCGGTACGGGGCTATGACCCGTCTCGCTTCAGCGCCGCGGCCTTCGCGCCAGAGGGCAACGCCTTCCTCGAAAGTGCTGCGCGTCTTGAGGAGCTCCACGATGCCGGCGTGCTGCACGTCGAAACCGGGATACAGCTTCCGCTGTTTTTCCAGGATATAGCGGGTTTCCCTGGCAAACTGGGCGAATTTCCGGAACGTGGTGCTGCTTCCGTGCACGCGCCAGCGCGTGTAGGGTGCGTCAACATAATCAAGTTCCCAGTCATGGGCTATGCGGTAAAAAACGTCAGCTTCCTCGCATACGTTGAGGGTCTCGTCAAACCATCCGCCGTTCCACGCCGAGGGATCCTCCGTGAGTGAGGCGAGGGCCTCGCGGGAAACCATGGCAGAGGACATGGAGATCCACTGTCTCCTGATGAGATCCTCATACACCATGCCCCTGCCAGGCTTCGAGCTGGCAAAGACACGTCTGAGTTCCCTCTTTCCGTCAAAAACGATGGTGTCTGTTGTCACGAGGCCCAGTCTCGGATTGGCTTCAAAGAGCGCCACCTGACTCCCGAGCTTGGCTGGATCCCAGAGATCATCGCAGTCGAGAAACGCGATATACTTTCCCCTGGCCCGGGCTATGGCAAGATTCCGGCCAGCACCCAGCGGAACGGTATGGTCACCCCTGAAATAACGAATCCTCTCACCAAAGCTGTTGGCGATGGCCGGGCTTTCGTCCGTGGAGCAGTTATCCCAGAAAACAATCTCGAAATCCGTGAAGGTCTGGGCCATGACACTCTGCAGGGCCTCGCGCAGATGTTCCGAGCTGTTGTAGCAGTTCATGATTACAGAAACCAAAGGAGCGTCATGTGACATACATACCTCCAGAGAATGCGTCTTCCGCCAGAGCAGAGAGGAAGACGGGGCTGCGTCTGATACAAAGGCGCCGCATGAACACGTGACTGCGGATCATGCGGCGCGCGGAGAAATCCTGCCAGGAATGCAGGGCTAAGCCCTGGAAAGGGCTTCCTTCAGCGTGGAGCAGACGAGGCGCACATCGTCGTCAGAAAGTGCCGGATGCATCGGAATGGTCATCAGCTCGCCGTAGAGGCGTTCCGTGACCGGAAGCGGAGCGGCGCTGGGGTCGCTGAAGTAGGAATGCAGATGGTTGGGCTTATAGTGCACACCCACCGGAATACCGTGTTCGCGCAGGTACTGGCGCACGGCAGGCATTTTGCCATTGAGCACCTTGACCGGCTGAATATGCAGCACGATATCGTCCTCAGGATCCTGGTCGAGCAGCTCCACGCCCTGCACTCCTGTCAGAAGCTCGCGGTAAAGGGCGGCAAGATGCTTGCGCGCGGGTACGAATTCTTTTTCAAAACGGGACAGCTGGACGCGGCCAATGGCGGCCATGATATTGCTCAGGTGGAAGCGCCATCCCTGACGGGAAACGTCCGCGTCCCAGGTGCGCTCTCCCTTGAAGCGGGCCCGGGTATCGTTCTGCACGGACAGGAGACGCGTATCCTGCATGACAGAAGCGGCCTCCCTGTCAAAAGCGACCACGAAGCCACCCTCCCCGCAGGTAATGTTTTTGATGCCGTCAAAGCTGAAGCAGACCATGTCGCCGAAGCTGCCGATCTTCCTGCCGTGATATTTGCAGCCAAAGGCGTGAGCCGCGTCCTCTATGACGCGCAGCCCGTGCTTTTTGGCGAAGTCGTACACTTCGCCGAGATGCCAGGGATTGCTGGCATAGTGCACGGGCATAATCGCGAAGGTATCTTTGGCGAGCCTCTTTTCTGCGTCTTTAAGGTCAATGGTCACCGTGTTGGGCAGAACCTCGCAGGCGATGGGCCGGCATCCGCAGGCTGTGATGGCCTGGAAGGAGGACACAAACGTCAGGGAAGGGACAAGCACAGAGCCGCGCACTTCCGCTCCGGGAGCGAAGCGTCCGGGAGCAACGGCATCCACGGCGATTGTCAGGGCCGCTGTCCCGCTGTTAACTGTGGCGACCATGTCGGGATCCACGCCGAGATAGGAGGAAAGCTCCCCCTCAAAGCGTTTCGTCTCGGCGCCTATGCCAAGGTATCCATCCTCGACGATGACACGACGTACGGCTTCAGCCTCGGCCTCTCCGACGATGGAACGAGAAAGACGCATAGCCATAAATGATGCCTCTCTGACCGGCGCAGCCGCCGGGATCAAAAAAAGAATTGTGGTTGATAATGACCTGCCGGTCCGGGAAAAAGTTCCTGCCGGACTCCTGCAGGGTGCTGTTTCTTATACTTTACCGCGACTGCGGGCAAGCCTCAGAAAGGCTGTCCGTATCCGCACACCTGTCATTCAGGGGAAAAACGGTCAGGAATCATCGTCGTCCTTATCGTCGTCCCCGTCGTCACTCATCACGTACGCTTCAGGAAACGTCTGGCGAACGCTCCAAAGCTTGTCATTTGCTGTATTCAGGTCAGGCCACGGGCCCGCGAGCACACGCTGGTTTCCCCTGGAAGTTGTTTTCTGGACGGCAGGAAATCCCCGCTCTGCCAGGGTGGCCGCCGCCCTGTCGGCGTTCTCCTTCTCTCCGAACACCCCAACCTGGATGAAAAACGTTCCGTTCACGTCTGCCACGGGCGCTGCTTCCGGCGCTTCGGTATCCAGACTCGTGATTCGGACACGCGCTGTTCCGGGCCCCAGCACGCCAAGTTTCTGGGCAGCGGCGCGGGACAGATCGATGACGCGCCCGTTCACGAAGGGGCCGCGATCGTTAATGCGCAGCACCACTGTACGGCCGTTTTCCAGATTTTTAACCCGCACTTCGGTCTGCAGTGGCAGAATGGTATGCGCAGCCGTCATGGCGAACTGATTGTATTTTTCGCCGGAAGCCGTGAACCGTCCATGAAAACCGGGTCCGTACCAGGAGGCCGTGCCTTCCTCGACAAAGCCCTTCGCGGAAAGCAGGGGAACATACCTTTTGCCATTCACCGTATACGGCCGGCTTCCTGGAACGCCGCCCTTATGCCAGCTCCTGGATGCGCAGCCGGAAAAGAGAAGAGCGGCCGCAATACAGAAGAGAAGGGGAAGAAGCGGCAGACATTTTTGCCTGATGCACATGTGGTTCACCTCTCCATCCTTTCTTATCGGCGGGAATGGACCGCGTGGCGCCCGGCTCCCTAAAAAAGCGTCATCCTTTAAAGCAGCCTCCGGCCGCCCCCGGATCCCTGAAGTACGAAAGTCCCTTCTTGTCGTCTCCTGAATGTTCGATAGCAAAAAGGATGGACATCCCATCGATGTCCAGCTTGCCTTCCTCTCTGGCCTTGGACAGCAGGGCGTGCGTTTCGTCGATGCGTCCGCAGTCGAGCAGATCGCAGGCCGCAAGCGTATACACATGTTTGGGATTGTCCCCGTAGAGACTCCGGACAAGACCGGGATACAAATGCCCGAAAGCCTGCATGGCGCTCTCCCTGTCCGTAGCAAGCCAGCGGGCCACACTGCAGTTTTCCGCGGCTGTGGGCAGATAACGGATGAGAAAGAGCATGCCTGAACGCAGAACGTGCAGGATACGGTTCATTTCGCGTTTGCAGCTTTCCGCTGTCTGGTCGGTAAGAGGCGTGAGCGGTGAGGCCAGCTCCCTGGCAAAATCAGCTGTGCGGGCGAGCTGAATGAGCCGGATAGCATAATGCTGGCCCTGAAACGCGTCTTCCCTGAGTTTGCCGCACTCGTGGAAGGCATAGCCCACGCACCAGTCTATGAGACTGCCCACCACTTCGTACTGATCCGGGGCAGACTCCTGCTCTCCCGGCCGGATGGGGTGACGGAAGAGATAGTGCGCGGTATCCTTGAGACGCCAGAACACGCCCTTGCTCATGTTTGTTCCGATGAGCGAGTTCAGGACGGCATAGGACATGCTCCCATCCCGCTGGTAGCGCTGATTCTGCTTCGCCAGAGCCAGATACACCGCGCAGTAATCTCTGAGCAGATCACGGACAAACGCGTCGTGCTTGCTTGCCAGCCTGTAGCTGCTCACCTGCGTTTCCGCTCCCGTAAAAGAGATTCGGCAACGACGTTATCGTAAATCACCAAGGGATCTTCGTCTGATCCGGCATGCGCCTCACGGAATATGGCTGCAGCTTTCCTGATAACGGAGAGCGGAAGCCACTGGTGTTTTTCCCATACTTCAGGATGATCCTGATCCCACATACGGAACTCTATTTCTCCGCTTTCGCCACGGCGCACATACACCCTGACGGCAGGGATCCCCGGACGGGGCAGATAATAAACTCCTAAGGAATCTTGCATGGTAACCTCTTTGCAGTTTCCTTAAATGTAGCTGATGGGGGCCGCGTTTGGCAATATGCCGTTTATCGGGCTGCTCTCCACTGCGTCAGCTCCGGATATGGAGATCCTGTACCCTCATCTCCGGCTGCCGCCGGCACCCCGATACCCCGGATTTCCGCCTTTCGCAAAACTGACGGGATTCATGACGAAGAACAGGAAAAGCCACAGACCGGCTCTGAAGAATCTCATTCTATGCCGGCCGCGCCAATATCCCTGGGATAAAGCTCCCCAGAAGGTCACAGTGCCGCAGCGTCCCGTTTTGCATAAGGACAGCGCACGGACAGGGAAGGCTTCCGGGGCTCACGGAGAGCGCCGGGAAATATCCTGACGTTTATGATACGCCGTTCTGACTGCCGTACGGCTGTATTATTGGCAAAAAAGCGTCTTTCCGTTATGCTGTCTAACCGCGCGTTATCACGCGTCCCCCCTCAGTCTGACGCCGCGCTGCGGTCAGTGCTGTTATCGCGGAAGGCAGGGCAGGATCCCAGACCAGGCCTTCCGGCCATCCACCAGAGGAGCAGTCCATGACACTGCAGATAATCAAATACCGCAATCTTATCAGCGAACTTGTCGTTCGTGATATCAAGAAAAAATACAGACGCAGCGTCCTCGGAATCCTATGGAGCATCCTGAATCCGCTGCTGATGATGATTATCACGGCCATGGTGTTCTCCACGCTGTTCCGCTTCAACGTCCACAACTACATCCTGTATCTGCTCTGCGGACAGATGCTTTTCGGTTTCTACGCGGAATCCACGAACTTCGCCATGGGATCGATTCTTGAAAACGGCTCGCTCATCAAAAAGATATACGTTCCAAAGTATCTCTTCCCCGTTTCCCGCGTACTGTCGAGCGCCGTGAACCTGACATTCACCTTTCCCGCTCTTCTGGCCATCATGATTTACACAGGGGCTCCCTTCAACTGGCACACCATTTTCTGCCTTGTTCCCCTGGCCCTGCTGCTGATTTTTTCCGCGGGCGTCGGCTTCTTTCTGTCCACTGCTTCTGTCTACTTCAGGGATATGTTTCACCTCTACGGCGTCTTCATCACGGCCCTGAACTATGCCACGCCGATTTTCTATCCTGAAAATATTGTGCCGCAGAAATATCATTTTCTGCTCGATCTGAACCCTCTGTACTACTACCTCAAGGCTTTCAGGACGATTATCGTCGACGGACAGCTTCCGAGCCTTCACCTGCTCGGGATATGCACGATTCTGGCCTTCGCTTCCCTTGCGCTGGGCTTCCTCTTCTTCTACAGGAAGCAGAATCACTTCATTCTCTACATCTGAGGCTCAGAAATGCAGACTGTTATTGATGTCCAGCATGTCTCGATGAAGTTCAACCTGATGGAAGAGAAAGTCGACACACTGAAAGAATACGTGGTCCGGCTTCTCAAGGGAAAACTTCTCTATAACGAATTTCTGGCACTCAAAGATGTCTCCTTCACCGTTCAGAAGGGCGACATAGTGGGTATTGTCGGCTTTAACGGTGCCGGCAAGTCGACCATGCTCAAGCTGCTGGCCGGCGTGCTGACCCCTTCAGAGGGCAAAATCAGGACCGTGGGCACCATCGCTCCGCTCATCGAAGTGGGCGCGGGCTTCGACCCGGAACTCACAGCCCGCGAAAATATTTTCCTGAACGGGGCAATCCTGGGTTACAGCCGCAAATTCCTCGAGTCGAAGTTTGATGAAATCGTCGATTTCGCCGAACTCCGCGAATTCATCAACGTTCCCGTCAAGAACTTCTCGAGCGGCATGTACGCCCGCCTCGGCTTTTCCATTGCCACAGAGGTGGACCCGGACATTCTGCTGGTGGACGAGGTTCTCTCAGTAGGCGACTACCGCTTCCAGGAGAAATGCCAGGAGCGCATTGAAAAGATAATCAAAAAGGGAACGACCATCATCATCGTTTCCCACGCCATGGAAACAATCAGGAAGCTCTGCACCAAGGTACTGTGGCTTGATCACGGCGTGCTCAAGGATTACGGCCCCACGGAAAAGGTCTGCTCCGAATATCAGGAGTGCTGAGCGCGCAGGGAATGCATATGGGCTCAAAAATGAGCGATGCACAAAACATCCCCGGCACTGTTTTTATCCTTTTGCCCAGTTGTGAGTCCTAAATAGTGCACTATTTCACTTGGAAAGACAAAAGAACTCTTTCTGCATCACTTTTTTCTCCTTTGGATCCCTTCCAGGCCTTTTCAGAAGCGCATGAGACGGGTTTTCGCGGCGTGCAGAGTTTGAGAAAATTAACACAAGGTTGCCAACTTTTTAGAAATAAGCTAGTTTCCGATCATCCGGCGACTTCTAGGTCCCGCGTCTTCAGGGATCAGAGAACACTCGCATTACGTAAAGGAACATCACTGAACTGATGTCATCCAAACCACGTGGAGGTATGGTAATGAAATTTGAGACCCCCATGTTGGACCAGCTCGAAACCGGCCCCTGGCCGAGTGTTGTGTCCGACATCAAACAAGAGGCTGAGAGCCGTAAGGCCAACAAGAACCACCTTGACTATCAGATCCCGCAGGACTGCTGCGAAGATCTTCTTGGCCTTTTTGAGCTCAGCTACCACGACAAGGAAACCCACTGGAAACACGGCGGCATCGTCGGCGTTTTCGGTTACGGCGGCGGCGTTATCGGCCGTTACTGCGACCAGCCCGAAATGTTCCCCGGCGTGGCTCACTTCCACACCATGCGTGTGGCCCAGCCTTCCGGCAAGTACTACAGCACCGCTTTCCTCCGTCAGCTCTGCGACATCTGGGATCTCCGTGGTTCCGGCCTGACCAACATGCACGGCTCCACCGGTGATATCGTGCTCCTCGGCACCACCACCCCCCAGCTCGAAGAAGTGTTCCACGAGCTGACCCACAAGATGCACAACGACCTCGGCGGCTCTGGTTCCAACCTCCGTACGCCTGCCGCCTGCCTCGGCCAGTCCCGCTGCGAATTTGCCTGCTACAACACGCAGGACGCCTGCTATCAGCTGACCGAAGACTACCAGGACGAACTGCATCGCCCGGCTTTCCCCTACAAGTTCAAGTTTAAGTTCGACGGCTGCCCGAATGGCTGCGTGTGCGCCATGGCCCGTTCCGACTTCGCTGTTGTCGGCACCTGGCGTGACGACATCAAGATCGACCAGGAAAAGGTCCGCGCCTACGTCGGCGGCGAAATCGCCCCCAACGCCGGTGCCCATGCTGGCCGTGACTGGGGTGCCTTTGACATCCAGGCTGAAGTCGTGGATCGCTGCCCCGGCCACTGCATGAAGTGGGACGGCCAGAACCTCCACATCAAGACCGCTGACTGCCTGCGCTGCATGCACTGCATCGACACCATGCCCGAAGCCCTCCACATCGGTGACGACCGCGGCGCCAGCATCCTCTGCGGCGCTAAGGCTCCTGTTGTCGATGGCGCCCAGATGGCTTCCCTGCTCGTGCCCTTCGTCCGCGTCGAGAATCCTTACGATGAGCTCAAAGACATCATCGAAAAGATTTGGGACTGGTGGATTGAAGAAGGCAAGAACCGTGAACGTCTTGGCGAGCTCATGAAGCGTCAGTCCTTCCAGAAGCTTCTCGAAGTGACCGGCGTCGAGGCCCAGCCCTACCATGTCACGTCTCCTCGTGCCAACCCGTACATCTTCTTCAAGGAAGAAGAGGTGCCCGGCGGCTTCACCCGTGACCTCAAGGATTACCGTTCTCGTCATCAGCGCTAGTAAAGGGGAGAAAGTAAAATGGCTTTTATTTCTTCGGGGTACAATCCTCAGAAACCGATGGAAGACCGTATCACCGATATCGGTCCCCGCAAATACGATGATATGTTCCCGCCGGTCATTGCCAAGAACTTTGGCAAGTGGTCTTACCACAAGATCCTCGAACCCGGCGTTCTCGTTCACGTGGCTGAATCCGGCGACAAGGTTTACACCGTGCGTGCCGGTGGCGCCCGTACCATGTCCGTGACTCACATCCGTGAGATCTGTGACATCGCTGACAAGTACTGCGGCGGCTTCGTCCGCTGGACGACCCGCAGCAACATCGAGTTCATGTGCACCGACCTTGAGACCGCCAAGGCCCTCAAGGCTGACCTGAACTCCCGCAAGTTCGCTGGCGGCTCCTTCAAGTTCCCCGTTGGCGGCACCGGTGCCTGCATCAGCTCCATGGTTCATACCCAGGGCTGGCTGCACTGCCACACCCCGGCCACTGACTCCACTGGCCCCGTGAAGGCCGTCATGGACTCTATCTTTGACCACTTCGTCAATATGAGCCTCCCGGCCCCTGTCCGTATCTCCCTTGCCTGCTGCATCAACATGTGCGGCGCCGTGCATTGCTCTGATATCGGCCTCGTCGGCATTCACCGTAAGCCTCCTATGATCGACCACAAGTGGGCTGACCAGCTCTGCGAAATTCCGCTCGCTGTCGCCGCCTGCCCCATGGCCGCCGTTCGTCCCACCAAGGTGGATTTCGAAGGCAAGAAGATCAACTCCGTGGCTATTAAGGCTGACCGCTGCATGTACTGCGGCAACTGCTACACCATGTGCCCGGCCCTTCCCATCGCTGACCACGAAGGCGACGGCATCGCCATCATGGTTGGTGGCAAGGTCTCCAACCGCCTTGGCATGCCAAAGTTCTCCAAGGTCGTTGTGGCCTACATCCCCAACGAGCCTCCGCGCTGGCCTTCTCTGACCAACACGGTCCGCACCATCGTTGACACCTATGCCGCCCACGCCCGCAAGTACGAGCGTATGGGTGACTGGATTGAACGTATCGGCTGGCAGGATTTCTTCAAGCTCACCGGCCTGAAGTTCACCCACCATCTGATCGACGACTTCCGCGATCCGGCTTACTACACCTGGCGTCAGAGCACCCAGTTCAAGTTCTAAGCTTCTCGCAATAATCTTGTGGCGGCAGCTCCGGCTGCCGCCACTATTGGAGCTTTCAAAATGGCAGACGATAAGCAGGTTATCATCGATTATCTCAAGGCCAAAGAAAAGGTTAAGTCCAAGCACTACTTCAAGGACTTCCTTGAACTCTTCCCTGACAAGGGCCCCCGCCAGGTCAAAAAGGTCCTGAGCGATCTCGTCAAGGAAGGCGTCATCGAATACTGGTCTTCCGGCTCCACGACCATGTATGGTCTGACTGGTTCCGGCAAGCAGGGTCACTCTGCTGACGAACAGTAGTCCGGACACTGTCTTTTTTTTGAAAGAAGCTGCGTTTCCCCGCAGCTTCTTTTTTTTGTCCCCTGCTCTTTCAGTCCCTGTATTCGCGGAGACGCCAGGCCAGCTGTGTATAGCGGTTGTGTGTTTCCGTAACCTTCACGGCGATTTCCACGGCCTTGCGCTGGCCGACGATGACAACGAGTTTCCTGCCCCTCGTAATGGCCGTGTAGAGCAGATTGCGCTTCAGCATAATGTAGTGGCTTGTCAGGAGAGGCAGAACAACACAGGGGTATTCCGAACCCTGAGATTTATGGATGGAGATGGCGTAGGCAGGAACCAGTTCCTCGAGATCCGAGAAATCGTACGACACGGTCATGTCGTCGTACTTCACCTGCAGGGTCTTTTCAGACGGATTGAGGGAGTCTATGCGGCCGATATCACCGTTGAAGACATCCTTATCGTAGTTGTTCCTGATCTGCATGACCTTGTCGCCAAGGCGGAAACGCCGCTCTCCCTTGCGTATTTCCAGTCCATTGGGATTCAGCGCAGCCTGAAGCATTTCGTTCAGGCTGTCGGAACCAGTGCTGCCCTTGTGCATGGGCGTAAGCACCTGAATGTCGGTAAAAGGATTCAGCCCATAGTGCTCCGGCAGCCTGCGGCTTACCAGCTGAACAATAAGATCGGCAGCGGTATCCGGATCGTCCGCGCCCATGAAATAAAAATCCGTCTTCCTGTCCACGGGATTGGCCAGGCAGGGAACCTGACCATTGTTGATGAGATGGGCGTTTTCAATGATGTCACTGCCGTGCCCCTGACGGAAAATGAAGCTGAGCTGCGCGACAGGAACAGTGCCTGACTCAATGATATCGGATAAAACGGAGCCCGGACCGACGGAAGGGAGCTGGAAGATGTCTCCAACAAAGATGACGACGCACCCCGAGGGCACAGCCTTGAGGAGAAAATAGAAAATCATGACGTCCATCATGCTGGCCTCGTCCACGATGAGCAGATCACAGCCGAGCGGCTGATCCTCGTTCCTGCAGAACTCTCCCTCCACAGGATTGAATTCAAGGAGACGGTGCAGCGTCTTCGCCTCCATACCCGTCGATTCGCTCATGCGCTTCGCAGCGCGCCCTGTGGGGGCAGCCAGGAGGATGCGCTGCGTAACCTGCCTGTACAGACTCAGAATAGCCCTGATAATGGTGGTCTTTCCCGTTCCCGGGCCACCGGTAAGCACCATGATCTTGCTTTCTGCCGCCATGTGCACAGCAGCCACCTGTTCGTCAGAAAGCCTGTAAGGAAGTTCTTTCAGGGCTTCAGCTATCTGTCCCTCGATGTTTTTAAAACGCACGGTAGCCGGCACCTGTTTGATGCGCTCCAGGTAAAAGGCCGTCTTTGACTCGTAGGTGTGGAAGGAGCTCAGATACACAGCTGAATCTCCGGATTTCTCCCCGTCCTCACCAAACATTTCCTCGACGACGACACGGTTATCGAGAACAAGGGAATCAATGGCTCCGGCCACGGCGTCCTCATCCGCACCGAGCTGCTCCGCGGCCCGCTTTCTGAGGACAGATCCGGGGAGAAAGACGTCGCCGTTTTCAGAAGCCATCTGCAGGGTGTACAGGACTCCCGCCTGCATTCTGAGCTCGCTGTCTTTCGCTATGGTTCCGAGGCGCTCAGCGAGGCGGTCTGCCGTCAGGAAGCCGATACCCTTGATGTCCATGGCCAGTCTGTAGGGATTTTCGCGCACTACTGCCACGGAATCGCTCCCGTATGCCCTGAAAATGCGTATGCCGTATGCCGGGGATATACCAAGAGGCTGCAGGAGCTGCATGAGATCACTGAGACTTCTGTGTTCCTTCCAGGATTCGACAATGCCCTCGTATTTTTTGGGGCCGACGCCCTTCACTTTCCTCAGTTTTTCAGGCTCGTTGTCCAGGATATTCACGGTATCCTGGCCGAAAGCGGCGACGATGCGCGCAGCGAGATCAGGACCGACGCCCTTAATGAGGCCGGATGAAAGATAGCTGATGAGAGAGTTCTCGCTGGTGGGAATGTCCTCTTCAGTGCGGCTGAAGCGGAACTGACGGCCGTATTTGGAATTTTCCGTCCACTGGCCGAAAAATTTCAGCTTCATGCCGCCCTGCACGTTGGGGCATAGCCCCACGCAGGTGAATTTCTGTCTGGGGATGCCGCGGCGGCCCGCGTCAGAAGCGTCGGGACTCACGCTCAGGACGGAAAACCCGTTGTCGGCGTTATGAAAAATAACGCGATCGACGGTACCTCCAAACGAAAGCTCGGCAGGAATCTCTTCTCTACCGACTCCGGGAAGAACCTCCTGCGGCATGCTAAAGCCCCCTGCCAAGCCTGCGCTGCAGAAGCACGGCGTCAGCGAGCACCAGAGACACCATAGCCCTGTGCACGGGTACGCAGCGGGGAATAGCGGACAGATCGTGCCTGCCGCCGATAGTAATGGAAACAGGTTTCCCATCGATATCGATGGTACGCTGCTCCTGAGGAATGGAGGCGATCGGTTTGACGGCAGCCTTCACGATGATGTCCTGTCCGCTTGATATGCCGCCCAGAATACCGCCCGCATGGTTGGAGGCGAATTTTCCGCCCTCAAGCATGGGATCATTATTGCGGCTCCCCGTAGAGCGCGCCGCGGCAAAGCCATCACCGATTTCCACGCCCTTAACGGCACCCACGCCCATGAGGGCAAAGGCCAGTTCCGCATCCAGCTTGCCGAAGACCGGCTCACCGAGACCGGCGGGAACGCCTCTGGCCTCGATACGCACGATGCCGCCAAGCGTATCCGCCGAGGCCCGGGCCTCACGCACGCGCTCATCCCACTTCGCAGGAGCCTCATCACTGGCCGCGAAATAAGGGCGGTGCAGGGCGCCGTCCAGATCAAGGCCTTCGGCGGGAATGCCTCCGAGTTCGACTGTGGCGGCCAGAACCCTGATACCGAGGGTCCCGAGCAGAATATCTGCCACAGCGCCGGCGGCCACACGTCCTATGGTCTCACGGCCGGAGGAGCGCCCTCCCCCGCGGTGATCGCGGATTCCGAATTTGCTGTAAAAGCCCCAGTCCGCATGCCCGGGACGGAAGACCCGGCGCAGATCCTCATAATCCGATGAACGCTGATTCTGATTGCGCACGAGGAAAGCGATGGGCGTTCCCGTTGTCTTCCCCTCAAAAACACCGGAAAGGATCTCCACGGTATCCGATTCCTTCCGTTTGGTGGCGGTGGGACCGGAGCCGGGTTTTCTCAGATCGAGGGCACGCTGCATGTCAGCCTCGCACAGAGGCAGGCCAGGCGGGCAGCCGTCGATGATGCCGCCGAGACCGGCACCATGGGATTCCCCGAATGTCGTCACTCTGAAAAGTTCGCCGAAAGTGTTGGCAGGCATTCCTTCCCCCTGTAGCAGAAAGAGCGTGCAAAAGTGCGGCACCGGAATATCCGGCGCCGCACAGACACTGGTTCCAATCTGAAAACTTAATTTTTAAGAAGAATATTGTCTATGAGCCTGGCGTGAGGCATCTTGATGGCGCAGGCCATGAGAGCGGGCCCGTCAATGGTGTCCTTCTGTTCGAGGCTCACCGGATCCACAACATAGAGATAATCCAGACGGCCGAGCGGCAGGCGGGCGGCCCAGCGGCGAAGCACCTGATCACGCAGGATCGGGACACTGGTTTCGCCGTGTTCCACGAGCTCCCTGGCGAACTTCAGGCCGGCATAGATTTCCGGAGCCTGCTTACGCTCATCGGCGTCAAGGTAGACGTTGCGCGAAGAGAGAGCCAGACCGTCCTCGGCGCGGACAATGGGACAGGGTACAATTTTCACAGGGTAGAACAGGTCACGCACCATGCGGCGCAGGATGGCCTGCTGCTGCCAGTCCTTCTCTCCGAAGCACGCGTAGTCGGCCTGGGTCAGCATGAAGAGCTTGGTGCAGACAGTGCAGACTCCGCGGAAATGGATGGGGCGGGAAACGCCGCAGAGCACTTTGGACATCTCCGGAACCTCAACCCACGTTGAAGCGTCCGGGGCGTACATTTCGGAGGGCTCGGGAGCAAAGAGAACGTCCACATTGTGCTTTTCCGCGATTTTGGAATCGCGATCCAGATCACGGGGATACGCCCCGTAGTCCTCATTGGGGCCGAACTGTGTCGGATTGACAAAAAGGCTGACGACAAGTTTCGTTCCGAGCTCGCGCGCCCTGTCCATCAGCGACTCATGGCCGGCATGGTAATAGCCCATGGTGGGCACGAGGGACACTGTTTCCCCGGCCTTGTGCCATTCGCGGCAAATTCTGGAAAGTTCTTCTGCTTTTTTGACGATCTGCATATTTTACCTGATTTGGTTAAAACTCCTGCCGATGCAGGTTTTCTAGGCCCGGGAAGAACTCCGGCGTGTGACACCGGCCCGTGACGCGCACCAGGGGGCCTTGACGGCCTTCCGTCTGCGTTGCACTCTTCCCGGAAAACAGTGTCTGTCTTGTACGCATATATTCAAGCACTTGTCCAGACTGCGGGCCGTCCGCCCAGAAGCTGTCCAGGCTTCATCACCTTTTATCTCATCCGCTGGAAATTATGGAAAAAAATCCGCAGCATCTCTGTACTCCCTCTCCCTCCCGCGGCAAGTCTCCGGCTGCCCTCTCCGTGTGGTGCAAAAGCCTCGGCTGTCCCAAAAACCGGGTGGACACCGAAAAACTTCTCGGAAGTCTCGGCATGCCCATTACCGAGGCTGAGGACATAAGACAGGCCCGTCTTGTCTTCGTCAATACCTGCGGCTTCATCACTCCCGCGGTCAAGGAATCCATAGACTCCATCCTCGAGATCATACGTGACCTCGAGGATGTCAAACACAGGCCCCTTCTTGCCGTTGGAGGCTGCATGGTCGGCCGTTACGGAGCCGAGGAACTGGCCAGGGAGCTTCCGGAAGTGGATCTCTGGCTCCCCACGGCTAATATGCTGCGCTGGCCGGACCGTATCCGGGAAAAGCTGGGAATAAAGGAAGGAGAAGTTCCGGGGCGCGTCCTTTCCGGTCCAACCTCCTACGCATGGCTCAAGGTATCCGAAGGATGCCGCCATCACTGTTCCTTCTGCACCATTCCCTCCATACGCGGCCCACTCAAATCGCGTCCCATGGACGAAATCGTGGCTGAAGCCGGGGATCTTCTGGCTTCCGGCGTAAAAGAACTCGTGCTCATCGCCCAGGATCTCACTGACTACGCGCAGGACACGAACCCGGGAGGAGAGAACCTCGCGGCCCTGCTTGGCCGCCTTGCCGGCCTGGACGGTCTTTTCTGGCTGCGCATGCTCTACCTCTATCCGAAAGGCATCACGCCGGAGCTTCTGAAAACCATCAGGGATATAGGGAAGCCCATCCTTCCCTATTTCGACATTCCCCTGCAGCACAGCCATCCCGAAATTCTGAAAAGCATGGGACGCCCCTTCGCCGCAGATCCAGAACGCACCTGCGACGCCATCCGCGAGGTTCTCCCGGACGCAGCCCTGCGCACAACGCTTATCGTGGGCTACCCGGGAGAAACAGACGCCCAGTTCCAGCACCTCTGCGACTTCGTTGAGCGCATGCGCTTCACACAGCTCGGCGTCTTCACGTTCTGGCCCGAGGAAGGCTCGGCTGCGGCTGCCCTCGACGGCCAGCTTCCCCAGGAGATCAAGGACGAAAGGCGTGATGAAATCATGTCCATACAGCGTGATATCAGCGCCTCGTTCATGGAACAGCAGGTGGGGAAGAAGATGGACGTCCTGGTGGACTCGGTCAATCCCGAATGGCCCGGACTGCATGACGGCAGGGTCTGGTTCCAGGCCCCCGAAATTGACGGGCTCACATACGTCAGCGGCCCCGGCGTAGAGCCGGGCGTCCATGTCAGCGCCGAAATCGTTGATAACGGAGACTATGACCTCACGGCCCTGATCGAAGCCGGCGACGCCAGATAAAATCCCTTCCGCCATACCTCCAGGCCGGGGAGAAGCGATTGACGGAGCTTACAGGAGGAATATTCTGTAAGAACGGGCGCCTGCATGCCAGGCAGCCCGGCCGGACCTCATACGCACTGCCCTTCCCGGAGCAAGTCTCCGGCCAGACTTTCCTTTCCGGCGCATGCCGTTCCGGATTATCTAAAGGATACCTTCCACATGCCTACACGTACAGAACTTACATCAGATGAACTGAATTTCCTCAGATCCGTTTTTCCCGGAGAGCTTCTTCTTTCCCCTGAGGAACTGCTTGTCTACAGATCCGACGCCAGCCTCATCCAGGGGACGCCCCTCGCCTGCGTCTGCCCCGAAAATACGGATCAGGTCCAGAAACTTATGGCCTGGGCGGACGAAGTCCGTATGCCCATCTACATCCGCGGACGCGGCACCAACCTCGTCGGCGACTGCGTCGCCGTGCAGCCGGGTATTATCGTCTCAACGTCAAAGATGGATCACATCCTTGAAATCAATAACAGGGATTTTGTGGGCATCGTCGAGCCCGGCGTCAACACGGCCCGCTTCCAGGCTGCCTGCGAGGCGAAGGGCGTCTATTATCCGCCGGATCCGGCCACTGTGAAGGCCTCCAGCCTCGGCGGCAATGTTGTCACCTGCGCCGGCGGCATGCGCGCCGTGAAATACGGTGTCACGCGCGACTTCGTACTTGGCACGGAAGTAATTCTGCCCGGCGGTGAAAAAGTCATGTTCGGCGGCCGCGCCCACAAAAATGTGGTCGGCCTCGACCTGGCGAAGCTCATGGTGGGCTCTGAAGGCACTCTTGGCTTCATTTCCAAAATCTTTCTCAAGCTCCTGCCCAAACCGGAATCCTCAGCCACGGTCATGGCCGGCTTTGCCTCCTACAAAGACGCGCTTGAAGCCGTAGGCGGTATTTTCGGAGCCGGCATACTCCCCTGCGCCCTTGAGTTCATTGGCGAACGCATCGTAAAGCTCATGAACAAGGACGGTGATATCCCGTGGCCCGCCGACAAGGTCAATTCCGTCCTGCTCATCCGTCTTGACGGCAGCCGTGAAACCCTGCCCATCGAAATCAATCAGGTCGCCCACAACCTCCCCTCCGCGGTCTGGACCCTGAAAGGCGTAGGCCCCGAGCAGGAAGAGCCTCTCTGGGAAATCCGCCGACGCATCAATCCCACTGTCTTCCAGCTGGCGCCTGACAAAATGTCCGATGACGCCGTCGTGCCCCGCGGCAGGCTCGTGGAAGCCGTCCAGGAATTCGAACGCATCGGCCGTGAACACAACGTCATCCTGGTGGACTACGGCCACGTCGGCGATGGCAACGTGCACGTCAACGTGCTCTACGATTCCCACAATCCGGAAGAAACCCAGCGCGCCAGGGACGCTATCAAGGAAGTCAGCAAGGTCGCCATCGCCCTCGGAGGATCCGAGTCCGGCGAGCACGGCATCGGCATCGTCAAGGACGTGTCGCTGCAGCTTGACGCAAAGACCCGCGAGCTCATGCGCGGCATCAAGGCCGTCTTCGATCCGCATGGCATCATGAACCCGGGGAAAGGATACTAACGATGGCAACAAAACGAGGCTGCACGCAGTGCGGCACATGTCTCAATACCTGTCCGGTTTACAACCTCATCCGCAGGGAAGAGGTGAGTCCCAAGGCAAAGCAGGAACTCCTCGCAGATGCCGGCAGGAAGAACACCACGCTGAACTGGCAGAGAACGCTGGATCTTTCCAACTTCTGCGCAAGCTGCGGGCGCTGCTTCGCAGTCTGTCCGCGGCACCTTTCCGTACCCGAAGCACTCAACAGGGCGCGCGCGCTGAATCCCGGATGGCGCCAGAAGTTCTGGAAACTCTGGATTAACGGCCGCCGCGCCCTCTGGCCCGCTGCAAAGCATCTTGCCCCCTTATGGCCCCACAGCCTGCTGCCTGAAAAACTGGCCTGCCTGCAGGATTCGGCAAGGGCTATGGCCCAGCCCGCGAAGGTTGAACCCCTCATCCGACTCAGCGCCGATGCCGGACGTCCCCTCGAGGGCGTCACCTGCGCCATATTTGGTGGCTGCACGGCCGAAAACCTGCGTCCCCAGTGGATATCCAGGACGAAGGCCCTGCTTACTGCGCTTGGTGCCACCATCGCGGAAGGCCGCTTTGGCTGCTGCGGCGGCACCTTCGAACACGCCGGACTGCCTGACGCGGCAGCCGAGAGCGCCAGAACCAATATTGAAATCTGGCGCAGCCTCGGAAAACCCGTCATGGTCACCTTCTGCGCTTCCTGCCTGCACGGGCTGAAAAGCTACGCTGATTTTCCGGACGTGCTCGGTGAAGAGGAAAGAACGACCTGGCTCAACCGCGTAAAGCCCCTTTCCGCTCTTCTCGAAAAGGTTCCCTTCGACGTAACCGGAGCTGACGATCTCGCGGCCAGGGCCTACTACCACTCCCCCTGCCACTGGCTGCCGGGAAAGGATCTCGACTTCAGGCTGCTTTCCAGGCTCTTCCCCGGACTCAGGAAAGGCAAGTCTCTCTGCTGCGGCTTCGGCGGTGTCCTTCAGATGCTCAATCCTGTTCTGAGCCGCGACCTCGCAGCCAAATGCTGGGAAGGTTTTTCCTCGGACGGAAAAACGCCAGGCAAAAACGTCACCGTCATCACGGGCTGCAGCGGATGCACGCTCCAGCTCTCCGCCCACGCGCCAAAGGGCGCCAGTGTCCACCACTGGCTCGACCTGGTGGGCATTTAGACGTCTCCCCTATTCGGAGAACACGGGCCGCCGGAAGGCGGCCTTTTTTATGCCTTTCTGACGGATATAAAAAAATCGGGCAGCAGGAGACCCGGACGGGACTCCCTGCTCTCAGCCTCTTTCCGGCGGGTATCCCCTATCCGGCTGCGGCCTCCCCGCTGTCAGGACATTCTCCGGACTTTTCCCTGACAGGACGCTCCCCTGACGGACGCACAAAAAAAGCCTCCCCCGGACGGGAGAGGCGTATCTGCCATGGTGCGCTCGGAGAGATTCGAACTCTCGGCCTTTGACTCCGGAGGCCAACGCTCTATCCAACTGAGCTACGGGCGCACAGATTCAGCGTAGTTTTTGTAACTAATAGGTTACGTCACACCTGTCAAGAAGCGCCAGACGGGCCGCCAGACGCCGCCGGAGCGGAAAATTTCTTTTGCGGACAAAAAAAGGTATTGTGGATTTCTGACAAACAACCAGCTCACACCAAGGGGGTTTCACGCATGAGCACCATTACCTGGTACGGACATTCGGCCTTCCGTCTCAGCGACGACAACGTCAGCATTCTCATAGATCCCTATTTCTCTGTTCCATCCCTCGAGCCTGAAGTCATCGAGGACGGCGTGGACCTCGTGCTGATCACCCATGACCACGGTGATCACACCGGCGACTGCGTTGACATCTGCAAAAAGACCCACGCCAAACTCGGGGCCATTGTCGGCACGGCCGGCGCTCTGCAGAAAAAAGGCATCCCGGCCAGCCAGATTCTCGGAGGGACGGGCTTCAATATGGGCGGCACCATCGCCTTCAAAGGCGCCAGCGTCACCATGACCCAGGCCTATCACACCAGTGATACCGGCTCCCCGGCCGGCTACATCATCCAGATGCCTGACGGGCTCACCGTCTACCACGCGGGCGATACCTGCATTTTCAGCGGCATGGCCCTGTGGGGCAAGCTCTTCCGTATCGACGTGGCGCTCCTGCCCATCGGAGGCTTCTACACCATGGACTTCCGTCAGGCTGTCATGGCCTGCGGTCTGCTCAAATGCTCGCACGTCATTCCCATGCACTTCGGCACATTCCCCGTTCTGGAAAAGGACAGCAGCCGTTTCGCGGCAGAACTGAAAAAGGAAATGCCCGGCTGTACGCTTCTGCCGCTTGAACCCGGCAAGAGCGTGACGTTCTCGCATTAGACCGAGACGAAAACAAAAAGAAGAAGGGGTTCCGGAACATCCGTTCCGGAACCCCTTTTTCATACTTTTTCTGCAACAGGCAGAGCCTCTGCTTTCCTACTTAAGGTTGGCGGCATACCAGTCGCCGGCAAGGCGCAGCCCCTGACGGACGTCGAACTGCGGCTCATAGCCGAGCCTGGTCTTCGCCTTGGTGATGTCGGCCAGGGAATGGCGGACGTCGCCGGCCCGGAAATCACGGTGCTTGGCCACGGCGTCCGCGGCATCGGGTTTGTGCAGCACAACCTCGCTCTTGATGAGCTCGAAAAGCTCATTGAGCGTCGTACGCTGGCCGAAGGCCACGTTGTAGATATTGTTGCGGTCTTCCTCGGCCGCGAAGCTCGCGAGCAGGTTGGCCTGCACCACGTTGTCAATATAGCAGAAATCACGGCTGGTCTCGCCGTCACCGTTGACCCACACCTGTTCGCCGCGGATAAGGCTGGCGAACCACTGGGGGATGACTGCGGCATAGGCTCCGAAAGGATCCTGACGCTGGCCGAAGACATTGAAGTAACGCAGGCCCACAGCCGTAAAGCTGTAGCAGCGGGCAAACACGTCGGCGTAGAGCTCATCCACATACTTGGTCACGGCGTACGGGGAAAGGGGATGGCCGATGTGATCTTCGACCTTGGGCAGTTCCGTGGAATCGCCGTACGTGGAGGAGGAAGCCGCGTAGACAAAGCTCTTCACCTTCTCATCGCGGGCGGCGAGCATCATGTTCAGGAAGCCGTCGATATTGCAGCTGTTGGAGAGCACGGGATCGTCAATGGAACGCGGAACGGAACCGAGAGCGGCCTCGTGCAGAACGTGATCCACTCCCCTGCAGACCTTGTGGCAGGTGTCAAGATCGCGGATGTCGCCTTTCACGAAGGTGAAATTCTTCCAGGCTTCCTCGCCGACCAGGGCTTCCACCATGTCCAGATTCTTCTGATAACCGGTGAGGAAGTTATCGAGGCCAACGACTTTCTGTCCGAGCCTGAGCAGACGCTCGATAAGATTGGAACCGATAAAGCCGGCGCAGCCCGTGACGAGCCAGCAGGAAGGCTTTTCCTTCATTTCCGTGCACAGCTGTTCGTATTTGGTCATTCGTATATCCTCGCCTAAAAAGTTGTTTTCATGGACCTTCCGGAGCATTTTCAGGCTCCTCCGGCCCGTCTGAATTCTCGCAGTCCTATAGCCCGCAGCCCCGCCTCTGTAAAGATCCCGCCCTGCCGGATGGTCTTCCGCGTGACGGCTCAGTCTTTTCAGAAGAGCATTTTTTTTGTAGGCTCGAGCCTGTTCCGCCGCAGGGGAAGAGGTCCATCCAAGGCTCCGCCAAAACGTTCAGTGCCCTGTGCGGAAAAGGACATGGTTATGAAAATCTGCATTTTGGGCAACCAGGCGCGCTCCGTCTATCTGTTCTGGCGCGTTCTGATGCAGCATATGCTGGCGGAAGGGCACACCGTGTTCTGTCTGCTTCCCGGCGGTGACGCCACAACGGAAGAAAGCATCAAGCAGCTTGGCGTACGCGTCGTCAATTACCGTCTCGACCGCAAGGGCATTAATCCCCTGCGAGACGTGGTCACTTTTCTTGATCTGAAGCGGATTCTCGGGAAAGAAAGACCGGATCTGCTCTTCGCCACCACCATCAAGCCCGTGATTTACGGATGCATGGCCGCGAAGCTCGTGCGCATCCCGCACATCTACGCCACCATCACCGGCCTCGGGTATGCCTTCGAGGCGGACACGTTCTTCAAAAAATGCATCAACCGCCTGAGCATTCTTCTGTACCATACGGCGCTCAGGGGCATAGAAGGCGTTTTCTTCCAGAACCGGGACGACGCCGCCCTCTTCCGCAAAACAGGTATTCTCTCACCCTTTTCCCGTGTGCTCTTCGCCCGCGGCACCGGCGTGGATATCGGACGTTTCGCCGCCGCTCCGCAGCCTGACGGCGAAAAATACACCTTCCTCGTGGTGGGGCGTCTCCTTGAAGCAAAAGGATACCGCGAATATGCCAGGGCCGCTTCCATCCTCAGGAAGAAATGGCCCAACGCCGTCTTTCAGATTCTCGGCCCCAGGGAAACCGGTCTCGGCAGCATTCCGCCCGAAGAACTGGAAGCCTGGCAGAAGGATGGTTCCGTCGTCTATCTCGGTGAGGCCAGAGACGTGCGTCCCTACGTGGCGCAGGCCAATGTCGTCGTTCTGCCCTCCTGGCGCGAAGGCACGCCGACCTCCATCATGGAGGCCATGAGCATGGGGCGCGCCTGTGTCGTTACGGATGTTCCAGGCTGCCGCGAAGTCGTCAGGGACGGCGTCAACGGCTTCCTCTGCCCTGTGAAAAATCCCGAAGCCCTGGCTGAAACCATGGAAAAATTTCTCAAAAACCCCGCCCTGGCCCCCGCATTCGGAGAAGCCGGCCGCAGAATGGCTGTGGAGGAGTTTGACGCGCAGAAAGTCGCGGACAGAATCCTGAGCGACATGTACGTGCGTTAACAGTTTGTCAGGAGTTTCTAGCAATGATCAGCAACTACAGAAGGATGCTCATGCAGGCCATCGATTTCGGCTGCATTCTGCTGGCCCTCATCGTCTGCGAGTTCTGCACGCTCCCACCGGAGCTCAACGTCTTCAAGGACTATACGGGCGCCTGCATCTTCACCTTCTTTTTCTACCTGCTCTTCTTCTACATTCTGGACGCGTACAGCGTCGGAACCGAAGATTTCAAAGAAACCATTGGCCGCGTCATGGTGGCCTGCGTGCTGGGCATTATCAGCTCGGCCACAGCATCCTACATGTTCCAGCACTGGCGCTTTGACAGGGCCACGGTGGTCACCCTCTTCGTCATTTCCTGCGCCCTCTGCCTCGGCTGGCGCTACGTGTACTACCGCAACCGGGACAAGGTCACCCATCCCCTGCGCATCCTGCTCGTTGGCGTCGACAGGGCAGGCAGGGTGAGGCAGCTTCTGAACGAGGGTCTGCCTGAGGCCAAAATCCTCGGCTACGTCGGCGAACGCGACATGGATCCCGAGGCCGGCCCCTGCCTCGGCGCTCCTTTCAATGTCCTGGAAATCGCCAGGGAACAGGGGGCCACCATGATTCTGCTCCTGCCTGACGCGCCCATCGACGACGACATCGCCCATGAACTTCTCAGGGCCAAGCTGCGCGGCGCTATGGTCGTCGACATCAGAAGCTTCTACGAACACGTGGTGAAACGCCTGCCGCTCTCCCAGATCACGGACGAATGGCTCCTCGAGACAGAAGGTTTCAACCTCAACACCCGTGGCTCCCTCCGCCGTCTGAAGCGTGCCTTTGACGTATGCGTCTCCATCGCCATCTTTCTCATCACGGCTCCCATCATGCTCCTCACGGCCATCGCCATCCGTCTCGAATCAAAGGGACCTGTCATTTACAAGCAGGATCGCGTAGGCCTTTTCGAGAAGGAATTCACGGTCTACAAATTCCGCTCCATGCGTACGGACGCCGAGAAGAACGGCGCTGTCTGGGCAAAGGAACACGACGACCGCATCACGCGCGTCGGCCGCTTCATCCGCAAAGTGCGTATTGACGAACTGCCTCAACTGTGGAACGTTCTGAAGGGAGACATGAGCTTCATCGGGCCCCGCCCCGAGCGCATGACCTTCGTAAAGAAGCTGAAGGAAGACATTCCCTACTACAGCCTCAGGCACACCGTGAAACCCGGACTTACCGGATGGGCCCAGGTCTGCTATCCTTACGGAGCCTCTGAAGAGGATTCCCGCCACAAGCTGGAATACGATCTCTACTATATCAAGAATATGTCCATCCTTCTGGACATCACCATCGTCCTGAAAACCATTGGCGTCGTGCTCTTCCCCAAGGGCGCACGCTAGAAATCACATACCTCCTAACGTCAGAGGGCGCCTCCGATTTCCATCGGGGGCGCCCTCTGCTTTTTTCCTGTCTCTTTTTTCGTGCCCGGAGTACGGTTTCAGGGCCCGAAAACCAGGAAAGGGTCTGAATCTTCCGATTCAGACCCTTTCAGAAATTTATGGCGGAACGGATGGGGCTCGAACCCACGGCCTCCGGCGTGACAGGCCGGCGTTATAAACCGACTTAACTACCGTTCCGCAATTGGTGGGCAGTGCAAGACTTGAACTTGCGACCCCCGCCGTGTGAAGGCGATGCTCTACCAGCTGAGCTAACTGCCCTTGTGAGAAAGGGACACTAAAGAAAAACTTCAAAAGAGTCAACAGAAAATCGAATTTTCTCTCAAAATTATTTCCCGGCTTCCTGCCGGCCGCCAGATCTTGCGGCCTGTACCTCTCAATGATAAGGACAGCGGCGACATTTTTGTTTCCGGAGGAGATATGTCCGGTCTGCATTTCAAAAAGCGTATCTGTCTGCTGCTGACGGCCGCGGCCCTTCTTTTCGGCCCCTGCTGTCTGACGGCCCAGGCCAAAGGCAATTTCTATGGCGCCTTTGAGTTCAGCGCCCAGCCCATGCCTGAAAATTTCTGCGCTATTACTTTCGACGATGGCCCGTCCACGTTTACCCCCCACCTGCTGGATATGCTTGATGAAGCAGGCATACACGCGACATTCCTCATGCTTGGCAAGAACGCCGCTTACTATCCCGATATCGTCAAACGCGCGCTCGCCGAGGGACACGAGGTAGGCAATCACAGCTACTCGCACCCCAACCTGCGCCGTCTTTCCTATGATGCCATCGAGGATCAGATATCCAAAACCAATGACATCCTCCGCTCCCTTGGAGCGGATCCCAAGGTCATGCGCCCGCCTTACGGCAACAGTAACGCGAACGTGGAAAAGGCTGCCGAGAAACTGGGGCTCAAGGTTATCACCTGGAACATGGACAGCCTCGACTGGAAACGCCTGCCCGAGGACTACAGCAAAATCCCCAATGAATTCGGCAGGCCCTGGGAGCCGGGACACGCGCACGGCGTCTACCTCTTCCATGACATCCACAAGCGCACCGTGGACGATTTTCCCCGCATGTTCGCCGAGCTGAAGGCAGCCGGCTGCCAGCGCTTCGTCACGGTGAGCGACTATCTCGACAACCTCTTTGACGACCAGGAACCGGTTATGCTCATGGAACGCCGGCATGTGCAGCCTGCAGCGGCCTCTGCCGCCTCCGGTGAAGGCAGCCAGCCTGCGCCTGCCGCAGCACAGGCACAGAGCACCCCGGAAATGTCCGCAGAAGCCTCTCAGACGGCTTCCGCAGCCCAGGCCGCTGAGAATCCCCAGACTTCGCCCGCAAAGGCTCCTGAGGGCGCTGAGGCGCCCCAGAACGCGTCCACTCAGGAAACGGCATCGGCCGCATCTCTTCCTGATTCCGGCTTCACCGGGAAACCGGAACGCCAGCTCAGGCCCTGGGCCGGATTCGCCAAGGATCCCATTAACATCATGGCCTCCCAGGACACGCATCTGGCCGTACAGGAGCTTGCCGGTCAGACTGCGCCCGCCGGCACGCCTGCTCCGGAAGCCGGGCAGGCAGACCAGTCCGGAAAACAGGCTGAGCAGCCTTCCGCCGGAGACCAGGGAAGCCAGCTCTAGCTTTTTCCCCGAAACTGAAAAAGGGTCAGCGTCCTCACGGACGCTGACCCTTTTTTTAATTGCATCTGTAACAGAAAGAGACGCCTCACAGCCCGGCACAACGCCGTCCTTCAATGACCGTATCAGTCAAGACGTTCCCGGAAGTCATTGTAGCCGAATGTCCGGAGGAGGCTGAAGTCCGTTCCGCCGGGACGATCCTCGGCCGTGGCGATGGACGGCAGTCTCAGGCCATTGAACGTAGTCGTCTTGACCATGCTGTAGATAGCCATGTCCTGGAAGATGACGCGCTGCCCAATCCTGAGCGGCTCATCGAAGCTGTACACCCCGATGACGTCGCCGGCGAGACAGCTCTTTCCCCCGAGGCGGCAGGTCCATTTCCCGGTGCCCGCCTCGCCTGCCTGCCTGAGTCCGCCGCAGCATTCATAGAGCAGGCCGGGCCTGTAGGGCATTTCCAGAACATCCGGCATATGGCAGGCGGCCGACACATCGAGCTGGACGAGGGGCATGTCCGCCTCCGTGATGTCCAGGACAGTCGCCGTAAGCCAGCCCGCGTTGAGGGCGACAGCCTCGCCGGGTTCCAGGTAGATCTGGGCGTGATACGTATCATGCAGATGGTTCAGAACATCCACCAGCAGATCGATATCATACCCGTCGCGCGTGATGTGGTGTCCCCCGCCGCAGTTAATCCAGGAACACTGTTCCAGAAAGGGAGCGAAGTTCTTCTCCACGGCCTCCACGGTGCGGGCCAGGGCGTCAGCCCCCTGCTCACAGAGCGTGTGAAAATGCAGGCCGCTGATCCCCTCGGACATAATGCCGTCCGGAAGGTCCCTGCGCCGTATGCCGAGCCGGGAAATGGGAGAGCAGGGGTCGTATATGGGAACGGTCCCCTCGGAATGCTCGGGATTGATCCTGAGTCCGCACTCAATGGACCGCGGCGCGGCTTTTACGATATCGCGGAAGCGGTGCCACTGGGCCACGGAGTTGAAGACGATGGTGTCAGCGAGCGTCACGAGCTCGCGCATCTCGTCTTCGGACCAGGCTGCAGCAAAGGCCTCAACCTTCCCTCCGAATTCCTCGCGTCCAAGCCGGGCCTCGTCCACGCTGCTCGCGCAGGTTCCGTACAGGGGGCCGCCCCTGCCAAGGGCCCGCGAGAGCAGAGGAAACGTGCTGGGGCAGGCGTAGCCCTTCAGGGCCAGAAAAATTCTGGCCCCTGTCCTTTCCTGCACGCCGGCCAGAACGCGCGCGTTCTGGCGCAGCCTGTCGAGATCGATGACAAAGCAGGGGCTGGGGACCTGGCTGTCCAGGAGAAAGCTCGGATCAGCCATGCTCTAAACCTGTACCTTTCCGGTGACATCCTCGCACTGCCAGGGCAGGCCGTACTGGGAGAGATCCTTCAGGAACGGATCGGGATCATTCTGCTCCATGTTCCAGACGCCGGGCTTCAGCCAGGTGCCGTCGCAGAGCATCTTTGCGCCCACCATGGCCGGCACGCCTGTGGTGTAGGAAATGGCCTGGGAGCCGATTTCCTTATAGCAGTCCTCATGCACGCAGACGTTGTAGATGTAGACGGTCTTTTCCCTTCCGTCCTTCACGCCGCGCATGACGTTGCCGATGCAGGTTTTGCCGCGTGTAAGCGGTCCGAGGCTCGCGGGATCGGGCAGGAGCGAGGCCAGGAACTGAATGGGAACAATCTTCTGTCCCTTGTATTCCACGGGATCAATGCGCGTCATGCCCACGTCCTTGAGGATGGCCAGATGGTTCAGATAGCTGTCAGAGAAGGTCATCCAGAAGCGTGCGCGCTTAAGGCCCCTGAGATGCAGGGCCAGGCACTCGAGCTCCTCATGGTACATGAGGTAGCATTTCTTCGGGCCGATGCCAGAGGGGAAGTCATAGGTCATGGACCAGGAGAGGGGCTCGGTCTGTACCCATTCACCGCGTTCCCAGTAACGGCCCCGGGCGGAGACCTCGCGGATATTGATTTCAGGATTGAAGTTGGTCGCGAAGGCCTGTCCGTTGCTGCCGGCGTTGCAGTCGATGATGTCGAGCACATGCACTTCGTCGAGCTCGTGCTTCATGACCCACGCCGCAAATACGTTGGTGACGCCGGGGTCGAATCCGGAACCGAGCAGGGCGCAGAGGCCGTGTTCGCGGAAGCGGTCCTGGTAGGCCCACTGCCAGAAATATTCAAAATGGGCGGTTTCCGGCGGCTCGTAGTTGGCCGTGTCGAGGTAATGCACGCCGCACTCAAGGCAGGCGTCCATGATGTGCAGATCCTGATAGGGCAGGGCAATGTTGAGCACCATGAAGGGTCTGACCGTGCGGATGAGCTGGCAGAGCTCCGGCACGTTGTCAGCGTCAACCTTGGCCGTGGAAATCTCCACGCCGTAACGCTGCCTGATGCTCTCGGCGATCTTCCTGCAGCGGGATTCCGTGCGGCTCGCCAGCGTAATGTGCCCGAAGGCGCCGTTGAGGGAAGCCTGGGCGCACTTGTGGGCAACGACACTGCCTACGCCGCCCGCGCCGATAATAAGAATATCTACCGCCATATTTTCTCCTTCAGAGGCCAGGGTTTTTTGGGGGTGTTACGTGTGCTGTCTTCGTCTATGCACAGGATATGGGCGTAGCGCCCGCTGCGCTTCGCCCGATCGAGGAGCCCGGCAGCCTTTTCCCGGCAGCGGGGACAGACCCCGCGGGGGATCAGCACGCAGTAGGAAAGGGGAACCTTCGAGGACTGCGTCTCGATGACGCCGAGGCCGTGGCAGTCAGGGCATATGCCCCAGCTCTCGGTCTGATGTTCCTGGATATAATCGGTATCGTAGAAAATGCTTTTTCTGCGGGTCCAGAACCCGTCCTTTTCCTCGCCCTCCGTGGGGTGGCTCGGCGGATTCATGTACTGATAGAGAACTTTGGCGCCAAGGCGGCGGATGTACTCGCCGATCTCGGGCGCCTGCCTTGTGGAGGCCGGCGTCCAGTCGGGTTCACGGATGTCGTCCGCAGGCAGTCCCGCGAGAGCGAGGCAGATTCCCAGATTGACATAGGGAAGGGCGCCGCGGATGGAATAGCCGCCCTCGAGCACGGCCACGTCGGGACTGAGGGCTGCGTTCAGGGCAGCGTATCCCTGAGCGGAAAGCTGCTCATTGGCCAGGGGATCCGTGAAATGATTGTCCTGACCCGCGGAGTTAATCACGAAGTCAGGCCTGAAATCGTCAAGGATAGGAAAGACGATATTCCTGAGGACGTAGAGGTAGCCCTCGTCCGAGGTGCCCGGGGGCAGGGGGATATTGACCGTCCTGCCAAGAGCCGCTGGGCCGCCGTTCTCACTGAGGAAGCCCGTGCCGGGATAGAGGGTTCTGCCGTCCTGATGGAAAGAGATAAAAAGGGTGTCCGGATCATTCCAGAAGATATCCTGGCTGCCGTCAGCGTGGTGCACATCCGTATCCACGATGGCGATGCGCAGGGGTCTGCCATCCGGATGCGCGTAATGATCGCGGATCCAGGCGATCATGACGGCCTCATTATTGATGTTGCAGAAGCCGCGGTTGCCGTGCACCACGCGCATGGAGTGATGCCCGGGGGGACGCACGAGGGCGAAAGCCTTCTGCTCCCTGTTCTCGAGGACGAGACGGGCGGCCGTGATGGCGCCGCCCGCGGAAGCCAGATGGGAGTCCGTTGTTACCGCCTGAATGCTGGGCAGGCAGAAATGCACGCGCTCTATGTCGGCGTAGCTGCAGAACTCGGGGCGGTATTCCGTGATGCCCTCGATATCGAAAATTCCTTCTTCCTTGAGCTGGTCGCGCGTGTAGAGCAGACGCTCCTCACGCTCGGGGTGCGTCGGGGAGATGGCCCAGTCGAAAGCCGGGAAAAAGACAACCCCCAGACTGTTCACCGCTTTGGTAAATAACTGCTTATCCATGATTTCTTCATACGTTCCCGGATTTGGCGGAACGGTATAATCAGCACCCGGTCTTATCCTCGAAAATGTCCACGCCGTAACGCACTTCGGACACGATGCGGCTGAAGTGTGCCGCGGTTTCGGCGAAGGCAAGATTTGTCTCCGCCACCACGGCAAAGCGCTCCGCGTCCTCATCGCCTCTGACCATCACCACGCCGCCGGGAATATCCCCGTCGAAGCGGTAGGCCGTGGCGTAAAGAGTATCGGGATCGCCCATGGAACACACGGGGACAAGATCATCCGTCACGCCTTCCCTCAGGTTCTCGGTGAGCGCACTGTCCGCTTCCGCGTCCGCGGGATGAATGCGCAGAACGCCGTCAAAAACAGCCTTATATACTTCCATTGGCTCTCCTCCTCTGGTCACGGGACAGTCGGTCCCGGCATTCCCGGTAGCACTCAAGGCAGCGGGCGAGCACGTCCGCGCGGCAGGCCGTGGAATCGATAATCCGCATCCGCTGCGGTTCGGCCGCGGCGAGTTTCAGGAAGCCTCCGCGCACGGCCGCGTGAAATTTCAGGGTTTCGCTGTCAAAACGGCCTTCGCTCACCTCCGTGCCCTCGGACTGATTGCGGGCCCGGGCCCGGGCCAGGCCCTCCTCCTCAGGCACGTCGAAGACCAGTGTCAGGTCGGGCCTGAGGCCGCCGGTCACGGCGTCGTTGAGAAGGCGGAGCCGGCCGAGATCCATGCCTCTGGCAAAGCCCTGGTAGGCGTAGGTGGAGTCAGCGTAGCGGTCACAGAGCACCACTTTGCCTGCCGCGAGCGCGGGGCGGATAACCTCGGCCACGTGCTGGGCCCTGTCGGCAAGAAAGAGGCAGAGCTCCGCGTCAGGGGTAATCTGGCTGTTGCAGTCGAGAAGCAGGGTGCGCAGGGCCTTTCCGAGGCCTGAGCCGCCGGGTTCCCTGGTCACGAGCACGTCCGCGCCCTCCTGCCCGAGTTCCCGGGCCATGTTCTTCAGGGCCGTGCTCTTGCCGGCCCCTTCCACACCTTCAAACGTCACAAACATTATTTATCCCCGCCGAAATTCAGAAGCGAACACTGCTCAACGCGCGCGTGCCTGTGAGTTTTCTTTCTGCCGCCTTCCCCCGCCGTCTCCCGCGCGGGCTTTTCCGGAACAGGGAACTTCTCTTCCTTTACCTCCCGCGTGTGACATTCAGGCGACATTGCCTGTTCCGTGACAAAATCCTCGGGCAGAGCCTCGTCGAACGGAACCTCCTCCGGCGGGCATTCCACCCAGTCATCGGGGATATCGATTGGCCCGGCCCCCTCATCCGTCACCCCCGCGTCACCGCTGCTTTTCACAGCTGCAGAAGCGGGGGTCACCCTAAAATCCGCGCTTTCCTCACTTCCCCTGGCACCGGGATCATCATTCTGATCCGTGGATTCCGGCTCCGAATCCGTCCCCGGCGTGCGCTCGGGATGATAGAGTCCCGCCTCCAGCCCCCTGACAAAGGCACACTGTCCGGTGGGGATCTCCTTCAGATGTGAATCCATCATATTCATATGTGAATCAAGATAATCGGCCGCGAAAAGAGCAAGAGCCTCCCGGCTCTGCGGCGGTTTGACCGCTCCGTACTCGATATGGCCGTGGTGGCTCAGAATAAGATGGAAAAAATGCTCTCTCAGGGGATCGGGCAGCCCGGCCTTCCGGCAGTAGGGCTCAAGCATAAGCACACCCAGCGTGAGGTGCCCCATGAGATTGCCCTCCGGGGTATACGTTGTCTCGAAAGCAGTGCTCCGCATCTCCCGCATCTTGCCGATGTCGTGGAACAGGGCTCCCGCGAGCAGAATCTGCCTGTCGATATCAGGATAGAGATCCGCTTCGGCCTGACAGGCGCGGAAAACGCCCAGGGTATGCACGGCGAGCCCGCCGGCTCCGGCGTGATGCATGGCGGTGGCTGCGCTGGCGTTCATGAAGAGGGTGGCATTCCCTTCCTCACCAAAGAATCCCTTCACCAGATTTTTCCAGGGAGCGTAGGTGAACTCCCTGTCCGCGAGGGACATGAGTTCCCCGTAGGCACCCCTGCCGTCGTAGGGGGAGGGGGGCAGGAATTCGGAAATATCCATCCCGGCGATCTCCCCGGGCGTGAGCGGCGTCACGCCGCTGATTTTCACCTGCGGCATGCCGTTGAAGAACTCCACTCTCCCCACCACATGGGCGAATATGTCGTTGTCCAGCGATTCCGGGACGAGGCGGCCCCGCGTCATCCAGATCTTCGCGGCCACGCTGCCGGATCTGTCTTTGAGCACGAGGTCCCAGTATGGATTGCTTTTCTTGTCCAGCCTCTTCTGTACGCCGGTAAGAGCGTACACGCCGTCCACGGGCTGTTCCCGCTGGATAAGCGCACTGATGGAGTCACCTCTGTTCACAGCTGCTCCCTGCCGGCCAGCCAGAAAACACCCGGAGAAAGCCGGGCCAACGCCCCCCCGCGAGGCCGGCCGGATCGGGAGAGGGGCAGGATATATTTGTGACCCAATTGACCCGCTTTCGCAACGGATGTCAACGCCGGCGCCCTTGAAAAGCTCCATTGAGGGACGTAAACTCCCCCCGTTCCGGTTCCTGACGGAAAAAATGTTCCGGGCATACGGCCCGCATAAGGAGGAAGCGCTCCCCACGGGGCGCCTGAATACGGTATGGATGTATTGCTGACCAACGACGACGGTATACGCGCCGTCGGCCTGGGGGCCCTGTACGACGCTCTTCTGACCCGAGGCCACACGGTACATGTGGTGGCTCCCATGCGCCAGCAGTCGGGCGTCGGGCACACCCTCACGGTTTTTGAACCCCTGAGGGCCTATCCCTTCAATCAGGACGACTTCCACGGCCTCGGCATCTACGGCACGCCGACGGACTGCGTGAAGCTCGCGCTTTCCATGCTTCTCGAAAAAAAGCCGGACATCGTCATGAGCGGAATCAACGCCGGACCCAACGTGGGTCCCGACATTCTGTACTCGGGAACCGTGGGCGCAGCCACGGAAGCCTGCCACCAGGGCCTTGCCTCCATGGCTTTTTCCAATGACGATGAATCGCAGACAGACATCCAGAGCAAGGCCCGCCACGCCGTGGCCCTTGCGGAAAGCATCGACTGGAGCCGCATCCCGAAGGGCAGGGTCATTAACGTCAATTACCCCAAAGGCCCTCTGTCCAAGAACCGGGGCCTGCGCGTGTGCCGCCAGACAACGGCTGTCTGGAAGAACGATTACCTCGAGCGCAGGGACCCCCGCGGCAGCCGCTACTGGTGGCTCATGGGCGAAATCCCTCCGGAAACCATCAACGCCGGATCAGACAAGGATCTCCTTTCCCGCGGCTTCATCACCGTGACCCCCCTGCGTTTCGATTTCACGGACGAAGACACCATACGGGTTCTGGACGCCCTGCAGCTTCCTGAAAACTGAAACAAAATCTTTCCTAAACTGTTGTTTGAATGCCAAATCTGTTATACATTAGCCGTGACTCCTCCCATGCAGGGAGATGAGCAAACAGGAGGCTCGACATGCCGCTTATTGGACCCAAAGAAATGTTCAAGGCCGCCTATGACGGCCACTACGCCATCGGCGCCTTCAACGTGAACAACATGGAAATCATCCAGGGCATCATGCAGGCTGCCGCGGATGAAAAATCCCCTGTTATTCTTCAGGTTTCCGCCGGTGCCCGTAAATACGCCGGTCAGATTTACATCATGAAGCTCGTCGAGGCCGCTCTCACCGAGTCGCCCGAGGTTCCGGTCTGCGTCCATCTCGACCACGGCCCGTCCTTCGAAATGTGCAAAGACTGCATTGACGGCGGCTTCACTTCCGTCATGATCGACGGCTCAGCCCTGCCCTATGAGGAAAACGTGGCCCTGACCAAGAAGGTCGTCGACTACGCCCATCCGAGAGGCGTGTGGGTTGAGGCCGAACTCGGCAAGCTCGCCGGCATCGAAGAGCACGTGAAGTCCGAAGGGCATCAGTTCACCGACCCGGATCAGGCTGTCGACTTCGTCGAAAAGACCGGATGCGACTCCCTGGCCGTCGCCATCGGCACCAGCCACGGCGCCTACAAGTTTAAGGGCGAAGCCAAACTCGACTTCCCCCGCCTTGAAACCATCTGCGAAAAGCTTCCCAACTATCCTCTCGTCCTCCACGGCGCCTCTTCCGTGCCGCATGAGTTCGTCGAGGAATGCAACAAGTACGGCGGCAACGTAGGCGACGCCCGCGGCGTGCCGGAAGACATGCTGCGCAGGGCCGCCACCATGGGCGTCTGCAAAATCAACGTGGATACCGATATCCGTCTGGCTCTGACCGCGTCCATCCGCAAGTACATGGTCGAGCATCCGGAAGCCTTCGATCCGCGCAAGTACCTCGGACCCGCCCGCGACGCCGTCCGCAACATGGTCGCCCACAAGATTCATGACGTGATGGGCTCCTCCGGCAAGGCCTAGCCCTGCCGGCAGCGTCATTCCGTTTCTTCCCAAAGGCAGGAAGGGCGCCGGCCAGATACCGGCGCCCTTCTCTTTTTCTCTCTCAGCGCAGGTCGAGGTATTTGTGCATCTGTACGGACAGACGCCAGTTGTGCCTCATGCATGTGTCAATACAGAGCTTTGTGGCCTCGCGTCCCTGGCTCACGGGCTGGAGCCAGACCTTTGACGCAGGCAGCGAGGCGAGGCGCTCAGACCAGCGGTCAAGATCTTCCTGTGAGGCCACGGGAAGCTTCACCTCATCGGCCCGCTTCCAGCACGACTCCACCACGGGCGCGGCTTTGGGGGACAGGGTTACCCAGACTCCGTCCGGCACAACAACCGGCTCGGTGCCGCTCGTCTCAACCTGCACGCCTGAGCCCCGCTCAAGGAGAGCTGCGGCAAATCCGGCGATGGGCTGGCGACAGGGTTCCCCGCCGGTGAGCACCACATGGATACCTGGCGTTTTCCCCTTTTCAAGGACGTTCAGGAGCCAGTCCTCGCCGGCCAGGGTATAGCGGGGATCCGCGGCCTTTTTCTCCAGGATCACCGGGCTCTGATCCGGCAGCCTGTCCCTCGGATCGCATTTCTGCGCGTATCCCGTGTCGCACCAGGGACAGCCGACGGAACAGCCCTGCAGCCGGAAAAAGACCGAAGGCGTCCCCGTGAAGGCGCCTTCCCCCTGCAGGGACCAGAAAATCTCATTGACCAGAAGGGCTGCCATCAGTCCGCGCTCCAGCAGGCCTGGCTGCCGTCCGTTTCGTAAACGACCACGCGGCTCACGCGCACTCCCTTCATGCCGGCTCCGGCCATGGCTTTCGGGAAAAGGGTCTGCGCAAGATAGGCGGCCATGTTCTCGGCCGTGGGATTAAAGGGCACCACACGCACGGATCCGTCAGTGAGCAGGGCGGAAAGCTGCCCGGACAGGGGATCGTCGCGGAAGAGCAGGGTGCGGTGATCCCAGGCTTCCTCCAGGGCGCCAAAAAGCACGCGCTTGACCTCCACAAAGTCGACGACCATGCCGAGTTCGTTCATTCTGTCTGCCGTGAGGGTCACCAGGATGCGGTAATTGTGCCCGTGCAGGCGCTCGCAGCGGCCCCCGTATTCGTACAGTCTGTGCGCCGCCGAAATGACGTGCTCGCGCGTAATTTCCATCATAGCTGTTCCTCCAGAAAATGATCACGCGGAAAGGACGCTGCCCGTTTCCGCGCGCTGAGAGCATGCCAAAAGCGGGCAGCTCTCTCAAGGTCTTGCAGGCCGGCATGCCGTTGGCTAAAACTGGGAGTCTTCAGAGGAGAAGAGCCATGCAAAAGTCCGGCGTTCTGCATTTCGATCCCGGCCTGCCCCTTTTCAGGGAACACTTTCCGGGAGCTCCCCGCGTCCCCGGGAGCCTCATCATCGCGGCCCTGGCCGAAGAGGCCGGACGCCTTTTCCCTCGCCTTCTTCCCGTCAGGGCCGGGCGCTTCCGCTTCCGCTTCTTTCTCACGCCGGGGGACTGGCCCTTCAGCATGGATTATGACGAAACCGGATGCCGCGTGTTCTGCCGCGTCGGCTCGGACAGAATCATGGCCGATGGCGTTCTTGCCATGAAGAGGAAGGACGGCTGATGGCTGGCTATCCCTCCCCCGTGCTCATCACGGGCGCAGGCTCGGAGCTGGCCCAGGGACTGCGCGCGCGCCTCGAGGCCCGCGGCGTGTCCTGCTTCATGGCCTGCCGCTCGGAAAAATCCCTTCTCGCCTGCCGCGGAAAGGGACAGGCCGCCGCTCTTCTGACACATCCCGAGGATCTCCCGGAGCTCTGCCGCGAAGCCCTTGGGAGCGGGCCGGAAGGGCTGGCCGACTTCCAGCATTCCCCATTCGAAAGCCTGCTCGCCCAGGCCTCCCCCTCCGCTATCGAAGAATGGGCCGCCGGCGACATCGCCCTCAGGGCCCGCGTCCTGCGGGCGCTTTCCCGCTCCATGCTGGCCCGCCGCAGGGGCCGCTGCCTTTTCATTTCCTCGGCCGCCGCAGATCGCCCCGCGCCGGGACAGGGCTTTTACGCCGCAGCCAAGCTGGCAGGCGAGGCACTCTACCGGAGCCTCGGGCTCGAGCTCGGGCGCCGGGGCGTCACGGCCTGCTCGCTCAGGCTCTCCTGGATAGACACGGGCCGGGGACACCGCTTCCTCGAGGGGCGCGCGGACAAAGCCTCGGAACGCATGCCAACGGGACGTCTCGTCACCGCGGACGAAGCTTTCGACGCCATGCTCTTCCTTCTGAAAACCCCATCATTCAACGCCACCACGGCAGTCCTCGACGGAGGCCTTTCTGCCGCCAAAATACCACTGTAGAAAAAAACATGGACAGGAAAAACATACTTGAAGGCATCATACGCATAGCCGCTGACATTTTCGAATGCCCCGCGTCAACACTCGGGGAAGGCACCAGGCTTTTCACCGATCTCCCCTGCGAATCCATCGATCTGCTCGAAATCGCGGCCCGGATATCCCAGGAGTTTCATATTCAGGTGGACGATGACGCTGTCTTTCTGCGCTCCCTGCGTCCCTACCTCGAGGAAAACAGGGGGCAGGGCGGCACAGCGGATCTCATTCTCAAAAAATACCCGTGGCTCAGCGCCGGCCGTGCCGCCGGCATCGCCTCCGCGCTCGGCGATCCCTCGCCCCTCGTAACCCTCGGCGACGTGGCCTCCTACACGGCCTGGGCCGCCGGTATCCGGGAAAAAGCCTGAGGCTCCCGTGAACCGCTGCGTCATCACGGGGATGGGGCTCGTCTCTTCCCTTGGCTCTGACAGAAAGAGCGCCGCTGAATCCTTCAGGAAAAACAGAACAGCCTTCCGCTCCGTGAAGAACGGCGCCGGACGGCCTGATTTCGACGGGCTGGTCATCTGTCCGGTCCCGGATATGGGAGATGACGCGCCCTTCGCCTTTCTTTCATCCTGGCGCCACAGGCGCTATCTCAGCAGGGGCGCTTTTCTGGACGTCCTCGCAGGCCTCAGGGCCGCGCTCAGCGCCGGCTTTGAAGGACTTCCGGAAGACTGTGTCCTTTCCGGCACAGCGGCACCTTCCCTTGATTTTGAGCGTGAGTCCGGCCTTCCGCCTGCGCCTCCAGAGGAAGACAGGCTCGACGCCCTCTGGCTTCTGCGCTGGCTGCCCAACACGGCAACCACCGTTCTCGCCTCCCTTCTCGGGGCCCGCGGCGCAGGCCTCACGTACGGTTCCGCCTGCGCGTCCGGTCTCATCGCACTCGGGGAAGGCTTTCTGCGCATCAGGCACGGCCTCGCGGAGACGGTTCTCGTGCACGCCGGGGACTCGAGGCTCAGTTCCGGCGCCCTGCTCGGCTACGCCAAGGCCCATACCCTGAGCCATCATCTTTCCCCCGATGCCTCGTCCCTGCCGTTCGACAGGGACCGCCGGGGCTTCGTGCCGGGAGAGGGCGGCGCAGCCTTCGTGCTCGAGGACCGCTCTGCCGCGCAAAAACGGGGCGCGCGTATTCTGGCGGAAATCAAGGGCTACGCGGCGACCCTCGACGGCGGCGCGCTGACCGCGCCGGATCCGAAGGGCATTCAGGCGGAAAAGGCCGTGCGCCGGGCTCTCGCCATGGCGGACCTCACGCCGGGAGACATAGACTTCGTCTCGGCCCATGGCACGGGCACGGGTCTCAACGACGCCATGGAAGCAGGCCTTCTCGCGCGGGTTTTTCCGGGGAAGGACGGCCCGGCGGTCACGGCCTTCAAATCCTGGACCGGCCATCTGGCCTCAGCCTGCGGCGCCGTGGAAACGGCGCTCGCCATCATCTGCGCCCAGGAACGGATAACGCCTCCGGTCCGCGGACTCAGACATCCGCTCACGGACAGCCTGCGCTTCGTCCTGCCGGGAACCGCCCCGGCTCCGGATGTTTTCAAACCGGGAAGCTGCGGTCTTGTGGAAAATTTCGGCTTCGGCGGTCAGAACGCCGCCCTCTGCCTCAGGGTGGAAGCGTGATGGAATTTGAAAAAGCTCTTCCCTCTTCCTTTCTGCTTTTAACGCACATTGCCGCCTGGGATGCGAAGAGCATCACGGCGGAAGCTAATCTGACGGACGCCCCTGCATGGCTTCTCTTCGAGGCCTGCGCACAGGCCTCGGCCATGCACCAGCGGCTCGTTACGGACTTCCGCGACCACGCCTTTCTTCTGAGCGCGGACTCCGTTCCCCTGGACACGCCAGCGGTAAGCGGCACCTGTCACATCGCGTGCCGCCTTGAAGGGTGCTCGGGCCGCGCGGCCATCTATACGGCTGCAGCGGTCTCCTCGGGAAAGGAAATCCTGCGTGCCGGCGGAATCATCATAGGTCATGTCCCCTACGGGGACGCCTTCGGCGGCAGAAGGCTTGCCGCACACTACAGGGAGATCGCACAATGGCTCACACGCTGAAAGAAAGCCTTGAAGCCCGCGTCCGCGAAGCGGAACGCAGGGGGCTCGGACGCAGGGCGCCGGTGATCGACAGAACAGACATGGGGCCGATGGTCATATCTGGCGGGAAGATGTTTATAAACTACATGTCCAATGACTACATCGGCCTCAGCCAGGACATGGACTGGCGCAGGGACGTAGCCGAGTGCTTTGCCGCCTGGCCGCCGTCAGGATCCGCCTCGCGTCTCGCGGGCGGCTTCAATTCCATAACAAAGGACGCCGAACAGGCCTGCGCGGAGTATTTCGGCTACGACGAATGCCTCTTTCTGCCGAGCGGCTACCAGGGAAACCTGGCCCTCGTGACAGGACTTCTCCAGCCCGGTCAGACCGCACTTGTGGATAAGCGCATTCACGCCAGCACGGGTCATGCCCTCATGGCCACGCGGGCTGACATACGGCCCTATGCCCACGCGGACATGGACCGCCTCGGGAGGCGTCTCATGGAACTCCCCGAAGAAGCCGGCGAACCCTGCGTTTTCACGGAATCCCTTTTCAGCATGGACGGCACCGTTGTCCGCCCCGAAGCTTTCGCCGAACTCAAAAAACGCCGCTCCTTCTTCCTCGTGGCTGATGAGGCACACGCTTTCGGCGCCCTCGGGGAAGGGGGTAGGGGCATTTTCTCCGGAGAAAGAGGCGTTGCGGACGCAGCCATCGGCACACTGGGCAAGGCTCTCGGCCTCTTCGGCTCTTTCCTGCTTCTTCCGAAAGGCTTCACGCCGCTTCTGGAATTTCTGTCCTCGCCCATCATGCATTCCACAGCCCTGCCTCCGGCGCACTCGGCCTGCATGCTGAGGCTTCTGAAAAGGCTGCCCGAACTCGAAGAGAACAGGGAAAGGCTCAGAAAAAACGCGGCGTACCTGCGCAGGCGCCTCTCCGAGCTCGGCGTCCCCGCGGAAGGGGACGCACACATCGTCTCCGTCCCAGTAGGGAAAGAAGAGCGCGCGGCTCAGGCCGCAGCCAGCCTCTTCCAGGACGGGATCCTTGTGCTCGCGGCCCGCTTTCCCACCGTGCCCTGGGGCAGGGCGCTTCTGCGCTTCGGCGTCACGTCGCTGCACACAGAGGAGATGCTCGGGGAAACGGCTCTCGCCGTGGCCGAAGCCCTTAAAAACTAACCCCGTCTCTCACGGCGGCACACGCCGGGCAGGGTTGTCAGCGCAAAAAAGACGCAGGCCGTCAGGATGATGGTGGCGCCGCTCGACGTGCCGAGCCAGGGCTGCGCGGACAGAAGAAGCCCGATAACGGCCGAAAGCACGGAGATGAGGATGGACCACCAGAACATGGCCCTCGCCGATCCCGCCAGGTTGCGCGCAGCAGCAGCCGGCACGATGAGCAGCGCTGTCACAAGCAGCACGCCCACGGCCCACACGGAAAAGATAACAATGACGGCCAGCATGGCAGAAAAGAGATACTGCCAGAAAGCGACGCGCACGCCCTGGGCCCTGGCCATCACGGGATTGAGGGCAATGAGGTAGAGTGCGTTATAGCCGGCAATCTGAAAAACGAGCATGACAGGAAACAGGCCCATGAGGAAATAAATTTCCTGGGCGCTGATGGTCAGGATATCGCCAAAAAGAAACTGCTGCATATCCCTGGCCACACCGGGGGAACGGCTGACAACGGCCAGGCCGAAAGCCACCACTGCGGAAAAAACCACGCCGATGGCCACATCTGAGGAAATGCTCGTGCGGCGTTTCAGGGCAACGATGGAAAGCCCCACGAGAACGCCGAAGACGGGCATGGCCAGATGAGGTTCGATGGAAAGAATGAGGCCGAGTCCGGCTCCGGCAAAGGCCGAATGGCCGATGGCATCGGAGTAGAAGGCCATGCGGAAGTTCACGATCTCCACGCCAAGCATGGCGGTCATGGGCGTCAGGAAAAGCAGGGCCAGCAGGGCCTGCTGCATGAAGCGCAGCTGCAGGGAGTCAAAGGGCAGGCAGGAAAAAGCGTTCAGGATCGGATCAATCATGTTTGTTCTCCCCGGCACGCCCACAGGAGCAGGCGACGCGAAACGGTGACCCCTCAGGGTTCAGGCTGCAGCAGGTAGGGACACTTCCCCCGTCCCCGTCCTCCTCGCGGCTGAAGGCGCCGCATTTGGGGCAGAGGTACTGGGGCTGGGAGCACTGGTCCGGGTAAAGGTGAATGGGAATGCCGAAGACTTCCATAAGGTTTCTGGCCGTGAGCACCTTGTGCGGCGCTCCTTCCATACACGTCCCGTCAAAAATGCAGACCACATGGGTGGCGAAATGCGCGGCCATCGGCAGGTTGTGGCTGACCATGACCGTGGTCAGGCCGAGCCTGCGCCTCGCGTCATCGAGAATGTCCCAGAAAAGATGCTCGCCTCTGAGATCCACGCCCGCGGCCGGCTCGTCCAGAAGGAGGAGCTTCGGTCTGCGTATGAGCGCCTGGGCCAGAAGGACCCGGCGCAGCTGCCCTCCCGAAAGATCGCAGATCCTGCGCTCTGCCGCGTCACGCATGTCCACTTCGGCGAGCACATCGCTGACGGCGCGCCGCACGGCCCCTCCGAAACCGAGCCACATGGGGCGGCGGCTCACGGCAAGGGCGAGAAACTCACTCACGGTCACGGGCGTGCTGTCAGCCCGGCGCAGATCCTGGGGAACATAGCCGACGCGGCCGTCAAAGTCTCCCGATTTGCGTATGGTGCCGGTGTAGGGCACCTCTCCGAGGAGGCAGAGCAGGAGCGTCGTCTTGCCCGCGCCGTTCGGGCCCACAAACACGGTGCACCCTCCGGCCGGGATGGACGCTGAAATATCGTCCAGGACGGTGTATCCGCGAAAGCGGACGGAAAGATTTTCTATAGATATGGCCGTATTCTGCATGATATGGGGAACTTCCTGATTCTTTGGATCACGTCTTTTCAGCCGGCACCGTTTTTTTGTCAACTGACCGGCCGGCGCGGGGAAAAGGCAAAAAAACGCTTGATTTCTGCCGATCATATGCAGAGAGTAGCGCCGCTTCCGGGGCACCCGCTCCCGGCGGCAACCCGCACGCAAACACGCCGGAGCCTGACTTGTCCAGATATACAGAGAATATTCATTTTATGGGGCACCACAGACTGGGAACAGCAAGCCTCCTCTCCCGGGCCATACTGACCTTCCTTCTTTTCCTCCCCCTGAGCGCTTCCGCGGAAGGGGAGACGCCTGCGCCGCAGCCCGGGGCTCCTTCCCCTGCGCAGACTGAGGGACAGGCGCCAGGAGAGAGCGCCGGGCAGGACGGGAAGCCGTCCGGAACCCCTGAAAAGGAGCAGCTGCCTCCGGACGCCGGGGAAGCGCAGAAAGACAGCTCCACTGACAGCGCCCCAGACAGGAAAGAAGCGGCTCCGGCTGACGCCCCGGATACCGGGGAGACGGACAAAGCCGGGGCTGACGCAAAGCCGTCCGGTGCAGTCGACGCACAGAAGGAGGCTTCCGCGGGGCCTGCGAAGGACGGGAAACAGGACAAAGCCGCAAAGGAAAAACCCGACGTCTGCTGGCTTCCCCTGCGTGCCCTCGTCACCTCGCCCTTCGGCGCGGCCCGCGGCAGGAGCGTGGACTCTGACGGGGAGACGCACGTGGACCATTATCATTCGGGAGTTGATCTCCGCGCCCACCTCGGCTGGCCCATCAAAAGCCTGAAAAACGGAACCTGCGTCCAGGCGGGCCCTCGCGGCAGCGCGGGCATCGCAGTGGAAATCCGCCAGGAGGACGGCAAGACGGCCGTCTACTGCCACCTGAGCCGCGCCCTCGTAAAGCCCGGCGAGACTGTGAGCAGGGGGCAGCACGTGGGGCTCGTGGGCTGCACGGGACGGACCACGGGCGCGCACCTGCACCTCACCATGCGCGACGCCGCGGGCAGGCTCATCAATCCCATGAGGGAAGTCTCCGATGCCTCCGAAGTCTTCGATCCCCCGTCCGGAGAAATGGACGGCAGCGTCGGAGGGCAGTCATGCGACGGACAGCGCTTCGCGTCCGCGCTGCCGTACGGGGACAGCAACGCGGCGCCCGGACGCGCCCTGTACCAGGGGCCCAACAAGAGGCTCAGGGGCATGCAGCAGTACCTGCGCATGCGCAAGGCCCTCAAGGGCATCAGCGACTACAAGATCCCGGACATCATCACCTGGCAGAGCATGCAGAAATAGACGACGGGATGTCCACGAGCTCCACGTCGCCTTCCGAGAGTTCCCTGCCGAGGAAGATGCCGCCCGTACGCGCGAAGCGCTGGGCGTTGTCCGTGGCCATAAAGTGCGTTTCCCCGGGCACGCCTGAGGGGTTCTTCAGATTTTTCCCGGTGAGGTACTCCTCCACGCTTTCGGCCGTGACCTCCGCGGAATCCACGAGGCTCACCCCCCTGCCGATGACCCTTGCGAGAGATTTTCTGAGCAGGGGATAATGCGTGCAGCCGAGAACCACGGTGTCCGGCCTGTCCGAGCCCTCAAAAAGCCCGCTCACATAGAGGCGCTCAACCGCCTCGGCGATTTCCCCTTCCACAAGGCCCTCCTCGGCGAGAGGCACGAAGAGCGGACAGGCCCGGCCCACCACGCGGGCGTCGGGCCTGAGACGGAAGATGGCTTCCTGATAGGCGCCGCCCTTGATGGTGGCCTCAGTGGCCAGCACGGCGATGTAACCCGTGCGCGTGGCTCTGACCGCGGCCCTCGCCCCGGGTTCCACAACGCCGAGAACCGGGATGTCGGGAAAATCCTTCCGCAGAGAGGGCAGGGCGCAGCTCGTGGCTGTGTTGCAGGCGATGACGAGCATCTTAACGGCTCCCACACTGACGAGTCTGTGGGCCGCGTTGAGGGTGTAGCGGATGATGGTGTCCCTTCCCTTGGTGCCATAGGGCAGGCGGGCGGTGTCGCCAAGGAAGCGGTAGTTCTCGCAGGGCAGGCGTTCCTGGAGCGCCTTGAGGACGGTCAGTCCCCCGACGCCGGAATCGAACAGCCCAATGGGCAGGGAAGCTGTCTCTGTCATACCCTCATTCTCCTTTCCGGCTGATGCCTGAAGCAGCGTACCGGGTTCTGTTAGCGGCGGCTTCCGGAAAAGGCAAGACGGATGGAACAATTCCGCGTGTCTTGTCTTTTTACGGGTTCCGTTTCACAATCATTTTTCCCCCGATGAATTCATCAAACCAACGAACGCGTTCAGGATGCATCTATGCTTACTATTCTTGATTACGGTGCCGGCAACCAGACCAGCGTCCTCAGGGCGCTGAGGCATCTCGGCATTGACGCGGCCATCACTGACAGCCCGGATCGTCTCTCCGCCAGTGAAGGCATCATCTTCCCGGGCGTCGGTTCCGCCGGACAGGCCATGGACGTCCTCACCAGCAAGGGCCTCGACAGCGTCCTCGCCAGGGCCGTGCGGGAAAAGCAGCCCGTGCTCGGCATCTGCCTCGGATGCCAGATCCTTCTCGACAGGAGCGAGGAACACGACACGAAAACCCTTGGCCTCGTGCACGGCGAAACCCTTGCCTTCCCTGCCGGACTCACCCAGGAAGACGGCAGCCCGGCTCCCGTTCCGCACATGGGCTGGAACAGCCTGAACGTGAAGAAGCCGGATGATCCTCTTTTCAGGGGCATCCCCGCAGAGGCCCGTTTTTATTTCGTGCACAGCTATTACGTGAAGCCGGATCCTTCGCTCGTCCTCGCCACGACGGATTACGGCATGGAGTTCTGCTCCGCCTACGGCGGAAACGGGCTCTGGGCCGTGCAGTTCCATCCGGAAAAGAGCGGCCGTTTCGGCCTGGCCATACTCCGGAACTTCTATGACTACTGCAAGGGGGCCCGCGATGCTCGCTAAACGTGTAATTCCCTGCCTCGACGTGCGTGACGGCAAACTGACCAAAGGGATAAAGTTCGCCCATAACGTCGACATCGGCGATCCCGTGGAAAGCGCCAGAAAGTACTACGAGGAAGGAGCCGACGAAATCGTCTTTTACGATATCACCGCCTCGGCCGAGAAGCGCAAAATCTTTATCGATGTGGTTGAACGCGTGGCGTCAACCATCTTCATCCCCTTCTCCGTGGGCGGCGGCATCTCCTCTGTGGACGACATGCACGAGGTGCTCACTGCAGGCGCGGAAAAGATTTCCATCAATTCCGCAGCCGTGCGCAACCCGCACCTCATCAGCGAGGGCGCTGACGCTTTCGGAAGCCAGGCCATCGTGGTGGGCATGGACGTCCTGCAGGTGCCGGCAACCCCCGAAATTCCCTCCGGCTACGAGATCGTCATCAATGGCGGCCGCAGACGCATGGGGCTTGACGCCATAGCCTGGGCAAGGCGCTGCCAGGAACTCGGCGCGGGCGAGCTGTGCGTGAACTCCATAGACGCCGACGGCACCAAGGACGGCTACGAGCTCAATCTCACCCGTCAGATTGTGGAAGCCGTGTCCATCCCGGTCATCGCCTCCGGCGGCGCGGGCAAACCCGAGCACATGCTGGACGCCGTAACCAAAGGGAAAGCGTCCGCCGCGCTCATCGCCTCCATTGTCCACTACGGCCAGTACACCATACGCCAGTGCAAGGAATTCATGGCCAGCCATGGCGTGCCAATGCGCATGACATGGTAACGGCCCAGCGTCCATGCGCCGGCGGGGAAGAAGCCCCCCGGGAAAAACTCAATGCCTTTTTCGCGGAGCATCCCCGCCTGGCCATCGCCTTCTCCGGAGGTCTGGACAGCCGTTTCCTGTGCTTTTCAGCGCTCAGGGCCGGCGCCAGCGTGCTGGCCCTCCACGCGAGGGGCCCGCACATACCGGAGTATGAAACCCGTGAGGCCGTGGACTTCGCGGAAAACCTGCATCTGCCGCTCATCGTCTTCGACACCGATCCCCTGACCCTGCCGGACGCGGCGCACAACACGAAGCGGCGCTGCTACGCCTGCAAGAAGAACCTGCTTTCCCGCATCCGGACACTGCTTGCGGAACGCGGGGAGACGGAGCGCACGCTCTGCGACGGGACGAACCACAGCGATCTCGCGGTCTTCCGCCCCGGCCTCCTGGCCCTTCAGGAGGAAGGCGTGCTCTCCCCTCTGGCTCTCTGCGGCTATGACAAACCCCTCATACGGGAAAAGGCCGTGGAGGAAGGCATGGCTCTGCCCTCCTTCCCTCCGAGGCCCTGTCTTCTCACGCGCTACGCCTACGGCCTCTGCCCCGAAAGGGCCGTGCTCGCCGCCCTCGGCCGCGCAGAGAAAAAGCTCCTCGATCTGAAGAACGGGGAGGGCGGACGCCTCCTCGGGGATTTCCGGCTGCGCCTCACGCCGGATCCTGTGCTTCAGTGCACGCGTTTTCTGCCCGAATGGCGGGAACCCGTCGGCGCAATCCTCCGGGAAGAGGGCTTCAGTCCCTGGACCGTGAAGGTGACAGGCCGCGTGAGCGGCTTCTTCGACACGGACAAATCGCCGGATTCTTCCGGAAAGTCCGGAATGTAGGCGCTCCGGACACTTGCCAGTTCCGGCATATCAGATATATATGTCTCTTTTCCGGGGTGCTCCCCCTATCCGGGTGACACGCCCCGAAATACCCGCCGGTCATTCCGGCGGCAACATCACACTGGAGGAAAGGCCCGCCTTTCCTCTCCCGGGAGTATCAAATGGCTCACAAGAAAGTTGAACGCAAGAAGGAACTTGACCGCCGCCGCCATCGCCGCGAGCAGCGCCTCAAGCAGCGTATCCACGAAGCCAAGGCTGCCAAGGCCTAAGGCATCCGCATTTCGTCCTCCCTGCCACGCCCCTCTCCGGACGCGGCGGGGAGGAAGCGTTTTTCCCGATTCGGAGAGAACTGTCCGCGCGGTGCTTCCGGCGCGAAGCCGTGCTGCCCGCGTTTATATCAGACTTTTCCTATGCCTATTTACGAATATCGCTGTCCTCACTGCAACAAGGTTTTTGAGGAATGGGTGCATCTCTCCGACGCCCAGTCCATGGTACCCTGCCCCGACTGCGGGACGGAATCACCGCGTATCATTTCGGAGACCTCCTTCGTCCTCAGGGGCGGCGGCTGGTACGTAACGGATTACGGCTACCGCAAGGGTATCAAGGACGAGGATTCCAAACCGACAACGGGAAGCACCTCCTCTTCCGCTCCGAAAGAGACAAAGGCCGCCCCCGCGGCAAAGCCTGCTGCCACGGCCGCAGGAAAGTAAATCAGTCAGAAGAGGGCCTCATGGCCCTTTTTTTATACGTAGAGTTTCAAGACGCACGGTCAGGGGATCCTCTCCTGTCCATGGAGGAAAGCAACCATGATTGAACGTTACACCCGGCCCGAAATGGGACAGATCTGGACGCCCGAAAACCGCTACAAGGCATGGCTCAGGGTCGAACTGGCCGTCTGCGAGGCCTGGTGCCAGGAAGGAAAGGTTCCCGCCGGGGCGCTGGCCAATATCAAGGCCAAAGCCGCCATTGACGTGGACCGCATCCTGACCATTGAGGAAACGACCCGCCACGACGTCATCGCCTTTCTGACCTCTCTGGAAGAGAAGATCGGACCTGACGCCCGCTTCATCCACCTCGGCTGCACCTCCTCGGACATCGTTGACACGGCCGGCGCCCTGCTTCTGGTGCAGTCCGGCAGGCTCATCCTCCAGGATCTCGACGCTCTTCTCGAGACCCTCAGATCCATGGCCTTCAAATACAAGGGAGCCCTGTGCATCGGCCGCTCCCACGGCGTGCACGCCGAGCCCACCAGCTTCGGCCTCAAGATGACCGGCTTCTACGCCGAGTTCGTGCGCCACCGCGCCCGCATCGCCGATGCCATCGAAGACATCCGCGTTGGCAAGATTTCCGGCGCCGTGGGCACCTACACCATTGTCTCCCCGTCCATTGAAAAGAAGGCCCTGGACATTCTCGGCCTCAAAGTCGATCCGCACTCCACCCAGATTGTGCAGCGCGACCGTTACGCCCATTTCTTCTCCGCCATCGCCATCATGGCCGGCGGCATCGAGCGCCTGTGCGTCGAGCTCAGGCACCTGCAGCGCACCGAGGTGCTTGAAGTGGAGGAAGGCTTCGCCAAGGGCCAGAAGGGCTCCTCGGCCATGCCCCACAAGAAAAACCCCATTTCCGCCGAGAACCTCTGCGGCCTCTCCCGCGTTATGCGTTCCAATTCCCTGGCCGCTCTTGAGGATCAGGCCCTCTGGCATGAGCGCGATATCAGCCACTCCTCGGTGGAGCGCATCATTATGCCCGATTCCACCATTCTGGCCGACTACGCCCTGAACAGGCTGCGCCGCCTGCTCGCCAACCTCGTGGTTCACGAAGACCGCATGCTCGAGAACATGGACCGCTCCTACGGGCTCTACTTCTCCCAGCGCGTGCTCACCGCTCTCATCGAGGCCAACCATCCCCGCCAGAAATCCTACGAAGCCGTGCAGCGCCTGGCCATGCAGAGCTGGACCGAACGCCGCTCCTTCCCTGAACTCGTGAAAGCCGACAGCCAGATCGTGGGCATTCTCGGGAAAGAGGCGCTCGAAAAGCTCTTCGACCCCATGTTCTATCTGCACCATGAAGATGACATTTACCGCCGTGTCTTCGGCACGGTTTCCGGAGACGCATCCATGAATATCGAATACAAGCGCCGCCTGGCCCGCCTGCTCGTCGCGAAATCCTACAGGGAAGGCGACTTCCTGCTGGCCTCCGGCCGCCACAGCGACTACTACTTTGACTGCCGCGTCACGGCCCTCCATGCCGAAGGCGCCTGGCTCATCGGCAACCTCTTCTTCGAAATGATCAAGGGCATGATCGACGCCGGCACCCCGGTGAAGGGCATCGGCGGTATGACCATGGGCGCCGATCCCCTGGTTTCCGCCACGACGGTCATTTCCCAGGAAAAGGGCCTGCCCCTCAACGGCCTGCTCGTGCGCAAGGAAGCCAAAGGCCACGGCACCAACCAGTTCGTGGAAGGCATGGGCAACTTCGAAAAGGGTGACCCGGTCGTCGTTGTCGAGGACGTGGTGACCACGGGCGGATCGCTCCTCAAGGCCTGCCAGCGCATCGAGGCCGCAGGCCTGAAAATCGTAGGCGTCTGCTCCATCCTCGACCGTGAGGAAGGCGGCAGGGAAAAGCTTAAGGAAGCCGGCTACGAACTGAAGGCCATCTTCACCCGCAGGGAACTCCTCGAACACGCCAAGGACTAACCTGCCCGTCAGAATACTTTTTTCAGGCCTCCTGCCCGTCAGGGCAGGAGGCCTTTTCGTTATGGAAGGTAAACATGCCGGAAATCATTCTCGGGGATCTGGAACTCCACTACACTGAGGCAGGACACGGCAGTCCGCTCCTGCTCCTGCACGGCAGCTTTTCCACCGGCGCCGATGCCTTCGGGGAAATACTGCCTCTTCTTGCCGCGCACTGCCACGTTCTGTGCCCCGACATGCGCGGGCACGGTGCCACGCGCGCAGCCCCCTACGGCTGGACAGTCCCGCAGCTTGCCAGGGATATGCTGGCCTTTCTTGACGCTCTCGGCATCAGCAGGGCCTCCGTAGCCGGACACAGCATGGGAGGAGACGTGGCCATGTACATGGCCGTTCTCAGCCACTGCCGCGTGGAAAAGCTTGTCTCCATCGGCTCTGCCGGAATTCCTGGGCCGTCCGTCTCACGTTTCGTGCAGCGCTTTTCCCCCGAAGCCCACCCGGAAAAGGCTTTTCCGCGTTTCGTGCAGGCCATAAAGGAAAAGCACATGCCCGCCCACGGCGGCGACTGGCGGACTTTCGCGCGCACGACCATAGAAAACTGCTGCCTCTACCCGCAGTTTTCCGAAGATGATTTCCGCAGCCTCGATATGCCTTTTCTTCTCCTCTGCGGATCCCGCGACAGGCTGACACCACCGGAAGACAGGGAAAAGCTTCAGTCCCTGTGCCCCCGTTTCACGCAGCACGCCGTGCCCGGAGCGGGACACGCCCCCCAGTGCGGCGCCACCATGCCGTACACGGCCGGTGTCCTCCTTGACTTTCTGGGAAACGGCCGTCTCGCCGAAAAACATGGCCTTCACGCGGAATAATCAGGCTGCAATACAATTTTGTTACCTATATCTCCGGGAAAGGTGAGCGTTCCACTGCAAAAACGGACCATCCTGCCCTGTCATGAACGTCAGAAAAAATCCGTTGGTTCTTTTTTGTTATCACCTCCGCAAAGCCCCTCGTTTTGATACAAAATTATCTTAATAAAAACAGAGCCCGAACAGACCTCATTTTTTTAAATTTATAACGCTCTGAAATAGCAGGGAAAATATATTTCTGGCACGCTTCTGGCAATTCCTTCTGTAACAACGCCCCGTTCTGACAGCGGGCAATCAGGAGGAAAACCATGAAATTTACCAGAATGCTCTCTGCTCTCTTTATAGCCGCTTCCCTGGTTCTCGGCATGCATTCCGCAGCCAGCGCCGATCAGCTGCAGGATATCAAAGCCCGCGGCACCCTGCGCGTGGCCATCCCCCAGGACTACCCGCCCTTCGGCTTCATGGGCCCCGATAAGCAGCTCAAGGGGTACGACATCGAGATGGCCGGCATCGTGGCAAAGGCGCTCGGCGTGAAATGCGAACTCGTTCCCGTCACCGGCGCCAACCGCATTCCTTTCCTGCTTTCCAACAGAGCCGACATCGTCATTTCCACACTGGGCAAAACCAAGGAACGCCAGAAGGTCATTGACTTCTCCATCGCCTACGCTGCCACGTATTCCGGCGTTTTCGGCCCGGAAAAGATGAACGTCACGAAGCCTGAAGATCTCAAGGGGCATACCATCAGCGTGACCCGGGGCTGCATTGAAGATCAGCTCATTTCCAAGGTTCTGCCCCAGGGCGCCGTGCTCAAGCGCTACGAGGACAACAACACCACAAGCCAGGCCTATCTTTCCGGCCAGACAGACTTCATCTGCACGCTCAACTTCGTGGCCGGCGCGCTTAAGGGACGCATGAAGAACGACCGCGCGCCCGTAAGCAAGTTCAGCCTGCGCAACTCGCCTGACTTCATCGGCCTGCGCCAGAACGAACCGGCACTCAGGGACGCTGTCAACAAAGCCATCACTGCGGCTTTCCAGGACGGCACTCTCGACGCCCTCTCCCAGAAATACCTCGGCAGCCCCGCTCCCAAGGATCTCATCACGCAGGAGCCCGGCGAATAACTTTCCTCCGGTTTCCCCGGCGCGGCCTCCTTCAAGGGAGCCGCGCCGGCGCACAGCCTCTTCAGGGAGCTGACATGCACTACACACTGAATTTCGGAGACCTGCTTCCGTATGCCCAGTTCTTCACCGACGGACTGGCGCAGACGGCCAAAATAGCCCTCATCGTCACCATTTTCGGCACACTTCTCGGCATACTCGGTGCTGTCGTGCGCAACAGTCCGAAGCACGGCGTTCTGTACCACCTCTGGACAGGCTACGTCGAACTTATCCGCAATACGCCCTTTATCATTCAGCTCTTTTTCATCTTCTTCGGACTGCCCCAGCTCGGGCTCCACTTTTCCGCTGATTCCGCCGCGGTTCTGGCCCTGATCATCAATCTTGGCGCCTACAACACGGAAATTGTGCGCGCGGGCCTGGCCGTGACAAGCCCCGGCCAGTGGGAGGCTGCGCGCTGCCTCGGCCTCACCAGGAGGCAGACCTACATCCACGTTGTCCTGCCTCCGGCCATCCGCAAGATTTACCCGGCCCTCGTGGGTCAGTGCGTCCTGGTCATGCTGGGCTCGGCCGTCATCTCCCAGATTTCCTGCGAGGATCTCACCTACGCGGCGAGCTACGTACAGTCGGTCACCTTCCGCTCCTTCGAGTGCTACATCGTCTCGACCGTACTCTACCTGCTTCTGGCTCTCTTCATGAAGCATGTCCTGCTCGCTCTCTCCAGGCTCTGGTTCAGGGGAGACATCTAATGGACGAATTCACAAACTGGGACATCATCAGCAGCCTGCTCCTCGCCATGCGCTGGACTGTCCTGCTCTCCCTCATCGCCTTCGCGGGCGGAACGCTCATCACCATTGTCCTGCTCCTGCTCCGCCTCACCTGCGGGAAAACAGTCAACCTTCTCGTTTCCGCGCACGTGAATCTTTTCCAGGGCACGCCGCTCCTCATGCAGCTCTTCCTCGTCTTCTTCACTTTCCCACTTCTGGGTGTCGAGGTAAGTCCCTGGACCGCAGCCGGCGTCTGCCTGACCCTCTACGCTTCAGCCTATCTCATCGATATCTGGTACAGCGCCGTACAGTCCCTGCCCAAAGGCCAGTGGGAAGCCTGCCGCGTTCTCGGCCTGAGCTTCACCCAGACACTGGTGCACGTCATCGCTCCACAGACCATCCGCATCGCCACGCCGCCCACTGTGGGTTTCTGCGTCCAGCTTATCAAGGGCACGGCCCTGACTTCCATCATCGGATTCGAGGAAATGACCAAGGCCGCCACCATGCTCACCAACGCCACCTTTCAGCCCTTCAAAATCTACGGTCTTGTGGCTCTCGGCTATTTTCTCCTCTGCTACCCGCTCTCCGTCTATGCGCGCCGTCTCGAAAGGACCATGCAATGAGTATCAACAGAAATGAAACCATCCTGGGCATAACCGGCCTGCAGAAGTATTACGGCAAAAACCACGTCCTCAAGGGCATTGATCTGAACATCCACAGGGGCGAGGTCGTGGCCATCATCGGGCAGTCCGGATCAGGCAAGTCAACACTCCTGCGCTGCATGAACGGCCTCGAGGAGTACCAGGAAGGACAGATTATCTACAACGGTGAACTGACCATCACCTCGGATCCCGCCGATGCCCAGGAAATCAGCCGCAGCATCGGCATGATTTTTCAGCAGTTCAATCTCTTTCCCCACCTCACAGCCATACAGAACGTCATGCTGGCCCCCCAGCTCGTGCTCGGTCTCAGCATTATGGAAAGTCACATTCTGGCTGAGCAGATGCTCGTCAAGGTCGGGCTCGGGGACCGCTGCGACTTCTATCCCTCGGGCCTTTCCGGCGGACAGCAGCAGCGCGTGGCCATAGCCAGGGCCCTGGCCATGTATCCCAAGGTCCTGCTCTGTGACGAAATCACCTCAGCCCTCGATCCCGAACTCGTCGGTGAAGTTCTCAAAGTCATCGCCGAGCTGGCAGAAGAAGGACTTACCATCGTGCTGGTCACCCATGAAATGGCCTTCGCCCGCGACGTGGCCGACAGGGTCGTGTTCATGTACCAGGGCAAAATCCACGAGGAAGGGCCTGCCAAAGAAATTTTCGCTCATCCCAAAACCCCGGAGCTCACGCAGTTCATCTCCCGCGTGCGTTCCGGCCTCTAACCCTGACGCGCAGAGGCGCGCCGGACATCACGAAAGAAGGCAGAATCATGTTCGATATCAGCAGATACGATCAGATCAACCCCCCGGCCAGGCTTCTCATGGGTCCGGGCCCCATCAACGCCGACCCGAGAGTTCTCAGAGCCATGAGCGCCCAGCTCGTGGGACAGTACGACCCTGTCATGACCGGGTACATGAACGAAACCATGGCCCTCTACAGGGAAGTTTTCCAGACGAAGAACGAACAGACCTTCCTCGTGGACGGCACGTCACGCGCCGGTATCGAATCCGTCCTCGTCTCGGCCATACGGCCCGGGGATCCCGTTCTCGTCACAGTGGCCGGCCGCTTCGGCCTGCTCCTCTGCGAAATCGCCCGCCGCTGCGGAGCCGAACTTCACGTCATCGAAAAGCCATGGGGGGAAGTTTTCACGCCTGAAGAAGTGGAGGAAGCCATCAGGAAAATCCGGCCGCGCATGCTCCTCACCGTGCACGGCGATACGTCCACCACCATTGCCCAGCCGCTTGAAGGCCTGGGCGAAATCTGCCACCGCTACGGCGTGCTTTTCTACACGGATGCCACGGCCACCCTTGGCGGAAACACACTGAAAACCGACGACTGGGGCCTCGATGCCGTGACAGCCGGCCTTCTTCAGAAATGCATGGCCGGATCGGCCGGCACCTCGCCCGTGACCCTGAGCCCTGCCTTCGTGGACGCCTGCCGCAGACGCCAGCATGTGGAGGAAGGCGTACGCGACGCCCATCATGTCACCGGTCCGGATCCCGTCATCGGTTCCAACTATTTCGACATCTGCATGCTCATGGATTACTGGGGACCCGAACGCCTCAACCACCACACCGAGGCGACCACAGCCCTTTACGGCGCACGCGAATGCGCCCGCATACTCTGCCAGGAAGGCGTTGACAGAGCCGTTGCCAGACACAGGCTGAACGGCGACGCCATGCTGGCCGGCATCACGGCCATGGGGCTCAAGCCCTTTGGCGACATCCGCCACAAGATGAACAACGTCCTCGGCGTCATCATTCCGGAAGGCATTGACGGAGAAAAGGTGCGTGCCATGCTGCTGGCCGATTTCGGCATCGAAATCGGATCATCCTTCGGCCCCCTCAAAGGCCGCATCTGGCGCATCGGCACCATGGGCTACAACGCGCGCAGGGACTGCGTGCTGCTCACCCTGGCGGCCCTCGAAGCTGTCCTGACCCGCCTCGGCATGAAGCTCCCCCATGGCGCCGCCCTCAGCGCCGCCTGGGACTGGTACGACAGCCACGAACAGACTCCCCGCCCGTAAAAAACAGACGATCCCCGGCTGGGGAGGCGATTATGTCAGTACAGTACATTCTCAAAGGAACACCCGACCGCATCATGGCCCGCCTGAAGGAACTCTCGCTGGTCACGGACGTGCCGGGTCAGATAACCCGCACTTTCGTTTCTCCTGCCTCCATGAAAGCCGCGGCGCTTGTGGGCAGCTGGATGAAGGAAGCCGGCATGAGCACCTTCATCGATGCAGCCGGCAGCGTCCGCGGACGCCTTGAGGGCACGCGTCCCGATCTCCCGGCCGTCATGCTGGGCTCGCACCTCGACACCGTGATTAACGCCGGTGCCTATGACGGCACGCTGGGCGTGCTCTCGGCCATAGAGGCAGTGGACCGCCTGGTGAAGGCCGGAAAGCGCCCGGAGCATTCTGTGGAAATAGCAGGTTTTTCGGACGAAGAGGGCACGCGCTTCGGCGTGACCTATCTCGGCAGCGCGGCCATGGCAGGCAGGTGGGATCCCGCCTGGTTTGACGCTGTGGACAGAGAAGGAATCACCCTCAGGGACGCCATGCTGGACGCCGGGCTCAGCCCGGAAAAAATCAGTGAGGCCAGGATCCCGGAAGAGGGGCTCTGCGCCTATTACGAGCTCCACATAGAGCAGGGGCCCGTCCTCGAAAAGAAGGACCGCTCCCTCGCCTGTGTGACCTGCATCAGCCACTGCCGCCGCTTTGACATTACCGTCACCGGCGAGACGGGACACGCCGGCACGGTGCCCGTCTCCTGGCGTCACGATGCCATGCTGGGAGCCTGCGCCGTCATCGGCGCCATAGAAAAGATATCCCGGAAGTACGGAGACTCCCTCTTCTGCACGGTGGGCACCATCGCCTGCGTGCCCAACATGACGAATTCCATCGCGCAGCGGGTCAATTTTCACCTCGACATACGATCCCAGGATCCGGAACAGGTGGAAAGCGCCCTCGCCGAAATGCGCCGGGAAGCGGAAGCCATATGCCAGGAGCGCGGCCTCGGCATCTCTTCGAGGCAGTTCTTCGAAACCAGACTGACGCCATGCAGCACGGATCCCGTCTCCCGCGTCAGGGAGGCCATCGCCGCCGTACAGCCCGACGTCCCCGAACTGCCGAGCGGCGCGGGCCAGGATGCAGCGGAAATGGCCTTTGTCTGGCCTGTGGCCATGATTTTCCTGCGCAGCAGGGGAGCTGTCTCTCACTGCCCAGAGGAAAACGTCTGGCCGGATGATGTGGAAAACGGCATCCGCTGCCTTACCGGCATACTCTCAACCTACTGATTTTCCCTCTCCATCTCGCAAAGGCTCCGTCTTCTCCCGGAAAGAGAAGGCGGGGCCTTTGCAGATGTGCTGACCGGAAATATCAGAAAAGGCGCACGTGTTCCCGGAGGAGATCCGCCCCTGCCCAAAACGAAGAAGAGGACCGGGCGGAACGGCCCATCCGCGCACGGACCGGAAAGAGCTACTTTCTGAAGAACACGCCGGGCGCAAGGCCTTTTCTCAGCACGGCGTCGTGAAAACGCGAAGCCATGGCGGCAGTCTTCTTTTCGGCGAACGGGGGGCCGATAAAGGTCACGCCGAAGGGCAGGGCGTCCTCCGTTCCGGGCATAACCGGAAGATCTGAGGGAACGGCCACTGCGCAGAGCCCCAGAATATTCACGAAGTTCGTGTAGGTGCCCATGGTCACATTGGTGTGGAAGGGATCTCCAAGCACGGCATCGATGGTGTAGGTCGTGGGCGAGGAAGGAACGAGCAGGGCGTCCATCTGGCTGAAATCCCGGCGCACGGTCTTTTTGATCTCCCTCGTCCGCGCGAAGGCCCTGAACGTCTCGGCCGCGGTCCAGTGCCCGGCGTCGCAGATGATACCGGCCACTGTCGGATCGCATTCCTCACGGTGCGCGCTCACGAAATCCCCGAGAACAGACGTGCGCTCTGCCATGTAGGGGCCAAAATACAGCATGGAAGCCGCTTCTTCATACGGGGCAAAATCCACGGAGCGCACCTTCCACCCCATAGCGGCGAGCCGTGCGACGGCTTTGCGGAACGCGTCTTCCCAGGCCGTATTGCCAAAAAATTCCAGTCTGTCCGGGATGCCCACGGTAAGGGGTCTGCCGGAGAATGCCGGTGCAGGCCCCGGAGTCCGGCTCCAGATATCGTCCTCATCCACCCCGGCCACGCTTCTGAAAACACGGAGGCAGTCCCCGCAGCTGAGGGCCAGAACAGCAACACAGTCAAGCGAGGAACAGGCGGGAACGATACCCCGGATGGAGACGAGTCCGGGCGTGGGCTTGAGACAGACAATATTGTTGAGCGCGGCCGGAATTCTGCCCGATCCGGCAGTATCCGTGCCGAGCGCGAAGGACACATACCCCCGGGCCACCGCATGCGCCGAACCGGAACTCGATCCGCCGCTAATGTACCTGGAATTGATGGCGTTGGGACAGGGACCGTAGGGTGAACGCGTGCCCACGAGCCCCGTGGCAAACTGATCCATGTTCGTTTTGCCCATGAGAACGGCGCCGGCATCGAGAAGCTTCTGCACCGCGAAGGCCGTGCTGCGGGCTGTATAGGCATAAGCGGGGCAGGCTGCCGTGGTTTCAAGCCCTTTCACGTCCATATTGTCCTTGACGGCAAAGGGAATGCCGAAAAGGGGAAAACGGCGCATCAGCTTCTGGCGGGGGAGATCCTTTGCCAGAGCCCTGAGGAAGGAGGCCCTTTCCGCAACGGCATTGGTGTCAGACAGGTGTATCCACACCCCTTTCGCGGAACTTCTGCGGATATGGCGGGAGAGGGAGGTGAGCCCGTCCACGGGATCCCCTCCTTCCGCGTACCACGCGCTGACACGGGGGATGGCAGGTTCAGACGGAAAACAGGACATGGTTTCTCCTCCTCTGGAAGCGGACTCCGGGTAGTACTGTCCTGACTTCACGAGCAAAAGACATGCCGACCGGGATAGATGTTTCCCCTTGAAAACACGGCTGATTTTTTATTTTTCCGCGTCATTTTGGCACAAAAAAAGCCTGATATGACAAATCCGGGCCGTATTTGTCCCGCTGCCGGCTTCTCCCGCCTGGCCGGACCGGGGAAAAACTCAATCAATACTTTAAAAATATCTGCGCACTCCAGGCTCTGATACGCTTTTGCCAGTCCTTTCCATGTATATATCTTAATATCTTAATATAATTTTGCGCTGTTTTGCGCTGTTTACGCACGCTGCCAGGCCGGGAGATGCCCAGCCTGGCACAAAATAAGTCTGAGACAGGAAAAGAACGCGGCCTCAGAGAGAGTGGCGCCTCTCCCAGACATGATGGGTCAGCAGGAGCCCTGAAAAGGCGCCGGCAGCGATATGGGCACTGATCCTGCCTGCTGCACCGAACAGACCGCAGGCAAGGCAGGAAAGCAGGAGCACGCGCAGCTCGATTCTGCGCGCACCGATGCCGTGCCGCACGCACTCAGACCGTTCCTCTGATTCCTCTGCAGCCGGCACGGCAGCCCTGAGGGCACGGCGTATGGCCTCAGGATCAGCATCGGGTTTCAGCTCGAGGAGCACGGAACTGTACCCCTGGCTCACGCCGGCGACACCATCCAGAAGGGCCAGTGAATCAGCCGTATTCTGCCTGACCGCGGCATCAGCAAGAACCGGATGACGCAGGCGGGCCCTTCCCCTGAACACTCGCAGACAATATGCAGACATGGCTCCTCCCCGGCCGTACCGGCGGCAGACACTGCTGCGGGCGGCCACGAAAAAAAATAGTTTGAAGAAACGTTTTTTGAATTTGAAACTCATTTTCTATTACTTGACATATTTCGGCAGACGTCGCAAGTTGACGGAGCACGGAATTTTTCCAAAGGCGTCAGGCCTTTGAAAGGAGAAGAACTATGAATAACGGACTTAAGTACGCCCTGATTTTCCTCGGCGGCGCCCTTTTCGGCGGTCTGGCCCAGGCTGCCCTCCGCCGCAGCAACATTAACCTCAAGCCCATGGCTGCCGACCTTCTGAGCCGCGGCATGGACGTCAAGGACGCTGTGAAGAGCAAGGTCGAAGCCGTCAAGGAAGACTTCGAGGATCTCGCTGCCGAAGCCCGCCAGGCCTCGGATCAGCGCAAGGAAGCCAAGAAGGCCCAGGCCTAAATTCCCTGTATCATCCCCATCCCCCCGCGGGCGGCGCCTCTGCCGTCCGCGGGGCCCTCATTCTGAATTTTTTCCCGGTCCGGAGCACCATGTCTTTCTATATTATCCATGAAATCAAGAGGCTTTCTGCCGTCGGTCTCGGCAGAATCCGCATCCGCGCTGATCGCCCGCTTTCCCTGAAGACCGCTTCGCTGCTTAGCGCGAATCTCGCCAGCCTCCCAGGCATCAGGGGCGTCCATGTCACGCCCTGTCTGGGCTCAGTTCTTTTCTTCTACGCTGATCAGGACAGCCGGGAGAGCGCTCTACAGCTTCTGATAACCGTGGACGAGGGCAGAGGCACCCAGGAAGACAACAATCTGCCAGTGGAAGAACCACCGGAAGATGGGCTCATGCAGCTTGTCCGGTACTTCATTATCAGGCCTCTCCTGCCTCCGTTCTTCAGAATGATAAGCTGTGTGTGCTCCGCAATCCCTTTTCTGGTGAAAGGACTTTCCGCCCTCCTGCACGGCAGGCTCAGCGTGGAGGTCCTCGACGCATCGGCAATTCTGGCTTCTCTGTGTATGCGGGACTTCCGTACAGTCACGATGCTCACGCTCCTGCTTGGACTCGGCGATACGCTCGCGTACTGGACCAGGCGGCATTCCATGGAAAGCCTTACTGAGAGCCTTGCCCTCAATGTGGAAAATGTCTGGAAGCTCCAGGACGACGGAACTGAAATCAGCGTGCCCCTCAGCCAGATTTCCGAAGGCGACCTCGTCGTCGTGCGCGACGGCGGCGCCATCCCCGTGGACGGCATCGTGGAAGACGGCGTCGCCATGGTCAACCAGTCGTCCATGACCGGCGAACCCCTTGCCGTGCAGCGTTCAAAGGGGTCCTCCGTCTTCGCGAGCACTGTCGTTGAGGAAGGCAGGATTGTCGTCCGCGTCAGCAGCGTGGGTGACAAGACGCGTATCCGGCAGGTCGTCAGCTTCATCGAGGAGTCCGAACAGCTCAAAGCCAGCATCCAGGGAAAAACAGAACGCCTGGCCGATATGGCCGTCCCCTTCACGTTCGCCCTCGCCGGCATTGTTTTCCTCATCACCCGCAATCTGCGCAGGGCAGCATCCGTACTCCTTGTTGACTACTCCTGCGCGCTGAAGCTTGCCACGCCGCTCGCCGTTCTGTCTTCCATGCGCGAAGGCGCGGCTCACGGCGTTGTCATCAAGGGCGGCAGATATCTGGAAGCCCTCAACGAAGCCGACACGCTCGTCTTCGACAAGACAGGCACGCTCACAAACGCCACACCGCAGGTTGTCGATGTCATCGCCGCAGAGGGACACGATCCCAGGGATGTCCTCAAGGTCATGGCCTGCCTTGAGGAGCACTTTCCGCATCCCGTTGCCCGCTCTGTCGTGCGCAAGGCGCAGCAGGAAAACATCAGGCACGAGGAAGAACACGACGAGGTCGAGTACATCGTGGCCCACGGCGTGGCCTCCACGCTCCACGGGAAAAAGCTGCGCGTGGGCAGCCGCCACTACATTGAAAACGATGAAGGGATCGACGTCTCGCCTCTTGAGAAAGAAATCGTCAGACAGACCTCTCTCGGCCGTTCCCTCCTGTATCTCGCAGAGGATGGCAAAATCGCAGGCATGCTGGCCATTGAGGATCCTCTCCGCCCCGAAGCCGTGGAAGTCATCCAGGAACTCCGCGGCGAAGGTTTCAAACGCATTCTCATGCTTACCGGCGACGACACGCGCACGGCACGGGCCATAGCAAAGCGGGCCGGCATTACCGAATTCCGTGCCCAGATTCTTCCCGCAGACAAGGCGCAGATCGTCAAGGAACTCTCGGACAGCGGCTGCAGAGTGCTTATGGTGGGGGACGGCATCAACGATGCCCCGGCTCTCTCCGCCTCGCACGTAGGCGTGGCCATGGTGGACGGCACGGATCTCGCGCAGGAAGTCGCCAACGTCCTGCTCACGAGGCCGGATCTTCACGGCATTGTCACAGCCCGCAGACTCGCCCGTGCTACTCTGAACCGCATCCACAGAAACTTCGCCATCACCCTCGTCGCGAACAGTCTCTTCATCGCCGGCGGCCTGTTCATGATTCTGCAGCCTGGCCTTTCCGCGCTGCTGCACAATCTGACAACCCTCGGCGTGTCCCTCTACGCAATGCGGCCCTATCTTCCTGCGGAACAGAATGAAACGCTGGATACGGCCGCAGCAGAGGCGGAGGCGTAACCGTGAACAATCTGCGTCTGCTCAGGTATGTCCGCAGCTTCCTGGACGGAAGGGTGCGTATACGCCATCCCGCACTGCAGGACAGGGAGGTCGTGGAAGTCGTCCGGAAGCATCTCTCCGCTGTCAGAGGCGTCCGGTCCCTGCAGTTCAACCCGGACAGCGGTTCCGTGCTGATTCTCTATGACAGCGCGGAGCTGCCCAGAGAGAGGCTCATTGCCGTGGGGACAGCCTGGGCTGTGTTTCTCGATGATGTGTATGCCGGGAAAAAGCCGGAAGTGCCAGGATGCTGAATTCTGCCGTGTTCCGTTGCGACGTCACGGCGCTGATATCTCCGGACAGGAGGTAGAATAAGGAAATGGATGATAAAAAAGCAGAAATCACCTGCTGCAATTTTTCCCAGACGTGCAGCAGCCCCGGAGCGCGGGAGTTACATGAATGCCGTTACGGCAGCAGTCTGATTCAGTTTCTGCTCGACTACATGCATATCCGCAATGCCCTCACGCCCGAACTTGACAGGTCAGGTATCGACAAGGTCGACCGCGAAGTCATCAGGTTCTTTTTTGAGAAGGTCAGGAAGGAAGCCGGTCTCCTCTCCGGCAGCGACAGGGATATGGCAGAACTGCAGGGAAATCCTCTCATCCGTGAAATCCTTCTCGAACAGGAGGACATAGAACAGGATTCCGCCACCCACTCCCACACCAGCGGCAGCTTTTATACCGTTCTCGCCAAACTGTGGATGGACTACCTCGGTGCCGCAGTGGACGAGCATGGCAGCATCAACAAATGTGAAAGGCGGCATTTCTATTCCCTTTCCTGCCTCTCCCGGCTCGCCCGCTGTGCGGCAGACAAATATCTCTCCTGATCACTGCCTCCAAAGCAAAAGACACATTGAAAAACGCCATCCCCCGGATCCGGGAGATGGCGTTTTTCATCCTGTAACATAAAAATACCCGATTCATTCAATCTGTCCCCATAAATGCTCCGGACCGGTTTTGCAGACATTCTGTGAATTCCCGGGCTGCTGTACATGCTTACCGGCACACCATATAAGAGACAAAGAACACAGATGCTGATATCGTTATTTGCAACGGCCTGTCCTTTCGTGCCGGTATCCGTGAAATAAAAAACTGTTTCCGGATTTCAGCAATGTATCCCATTATATTTTATGGAAAAACGTATTACTTTAGACACATAAAACTATCTATATTTCATAGTTTTTCATATTATTTAAAATATATTCTTTTATCATCATTTATAAAATTAATATTAACAATATTAAAATTTATTTCTGTTAAAATAACTATAATAATTTAATGAAAAACACTTCATCAACAAAAACAGAGCTCCGAGTAAAATCACCGCTTGTCTCTGTTATAATTCCTGTCTTCAACGTTGAAGAATATCTTGAAGAATGCATCAACAGTATTCTCCGGCAAACACTGACTGATATTGAAATCATATGTATCAATGATGGATCAACAGATTCTTCCCCTGATATTCTGAAAAAATATGCGGAACAGGACAGGAGAATCACTGTTTATTCACAGGACAATTGCGGCCTGAGTGCCGCAAGAAATCTTGGAATGCGTGCCGCCAGAGGCAGATATACCTATTTTATCGATTCCGACGACTGGCTTGAAAGGGACGCGCTCAGGGATTTGTATACCAGGGCTGAGAAAGATCAGCTGGATCTGCTGCTTTTTGACGCTGACGCCTTCGCTGATGATCCGTCGCTCAATACAGCAGTAGAAATGCGAAAGGGCTATTACATCAGGAATAAATGTTACGATAAAATATACAAAGGTGCTGATATCTTAAATGAAATTTTTAAGAACAATGATTTTTGTGCATGTGTTTACTTAATGTTAGCGAGGACTGATTTTTACAGAGAAAACAACATAAAATTCATTGAAAAAATATTTCACGAAGATGAGCCTTTCACATTCCAGGCTATCGCTTCAGCAGAAAGGGTAGCGCATATAAATAAACGTTATTATAAGAGAAGATTCCGTCAGAATTCAATTATGACAATAAAGAAGACATTCGCACATGCATATGGATGTTTTAAATCGTATCTGTTTATAACAGATTTCGCAAAAACAAACAAAAATATTGAATATAAATCTATTACCGGAAAAGCTCTATCTCTATTAAATTCCTCCATTTTTATTTATGGTCAGTTGGATCCGTCCGAAAGAGAGACGTATCTGAAACTCGATTATTATGAACGGATACTGTTCCGCGCTTTGGTGGTGGAAGCTTTCAACCAGAAAAACGCGGCAATCAGTGAAAGAGACACAGCCTTTGCCGAAAAGAAAACGGCCATCACCGAAAAGGATATTGCCATCACTGAAAAGAACAGGGCTGCTGCGGAAAGAGACATGGCTGTCAGAGAACGGGACAGAGCCGTTACTGAACGGGACGGCCTGAGGGATCAGATGACCTGTCTCGTGAACTCAGTATCGTTCCGCGCCGGGCGCATCATCACGCTCATCCCCAGAACAGTCCGTGACGCCCTGAAACGGCTGCGGAAAAGCTTCCGCTGACATCACGTATACCCAGCCTGCACCTTCCGTGTCCCGGTATCCGCGGCTTCTTTCCCGATATCAGTCCCTGAAAAAGCGTCACACAGCCTGCCGCCCGTCACTTCATGTTCCAGACGTCCGATCCGGACTGCGCCCTGTCCGGCAGTGCCTGCGGCGCAGGACTTCCGTTCCGTCTCTGCTGTCTGAAAAACGCAGGCCCGTCTGGAGGAAGACTACACTCTTTACCGCCTGCCGCCACGCCCGGGCGTTTCCCGGGCTTTCTTCTGCCGGGCATAAAAAAGGCCGTCCATTCAGCGCATTGCAGACTGAGATGGATGGCCGGATATGTGAAGAAATCAGTATGGCGGAGGGAAAGGGATTCGAACCCCTGGTGGGCTCACGCCCACAACGGTTTTCAAGACCGCCGCATTCGACCGCTCTGCCATCCCTCCGGAAAACAGCGCAGAAAGCCCTGTCTTTTTCAAATGTAATTTACCCGGGGGCCCGCTGTCAACCGGAGCGGCCCTCCGCCGCCCCGCACGGGATCGGCAGGCGCACCGGACACCTTTCACGCAGAGAGGCGGCTCCGGAACAGATCCGGAACCGCCTCATATTCTTTTTACAGACGGAGTAGGCTATTTTTCCGTGCCGCTCCTGACCTCATCCATATTGATGACCCTCAGCTCGCCCTTGGTTTCGCCAACGAGCCTGCGGAAGGTCTGCCTCCTGTCCTCACCGTCAATGAGACCGGCCAGGAATTCGGCGATATGGACCACGTGGTTCTTGCGCTTCATGTTGAGGAAGCAGCGGGCCACGCCAATCTTGCAGGAGGGGCATCCGACAAGGACAATATCCTTGTAGTTGTCGCCCATGGCCCTGGCCAGGTTTTCCTGCTTGCGGCTTCTCAGGATATTGTAGATCTCAGGAGACGTGACGGAGCCCATGCCGGACTCGCCGCAGCAGCCTGTGTTCAGCTCGAGCGTGGCGCCACTGTATTCGCCAACGGCCTTAATGACCATCTGGTGTCCTTTGACGCGGTGCACGCCGGACCAGGGGCAGTGGCAGGAACCGTGATAGAGGAGCCTCGTGCCGGCGGGCAGGGGAGCCGCCTCGCCCGGCTGGCGGGCAGCCTGGAGCAGGGGCAGGGTCAGCTGGGCCACATCCTGGATGTCCAGGTCAGGGAACTGCTCGGTGAGGCCGTAGCGCTCGATACTGTCCATGCAGGTGGGGCAGCTCGTCACGATGTGGTGGCATTCGTAGCCTTCCTGCGCGAAGCTGCGGAGCATGGAAGCGAGGTACTGCCTGTTTTTGGCCAGGTTGTCGTCGTACTCGGTGTCCATGCCTGCGGCCAGAAGAGGATAGCCGCAGCACAGATGCCTCGGGGGCACAGCCACGGCAAAGCCGGCCTTGAGCAGCAGCATGATGGAGGAGAGGCCGATGCGGTCATAGAAGAGACCGCCGCCGCATCCGGGGAAGTACAGCACGAGCGGCATGCCCTTCCTGAACTCGGCAGGGGCGAAGATATTGCCCCTGTGGATGCGCAGATGCTCGTAAATGTTCTTGTAGCCCATCTTGGGGCCCGGGCCCGAGAACATGGGGCTCTGCATGCGCTTCTTCCAGATGGAAGGCACAAAGCCGAGAATATTGTTCTGGACCTTCTGGCCTATGGAGGCGAGCTTGGCCATTTTGGGCACGCGCTGGGGCACATCCTTCACCACCCAGTCGAGGACCTTTTCCTTGAGCGGATGACCGCCGGCGCCTTCGTGATCGAGCATGGCGCGCAGCTGGAGGGCCACCTCGCCGGACGGGATCTTCATGGGGCACTGAGCCATGCAGCGGCCGCAGGCCGTGCAGTGTTCCACCTGCCTGCGCAGCTCGCGGAGCAGAGCCTCGTCGACGCTGCCCTTGTTTATCTGCGAGTAGTAAATGGCCTCCACAAGCATGCCGTAGGCCATGTTTTTGTTGCGCGGATGGAACTGGAGGGAGCGCCTCGCGATGGTCATGGGGCAGACGCTCTTGCACTTGCCGCAGCGGGTGCAGGTCTGCACGGAGGTCAGGATGCCGATGAGCTTGTCCTTGTCGGGAAGGCCGCTCTCGCTGAGATCCTGAATGAGCCTGTTGAAGGAGAAAGTGTAGGGGCGGACCGGAAGCTCATGCTGGATGAGCTTGGCGGGGTTCATGACCTCTCTCGGATCCACGCGCTCCTTGAAGGCCTTCATGTCGGCCATGCGCTCGTTGCTGAGGAAGCGGATCTTGGTGATGCCGATGCCGTGCTCGCCGGAAACGGCGCCGCCCATCTCCTGGCACTGGGCCATCACGCGGCTGGCGACTTCCTCACAGTGGCGGAGCATATCCGCGTCATTGGAGTTGACGGGGATGTTGACGTGGCAGTTGCCGTCGCCCGCGTGCATATGGCTCGCCACGATGAGGCGCGAGGCCTCCATGTGGGCCTCGATTTTCTCGATGGATTTGGCGAGATGGGGATACTTTTCCCTGAGCGAGGCCAGAAAAGCGACACAGCGGGCATGCATCTCGTCGTCAGAGACTTCCTCGCTCTGAAGGCCGCCTACGGACGCCTTGGAGACATAGGAGAATTCTTTGTTGAATTCCCTGTCTTCCATGGGGAAACCGGAGAGACGCCCCACTTCCTGCAGGGCCTCGCGGTAGGCCTGGGCCGTGCACTCGAGGTTCACCTGCTCCAGGAACGCGGCAAAATCGGGGATGCGGTCAATGGGAATGACCACGTCTTCGTTGATTTTGAAGCCGGACGTCCTTTTGGCGATAATGGAAAGGCGGTGCCTGTCTTCCCAGAAGCGGTCAGCTTCCTTGGCGTCGCGCGCCACGGTGATATCCACGTTCTCCTGCTGCTCAACAACCTGAACGATGTCGTTGACGCACTTGTCGAGGAGATAGGGATCATCGCCGTCCACCTGCACGGTGATCACGGAAATGGGATGGCCGGAGTACTTGGTGCTCTTGGTCTGGTAGTCGATGGCCTGGACGTACTTGGCGTTGAACTCTTCCATGGCCGAAATATGCGCGAAGTCGCCCTGCTCGCGGATGCGGTTGCGCAGGCCGACGAGCTCGCGGACCACAACAGCGGCCGGGCGCATGCTGCGGCCGAAGAATTCCACGGACATGACGCGGCTGTATTTGGGCTTCGGATGGATGGTGAAGCAGACCTCGGTGATGATGCCGTCCGTGCCTTCCTTCTGCACTCCGGGGAGTCCGCCGAGGACCTTGTTGGTCACGTCCTTGCCAAGTCCCGTCCTGCGGATCTCGTCGCCCTTCAGGCGCACCACATTGCGCACGCCGCCGCTCACGTCCTTGACGACGAAGACCGCGGTCTCATCGGGAAGAATCTTGTGGCGGGGGTGGTTCTCGCGCTCCACGGAGATGATTTCACCGGTGGGGGTGACCATGCGCCACCACAGGAGGTTGTCGATGGTGGTGCCGTACTCGAAGGCCATGGGGCCGCCGGCGTTCTCGGAAACGTTGCCGCCTATGGAAGAGGCCAGCTTGGAAGCCGGATCCACGGAGAAAAGGGCGCCGGCCCTGTTCACGGCATTGATCACGTCCTGGGTGATGCATCCGCTCTGACAGGTCACGGTCATGGCCTCGAGATCGATGCTGCTGATGGACTGCATGCGCGTCATGCTGACGATGACGGATCTGCGGCGGGCCGGCACGGCGCCGCCGGTCATGCCCGAACCGCCGCCTCTCGGGATGAGGGCGAACTTCAGTTCATTGGCCAGCTTCACGATTCCGGCCACCTGTTCGGCCGTATCCGGCTCGACAACCACAAGGGGCAGTTCCATGCGGAGGTCCGTGGCGTCCGTCTCCGTGGCCACCAGAGAGGCAGGGTCAGTCAGAATGCCCTCGGAGGGCATAATCTTGCGGAGTTCCTCGATAAGATGATCCCGGAACTTCACCTCAGCCTCGTGAGCGGACCAGAACATGGTGATGCCCTCGCTGATGGCGGTGGCGTAGTAATGGGCAAGGGCGACGGAATCCCTGTCGTAGTGCGCCCTGACGCTCTGCCGCACCGTATCCGCGTTCACGAAGGGGTTGTACGCCGCAAGGAAAAGCTCCTCCGCGATGGAAATGGCGAATTCTCGGACAGACTCCGGCCAGTTCTGGAAATCATCAATATTGATGCGCAGAATACGGTTGACAACGAAGTCGGGAGAGATGGATATGTGAGGGCCCTTCTGAGGCATACTGAAAAAACCTCCCTGTCACGGTATCCCCGTGAAAAGTTTTAAAAAAAACTAATAATCCCGCTTTTAAACCATTGCAAGGAATAGACCGCACCGCCGATATGGTATATGATAAATTATTTTTAAAACGGGGCTTCGCCGCATGATCCTCAACAGATTCAATCCGCTCATCGCGCTCTTTGACGCCTTCGAACACCTCTGGGAGGCGTCCCTTTCACAGCGGCGCCTCGCCGGCATCTTCTTCTGGGTCTATCTTCTCGCCCTCGCCCTCATCCAGGCGAGGCGGGCAGGCCTCATGCCGTCCGCCCTCGCGGCCATCACGCCATCGAGCCATTTTGCCGCCATTCAGCTGGCCTTCACCCTCATCCTGGCGGTCGAGGTGATCGAGCTCATCATGAGCATACCGAGCTCCTTCTCGCGTTCCGTGGGCAAGCAGTTTGAAATCCTGGCGCTCATCCTCCTGCGTGATGCCTTCAAGCAGCTCTCCCACCTCCCCGAGCCCGTGGACATCTCCACCAACCTCACGCCGCTCTTCCACATCGCCTGTTCTGCCGCGGGCGCGCTCGTGGTCTTCATCGCGCTCGGCTTCTACTTCAAAATCGTGCGCCGCATCTCTTACAGCAGCACGGCGCCCAGGGAAAACCAGGCAGGCTACATCATCCGCAAGAAGCTGCTGGCGCTCGTTCTGCTCGGCATCTTCGCCGGCACGGGGCTGGTGGATCTCTTTCAGCAGGCCGTCTACGGCACGGAGCACCACTTCTTCGAAACCATTTACACGGTGCTCATCTTCGCGGACATCGCCCTTGTTCTCCTCTCCCAGCAGTTCATGCCCTCCTTCCACGCCGTATTCCGCAATTCCGGCTTCGTGGTCGGCACCCTGCTCATGCGACTCTCCTTCTCCACAAGCCATCCCTGGAACGCCGTGGTGAGCGTTGTCTCCGCGGCCTACGTGCTCGGCCTCACCTGGGCCGTCAACTACTTTCCCCCGGACAAGATGGATACGAAGCGTTCTGAGAAGAACGAAAACGTCCCGCAGGCGGGAAAAGAGGAGAAGGACGGCGGCCAGCCCCGTTGACGAAAGGATTTTCCGGGCATAAGGTCGGGGAAACGCTGCAGCAGTCACAGCACACCCCTGGAGGCATCATGGAAACGCAGCATACCAATATGAGCGAAATCCGTCTGCAGAGCGATGTGGGCGGAGAGCTTGTTTTCAAAGGCAGAATCTTTTCCGAATGCTCCTGGTACGATGAGGAATATGGCGTTCAGATGCGCCAGAAGCTCTATATCGCCGACAACAGGGATCAGATTTACTATATCGTGCGTTCCGGCAAAGAAAAATCCCGCCAGGCTTACAGGCTGTCTTTCGCAAACGGCGTGTGCACCATCAATAACGGTGCCCAGAGCGTAAGCCTCACAGAGGATATGCTGAGGATTGCCGTGCGCGCCCTGTGCGGGCTCAACGCCGGAGGGGCCGCCTCCGTAGAGGAAACCCTCGCCGCTGCCAGCGTGTAGTTTTCCCTTCCGCTGCATTTACAGAGCGCCGTCCGGCTTCCGGGCGGCGCTTTTCCGTACCCACGGCACGGAACATCCTGACTGCGGAAAGGTCACATCACTGACGGCCTGACACAATACGGGCCGGGGATAGAACAGCTCCCTTCCGTGTTATCTGCAGGTTTGTGGAAACCGGAAAACCGCCGTGTTCCGGACGGGGCGGCTGTATGAAGGGGAGGGGGCGCGGAGCAGGGCTCCCGTCTGTCCGGTTTATTGTCCGCTGTCCTTCCCCCTGGCAGCGAAGGCCCTGTAGCAGCGGGCCACGGGAGAACCGGGATCCATTTCCGAAAGCCACACGCCCGAGGCCGCGGCCTTTTCCGGAGGCCGGACACCGGGCGCCTCCTCCCGGTTCAGAAGATCCTTCTGCCCGAGCCTGAGCTTCACCTGGCATTCCGTGAAATACGGTCCTTCAAGAAAGGAATTGGCCCTGGCTATGATCTCGTCCGTGCAGAAAGTGAGTTCCTGCTGGGCCATATTGTCCTCGGCCGCGATGACAAGCTTCTTCCCCCTGTGCCCAAGGGGCACGGCCAGCCCGGCCAGAGGGCCCATGACGATCTTCCAGTTGTTCCAGAGCTCCACAAGCCTGAACTGGACTTCCTGCCCCGAGTCCTGCGCCAGTCTTTCGATGATGCGGCCTGCCAGGCCGTCCTGGCGCGTCGGCGAGGGCATGCACCGGACTGGGCGCCTCCGTTTCGTATTTTCCTTCCCGTTTTCCATGCGGCAAGTGTACCCGGGGGGAGGGATATCGTCCAGAACCCTCCCGCTCTCCCGGCTGCCGGGAGCGGATATATGCGGATACACGGATACGATCAGAATGGCCAAAACCTCCCGGCAAAGCCGCTGAATGCCTTGGAAAAGCGTTTTTTCCTGTCCCCCGGCCGCGTTGACATATGCGTTTTTCCAGATATAGTCTCTGGGTCACACGTGCCAGCATAATCCCGGGAGCACACATGACCACAGTTACCATTTTCAAGGCCCTCGCCGATGAGACGCGGCTGAGGCTTCTGCGCATTCTCCTGCACCACGAGCTTTCCGTGAACGAACTGGTGTCCATTCTCAAAATGGGGCAGTCGCGCATCTCGAGGCATCTCCGCGTCCTTTCCGACGCGGGGCTCACGACCTTCCGCAGGGACGGCCTCTGGGTCTTCTACCAGGCGAATCAGGACGCTGACGTCCAGAAATTTCTGAAAACCCTCGCCCCTTATCTCGACAGGATTCCCGAGGCGCCCGAGGACACCGTGGAGACAAACCGGATCCTCGAGGAGAAGAACGCCAAAACCCAGCATTTCTTCAACAGCGTGGCCGAGAACTGGGACAACCTGAACAAGAAGATTCTCGGCAGCTACGATCTGCCGAAGACGGTCTGCGAGGCCATTCCCGACAACTGCGGGCTGGCCGTGGATCTCGGCTGCGGCACGGGCGCCGTGCTCCTGCGCATGCTGAGCCGCGCCAGGAACGTGGTGGGCGTTGACGGTTCCCAGGCCATGCTGGACATCTGCCACAGGCGCTTCGAGGAACTTCCCGAAGCCGCGACGCGCATTTCCCTGCGCATCGGAAGCCTCGAGCATCTGCCCCTGCGCGATCAGGAGGCCGACTTCGCCTCCATCAATCTCGTCCTGCACCATCTCGAGGTGCCTTCCGAGGCCCTTGCCGAGGCGAGGCGCATCCTGAACAGCCGCGGCCGGCTTTTCATTTCCGACTTCCTGCATCACAACGATGAGAGCATGCGCGTCACCTACGGCGACCGCTGGCTCGGCTTTGAAGAGGGCAAGCTCGCCATCATGCTGCACAACGCCGGTTTCACGCGCACGCACATCCGCAAGCAGAAGGTGGGCAACAATCTCACGCTCCTGCTCGTCACTTCCTACGTGAACTACGCGGCGGAAGACCTCTAACAGCAGGAGAGAAACCTTGCACCACGTTATCATCTACACGGACGGATCCTGCCTCGGCAACCCGGGGAACGGCGGCTGGGCCGCCATCCTCACCCTGGAGGGCTCTGATACCAGAAAGGAGATCAGCGGCGGCTTCGCCATGACCACCAACAACCGCATGGAGATAACCGGCGTCCTCGAAGCCCTCGGCCGGCTTACCGAGCCCTGCCGGGTTTCGATCTACTCGGATTCGCAGTACGTCTGCAACGCCATCTCCAGGGGCTGGCTGAAGGGATGGGTGAAAAATAACTGGATAAAATCCGACAAAAAACCCGTGAAGAATACCGATCTCTGGAAAAAGCTCCTGCCTTTCCTGAAGACGCACGAGGTGACCATGCACTGGCTGCGCGGCCACGCGGGGCATCCGGAGAACGAGCGCTGCGATGAGCTCGCGAGGGCCTGCGCCTCGGGCAGCAGCCTGCCCCGGGATCCCGGATTCAGCAGCGCCTGCCTCTAGGCGGCGGTGTCGACTTTGGCGCGTCCGCAGGCTATTTTTCAGCTTCTTGATCCGCATCGGGGCTGCGCCCCGCAGGGAGGAACCATGGACCAGGCCACCCAGGAAAAAACCAGACGTCCGGAACCCGTCATCACGGTGCATCTTATGCCCGGAGACAGGAAGAAAGTCATACGGCGCCCGAAAACCGTACTGCAGCTTCTTCAGGCGCTCGGCGTCATGGAAGAGACGGCGCTCGTCATCCGTGACGGCGAACTCCTCACCATAGACCGCCACATCTCTGCCGGCGACACCATCACCGTGCAGAGTGTCGTCTCCGTCGGCTAGCCGGGGAGGCAATCCCATGCGCATGCACTACTCCGACACTTTCATAGACAGCCTCATTCTCGAGGACTGTCCTTACGGCGATCTCACCACGGCATCCCTCGGCATAGGCGCCAGAAAGGGCAGAATGCGCTTTTATCCCCGCGCCGAAAAATGCACGGTCTCGGGCACAGAGCCCGCGGCCCGCATTCTTTCCCGCTGCGGCCTCACGGTGGAATCCCGCATGGAAGACGGACTTGCCGCTGAGGGAAAGCCCTGCCTCCTTTCCTGCACGGGCAGGGCGGACGATCTGCACAGGGCCTGGAAAATCGCCCAGAACGTGCTTGAATACATGTGCGGCATCGCCACCAGGGCGCAGGACATGGTCAGCGCCGCCCGCAGGGGCAGGCCGGACATCGCCGTTGCCGCCACGCGCAAGAATTTCCCCGGCGCCAAGCTCCTGAGCCTCGCGGCCGCCACGGACGGCGGCTGCATCGTGCACAGGGCCGGGCTTTCGGAAAGCCTTCTCTTCTTCGACCGCCACATTGCCTTTCTCGGCGGGGAGGACAGACTGGAAACCTTCGCCCGCCTCCTTCCCTCCATACGCCGGGCCGCGCCGGAAAAGCGCGTCATCTGCGAGGCGGACAGCGTGGAAACAGCCCTGCGCTTCGCCCGCGCCGGAGCGGACGGCGTGCAGCTCGACAAGTTCAGTCCCGCAGACCTCGCCCGCACGGTGAGCGCCCTGCGCGCCGTCAGCCCGCGCCTTCTCGTCCTGGCCGCGGGCGGCATCAATGCCGGCAACGCGGAAGACATGGCCGCTGCGGGCCCCGATGTGCTCGTGACCAGCTGGATCTATTCCGGCAGGCCCCAGGACATACGCATCACCATGGAAACACTCTAACAGTTTTCGGAAACAGACAGTCTATGATGGATTTCCTGCATGACAGCAGCTTCGCCCAGTCAGTCAGCCGCTTTGCCGTGGTCTTCATTCCCGCCTATCTGGGCATCATTCTCCACGAGGTCGGACACGGCTGGGCGGCCCTCAGGGAGGGCGATCCCACAGCGAAGTTCATGGGACGCCTCACCATCAATCCCCTTCCGCACATCGACGTGCTGGGGCTCGTGGTTTTCATCATCACGAGCATCAGCGGCGGCTTCGTGTTCGGCTGGGCCAAGCCCGTCCCCATTGACCCGCGCAATTTCCGCAATCCGCGCAGAGGCCTGCTTACCGTCTCTCTGGCCGGACCGGGCACCAACATCATCCTGGCCGTGCTTTTCGCCTGCCTCCTGAAAATCCTGCTTCTCATCGATCCTTCCATAGTCCTCATGGCCACGCCCACAGAGACCTTCGTGGTGCGCTCGCTTCTCGCCGGTGTCTCGATCAACCTCTGCCTCGCTTTCTTCAATCTGCTCCCTGTCCCGCCTCTGGACGGAAGCAAGGTGTTGGCCTACTTTCTCCCTGCGCGCTACGCGTATTCCTATCTTTCCATTGAGCGCTACGGTTTTCTCATTCTCATGCTGCTCATCGTAACCCGCGTTCTGGACATGGTGCTCGGCCCCCTCCTGAACGGCAGCTACGGGCTCCTGCTGAGAATCCTGGACATTATCTAATCTTCAAAGGAACACTTTCCATGAGTACTGAAATTCGCACTGCTTCGGGCATGCGCCCCACCGGTCCCCTCCATCTCGGACATTATTTCGGCGTCCTCAAGAACTGGGTGGACCTCCAGGACAAGCTGAGAGCCTTCTTCTTCGTGGCTGACTGGCACGCGCTCACCACGGATTTCAACAGAACTGAGGCGCTCCGGGAAAACACCATCGAGATGGTCAAGGACTGGATCGGTTCCGGCCTTGATCCCGAGAAGTGCACCATCTTCCGCCAGTCCGATCTCAAGGAGCACGCTGAGCTTTCCCTCCTGCTCTCCATGATCACGCCTGTTTCCTGGGTGGAGCGCAACCCCACCTACAAGGAACAGCAGCAGCAGATCACCACAAAGGACCTGAGCTGCACCGGCTTCCTGTGCTACCCCATCCTCATGGCCGCCGACATTCTCATGTATAAACCCCAGGGCGTGCCGGTCGGTGAGGATCAGCTGCCCCACATGGAGCTTACCCGCGAAATCGCCCGCCGCTTTAACGGCCTCTACGGAGACTACTTCCCCGAGCCCCAGGCCATGCTCACCCCGGCCTGCAAGTGCCCCGGCCTCGACGGACGCAAGATGTCCAAAAGCTACAACAACGGCATCTTCCTGCGCGACAGCTTCGATGACATCGAGCCCAAAATCAAAACCATGTTCACCTATCCGCCGCGCGTCAAAAAATCCGATCCCGGCGATCCCGATGCCTGCAACCTCTTCCCGTATCACAAGATCATGGCCACCCCTGAAGAACAGGCCGAGATCCGCGAGAACTGCAAAAACGCGAGCCTCGGTTGCGTGCAGTGCAAGAAGATCTTCCTGAAGCACCTGCACGAGCTCCTCGATCCCCTGCAGGAGCGCCGCAGCAGGCTGACCGACGACGATGTCCTGGGCATCCTCGAGGCCGGCAACGCCAAAGCCCGCGAGTTCGCCGCCAAAACCATGGAAGACGTGCGCAGGCTCGTAAAAATCTACTAGACCTTTCAATCCCCGCGCTGCGGCGCGGGGATTGAAAAGAGAGAGGATTTCCCGTGAAACTCGTGGCTGTCGACTACGGGCTGGCCCGCACGGGCCTTGCCGCCACGGATCCCGACGGCATCCTGGCCTATCCCCTGGAGACCATCCGCCTGGACAGCTTCCCGAACCGCAGGGCCTTTCTCGACGCCCTGGCTGCCCGCGTTCTCCGGGAGAAGCCGGACGCCGTGGTGGTGGGCCTGCCTCTTCTCGCGGACGGATCGGACAGTCTGACCACGCGCCAGATCCGCAACTTCGTCAGAAAACTCCTGCACCGCCTTCCCTGCCCGGTATATCTCATGGAGGAATTCCTGAGTTCGGAAGAGGCGGCCTGGGACCTTGAGGAAGCGGGTCTCAGGCGCAGCAGGCGCAAGGCAGTCCTCGATCAGCAGGCCGCCGTGCGCATCCTTGAATCCTACCTGCACTCCCCCTCAAGCGCCACGCTGGCGGAAGGGGACGGTTACCGCGCCGGATAAGGGCGGGGCCAGCGGATCGCCCGGAGGTATCCTTACATGTGGAAATTTCTGCGGTCAGCGTTTCTGGCTGTCTTTCTCTGCGTCACAGCCGCGGGCCTCTGGTGTGGCTATGAAGCCTATACCTTCCTGAATGTCCCGCCCGAGACACCGGGGCAGGACGTCTCCTTCGACGTGACGCCGGGCATGACCATTTCCCGCGCAGCCACGGCCCTGAAGGCGAAAAATGTCATCACCGATCCCTTCAAATTCCGTCTTCTCGCAAGGTACCGCGAGGCGGGCGGCAGAATGAAGGCCGGACGCTTTCTTCTGAATACGGGCTGGACCCCGGACCAGGTCCTGAACGAACTCATCAGCGGCAAGCCCGTGCTGACCCGCGTCACCATACCCGAGGGACTCACATGGTGGCAGACCGCGGCCATTCTCGAGCAGGCAGGCCTCTGCACGGCCGGAGACTTCGCCGACGTCATCCGCGATCCCGAATTTCTCCGCCACTACGGCATCCCCTTCGACACGGCCGAGGGCTTTCTCATGCCCGACACCTACCTCATCAAGACGCCTCTTGAAGGGGAAACTCTGGGAAAGAAGCAGGCCTGGTCCGCGGCCGGCCGTATCGTCGACAACTTCTGGCGCCGGACCGGCCCCCTGTGGGGCAGTCCCAGGCCAGCCAGGGATGTCATGCGGAACGCCGTCATTCTCGCCTCCATCGTCGAGAAGGAAACGGCCAGCCCGGGGGAGCGCCCCCGCGTGGCTGGGCTCTATCAGAACCGCATGGACAGGGGCATGCTCCTGCAGGCCGATCCCACTGTGATCTACGGCCTCGGACCGGCCTTCTCCGGCAACCTCACCCGCGCGGATCTCAGCGACGACAAAAACCCGTACAACACGTACAGGCATCCGGGCATGCCGCCGGGCCCCATCTGTTCTTTCGCGCTCTCGGCCCTCAGCGCGGCCCTGCACCCCGAAAAGCATGATTTCCTCTACATGGTAGCTATCACGGACGGCGGGGCCCACGAGTTCACCACGAACCTCACCGACCACAACAGGGCCGTCCGCCGCTATTTGCAAAACCGTCAGAAATAGGCATAGTCAGAAAAACTGTACATGGACTTAACCGGGGCTCCGGCCCCCTGCCCGACGGGCAGTTCCTTACTGGAGGATTCCGTGAAATACCTCATCGTCGAAGATTTTTCCGGTCAGCCGGTACCGTTCCTTTTCCCGCGCCGCGTGGATCACGCCGATATGTTTGAGCAGCTTCCCTACGGGAAGGTGCTTGCTGCCGGCTACGCTGAACTTGGCCCGGACGGCTTCGTCTGCTACGGAGGCAACGCCGAGCTCGGCGCCAAAGCGCGTCCCCAGGAGGATCCGAAGATTATCGCCGAATCCCTCAGAGTGCGCCCGGACAGGAGCAAATTCGAATAACGCCGCGCTGTCACCGCGGGAAGGGCATCCCTTCTCTGTCCGCCATTATGCTGGGGACAGCCGTCTGACTCACAGAGAGCCCCGGGGAGACCGTACCGCCCCGGGGTTTTTCGTTGCCCGGTGCCATTCTGTTTTTTCCGGGCACAAAAAAAGGGCTCCGGAGGAAGACCTCCGAAGCCCAGGAAAAACACCGCGGCGCGCTACGCGCCCTGTCTGGCGTCAGCCCCGGCGGGAGACGCCCCGGCGGAAGAACTGTCCGCGCCCTTTTCCCCGTCCCCGGCGGAATTCTTTTCCTCACCGCTGCTGCCGACAATGCTGCTTTCGTCCACATCGACCACGTCGTCGGATCCGGCCCCGCCGTCAGGCTTCGTGCCGTCACCGGACGGCGGCAGCGACGGAGGCACTTTGCCGCTCTCTATGGGGACAACGCGGCCGTCCTGCAGTTTGAGCGGCTCGGAACCCTTGGAGGCAATGATGATGCCCGTGGTTTCCAGCACCTTCATTCTGTAGGCGTATTCCTGCATCATGCGGCGGTGCCGGCCGAGGAAATAGAGCCTCGCGATGTAGCAGATCACCAGGAACGCGGCGATGCAGCCCAGAATCCAGGGGATATAGCCGGACAGCACCTTGCCGACGCTGCCGAGCGCGCCCATGGCGCTGTCCAGGAAAAAGAGACAGGCACCGATGACAAGGAGCCCGAGCAGGATGACCACCGTGGGCGCGTGGCTCATGATATTGTAGAAACGCTGGACGCGCTCCGGCACCTCGCCGGAGTCTCCGTCTCCCTTTGCCCCTCCGCCGTTCACGGCATCAAGGGACCGGGAGAAGAACTGCCCCGACAGATGGAGGATAAGCATCAGGCCCACAGGGGAGAGCAGGGCGCCTATGAGCCAGCCCACCCAGGGAAAATTCGCCATGCGCGTGCCGTCCGGTCCCATGGTGGGATGGGCGACGCCATAAAAGAAGGCCACACAGCCGACAATGAGTTCCAGAAAAGCCACAGCTATGAGATAATAAACCACTATCTCCCTGTTCTGGCCCTCGTACCAGTTCTGACGAAGCTTCCGGCCAAAGGCCTTTCTGCCATCGTCCTTCTTCGTATTTCCTCCGGCTCCGCCGGTCTTTTGCGTTTTGGTATTCTTGGTATCCTTGGTATCCATAATAATCCGGTATCTCCGCCACTGAAAAAAATCTCTGTAAATCAGGGATCTAGGCAGCGGGAATACGCGCCTGCCCCTTGTTCAGATCCCGCCTTTATAGCGTTTTCCATCTCTTCTTTGCAAGTCCCCATCCCGGCGCGGAAGCTGCGGGGAAAGCCCGTCACGGCACATTCTCCGGCCCTTGCGCGCTCCCCTCTCTTGGCCTATTTTTCCCGGACAAAGGAGGTATTCATGCACATTCTGATCACCGGTGTCGCGGGCTTTATCGGCTTTCACCTTGCGAAGCGCCTCCTTTCAGAGGGGCACCGGGTGACCGGCCTCGACAGCCTGAACGACTACTACAGCGTCCAGCTCAAGAGGGACCGTCTGGCCCAGTTGAAGAACGATACGGACTTCTCCTTCATCAAGACCGATCTCGCCGACGCGGCGACCCTGGAACGGCTTTTCAGGGACGGACACTTCACCCACGTGGTCAACCTGGCTGCCCAGGCCGGCGTCCGCTACAGCATCCAGAATCCCCAGGCCTATATTTCCTCAAACCTCGTCGGATTCGCCAACATCCTCGAATGCTGCAGGCAGCATCCTGTGAAGCATCTCGTCTACGCGTCGTCTTCCTCTGTCTACGGCCTGAACGCAGCGCTTCCCTATTCGCCGCACAGCGGAGCCGATCACCCTGTCAGCCTCTATGCCGCCACCAAACGCAGCAACGAGCTTCTGGCCCACGCCTACAGCTCCCTCTATGCCATCCCCTCGACAGGCCTGCGGTTCTTCACTGTCTACGGCCCGTGGGGACGTCCAGACATGGCCCTGCACCTCTTCACCACGGCCATTCTCAGCAACAAGCCCATAAAGGTCTTCAACGGGGGCAAAATGCACAGGGACTTCACCTACATCGACGACATTGTGGAAGTCATGGCGCGCATCCTGCCCCTGCCTCCCAGGGCCGACCCCCTCTGGGACGCGGAAAAAGCCGATCCGGCCTCCAGCTCGGCGCCCTGGCGCATCCTCAATGTGGGCAACAGCCGCTCCGTGGAACTCTCCGAATTCATCAGGACCATCGAAGACGTCATGGGCAGAAAGGCTGAAAAGATTTATCTGCCCATGCAGGCCGGCGATGTCACGGCCACCTGGGCCGATGCCGGCGATCAGGCGAAACTCACGCATTTCATGCCCCATACGCCTCTCAGGGAAGGCATACAGAAATTCTACGACTGGTTCACCGACTACTACAAAAATTCCGATCCTTCCGCGCGCTAAGGCGCCAGGGACAGCACATGAGCAGAATACAGATACCCGAACCCACCCCCGAACATCCCGAAATCCTGGCCCCCGCCGGCGACGTTTCCTGTTTTCTCGCCGCTCTCGCGGCCGGAGCTGACAATATCTACCTTGGCCTCAAGCAGTTTTCCGCGCGCATGCAGGCTGAAAACTTCAGCCTCACCGAGCTCTCACGGCTCACGGATCTCGCCCATGAGTCGGACTGCCGGGTCACCGTGGCCATGAACACGCTCATCAAGCCCTCCGAAACCGACGCTGCCTACAGGCTCATCAGCCGCCTCGAGAATCAGGTCGGCATCGACGGCCTCATCATCCAGGATATTGCCCTCGTCGATATCGCCCGCCAGGCGGGGTATACGGGCTCCATCACGCTGTCCACACTCGCCAATCTCACCCACCCCGCCTCGCTTCTTGAGGCCAAACGCCTCGGCGCTGACCGCGTGGTTCTGCCCCGCGAACTCTCCATCGATGAAATCCATCAGATGAGCGATGCCTGCCCCGATGGTGTGGTGCTCGAATGCTTCATTCACGGCGCCCTGTGCTACTGCGTTTCCGGACGCTGCTACTGGTCCAGCTACATGGGAGGCAAGAGCGGCCTGAGGGGCCGCTGCGTGCAGCCCTGCCGCCGCGTCTACCAGCAGGGCGGAAACACCATTCAGACGCTTTTCCAGAAGGGGCAGGAAGCACTCCGCGGCGGAGACCAGCAGGGCCGCGGCAGGTTCGCGGAAAAAGCCCGTTCCGGCAGGACGCGCATTCCCGGTGAACGCGTGGGCGACACCGGTGACGGACGCCGCCTCCGGCCGGGGGGACGCTTCCAGACAGGGCGCTATTTTTCCTGTCAGGATCTCTCCATGGACGTGCTCGTCAAAACCCTCACGGGCATTCCCCATCTCGTCTCCTGGAAAATCGAGGGCCGCAAGAAAGGCCCCCATTACGTTTACCACACGGTCACGGCCTACCGCATTCTCCGCGACAATCCGGGCGATCCCGAGGCCAAAAAGACGGCCGAGGGCATCCTGCAGATGGCTCTCGGACGGCCCAATACCCGCGCCCGCTTCCTGCCGCAGCACACAGCCGTGCCCGTGGATCCCTCAGGACAGACCAGTTCCGGCCTGCTGGTGGGCAAGATCGGCATAGACAGGCAGGGAGCCCCCTTCATCAAGCCGTTCATTCCGCTCCTTCCGAAGGACTACCTGCGCGTCGGCGTGGAGGACGAGAACTGGCACACCACGCTTCCCGTCACCCGTTTCACGCCCAAGGGCGGCACGCTCCTCCTGCGCATTCCCAGACACAAGACTCCCAAAGCAGGCGTATGCGTCTACCTCATTGACCGGCGTGAAAAGGAACTCACGCAGATTCTCAACGAATGGCAGAGCCGCCTCGAGTGCATGCCCGAGCGGACCACCGAAAACGTGACCTCACGGCCGAACCGCGTCATTCCCTGCCGGTTCACGCGCCTTCCCGACATGGTCGTCCACGCGAGCCTTCCCCAGGGCAAGGAAACGCGCGGCGCCCGCAAATTTCTGTCCTGCCTCTGGGTTTCTTCCAAATCAGCCGCCATTTCCCATACTGTCATCAACCGCTTCGGCTGGTGGCTGCCGCCTGTCATCTGGCCTGACGAGGAAGATCAGTTCAGACGCCTCGTCCTGAGCCTGTGGCGGGACGGCGCCCGCTCCTTCGTCCTCAACTCCCCCTGGCAGGTCGGACTCTTCACCACTGAGATGCTGGACGACGAAAAGGCCTCCTTCACGGCCGGTCCCTTCTGCAACATTTCCAATCCGGCCACAGTCAATGTGCTGAAGGACATGGGCTTCACGGCAGCCATTGTCTCTCCCGAGCTCGGCTCCCGTGACTTCCTTGAGCTTCCCCGCCTGAGCCCCCTGCCTCTTGGCATGGTGCTGGCCGGCTGCTGGCCCGTTGGCATGAGCCGCTACGGCACACTCGGCGTGCGCCTCAACGAACCCTTCATGAGTCCCAAGCACGAGGCTTTCTGGGCCAGGCAGTACGGCGAAAACACCTGGATTTATCCGGCCTGGCAGCTCAACCTGAGCGCGCACAAGGCGGAACTTGAAAAAGCCGGATACAGCTTCTTTGTTTCCATGCAGGAAAACATCCCGGCCTCCCTGCCGCCCGTGCGCAGGCCCGGCCTCTTCAACTGGGACAACTCGCTCATGTAGGACGCTGTCCGTGGCGGTCCGCTTCCCAAAGAATCTCGTCCAGCCCGAAGGCTCCATGCGCTTCGGGCTGGACGCTCTTCTCCTGGCCTGCTTCGCTGCCCGGGAATTCGGCGCCTCCCCTCACTTCGGGCTGAAAAACCCCTGCCGCGATGCGCCCTGGCTTCCGCCGGGCCCCGGATTTGCGGCCATTGACCTCGGCTGCGGGCAGGGTGCCTCCACGGCGGCCCTTCTCCTGCGCTCGGAGAACGTGCGCGCCCTCGGCGTCGATTTCAGTCCCGCCCTCATCGATGCAGCCAGAAAAAACATATCCCTCCTGAATCTCTCTGAACGGGCCGCCTTCCGCGTGCTCGACCTCTCCCGCGCCGGCGCCGCCTTCCCCCGTCCCGCCTTTGATCTCGCGCTGTCCAATCCACCGTACTGGGAGAGAGGGGAGGGAAGAGCCTCACGCGACAGTCTCAACGACACAGCCCGCCGCGGGGAGAGAGCCCTTTCTCTCTTCATACGCGCCGCGCGTGCGGCCCTTGTTCATCACGGACTTCTCTATCTTATCTTTCCCGCTTCCCGTTTCACCGCCCTCGCGGAGGCCCTGGGCTCCTGCCGCTTCGGCATGCGCAAAGCCCTCCTCGTGCGCCCCGGGGCGGAGGACGCGGCAGTCCGCGTGCTTGTGGAAGCCGCGAAGGACACCGTGCACGATATCCGCTTTCTCCCTGATCTCGTACTCCAGGAAGCGGACGGCAGCTCCACGCCGCAGGCTCTTTCCTTCTGCCCCTTTTTGGACAAATCAGCCGGAGCAGGGGAAAGAGAGCAGTGAATCTCCGGGACTCCCGGGGCTTCAGTCCCACGCTGAAAAACGCTCTCCATCCGGGCACCTGTTCCGCCTGTTCCGTTTTGACGGACAGGACGCCGGAACACTATATTTACAGACATACCGCGGATCTTTGCCGTGTCCGGCCCGGATAACGGGATCTTCCCCGCACAGGCCGCAGTAAAAATTTTAACGGGGCCCTCCATGAATTCCTTCATCTCCGATCTGCATATCCACTCCCGCTTTTCCATGGCCACGAGCAAACAGCTGACCGTGCCGCATCTCTGCGGCTGGGCCATGGTCAAGGGTATCAACGTTCTCGGCACAGGGGATTTCACGCACCCGAAGTGGCGGCAGGAGCTCAGGGACAATCTCGTCTTTGACGAGGAGACGGGATTCTACAGGCCAACAGCCGCCCCCGAACCCGTCTTCCCGGATCTCGCCTCCTCTCCGGCCCGTCCTCCCTATTTCTGCCTGCAGACAGAGATAAGTTCCATCTACAAGAGGGGAGGGAAAGTCAGAAAAGTTCACAATCTCGTCTTCATGCCCACGCTCGAGGACGCGGACCGCTTTTCGGAGAAACTCGGTCAGATAGGCAATATTAATTCCGACGGACGGCCCATTCTGGGACTCGACTCAGCGGATCTTCTGGATCTCGTGCTCAATACCTGCCCCCGCGCCTTCTTCATTCCCGCGCATGTGTGGACCCCGTGGTTTTCCCTGTTCGGTTCCAAATCCGGCTTTGACGACATCCACGACTGCTTCGGCAGCCTCACGGAGCATATTTTCGCCCTGGAGACGGGACTCTCTTCGGATCCCGGCATGAACCGTCTCGTGAGCGCCCTCGACGGCTACGCCCTCGTGTCCAATTCTGACGCGCACTCGGGCCCCAACCTCGGCAGGGAGGCCAATCTCTTTACGGGCAGGGTCAGCTACGACGGCATGTTCGCCGCGCTCCGCGAAGCGGCCTCCCGCCTTCCCAGGGATCAGAGAACCTCGGACACACACTTTGAGGGAACGCTCGAAATCTACCCGGAGGAGGGCAAGTATCATTACGACGGGCACAGAAACTGCCACGTGGTCATGTCGCCGGAAGAAGCCGAAGAGCACGGCAATATCTGCCCCGTGTGCGGAAAGCCTCTCACCATAGGCGTCATGCACAGAGTCTGGGATCTGGCTGACAGGAAGGAAGAACCCCATCTTAAGGAAGAGCCTGAGGTGCACCCCATTCTTCCCCTTCCCACTGTCCTTTCGGAAATTTACGGCGCAGCCCCCACGACAAAGAAGATAAAGGAGAAATTCAGCGAAACCCTCAGAGCCCTCGGCAGCGAGTTCGGGATCCTGAACAGCCTTCCTCTTGATGAAATCACCCGGTTCTCCGAGCCGCTCGGCGAGGCCGTGCGCCGCATCAGGGCAGGGCAGGTAACCCGCCACGCCGGCTTTGACGGCGAGTTCGGGACTGTGACCATCTTCTCGGATGAGGAAAAGAAGGAACTGGGTTCTCCTGGGCCGCGCGTGTCCCTGCGCCTCACGCCGCAGCCTGAAACAGGAAGCGCCCCCGTGTGCGGGGACGCGGCCATGAGTCTTCTCGAGCTGACCCGCCACGCCTCTCCCCACAGAAAGAAGGATGCAAAGCAGAAGCGCTTCTCCCTCACTGAGGATCAGGAAAAGGCCTGCACGCATCTGGGAGGCCCGCTCCTCGTGCTGGCCGGTCCGGGTTCAGGAAAAACCAGGCTCCTCACGGAACGCGTCAGATGGCTTCTGGGGCAGGGTGTGCCGGCAGATGATATCGCGGTCCTCACCTTCAGCACGAAAGCCGCGGGCGAGATTCGTGAGCGTCTCTCGGCTCCGCTTTCTGACAGCGTGAAGCTGCCGACCTGTTCCACCTTTCACGCCCTGGCCTGGAGGCTCATTCAGGAAAGCGATCCCTCTGTCAGGCTCCTCTCCGGAACTGAGGAGGACGCGCTCCTGATGCGGGCTGCCCGGTCCCTGGAGCCGGATATTTCCGCAGCCGTGGCGCGGGAGGCCATACGGCGCATCCACTATTTCCGTGAAAGAGCGGAGGATCCCGGTTCCGGGTTCCTCCGCGGCATTCTGGAACGGTACCGTGAAAGACGTTCCCTCGCCCGGGTCAGGGACTTCGACTTCACGGACATGCTGGAATGGCTGGCCGCCCATCCGTCCGGCGCCGCGGGAACGTTCAGGCCGAAGCACGTGCTTGTGGACGAGATACAGGACCTCTCCCCCCTGCAGGTGAATATCCTGAAGGCCATGCTGCCTGCGGACGGCACGGGGTTCTTCGGTATCGGCGATCCCGATCAGGCCATTTACGGTTTCCGCGGCTCCACGAGCGACATACGCGGCGTCCTTGAGGCCATGTGGCCCTCCCTTTCCGTCCTGACCCTGCATGAGAGCTTCCGCTCGAGCCAGCAAATCCTCACCGTGGCGGGAACGGCCATGCTCTCGCGCCCGGCATCCGGCTTTCTGAAGGCGGCCCGGCCTCTCAGGGCCAGCCTGAACTTTTTCCAGGCGCCCGGGGAGGGCGCGGAAGCGCGCTGGATAGCCGGGAAGATCGCCCGCCTCATCGGCGCCACGTCCCATTCCCTGCTCGACGCTTCCGACAGGAACGAACCTCTGTCCGGCACCCTCACGCCGTCCGACATTGCGGTTCTGGTGCGTCTCAGGGCCCAGATTCCGGTTCTTGCGAAGATCCTCAGGGAACACGGCATTCCCGTTCAGGTCCCGGCCGAGCAGCTTTTCTGGCAGGACGAGACAACGGCCGCCATTCTGGACGGCGTCAGCCGGGCCATGGCCGGCGGTCAGGACGAAAATCCCGCGCCGCTCTTTGCTGACGGCATTCCGCCGGAACCCGCCAGGGCTGAGGCCGTCCTTAAATCACGGGGATATTCTTCCCTCTATTTCGCGTCAGCCCCCTGGAAGGAACTCTGCAGAACATACGACGCCGAAGGCGGGTGGGACGGTCTGATGAAAAAAATCAGCTTCCAGAGCGAGGTGGAGCTGCTTCAGGAAAAGGCCGAGTCCGTGCGCCTCCTCACCATACACGCGGCCAAGGGTCTTGAATTCCGCGCTGTCTTCATGCCCGGGGTGGAAGACGGCATACTGCCCCTTTCACGGAAGACGCTCTTCGGGGGAGAGGACGGTCAGGATTCCGATCCCGCAGAGGAGAGGCGCCTCTTCTACGTGGGCATCACGAGGGCCTCGGAGGCGCTCTATCTTTCCGTGGCAGACGAACGCCACATATGGGGCCGCAGGGTGGCCCTGTCTCCTTCACCCTTCCTCGATGCCATTCTCGGCGATTTTCACAGGACACGCCTGCAGAAGCACATACGCAGGGTTACGGTCCAGAAGAATCTGCTTTCCTGAGTTCCGGTTCCCCCCAAAAAAAGAAGGCCGCTGACGCGCCTGAAGCGCGCCAGCGGCCAGGTATACCAGCGCCCTTTCCATGACGGGGAGGGCGCGTCATTTTTTCTCAGACTGCCGGATAGTCTGTCCACCGTACGGAACGCGGGACTGCCTGCTACCCCTCATCTTCATCCCAGCTGTTTTCGTCTTCGAGCAGCCTGTATTTACGGACTGTGATGTACTTATCTCCGTCGATCTCCTCAACCGTGCCCACAGCCTCGATGGGGGCGTTGACGTCGTCGATGAGATCCACTCCGGCGCCTTTCGTCAGAACCCTGTATTCCTGGTCATCCTGAATGATGGCGACGCGCGACTGATGCGTTTCGATGGTGCGGGGGAGAACGGCAACATAGCCTCTAACGGTAATAGGGGTAGTACTCATGGGATTGGCTCTTCGTTCTAAGCAGCCTGTGTTCCTGCACAGGTGTTCTAAAAATGATGCTGATAAAACATCCTCTGCCGTATGGCGGAAAAAAGACTGCTGCTCCCGCGCGGATGTTTCCTGCAGTCAAAGCCACTGCTGCAGGAAGGGATCCGGCGGACCCGCAGTCGTATCTCCTGCATTTTTTTATTATATGCTTTCATTTTTTCACGCAACAGTCCGCACCATACGCAGGGCTTGTCTGGTCGTCTTTCCGGCGAGTCGGAAGTCATTTTCCGGCAGTCCGGGCTGTGTACGGGGACGTCTCCGGGGAAAAAGAGGGAGGCTGTGAAAAAAATTTCTTTCATTTTTTCCCTTCCCCGTCCGGCTGTTTTCCTTTGCCGTGAGAAAGACATTCCGCCGGAACGCGTTCCTTTTTCATCACAATTCCATGCAGCGCCCGGCCCTGTGCCGTCAGAATGCGCAGCCCTGCAGCCATAAGGGTAATACTCCCGGGGAAACCGGCCGATAAGTTCAATAAAATTCCATTGTCAGAGGTCTTCCCTGCGGACACGAGGAGACCAGCAGGGACAAAATCAACGTATGAGGCGCATTATGAACAGAACACTTCTCCTGAAACCCCTGGCCGTCATCACGGCCGTTCTGTTCCTTTCCGGCTGCGGCGCGGCGAACCATCATTCGGAGGGAGGATCCTACAAGGCTTCCCAGGCAGTGCGCGCGGCCTACTCCCAGATAGGCACCAAATACAAATCAGGCGGGGCTTCCCCCTCCCAGGGATTTGACTGTTCCGGCCTCGTCTACTGGGCCTATCTCTCAAACGGCGTCAAAGTGCCGCGCATGACCTCGCAGCAGGCAAGGGCGGGTTACGCAGTGTCGAAAAGCGAGGCTGCCCCGGGCGACATCGTCGTCTTCAGGGTGGGCGGCTCGGGCACGGGACTGCACACAGGTATTTACGCGGGAGGGGACAACTTCATCCACAGCCCCAAGCCGGGAAAGACGGTGAAGATGGATCAGCTGCAGAAGAAATACTGGAAAGAGAAGCTGATCGGCGTACGGCGCGTCAGCTGAAGAAAGGAACTTCCGCCGCGGCGCACGCGCCGCGATTTGAAGGAGCTCCCCGGAGGGGGCTCCTTTTTTTTGTTTCCGGGCCCGGACAGGGACACCCCCCGGCCTTACCCCAGGGCCACGTCAAGCACCATCATGACGAGGAATCCCGCGAGGACGGAGACTGTGGGCCAGTCCGATTCGCCGCCAGCCATGGCATGGGACTCAGGAATGAGTTCCTCCACCACCACGTAGAGCATGGCCCCCGCGGAGAATGACAGGAACCATGGCAGAAGGGAAACAACGAGATCCTGGAAGCAGACCACGAGAAGGGCACCTGCCGGTTCGACCGCGCCGGAAAGCACTCCCAGGAGAAAGGATTTTTTCCTTGTTCCGCCCGCGGCGAAGAGGGGGACTGACACGGCAGTGCCTTCGGGAATGTTCTGGATGCCGATACCGATGGCGAGAGCCATAAGGGCGCCCATGCCTTCAGGAACGGAACCTCCGGCCGCAGCAGCCAGCACGCCAAGGGCCATACCCTCTGGGACATTGTGAATGGTGATGGCAAGGAAGAGCAGGGACTGACGCCCCAGGCCCGATCTGACGCCCTCGGGTTCGTCCGCGTTGGTATGCAGGTGCGGCACGAGCCGGTTCATGAGCATGAGAAGGAGGACGCCCAGGACGAATCCGCCGGCCGGAGCCGTAAGACCTCCACCCGCCGCGCGGGCTCCGTCTATGGAGGGAATCAGGAGCCCGAACACGGAGGCGGCAAGCATGATGCCTGCCGCGAAGCCCAGGGAAACCTGAACAACTGTCTTCTTCCGTGAATGGCCCACCACGAAAACGAAAGCCGCGCCAACGGCGGTGCAGAGAAAGGTGAAGCCCGTGGCGGTAAGGGCAAGGGGAAACGCATTCATGGGACGACCTCCAAAATTCCGGACCGGGCCAGGCGGCCAGCGGGCACAGGCGCCAATCATGGCAGAAAGGGAGTGCTTTTGGAAGACAGCCCGGGGGAAACCAGCCCTTTCTGAAGAGACGGAAAAAGCCCGCGTCCCATAACGATGAGGCCGCGGGCTTGTGCTGACAAAGGGAAACGAAGCCGGGAAATTACCTGGCCGCGTTCAGCTCGATTTCGATGGCTCTGCGGAAGATATCCTTGGGCACGGCGCCGCGGATCACGAGGTTATTGATGAGGAAGAAGGGCGTGCCCTCGATATGGAGCTTCTCTCCGTCCTTAATATCCTCGTCGATGATCTTCTGAACCTTCTTGGAACGGCGGGCGGAGTCCATCTGCTTCATGTTGACGCCCATTTCCTGGGCCGCAGCGCGCATGTATTCCTCGCCGCCGGAGAGGAGCTTGTCCCTGTTCTGGAACATGGTCTCATAAAATTTCCAGCCGAGACTCTCGTTCTGCATGGAGATGGCCACATAGTACTGGGAAGCCAGGCCGCTCAGTCCCTTGGGTTCCAGAGGGAGGTTCTTGAAGACGAAGGAAACCTTGCCCTGGTATTCCTGAAGGATCTCGGCCAGCACCTTTTCGGCGCGCTGGCAGTAGAGGCAGGTGAGGTCGGAGAAGGCCACGATGCGCACCTTCGCGTCGCTGTTTCCAAGTGTGGGCCGTCCTTCAAGAGCCACCTGCTTGGGCTCCTGGGCGTCACTCTTCCACTGTTTCTCCATATTTGCCATGCGGCGCTTGTTGGAGCCCTGCTGGGCGATGTCCAGCACAGTCTCGCTGTGCTCGCGCAGGAAATCCAGGAGAATTTCCGGATGCTGCTTCAGGAGCTGCTCCAGGGCGGGCTTCACGTCATCCGCTGTCACTTCCGCAGCCCCGGCGGAAGGGCCGGAGGCAAGGGAAAGAGCGCAGGCGAAGACGCAGGAAAACAGAAATTTTTTCATCATACGAAGTACGTTCCTCGGGAAAAGGACCGGTATACGGCCAGCCCTTATTTGTGGGATTCGAGCTGCCTCTGTGTGGCAGCGTCTTCTATTTTAAACAAAAGGTCTTCGAAATCAACAGGCTTCATCAGGTACCCGAAGGCCCCTTCCTCTATGGCCTGTACAGCCAGCTGCATGTCGGCGTGCCCGGAAAGAAGAATGACCTGCGTGTCGGGCCAGTCCCTGAGAATGTGGCCGAGGGCGGTGAGCCCGTCCATGACGGGCATCTTCACGTCAAGCACCACAATTTCACTCGGGCTCTCTTTCATGGAATCCAGGGCTTCCTGTCCGTTGCCCGCAGTCCTGCAGGGATAGCCTCTCCGAGACAGGCGCTTGAACAGGATATCAGTCACTTCCTTCTCGTCATCCACGAGCAGTATGCTCGGTTTTTTCTCGCTCTCCATACCTTTTCCCTTCCTGAAGCCGTAAATGTTTCACGTGAAACATTAAGAACAGAGCTAAACCTCTTTACTGAAAAGAGGTAATACTTTAAAGATTTTCCTGTATCACTTAAAACACATCATGCATCCAAAGTCGTCTTCTTCATGTTTCACGTGAAACATGTAAGAAGGAAGGAGCTTCAAAAGCATGGCGCGTGTCATATGCGTAGCTAATCAGAAAGGCGGTGTGGGGAAGACCACCACATCCATCAATCTTTCCGCGGCGCTGGCAGTAATGGAAAAGAAGACGCTGCTCATCGACTGCGATCCCCAGGCCAACACCACGAGCGGACTCGGGGTAGACCAGGAAGCTATCGAAAATGATCTCTATTCCACCTTCTACAATCCGACAAGGGAAAGCGTACACAGGAGTACCAGAAAGACGCGTACCCGCTTTCTGGATCTCATACCTGCCAGTATCAGCCTGGTCGGCGTGGAAGTCGAGCTGGCCACGGAAATAGCCAGGGAACAGTACCTGAAAAACGTCATAGACCAGGTGCGGGACGAATATGAGTTCATCGTGCTGGACTGCCCTCCGTCCCTCGGCATTCTGACGCTCAATGCCCTGTGCGCGGCCACGGAACTTCTCATTCCCCTCCAGTGCGAGTTCTTCGCACTGGAAGGCATAGCCAAGCTCCTGGACACCTACACGAAGGTGAAACAGAAGCTCAATCCGCAGCTCGCCATTCTGGGCATCCTGCTGACCATGTTTGACCAGAGAAACCGCATCTCGCGCGACGTCAGGGAAGACGTGAAGTCGAAGATGCCGGCCTACCTGCTCAACACCATCATTCCCCGCAATGTCAGGCTTTCCGAAGCGCCAAGCTACGGAAAGTCGATCATCTACTACGACATCAAATCCAAGGGCGCGCAGGCCTACCTGCAGCTCGCCCAGGAAGTTGCCGTACGGAAGGCCATCTAGTCTTTCCTGGCGGCGGGAGTGAACTCCGTCACCATTTTGTCCTTGAAATGCTTCTGCCTGATGGTGCTGCCGCACTGGGTGCAGTGGAACACCAGAAGGCCGCCCATATTGGCGTTTGAGAGCAGGAAGGGATGGAACGGGTCAGTGCGCCAGTCCTCCGTCTCGCTGCCGCAGACCGGGCACTTCACGGCCGGAGAATACTCGTACAGGAAATCCCACGAATCCATGAACCTGCGGAAATCATCCAGAGGTTCGGATTTGACCACACCGTTCTGCATATTGAGTTCCTCCTCGCCGATGTGCAGGTCGCGGCGCACCAGGTTCCAGAGTTCGCGGCTCAGGATGAAGGCGTAGGGCTTGCCATCGGCGCCGTTCACGCTGGACAGGTGATGCCCGTTCTCAGCGGAGAGTTCGGCGTTGGCCTGTTCTATGGTTTCAGCGCAGTGCATGGCCAGCTCCAGGGAAATGACGAAGAACTCGTCCGTGGAATGGCTGTCGATCATATGAAGAATGTGTTTGCCGGGTTTGAACATATTTCACTCCTCCAGGCGTTTTGCACAGTGAAATCAGAAAAGAATCAATAGTCAAGGATCTGAGCAATGATGAACAAGGGTTTGGGGAGAGGGCTCAGCGCCCTCATTCCCGGAAATATGACTCCGGGAAACGGAGAACGGAAAAAGGACGGTATGACGGTTCTCGTGCCCATATCGAGCGTCAGACCGAACGTCAGGCAGCCCCGCAAAACTATCTCGCAGGATTCCCTGGAGGAACTCGCCGCGTCCATACGCAGCCAGGGCATCATCCAGCCTCTCATCGTGCGCGAAACCGGAACTCCCGGCAGCTATGAGATTATCGCGGGCGAGCGCCGCTGGCGCGCCGCCCGCCTGGCGGGGCTCAGGGAAGTGCCCGTTCTGGTCCGCTCCATGTCCGATGAGGACGTTATGATCGTGGCCCTCGTGGAAAATCTGCAGCGCGAGGATCTCAATCCCGCGGAAGAGGCCAGGGCCATACAGGAACTCAAGGACAAACTCAGCCTGACCCAGGAAGATCTCGCCAAAAAGCTCGGAAAGAGCCGCTCCCGCATCGCCAACAGCCTGCGCCTCCTGCAGCTTCCCGGAGAAGCCCTCACGAGCCTCGAGAAGGGGGCGATCAGCGCGGGGCACGCCCGCTGCCTGCTCTCCGTGGCCGATGACGCTCAGGCCTGCCGCATCCTGCTCGGCCACATGCTGAAGGACAGGCTCTCCGTGCGCGCCTCTGAAGACGCAGTCAGCACCTGGAAGAAGACCGACCACATGCCCTGGAATGAAACGGAGACAGCAGTACCCCCGGTCCGCCCGGCTCCCGCCCGCCGGAGCGGAGAGTTCAGACAAATCGAACAGCACCTCTCCACGCTCCTGCACTGCCGCACCCGGATTTCCGGCACGCCCCAGAAAGGACGCGTGAGCCTCGCCTACAAAAGCGAGGATGAGCTTCTGCGCATTCTCTCGGCGCTCGGGCTCGACGGCCGGGCTTCCGGCGAAGCCGTTACGGAAACCGGATCCGGCGCGGACGGAACTGCCGGAGAAGAAGAAAGCAAAGCCTAGAGAACGGTCAGCCTGGCTCCGTACATGCCCTCCAGGGGCGAATCCACGGGCGTTTTCCACTCCGCCTCGATGCGGCAGAGCCCTCCGAGCTCGGCTTTTCTGACCACGTCCTCGTTTTCCGCGCGGTTCACGGTGCAGGTCATATAGAAGAGAGAGGCGCCCTTTCCGGAAAGGGCCGCTGCCTTTGCCAGAATGCGCCCCTGCAGCGCCGCGTACGAGGCAAAGTCCTGCTTTCTCCTGCGTATGTCAGGACGCCTCGCGAGAACGCCGAGACCTGAGCAGGGCACATCCAGAAGGGCGTCTCCGGGAGTCTTCGCGAGAGGAGGGCAGGAGGCGTCGGCGAGGAAGAGAAGAGGCGTTCCGATCCCCAGGCGGGCGCACTCGGCAGGAAGGTGCCGCAGGCGGCTGATGGAGATATCCGATGCCGCTGCGACCACGCGTCCCGCCTCAAGAAGAGCCGTGGTTTTGCCGCCAAAGCCGGCGCAGGCGTCCCATACCGGGGCTTCGTGCCGGAGAAGCCCCGTTTCGGCCAGGACGCAGAGACTCGCGCCCTGCTGGAAGGAGAGCGCGCCCTCCCTCTGCAGGGAAGTGAGGTCCATCCTGCCGGAGAGGCCGAGGCCGCCTTCAGGCACATAAACGCCCGCGCTTTCCCCTGCCGCACCGGGAAGCGGAAGAGCGCCGGACTCAAGGAGCGTTCTTCTGAGATTTTCCCATCCCGGCCTCGAGGAATTCACGCGGATTCCGGCGCAGGGACGGGCAAAGGATTTCTTCATGAGCGCGATGGCCGTTTCCCTGCCTTCCTGGGCAAGCCAGAGGCGGCCCACTTCTTCAGGCAGGCTGTAGAAGCGGCAGAGAGCCGGGAAATCGTCAGACTCACCCTTCTGCCGGTAAAAATCAGGGGAAAGCGGCGCAGAGCCCATACGCTGGAGCGAGCGCAGGGCGCCGTTGGCCACGCGGTCGAGGCCCTTTCCAAAGAGCCGGCGCACATCGGACACGGTTCCGTTCACAATGGCGTGGGCCGGCGCGTGCTCCTCAAAGAGAAGGGCGCAGGCCGCCGTCTTCACGGCGAGAAGGAAAAGAGCGGGAAGTCTGTCCGCGCGGGGAAAAAGACGGCGCAGGACGAAGTCCAGACGGATATCCGCGCGCAGAACGGAATACACGAGATCCGTGGCCTGCCTTTTCACGGAAAGGGGCAGCTCCGGATTTCTGAGGGACTGGGAAAGAGCCTGCTGCACAGGCATGCCGTCACCGGTGAGAAGAAGCGCCCGGAGGGAAACGCTGCGCGCGGAAGGGGTAAGGCGTCCCAGGAGGGAAAACGGATTTGCCATGCCGCTACCCGGCCGCGCCCTGCGGAGGAAGGGCCTCTCCTATGACCGCGGGTCCGGAGAGGGAAAGGCGCAGACCGTTGATATAGGAGACGGCGTCCATGGACTTCTTTCCGCCGGGCCTGATACGCACCACACGGAGGAGCCCGTCAGGGCAGGCCACGAAAAGCTTCTTTCTGGTGGCCACGATGGCGCCGGCGGGATACGTTTCCTCACCGGCTTCGGGCACGGCCTCCTCGATGATGACGGGCACGGGATCGGCCCCGCCTATACGGAAGAGGGCGTGAGCCGCGGGATCGGGCGTGAGGCCGCGGATGAGGGCATCCACGCTCTTCACGGGCTTCGAAAAATCCACATGGCTTTCGGCCTTGGTCACCTTGGCCGCGTAGGTGGCGAGGCTCCCGTCCTGTTCGTGCTCCACGGCGCGTCCTTCCGCTATATCGTGGAGAACGCCGCGCAGGAGCGGGGCGGACACGGCCGCGAGTTCGGTAAAGAGCGATCCCGTGGTGCCGCGGCCCACTGGCACTTCCTTCTGGGCGTAGAAGGGGCCGCAGTCGAGCCCGGCCGTCATGCGCATGATGCTGACGCCGATGGTTTCACAGCCGTCCATGATGGCCCTCTGCACGGGCGCCGCACCGCGGTAGGCCGGCAGAAGGGATGTGTGCACGTTAACCGGGGCGAGGCGGGCCGCGTCGAGCACGGCCTGGGGCAGAATCATGCCGTAGGCCGCCACCACGAGGAAATCCGGCTCATACGATCTCACGAGCTGAAGAGCCTCTTCCGTCTTCATGGAGGAAGGCTGATGCACGGGCAGTCCCTTCTCCAGCGCCAGGACCTTCACGGGCGAAGGCATAAGGCGCCGGCCTCGTCCGGCTTCCCGGTCAGGGCGGGTGAACACAGCCTGCACGGAAAATTCCGGCCACCCGAGAAGGGAGGCCAGAATGTCACCGGCGAAGGCCGGTGTGCCCATGAAAACTACTTTTCCTGCTTTTGTCTCTTGAGCCATTTTTTGACCTTGTTGTCGTAGAACGCGCGGCGGATGTGGCCGATTTTGTCAATGAAGAGCACGCCCTTCAGATGATCGGTCTCGTGCTGGACGATAATGGCTTCGAAGCCATCGATATCCCTGTCGATGACATTGCCGTCGAGATCGAGGGCCTTCAGGTGGATGGTTTCGGAGCGGCGCACGTCGGCGCGGAAGTCCATGGGGACGGAGAGGCAGCCTTCCTTCTCGCTGACAATCTCCCTGCCCGTGAGGGTGACTTCGGGATTGATGATCACGTGCGGCTGCTTCGGTTCGTCCTTGCCTGCGGGATCGTAGACAACCATATTAATGAGCCTGCCCACCTGCGGGGCAGCGAGACCGACGCCGGGAGCCTCGTACATGGTTTCGAGCATATCCCTGGCAAGAGTCCGGATTTCGTCGGTGATTTCCGGGATGGGGGAGCAGACCTTCCCCAGAATCGGGTCGGGGTACAGGACAATCTTGAGTTTCATGGGTACACCTTAAAGACGAACCGGAAAGAACAGCGTGTGTCCTTTCCGGTTCTGCAAAAGAGATACCGGAGCCCTGAGGGCTCCGGACACGGGTATTTCTACTTGCCGCTCGCGTCGTTTTCCTGGGCCTTCTTCTTGTCCGGGGTCTCGCGCAGGCGCAGGCCGAGCTCGCGCAGCTGCAGGGCCGCGACTTCGCTGGGCGCGTCGGTCATGAGGCAGGTGGCCTTCTGGGTCTTGGGGAAGGCGATGACGTCACGGATGCTCTCGGAATGGGAGAGCAGCATGACCAGGCGGTCGAGGCCGAAGGCGAGGCCGCCGTGCGGCGGAGCGCCGAACTCAAGGGCGTGGAGCAGGAAGCCGAACTGCTTCTCGGCGCGCTCCTCGGTGAAGCCGAGTTCCTTGAACATGCGGCGCTGGGTTTCGGCGGAATGGATACGGATGGAGCCGCCGCCCACCTCATTGCCGTTGAGGATCATGTCGTAGGCGCGGGCCTTGGTGTGGGCCGGGTCAGAGGTCATCTTCTCGAGATGACCGGGCATGGGAGAGGTGAAGGGATGATGGCAGGCCACCCAGCGGTGTTCGTCCTTGTCGTACTCGAAGAGCGGGAACTCGGTAACCCAGAGGAAGTTGAACTTGTCCTGGGGGATGAGGCCCATTTTGTCGGCAATGTGCACGCGCAGGTTGCCGAGGGCGGCGTTGACCATTTCGGGATCGCCGGCCTGGAAGAAGCAGAGATCACCGGGTTTGAGGCCGAGACGGTCGCGGATGGCTTCCTTCTCGCTGTCGGAGAGGAACTTGACAATGGGCGACTGCCAGTCGGTTTCGGACTTGACCTTGATCCAGGCGAGGCCCTGGGCGCCGTAGATGCGCACGAACTCGGTGAAGCCGTCGATATCCTTGCGGGTCAGCTTCTCGCCGCCGTCCACCTTGATGGCCTTGACCATGGCGGCCTGGGCAAAGAGCTTGAAGCCGGATCCGCGGGTGGCGTCCGTGAGATCCACGAGCTCCATGCCGAAGCGGGTATCAGGCTTGTCCACGCCGAAGCGGCGCATGGACTCGTCCCAGGTCATACGCTTGAAGGGCACGGGCACTTCCACGTTGAAGATATCGTGAAAGACGCGTCTGATGAGATTTTCGGCCACGGTCATGACGTCCTCTTCGCGGACGAAGCTCATTTCCATGTCGACCTGGGTGAATTCGGGCTGGCGGTCAGCGCGCAGATCCTCATCACGGAAGCAGCGCACGATCTGGAAATACTTTTCGAAGCCGGCGCACATGAGCAGCTGCTTGAACAGCTGGGGGGACTGCGGCAGCGCGTAGAACTCGCCCTGGTTGAGGCGGCTCGGCACGAGGAAGTCACGGGCGCCCTCGGGCGTGGACTTTGTCAGGAAAGGCGTCTCGATTTCAATGAATCCGCTTTCGTCGAAGAAGCGGCGGATGGACTGCATGACGCGGTGCCTGAGGATGAGGTTCTTCTGCATGCAGGGACGGCGCAGATCGAGATAGCGCCAGGTGAGGCGCAGGTTCTCGCCGGCGTCGCAGCGGTCCTCGATGGCAAAGGGCGGGGTCTTGGAAGTGTTGAGCAGCTTCCAGTCGCTGACCACGACCTCGATCTCGCCGGTTTTGAGATTGGGGTTGGTCATGCCCTCAGGCCTCGGACGCACTTTGCCCCTGATGGCGATGACGTACTCGAGGCGCAGAATGCCGGCGCGCTCATGGGCTTCGGCATTGAAGTCAGGAGAGAAGACAACCTGGGTCAGGCCTTCGCGGTCGCGCAGGTCGACGAAGATAAGCCCGCCGTGGTCGCGGCGGAACTGCACCCAGCCCATGAGGCAGACTTCCCTGCCGTTGTCGGCAAGGGTCAGCTCAGAGCAGCTGTGGGTGCGCTTCCAGTCACCGAGCTCGGTGACGTACTTGTAATGCTCCAGCTGGAGATCCTGAATCTGATCAGACATGACTAATCCTTCGTTGAAATATAGGAGGCGAGGTTTTCCACGGCCACCTCTTCCTGTTTTCCGTTGTCCATGTTCTTCACCGCGCAGACATTGCGGGCAAGCTCGTCACTGCCAATGATGATGGCGTAGCGCGCTCCCGATTTGCCGGCCTGGCGCATGGCGGCCTTCATGCTCGAGGAGGCGTAGCCGAGCTCGCCGGTGAGGCCGGCCAGCCTGAGTCCCCGGGAAACCCGGTAGGCGAGGCCGTAGCAGGAAGGATCGAGGGAAACAGTGTAAAAATCGGGTTTCTTCGGAGCCGGGCTCTTCATGAGGAGAGCGAGACGTTCCATGCCGCAGGCGAAGCCAACGCCGGGGACGTCGGGGCCGCCGAGGCTCTTGATGAGGCCGTCATAGCGTCCGCCGCCGGCCACGGCCGTCTGGGCGCCGATATCATCGCTCTGCAGCTCAAAGGTGGTGCGGCAGTAGTAGTCAAGGCCGCGCACCAGGTGATCGTCCTGCACGAAGGCAATGCCGCTGTCCTTCAGAAGGCCGGTTACCGTCTCGTAGTGCTCACGGCACTCGGGGCAGTTGTAATCGAGAATGCGCGGGGCGTCCTTCATGAAGTCCTGCTGGGAGTCCTTCTTGCAGTCGAGCACGCGCAGGGGGTTGGTGTGCAGACGGCGCTGGCAGTCCTCGCAGAGTTCACTCTCATGCTTTTCGAGATAGGCGATGAGGGCTTCCCTGTACTTCGGACGGCATTCGGAGCAGCCCAGACTGTTGAGGCGCAGGGTCAGCCTGCCGATGCCGAGGCTCGTGATGAACTGCTCGAGCAGGGAGATGACGTCGGCGTCGGCGAGGGGGCTCGCGGAGCCGAGAAGCTCGCAGTCAATCTGGTGGAACTGGCGCATGCGGCCCTTCTGGGGACGCTCGTGGCGGAACATGGGACCGAAGGTGTAGAGGCGCGAGACCTGCTCCTTCGAATTCAGGCTGGCCGCGATGTAGGCCCTCATTATGCCGACCGTGGCTTCAGGCCTCAGGGAGGTCAGTCTGCCCTTACCGTCGGGGAATGTGTACATCTCCTTCTGGACCACGTCCGTCTCCTGGCCGATGGAGCGGCAGAAAAGATCCGTGTACTCCAGAATGGGGATGCGCACTTCATGGAAGCCATACGTCGGAAAGATGGCCCGGCAGTGTTCTTCCATCATGGTGAAAACCGAGCTTTCCGGCTCAAACATGTCCGCAAAGCCGTTGATGCGAGCGACGCTCATAAAAACCTCAGAGATATGTAAGTTACGAATGTGTTTTTTCGAGAATGAACTTGCCGTACTGCCTGCAGGGCGGCACCGGGTATTCACCGTTGAAGCAGGCCAGGCAGTAGCTGTCGGAGTGCATGACCGACCTGAGCAGTCCTTCGATGCTCAGATAATGAAGAGAGTCAACATCCAACATTTTCTTCATTTCTTCAAGGGAATGATTGGCAGCGATAAGCTCCTTCGGCGAGGCGAAGTCAATGCCGTAGTAGCAGGGGAAGCGGATGGGGGGACAGGAGATGCGGATGTGCACCTCCTTCGCTCCGAGTTCGCGGAGCTTGTGCACGCGCGTGATCATGGTGGTGCCGCGCACGATGGAGTCGTCCACGATGCAGATGCGCTTGCCCTCGATCATGGCCCTCACGGGATTGATCTTCACGCGCACGCCGAAGCTGCGCATGCTCTGGCTCGGCTGGATGAAGGTACGCCCCACATAGTGGTTGCGGATCATGGCGTGCTCGTAGGGGAGCTCGGCGCACTGGGCGAATCCCACGGCCGGGTAGACGCCCGAATCCGGGAAGGGCATGACGAAGTCCACGTCGGGCGTGGACTCGTGGGCGAGCTGCCAGCCCATATTCTTGCGGCAGATGTACACCTGCTCGTTGAACACGTAGGAGTCGGGCCTGGCGAAGTAGATCAGTTCGAAGATACACTGCTTTGGCTTTTCCGGAATGACGCCGCCGAGCATTTCGGAAGACTCGCCGTTCTCGCTCACGATGAACATCTCGCCGGGCTTCATGCAGTGCTCATACTCGGCGTCCATGAGGTCGAAGGCGCAGGTTTCGGATGCCACAAGAGGGGCGCCGTCGAGCCTGCCCACGGAGAGCGGATGGAAGCCGTAGGGATCGCGCACGGCCACCATGAGCCTGCCCAGAAGGAAGATAAGGCAGTAGGCGCCGCGCAGCTGCTGGCAGGTGCGGCGTATGGCTTCGACAGGATCATGGTGCGCGAGCTCGCGCACGAGAAGGTGCATAATGACCTCTGTGTCACTGGTCCCGCGGAAAATGGCGCCCTCGTCCTCAAGCCTGCTCCTCAGTTCGAACGTGTTCACCAGGTTGCCGTTGTGGGCGATGGCGATGTTCATCCCCTTGTGGTTGACAAGGAGGGGCTGGGCGTTGGCTATGGACGGACGTCCCGTGGTGGAGTAGCGCACGTGCCCCACGGCGATGGTGCCGGGCAGGGCCTGGAGGTCTTTCTCCTCAAATATATCGGGCACGAGCCCCATGCCCCTGTGGTCGTGGATATCGCCAGCGTCATCCACGCTCACGATGCCCGCGCTTTCCTGCCCCCTGTGCTGCTGGGCATAGAGGCCGAAATAGGTGAGTCTGGCAGCGTCCACATGACCGTAGATGCCGAAAAGGCCACAATCTTCGTGTATCATTGCGTTTCCTTTGACTGAGAACCCCGTAAGTGAGCTAGCCGCGGTCCCCTCTGGTGTCCGCGTCTTCTCCGCCGTCCATGCTATTGGCGACTATGCCGCCGTTGTCAATCCGGTCGCAGGCCACAACCCTGGCGCCGCCGTCGAGATTGACGCACTTGACGCCCATGGTGGACCGTCCCGTGCTCGAGACCTCGCTGACGCCGATGCGCACAATCTTATTGTTGGAGGTGAGCATGGCCAGCCCGTCGTTTTCCGTAACAGGCATGGCGCTGACCACATCGCCGGTCTTGTTGGTGATGCGGAAGTTGATGACGCCCATGCCGCCGCGGGACTGCAGCTTGTAGAGCCTCGACTGCGTGCGCTTGCCGTAGCCGTTCTCGGAAATGGACATGATGGTGGTGCTGGTATCGCCGCCCTTCAGGAACACGGCAGCGACCACGTGGTCGCCCTTTCTGAGGGAGATACCCTTGACGCCGCGCGCGGACCTTCCCATGCTGCGCACCTCGGAACAGGCGAAGCGGATGGCGTAGCCCTTGTGGGTTACAATCACGGCCTCGTCCTGCTCGCGCACGGGATGCACAAGCACAAGCTCGTCATCCTCGAGCAGCCCCACGGCGATGATGCCGTTCTTGTTGTTGCGGGCGTAGAGGGTGGCATCGGAGCGTTTGACCATGCCGTTCTTCGTCACAAAGAAGAAGGCCTTCTCCTCGGAGAAGCTGCGCACGGCGAGCACAGTGGTCACCCATTCGCCGTCGGAGAGGGGCAGAAGGTTGTTCATGTGCACGCCCTTGGCCGTACGGCTTCCTTCCGGAACCTGGTAGACCCTGAGCTGGTACATGCGTCCCTTGTTGGTGAAGAGGCAGAGGTACTGGTGGTTCGTGGTGGTGAGGAAGTCCTGCACGCAGTCATCCTCGCTCGTGTAGAGCGCGGAGATGCCCTTGCCGCCCCTGTGCTGCTGCTGGTAGTTGGCGAGGCCCGTGCGCTTCATGTAGCCGCGCCGCGAGAGGGTGATGACAACCTCGTCGTCGGGGATGAGATCCACGGCGTCGAAGCCCCTGGCCTCCTCCTGCACGATATCGCTCCTGCGGGGCGTGGCGTAGTTCTTCCTGATGTCCGCGATCTCGTCGCGGATGACGCCCCTGAGCACGTTCACGTCGGAGAGGATGGTCTTGTACCAGGCGATATTCTTCAGCAGGCCGTTATACTCGGTCTCAATTTCCTCGCGCTGCAGGCCGGTGAGGCGCTGCAGGCGCATGTCGAGGATGGCCCTCGCCTGGATGTCGTCAAGCCCGAAGCGTTCCTCAAGGCGCGTCCTCGCCTCGTCGGGACTGGCTGAGGAGCGGATGATGCGCACCACCTCGTCGATATTGTCGATGGCGATGCGCAGGCCCTCCAGGATATGTGCCCTGGCTTCGGACTTCGCGAGATCGAAGCGCGTCCTTCTGATGACCACCTCGCGCCTGTGATCGAGGAAGATGGTGAGGGCGCTCTTCAGGTTCAGCATGATGGGCTGGTTGTCCACCACGGCCAGCATGTTGATGCCGAAGGACGTCTCAAGGGGCGTATACTTGAAGAGGGCGTTGGTGATGATGTCCGGGATGGTGCCCTTCTTAAGATCAATGACCACGCGGATGCCGTTGCGGTCGGACTCGTCGCGCAGGTCGGTGACGCCCTCGATCTTCTTCTCGTTCACGAGCGCGGCGATGCGCTCCACCATGACGGATTTGTTCACGCCGTAGGGGATCTCATAGATGACGAGGGACTCCAGTCCCTTCTTTCTCTCCTCGACCCTCACGCGCCCCCGGATGCGGATGCTGCCGCGGCCGGTATGGTAGGCCTCATAAAGTCCCCTGCCGGCGTAGACTTCGCCCCTGGTCGGAAAGTCCGGGCCCTTGACGAACTGCATGAGGTCATCAACCGTGGCCTGCGGATTGTCGAGCAGGGCGGTAAGGGCGTCGCAGAGCTCGCCCAGGTTGTGCGTGGGGATGTTGGTGGCCATACCCACGGCGATGCCCGATGAGCCGTTGAGCAGGAGGTTCGGCACCTTTGTGGGCAGGATGGCGGGCTCGTCCAGGCTTCCGTCATAGTTGGGCCTGAAATCCACGGTATCCTTGTCGATATCCCCGAGGAACTCGCCTGCGAGCTTCGCCATGCGCACCTCGGTGTACCTCATGGCTGCAGGGGAGTCGCCGTCGATGGAGCCGAAGTTGCCCTGGCCGTCCACGAGGGGATCCCGCATGCTGAAGTCCTGTGCCATGCGCACCAGGGCGTCATAGACCGCGGAGTCGCCGTGGGGATGATACTTACCGATGACATCGCCGACCACGCGGGCGGACTTCTTGTACGGCCTGTTGTACGTGTTGCCGAGTTCCGACATGGCGTAGAGAATGCGCCTGTGCACCGGCTTGAGGCCGTCGCGGGCGTCGGGAATGGCCCTGCCCTTGATGACGGATACGGAATACGCGAGGTAGGAGTCGCGCAGTTCCTTGGCGATGCCCACCTCTTCTATTCTATCTTCACTTCTCTCTTCAGTGTCCACGTTATCCTCGTTCTCTCGATAAAATGCTTTAGATGTCCACGTCCTGGAGGTTGCTGGCGTTGCGCTCGATGAACTCGCGGCGCGGCTCCACGCGGTCGCCCATGAGATCCTCAAAGGCGTTGTTGGCGTCCTCGGCGTCCGTCACGCGGACCTGGAGCATGCTCCTGTTCTTCGGATCCATGGTGGTGACCCAGAGCTGTTCGGGGTTCATCTCGCCAAGGCCTTTGTAGCGCTGGATGGAGTAGCCCTTACAGGCTTCCTCGAGAATGGACTGGCGCAGCCTGAAGACGTCGTCGATGGAGGATTCCCCGTCGGGTTTCTTCACGGTGAAGGAGGATCCGCCGTACTGCGAGCGCAGGGTCTCGAAGAAGTTCCAGCCGTCCGTGTACTTGCGGGAGGCGAAGAACTCGAAGCCGCGCCTGGTCTGATGGCTTTCCCTGTTCTCGAAGAGCACGAAGGCGCGCTCCTCCTCATCCTCGGTGGCCGGATTGTGCTGGAGCAGGCAGGTGTAGCCGTTCTGTTCCATCCAGTCGTGAAAGACGCCCGTCCCGGCCGAGATCTGCTCCTCGCTGGTAATTTTCTCGGGGCAGGTGACAAGGGCGAGGAAGAGCTGGCGCGGCATGCCGTTGAGCTCGGCGCCGGAAACGGTCTTCCCCAGGGTCTCAATGGACTCGAGGAAATGCACGAGGGAAGCCCCGCTCAGGACAGTGCCGTTCCCTGAGATCACGGAGAAGGATTCCCTCGCCTTTTCCATGCGGAATTCGTCGAGCTTCTCGTCGTCCTTGAGGAACTTCTCAAACTTGGCGTTGTGCACCCTGTAGAGGGGGGGCTGGGCGATATAGATGTGCCCGGCCTCCACGAGAGAGGGGTACATTTTGTAGAAGAAGGTCAGGAGCAGGGTGCAGATATGGGCGCCGTCCACGTCGGCATCGGTCATGATAATGATCTTGTCATAGCGGAGTTTGGAGATGTCCATATCCTCGCCGCCCACGCCGACGCCCATGGCCGTGATCAGGGATTTGACTTCCTTGTTGGCGAGCATTCTCTCGAGACGGCAGCTCTGGGTATTCAGAATCTTGCCGCGCAGGGGAAGGATGGCCTGATGCCTGGGATCCCGTCCCTGCTTGGCGGAACCGCCTGCGGAGTCGCCCTCGACGATGAAGAGCTCGGAGTCGGAGGGATCCTTGCTCTGGCAGTCAGCCAGCTTGCCGGGCAGGGCGTTGTCGAAGAGCGCTCCCTTGCGGCGCACGATTTCCTTGGCCCTGCGGGCCGCTTCCCTGGCGCGGGCCGCGTCAGCGGCCTTGCCGATGATGAGGCGGATGTACTTGGGGTTCTCGTCGAAGTAGCGGCTCAGGTTATCGTAGACCACGCCGGCCACCACGGCCTGAATTTCAGAGTTGCCGAGTTTCGTTTTGGTCTGCCCCTCGAACTGCGGATCCGGGAGCTTGACGGAGATAATGGCCGTGAGCCCCTCGCGCACGTCGTCGCCGGAGAGCTGGGGCATTTTGAGTTTTTTGGCGATGTCGGGCTGGTTCTTGAGATAGTTGTTGATGGCCCTCGTCAGGCCGATCCTGAAACCGGAAAGGTGGGTGCCGCCCTCAGCCGTGCGGATGTTGTTGGCGAAGGAGTACACGGTCTCCTTGTAGCTCGTGGTGTACTGCACGGCGCAGTCCACAGTGACATTTTCCTGAAGCGCCTCGATGAAGATGACGGGATGAAGCTTCTCCTCGCCCTCGTTCAGGGCCTCCACGAATTCCCTGAGCCCGCCTTCCGCGTGGAACGTGTGCTTCTCGTTGATGCGCTCGTCGATGCAGGTGATGGTGAGGCCCTTGTTGAGATAGGCGAGTTCCTCGAAGCGCTTTTTCAGCACGTCGTAGGAATATTCCGTGGTCTCGAAGATCTCGGGATCCGGTTTGAAGTGCACCGTGGTGCCGTGCCCGGTAACGCCTTCCTCGATGACGGTCAACCTGTCCTGCGGCACGCCGCGAGCGTAATGCTGGCGGTACCGCTTTCCGTCGCGGCGCACGGTGACGGTGAGCCACTCGGAAAGGGCGTTGCCGCAGGACACGCCCACGCCGTGCAGGCCGCCGG
>ERZ773147.21-NODE-21-length-164432-cov-11.978926_pt1 | contig 164432 bp, 174 predicted proteins | sample MGYA00580851_ERZ773147 | MGnify/ENA primary metagenome ERZ773147 (study PRJEB29015, sample SAMEA2737818) | human gut metagenome | biome: human gut; feature: human-associated habitat; material: faeces | place: China | collected 2012 ... | reverse complement strand
CGTAGGCCTTGCTGAACATTTCCTTGGTTGTTACCAGTGGCATAATCATATTCCTTTCATTGCTTTTTCAACGATATTCTCAACCGTAATGCCGTTGACTGCAAGCAGGCGCTCATACGGCGCGGACTGGCCGAAGCAGTCCTGTATGCCGATGCGCACGACCTTGCCCTTCCCTGCCTCGGCTGCGCGCTCGCACACCGCGCTGCCAAGACCGTTTATGATGTTGTGATCTTCAACGGTGATTATCTTGCCGATATCGTTAATGCAGGCATCGACAGCTTCGTTATCCAGCGGTTTGAGCGTGTGCATATCGAGCACTCTTGCGCTTATGCCCTTGCTCTCAAGCTCGCGCGCGGCATCCAGTGCAAGGCGCACCGTATCGCCGATCGCGATTATCGCAACGTCCTTACCGTCGCGCAGACGGACAGCCTTGCCGATTGTAAACTCCTGATCCTCGTCATATATGACGGGAACGGCGTCGCGCGTGAAGCGCAGATACATCGGGCCGTAGGTCTCGGCCGCGGCACGGACGAGCTTTCTTGCCGAAACATAATCTGCCGGCTGGATAACGGTTATGTTCGGAATGGTGCGCAGAACGCCCAGATCCTCTATCGCCTGATGGCTTGCGCCGTCGTTTGCCGGAGTAACGCCGCCGTGAGAGCATGCGATCTTGACATTGAGATTGGTGTAGCACATCTCCTGTCGGATCATTTCGCACATTCTCAGTGAGCCGAACACCGCATAGGTCACGACAAACGGGATCTTGCCGGTGGATGCAAGACCGGCCGAGAGCGCGGCGCCGTTTTGCTCGGCAATGCCGACATTGACGTACTGATCGGGCAGAGCTTTCATAAACTTTGCGGTCTTGCAGGACTTGCCGATATCAACGTCAACCACATAGATATCCTTATTTTCCTTGCCGACTTCAACGATCTCGTCGCCGAAGCCGTCGCGAGTAGCTATCATTTTACCTTTTTCCATGATCTCAGCTCCTGTCTATCTGCGCTATTGCGTCGGCATACTGCTCGGCATTGGGAGCCGTGCCGTGCCACGAAACCTGATTTTCCATGAAATCAACGCCCTTGCCCTTAACGGTTTTTGCATTGATGAATTTGGGCTTGCCGTTTTTGGCTGCGCGTATTTTATCGAAAGCGTCAAGTATCTGCTGCATGTCGTGTCCGTCGATATCATAGACCTCAAAGCCAAAGGCTGCCGCCTTTGCACTCAGGTCGATATGCGGCATGATCTGATCGCAGGGACCATCGAGCTGGAGACCATTATTATCTACTATTATGACGAAATTGTCAAGCCGATAACGGTTTGCGCTCATCATGGCTTCCCAGACTATGCCCTCATCCATCTCACCGTCGCCGAGGAGCGTGAACACGCGGTAGTCCTTATGGTCGCGCTTGCCGGCAAGAGCCATGCCGACAGCGCACGAAGCGCCCTGGCCGAGTGAGCCGGTGGAGATATCTATGCCCGGGCACTTGAGCATGCTGGGGTGACCCTGAAGCATAGAGCCTTCCTGACGCAGGGTGTGCAGCACTTCCTCCGGGAAAAATCCGAGGCTGCCGAGCGCCGCGTACTGGATCGGGCAGACATGGCCCTTTGAAAGCACAAATCTGTCTCTGTCAGGCCACTGCGGATTTTTCGGGTCAACGTGCATTTCGGAAAAATACAGAGCCGTTACGATGTCGGCTGACGACAGCGAACCGCCGGGATGACCCGACTGTGCCTCGAAAATCATCGTCAGCGCCGTTTTTCTGAGTTCTTTTGCTTTTTCTTTGAGCATACTGACTTTTTCGTTCATTTGTATCCTCCTCGCTTAAAGGGTGTAGTAATCACCGAGAGCTATGGTTTTCTGCTCCTTAGCGGATTTAAGAGCTGCATTCGAGAGCTTGAGAACCTTCATGCCCTCGGACAGGCCGCCGATCTCAACAGGCTTATTGTTCTTCAGGCAGTCCTGGAAGTAAACGTGGACATGGTAGATGACCTCGTCCTTGTTGAGATCATAGGAATCATTGAATGTGATGCTCTCCTCGTGATCCATATCCACTGTTTTATATGTAAGAGAGTCAAACTCGAACATATTCCGGCCGCGCAGCAGGATGCTGCCGTTTGTTCCGATATAGCCCTTGAGGTTTGCGCCGGCGCCGGAGCTCCAGCTCGTCATTATCGAGGCGACTGCGCCGTTTTTGCATCTCATGACCATGGTCGAGTTGGTGTCGAACTGCGGAACGTTGCTTATGGTTCCCTTGACGTTGCAGGCAATGGTATCAAACTCGCCTGCCAGCGAGGTCAGAAGGTTAAACTCGTGCGATACCGACTCGATAGTCATTCCGCATGCGAGCTTGGGGTCGGTGCGCCAGGAGTTGCCGTACATGGCGTTATTCTTGCCGTAGCCAAAGCCTGCGCCGACACGGTAGCTGAAAACGTTGACGGGGTCACCGAACATTCCGGACTTGACCATATCGTACATTTTGACAAACGCAGGACGGAAGCGGTGGGCAAAGCCGACGATTATCTTCGCGTCATACTGCTTTGCCATGGCAACTATCTTCTCTGCATCTTCCAGAGTTGTGGCAATGGGCTTTTCAAGATACAGCGGAACATGCTTTGACAGAACCATCTCGACATAGTCAAGGCGCTTCGTCGGAGGCGTCGAAATAACTGCGTAGTCTGCCTTTTCGACATACTCCGGGATCTGCTCGTAGCTTATTACGTCGCAGTAAAATTCCTTTTTGAAGGACTTGAGCGCATTCTCGCTTACGTCGAAAGCGCCTACAATCTCGCCGCCAAGCTTCTCAACGGCTCTGGCATGGGATTTTGCAATATCCCCTGCCCCGATCATTAAAACTTTCATTGATATTCTCCTTTAGCTGCGCTTAAAATTTATTCCTCTGTCCATGCGATTGCACGGCCGGGTGCGCCGCTGCAACGCTCCATCTTTAGGGGCAGGAACGCGAAGTTCCAACGCTTCTCTTCAAGCAACTCACGGGGCAGGTAAAGCTCTTCGCCGTACCAGATGCCCTTGCTAAGGCAGATTTTGTGAACGGGGCCGCCCTCATCCTCGGGCTTGGGGCCTCCGACGCTCATCGCGTCAATTGCAACACCTTTAACGCCGTGCTCAACCACCCAGTTAGCGCCCGACACAGACAGGAACGTCCAGTTATCAACATAGTCCGAGCTCCAGCTGCGCTTGAGTCCGTAACCGGTGCAGAGAAGCAGAATATCGCCCGGCTTTACGATGTCGGCGTATTTTTCAAGATGCTCGGCAGTGATCGCCGAATGCTCGGGCAGATCAAAAAGGTCGATGGGAACCGCTTCGCCGACAAGACGGTCAATGGGATACTGTGCTGCATCCACGCCGTCAACGAAATGATGGAACGGTGCGTCAAAATGCGTTGAGGTATGGGTATTCATGTAGATACGCTCGGAGGTGTAGCCGTCTTTGGGTACAAGGGTCTCGTAATTGATCTCACATAGCTCGTACGGCATGTAGCCGGGATTGTTATGATAGAAAGTCTGAGAGAGATCAAGAAGCTTTTTGATTTTCATTTTTTAATTCTCCTTAAAAAATTATTTATACTTTTTATGTTATACTCTTTTCCTGCCGCGTGAAGCAATTTTGCCTACATAAACAGCCACCACTATGACAATGCCGGTGACAATGCCGGACCAGAAGGAGTTGATTCCAAGAAGGTTGATTCCGTTGTTGATACCCTTTTGCAGCAACGTACCTATAAGCGCGCCAAATGCGCTTCCAAGTCCGCCGGATAAGCTTGCGCCGCCTATGCAGGTCGCAGCAATTGCGTCAAGCTCCATACCGACACCTGCCGTACACTCAACCGTCATAAGCCTCGATGCACCGAGGAGAGCCGCGACGGACGACAGCCCCGCGCTTATCGTGTAGCAAAGTATTTTCACCCTATCAACAGGAATGCCGACGAGGTGAGAAGCTCCCTCGTTTGAGCCTGTTGCATATACCCAGCGGCCAAAAGAGGTCTTTCTGAGGACGAAATACATTACCACAACGATTATTATCATGTAAAGTATATAGTTCTTTAATCCGGGAACTATAGTGCCGCGGTTAAATTCTTTGAATGCCGTGAGCGTGATCGTCTGAGAGTTGCCGCCGGAGATGACCTTGGTCAAGGAAGCTGCGGCGCCCTGCATTGCAAGAGTTACTATAAACGGCGCCATCTTTGCTTTTGCGACAAGCAGGCCGTTCAAAACGCCGCAGACAAGACCTACGGCAAGGCAAGCTGCTACGCCTGCCGCAATGCTTCCGGTCGAGAGCATGACCAGAGCACCGACCATGCCGGACAGCGAATATACAGAGCCAACGGAAAGGTCGATTCCGCCTGTGATAACTACAAGCAGCTGACCCATGGTCATTATCAGCAAAGGAGCTGCAGACTGGAGGACATTCATTACATTGCCTTTGCCCAGCGCCGTTCCGGTTACTGCATGCAGCACTATGTAAAGCACTATGAGTATGACTGTCATACCAAGCTCGAGCTTGTAATTTCTTATCGTTTTTCCCAAACTGCCCTGGGGCTGCTTGAGGCTGTTACTTTTATCAGACACTTTTGTTATCCTCCGTTTGCTGTTTAGTATTTCCTGAGGCAGTTATTTCAGCCATCATGTTGTTCTCTGTTATTCTGTCTCCGGTGAGAACATCTTCAACATGTCCGTCGCGGATTATCAGCACCTTGTCGCACATCAGGACCAATTCTTCAAGCTCCGATGAAACCACAAGGGCACCGGCGTTGTTTGCTTCCACCATTTTTCGCACACGCTGATATATCTCATGCTTTGTTTTTATATCAACGCCTCGTGTAGGCTCATCGAGCAGCAGAAGCTTTGCCTCGTCCGTAATCCATCGTCCAAACAGCAGCTTCTGCTGATTGCCGCCGGACAACGCTTCTGGCATACATTCATGAGTAGGAACTTTGATCTGCACTTCGCCGATTATCTGCCCGAGCAGCTTATCCTCCGACTTATTCTTGACAAACAACTTTCGCTGCAGGTTGCGGTGAGCCATAAGCACCGTTTCCTTTATCGGCTGGCCGAAAAACAATCCGCTTTCGCTGCGATCTTCGCTGATATATGCAATCTTCTTTTTGAGCGCATACATAGGATTTTTAGGCTTATATTCCTCACCAAGATATCTCAAATGTATATCGCTGCGAGGCTTAGTTCCCCATATCGTCCGCAGGACTGAGCTTCTGCCCGATCCCGCAAGGCCTGCAAGACCTACTATTTCGCCTTCCTTGACAGTTAATTCTCCGTCATATCCGTCAAAAGAAATCGAAAGCACTTCCGCTGAGCTTTCAAAAGCGTTCGAATCCTTGCGTTTCTTCTCCTCAGCGTTGAGCTTCTCGCCAAGCATGTCGCTTACGATCTCTTCGTCTGTTTTTTCGCTCATCGGAACGCCGTCAACTATGACGACGCCGTCACGCAGTATGGTAATTCTGTCGGAAAGCTCTCTGACCTCATTCATTCGGTGGGAAACAAAAATGATCCCGATTCCGGCGCTGCACAGACCGCGTATGGACTCGAACAGCTTTTCAGTTTCCTCAAAGTTCAGAGACGATGTAGGTTCGTCAAGCAGTATGATTTTTGCATTCTGACCTACCGCACGAGCGATCTCAACCATCTGCATCTGATCGGGTCTGAGCTCGGAAACAATATCATGGGGGCTGATATCCGCAGTCGCCGAACCAAGCTTGCTCAAAGCCTCGGCCGCCAAAGCATCTGACTTTTTCCAGTCATATATACCGTGTCTGACAATATCGTTCGACGGCATGGCTATGTTCTCGGAAACCGTCAAATGCGGCAGCAGCGACAGCTCCTGATAAACAACCTGAATGCCGCTGTCCATTGCCTCCTTCGGATGCTTAAAAGCTACGTTTTTCCCCTCAAGCTGTATCTCTCCGGAGTCGGCCTCATGTGCTCCGGCAATAATCTTTATCATAGTTGACTTTCCCGCGCCGTTGCCACCCATCAGAGCGTGTACCTCACCGGGATATATACGCAGGTTGCCATCTTTGACCGCCATATTATTCCCGTATGATTTGGTCACATGCTTTAATTCAAATATCGGGGAATGATCTATAGTCAACATTTCATGCTCCTGTTATTCTCATAATTGTCGCAGCCGGTGAATAACTCCACCGGCCGCATTTTTCGATAATACTGATTTGGATTAGTACGCTCCAGCGGAAGCGGGGTAAGTGAGCTTGAGGACAGCCTGTACGTCCTCATCGTCAATATTTGCTGCGGTCACGAGCGGTTCGGGAGTGAGGATGACCTGAGCGTCTGCATCAAGTCCGCTTATGGCCTTAAATGCCATTACCGCTGCCCAGTAGCCCTGTCCGACTGCTTCCTGAACGACCTGTCCCGCGAGTCTGCCTTCGCGGATTGCCTTAGTTGAATCGGGAGAACCGTCAGAAGAAACGATAGAGATCTTGCCGGTCACACCCATGTTATCAACGACGTCGATAGCAGCAATACCGGCCTGCTCGTACATGCAGTAGATGCCCTTGATATCGGGGTTTGCGGTCAGAAGGTCGCTGCACATATCAGTGGATTCGGAAACGGTAAGGTTGCTGGTCTGGATGGTCTGTGCAATGGTGATACCCTTTTCCTCACATGCTTTTTCAAGTCCTGCCATCTTTGCCTTTGCATTGGAACGATCCATAGGAAGAGCCAGAACGCCGATCGAGTCGCCGCCCAGAGCCTTTGCCTGGTCGCACAGGTAAATGCCTGCATCATAGCCGGAGGTGTAATCGTCTGCGGAAATAAATGCATAGTAGTTGTCTGCGGTAGAACCGATTGCTGCGATCGTTACGGGAATGCCTGCGTCCTCGCATGCGTCAAGCACGGTAGAGCAGGAATCGGAAGAAACAGGGCTGAGCACAACAGCATCCGCGCCCTGAATTACAGCGGTCTCGCCGTTCTCGGCCTGATCTGCTGCGCTATTGTTGGAAACATAAACTTCGACGCTGACACCGTATTCCTCACATGCCTGTCTTACGCCGTCCTCAACCCACTGCCAGTACTCGATGTCAAGCGAAGGGGCAATGTAGACGATCTTCTTTCCCTTAGCGTCTATGCCGTTTACATCGATCTGATCAGTGTAAAAGTCTTTTGCCTGTTCGTTGCCGTTGTTGTCGGAGTTGCCTTTATTTGCATCATCTCCGCCGTTGTTGCCGCCGTTCCCACAGGCGCAGAGTGCGAACACCATTGCCAGCGCGAGAACCATTGCCAGTACTTTTTTCATTTTTGCTTTTCCTTTCATCTCTTATATTTTTTCTTTTTTTACGTTCATTTTTATTGTTCAGAATTCAATACAATCACAGTTGCTCTTTCATCATCATCAACAATTTCTATATAAATCTTAGCAGAGTTTTTGGTGCAAATCAAGCCAAAAATGAAATATCATTTCATTTTTAAGCATTTATTTTGAAATTCGTTGCACTGCATAAAATGCACATTTTGTTTTTGGTAAAAAACACGAATAGTTTGTTAATAAGCAAACAATTTTATCTCCTGAAACGTAAAAAAGTACGGTAATTCATAAATTACCGTACTTTTAAGTTGAAGTTTACTGGATATTATATTCAGAATTTTTGATTTCCCGGGATACGTTTAAGCTCGATTGAGTTAGCAATACGCTCTCCGCGTTTCATTTGTTCGCTGTCACGTGTAAGCGCCATGATGGAATGAAGAATTGAAACAGTTACAAGTTCGCACAGGCGTGCAGCGGAGATATCGCTCAGATAACTGCTGCTGAAAATGCATGTCGGCAGCTCGATATCAAGGTACTTTGACAGTGGCGTTCCTTTTGTTCCAACAACGCCGATGGTGTATATTCCGCGCTGCTTTGCGTAAGATGCATTCTGCAAAACGTTATATGTTCTGCCGGAGTTGAGGATCAAAAACAGCACATCGTTTTCGTCCATCATGCTGATTTCCATGATCTGAAACATTATATCATCAACAATGCGGCACGGTATTGCAAGTTTGAGAAAAATATCGTATGCAGCCCTCGCGATCGTGCCCGAACCGCCCTCGGCCAGTATCACAACATGATTTGCGCCGGCAAGCTTATCGGCTGCCTTCTGCAAAAGCTCCGGCTCGAGCGACAGCTTCAGCTGGTCAAGCACCATCTTCATATACTGCAGGACCTTGTTAGTGACAGTCTCCGCATCGTCGCCCTTTTTCAGGTCCATATCCGTGGTCGAGCTTTCAATATAGTTCGTATAGGCGGCGCTGTTTTTCATATCCGTCAGGCCCTTGAAGCCGAGCTTGCGGCAAAAGCGCACGACTGTTGCCGGACTTGTTCCCACCTTCTCGGCGATCGAGCTTGCAGTTTCAGCGTCAACTGCACCCGGGTGCTCAAGCAGATAGTCGGCTATGCGCTTATCGGATTTGGAAAAAATGCCGGTATCATATTGTGCGCGTATTCTTTGAATATAAAACAGCGATTCTGTCATTTTTGACATCTCATTTCATTATTTTTGATTCAGCTTACCATATTTTCACCGCGTTGGCAATAGAAAATCCACCTCAGCAGATATGCTGCGGTGGATATGGTGGAGATGGGGGGAGTTGAACCCCCGTCCGAAAGCACTTTAACAGGAACTTCTCCGAGCGCATACGGTCGTTTATATTCCCTTCCCTGCGAGCCGGCCGTCAGGCTCGCAGAGTCGGTAGCTTCATTATGCGTGGTGTGCTCAAAGCTTTGCACACTCACGGGCACCACTGATCGACGCTCCGTTCCGGGCCGTGGTCCTCCCGGAGGGAACGCTCGCTAATTAAGCAGCGAGAAGAACAGTATCGTTGTTGTTCTTTAATTTATAAGCTGCCCATTTTTAGGATGGTAGGCGCATCCGCTCGCTATTCCTGCCTCCATACCCCCGTCGAAACCGGTACATCCCCGTTTTTTAGAGGCGTATTTAGGCTGGTACTGTTCTTTATTGCGTCAACTCGACGGTAACATTGTACCGCGTCGCACTGCAACGCCGTCCGATAGTCGGGCGGTGATCTTCGCGTCAGCTCGACGGTAACATTGTACCGTGTCGCACTGCAACGCCGTCCGGTAATTGGACTATTGCTTTACACGGGGTGCGGATGACCGCACCCCGTGGTGCATTACATCTTTTCAGGTTCGGGATAGTCAACGCCGAAGGTGTCGACAGTGACCTTCTTCATTGCCTGGCGGTGGATGGGCTTATCGTTTCTGCCGGTCATGCAGGTCGCGATCTTATCGACATTCTCCATACCCTCTATGACCTTGCCGAACGCGGCATACTGGCCGTCGAGATGGGGTGCATCCTCATGCATAATGAAAAACTGGCTGCCGGCGGAATTGGGCGCCATTGCGCGCGCCATCGACAGGACGCCGCGAGTATGCTTGAGATCGTTGGGAACGCCGTTCATCTTGAACTCGCCCTTTATAGAATATCCGGGGCCGCCTACGCCAATGCCCTGAGGATCGCCGCCCTGGATCATGAAGCCGCGAATTACTCGGTGGAAAATAACGCCGTCATAAAACTTATTCTTTACCAGCGAGATGAAGTTGTTGACCGTATTGGGTGCGACCTCGGGATAAAGCTCGGCCTTTATGATATCGCCGTTTTCCATTTCGATTGTTACTACAGGATTGCTCATCAGTGTCTCTCCTTCAAAGTTCTTTCAATGTCGCGCGCGGCTTCTCGCTTTGCGTCGTCATTTCGTTTATCATACAATTTTTTGCCCTTGCACAGGCCAAGCTCGACCTTCACCCTGCTGTCCTTAAAATAAAGCGACAGCGGAATGAGCGCCACGCCCTCCTGCATAACTCTTGCGTTGAGCTTGACTATCTCGCGCTTATGCATGAGCAGTCTCCTCGGCCGCACGGGGTCTTTATTAAAAATGTTGCCCTTTTCATACGGGCTTATATGCAGCGATCTGACAAACAGCTCGCCATTTTTGATCGTGCAGTAGCAGTCCTTCATATTGACCGTTCCCGCTCTTAACGACTTGACTTCCGTTCCGGCAAGCTCTATGCCGGCTTCAAACCTGTCAAGCACGAAATAATCGTGAAAAGCCTTGCGATTTGACGCTATCTGCTTTGTTCCGGTCTGCTTCGGCATTTGCTCACCTCCCGACCGTTAAGCTATTATAACACACTTTGTGCGAAAATTAAATAACATTCTGTAAATCACATGTGTGCTTTGAGTATATCCGCGATCTCGGCAACGTTTTTGAGGACATAATCAGGCTTGCGCTCGGCTTTTTCAATATCCTCAAGGCTGCTCTCACCCGACAGCACACACACGGACACGGCGCCGGCATTCTGCGCAACGGCTATATCGGTATAAAGCCTGTCGCCGACGCAGCAGATATTTTCGTTGGGAACGCCGGTCTGTTCGGATATTATGTCAACCATATTGCGGTTCGGCTTGCCGATAAACACCGGCTCGACTCCGCTTGCGGCGGTCAAAAGCGCGCAGATGCTGCCGCAGTCGGGCAGGACCTCATTTGCCGGCATGGGGCACACCCAGTCGGGGTTTGCGGCAACGAATGCAGCGCCGCGGCGAAGGTAATGCACGGCTTTATCGAGCTTTTCATAAGTAAGCGTCGTATCAAAGCCAACGCAGACAACGGCGACCTCCTCGCTGTCGCCAAGGGGAACGCCGTAGCTTTCAAGCTCGCCCAAAAACGCCGGAGTTCCGACGGGATAGACAAGCTCGCCCTTGTGGCGGCTGTTGAGATACATTGCCGTTGCCATGCCGGAGGTGAAAACATTTTCCTTCTCACAGGGAAAGCCGAGCTTTCTAAGGCGTGTTATATAATCAACGCCGGCGCGCGAGGAGTTATTGGTCAGATATATATACTCTCTGCCGCTTTTCTTAACGGTATCGATAAAGTCCACCGCGCCGTCAAACACCTCGTCGCCGAGGTAAAGCGTGCCGTCCATATCCAGCAGAAACAGTTTTGTGTTCAGAAGCTTATCCATTCTCATACTCCGATCTAAAAATTTCAGAAATATTATATAGTTTTATGGCCTTAAAATCAACTACATCTTGCATTGCATCGCGGATATGATAAAATTACATTAAAAATTCGAAGGAGCTACGATATGGACATTGCTTTCAATAACGGCTGGCTGTTTACCAAGGACTACGACGCAGGCTTTGACAAGGCTCTCTCCGTCCGTCTGCCGCACACGGCAAGGGAGATACCTTATAATTATATCGACTGCCGCGACTATCAAATGGTCTGCGGCTACAGAAAGAGCTTTACCGCTCCCTTGGAGTGGCAGGGCAAGCGGCTTATACTGCGCTTTGACGGCGCAGCGCACGAGGCAACGGTATTCTGCAACGGAACGCGTGTCGGATATCACGCCTGCGGCTACACGGCGTTTTCAGTTGATATAACGGACAGCGTTAATTTCGGCGGCGAAAACATCATTGACGTGCGGCTCGACACGCGCGAGAGCCTTAACATTCCGCCGTTCGGCTTTGTCATCGACTATCTGTGCTACGGCGGACTTTACCGCGAGGTAACGCTCGAGGTAAAGGATCCCGAGTATATCAAAGAAGTTCTTATCGAGAACACCGGTCTGCACGAGCTGCGAGTGAGGATAGAAAGCGAATGCGAAAGCGTTGCTACCGATATCGTTGACGACAGCGGCAAGGTCATTGCCTCGGCCTGCGGCAAGGCGTTTGAGCTGAGCGTTCCGAATGCACGGCTTTGGAGCTTGGACTCCCCTGCTCTGCACACGGCGCGTGTTCGCGCAATGCGCGGCGGCGAGGTCGTTGATGAAAAGAGCCTGCGTTTCGGCTTCAGAACCGTGAGGTTTGAAAACGACGGATTCTATCTCAACGGTCAGAGGATAAAGCTGCGCGGACTTAACAGGCATCAGTCATACGCCTATGTCGGCTATGCCATGCCGAAATCGGTGCAGGAGCTTGACGCCGAGATTCTCAAAAACGAGCTTGGCGTTAACGCCGTGCGCACCTCGCACTATCCGCAGTCGCAGCACTTTATATCACGCTGCGACGAGCTGGGGCTGCTGGTGTTTACCGAAATTCCCGGCTGGCAGCATATCGGCGACGAGGACTGGAAGCGGCAGGCGGTTAAAAACACCGATGAAATGGTGCGGCAGTATATGCACCATCCGTCTATCATGCTGTGGGGCGTCAGGATAAACGAATCGCAGGACTGCGACGAACTTTACAGAAAAACGAATGCCGTTGCGCACACGCTTGACTCCGGCCGTCAGACGAGCGGCGTCAGATATCTCGAAAAAAGTCACCTGCTTGAGGATGTTTATGCATACAACGACTTTTCGCACACTGGCGACAATGCCGGTCTGAAAGCAAAAAAGAACGTGACGAGCAAGAAGCACAGGCCGTATTTCGTTTCCGAGTGCAACGGGCACATGTTCCCGACAAAGCCCTTTGACGATGAGCGGCACAGGCTCAGCCACGCGCTCAGACACGCGAAGGTGCTCGACGCGATGTATGCCGCCGACGATATCTGCGGCATATTCCCGTGGTGCATGTTTGACTACAACACGCATCAGGACTTCGGCAGCGGCGACGGGATATGCTACCACGGCGTTATGGACATGTTCCGCAACCCGAAGCTGGCGGCCGCGGTTTACGCAAGCCAGAGCGAAAGCGTTCCCTGCTGCGTTGTCTCCTCGTCCATGGATATCGGCGAGCACCCGGCAGGCGATATCGGCAAGGTTTATGTTTTTACCAATGCCGACAGCGTAAAGCTTTACAAGGACGGAGTTTTCGTCCGCGAGTTTTTCCCCGGAAAAGATGAATATCCCGCTCTCCCCCATCCACCGGTCATAATTGACGACTTTATCGGCGAGCTGCTTATAACGCAGGAGGGCTTTGACGAAAAGACTGCGGACACGGTCAAGGAATGCCTGCTTGCCGTTGCCAAATCCGGTCCGAGCGCACTTCCTCCGAAGATCCTTGCAAAGTTTGCGCGGCTCATGCTAACAAAGGGCTTTAAGTTTTCCGACGGCGTTGAGCTTTACGGCAAATACGTCGGCAACTGGGGCGGCGAGGCGACAAAGTGGCGCTTTGACGCGATAAGAGACGGCGAGGTAATAAAGAGTGAGACTCGCTCGCCGGGTCAGAAGGTCCACCTTGAGGTAAGGCCGAGCAAAACCGAGCTTTCCGAGGGTGACACATACGATGCTGCCGAGGTTCGCATACGCGCACTTGACGAATACGGCAGCCTCGCTCCGTATTGGCAGGAGCCTGTTGTTTTAAAATGCAGCGGCGCACTTGAGCTTATAGGCCCCGAGATAATATCCCTCAAGGGCGGCTCCGGAGGCTGCTACGTCAAAACCGTCGGCAAAGCCGGGCCCGGCAGGCTCTCTGTAAACGATATTGAAATTGAATTTAATATAAACATGTAAATCACGGAGGATGTTACCATGAAGAGAAAAGCTTCTGTTATCGGCATGCTGCTTGCATTGCTTATGATACTCGGCGCATGCGGCGGCGCAAACGATAAGCCCGACGTCGGCGCCGCCGAAACTTTGCAGCCGACAGCCGAGCCTACGCAGCAGCCCACAGGTCCGGGAGTTGCCGCAACAGGTACTCCGGCCGTAACCAGCGGCAAGCTAATATACACTCTCGATTATGATCTCGGCATTCTTGACGGCAGCGGCACAAACGGCTGGTTTGTGGCATCGTGGCTTGCAAAAGGCTACGGCACTCGCTACTACGCGATAAATGTCGTAACAGGGCAGGTCATTCAAGGCGAAGAGGGTGCGGAGGTAGTTCTGTGTGCAAACGGTCTTGTACGCTTTATCTGGAAGGACGCAGACGGCAACGAGGTGTCTGCCGGCACCGTGTATTTCCCGGACGGCGAGCCTAAGACATTTGATCTTTATGCTCAGATCTACGGCCTTGACGGCACACTCAAGGAAGAGCGCAAGATATTAAGCTGGACTCAGACCTCGGAGGATCCGTATTTCACCGTTGTGCTGCCGGAAATGAACAAGATAATTTCCGAGCTTGGCGGCGGAAGCATTGCCGGCAATGAGCTTGTTCTCTCCGTTACCGACGATAACGGCGACGCAGTCGTTCTCGGCCTTGACGGCGAAGAGCTTATAAGACTCGCCGGCGTTGACGCATCGGAGGTTTACGCATATTCAAGCTCCGACGGAAGCTTTGTTTCCGTTTACCGTCCCGACAGCGACCAGACCGAGTTTTACCGCTTTTAAGGAGGCGAGCCTGTGAAAAGACGACTTCTTGCCGGTTTTTTGGCGCTTGTGATGGCGCTCGCGCTGCTGCCGGCATCTGCCTTTGCCGCGTCGGATATTCCCGATGGCTATGTGCCGATCTACACTTTAGCAGACCTGAAGGAGAACATCGGCAGCGGCTATTACCTGCTGATGAACGATATCGACGCAAGCGCAGAGAACATTGCATACGACACGCTTAACAACGCAGCCTGCGGCACTTTGCCTAAAGGCGGAGTTGTTAACGGCAACGGCCACACTATATATAATCTCAAAAGCACGCTCATTGAGAAAAACTTAGGCACCATCAAGAATCTTAATGTTGCCGTAATAAGCACCGATGAAGATAACGATGTTTTGGGCACTGACAGCGGCATTTGCGGCATTGCTTATTACAACTCATACGGTGATGACACTGGCCTTATTGAAAACTGCAATGTCAGCATGACAGTACGGCGCAGTTTTGATAAGCTCAACATAGGATTCATAACATGCGGTATTGCGAGAGGAAAAGGCTCAGTAAGAAACTGCATCGCCGACCTTGACATCGACCTTAAATACACCGGCACGAATAAAGACAGCGATATCAGCGTTGCCGGCATAGGCGACAACAGTCGCTTTGCCGATATTGACAGCTGCCTTGTGATGGGCTCGGTCAATATTCAGACGCCCGGTTATGCGCGTTTGGCAGGCATCAGCGACGAAGACTCAAAAAACTCCGCCAATGCCCTCGAAAAGGTCAATGTTGAATGCGCAAGCACTTCCCGAAGCGCATATGATTTCTTCACGCTCAGCAGCGCGAGCAGTGTTCGCAATTCCGGCGGTCAAAGCATTAATAACAGAGTAGCTGACGATCTTGCAGTAAACTATACTTACAACGGCAATGCTGTTCTCAACGGTAAGCCCGATGCCGAGAGCAAGCTCTACACTCTTGAAAGCCGCGCAAGCATTCTCAAAGATTGGGATCTTTCCAACGTCCCCTCCGAGACTCCGCCGACAGATCCAAAGCCGGGAGATAACGAGTCCATTACCGTTGACTTCAATTTCGAGGGCAATATAGGCCACACACGGTCTTGGCAGTTTGATTACACCGACGATTACTTCTACGCTCAAGATGACGGCTACGGCTACAGTGCCGATCTTGCAAAGGCCTCGCTGTGCCTTGAAATGACGACCTTCTCGACAAATGCTAACACCACATGGCGCGGCGAAGGCGTCGGCACGGCGATTTCCAGAACCGAAAATGTTCGGGAGCTGCTGAACAATCTGAATTTCAGCTCGATTCAATACGTTAATTATGATGTGCCGCTTGATGATACCTCGGACAAGGTCGCCTACACGCTGGCAATGAAGTATATCAAGAATAAGGACGGCGGCACGGACACCCTGATCGCCGTTCCTATCCGCGGCGGCGGCTACGGCGGTGAATGGGCAAGCAACTTCAACGTGTACAACAGCGATGAAAAACTCAGCCGCAACCATTACGGCTTCCAGACTGCTGCCAACGACGTTCTGAGCGGTCTTAGTGACTATGTTCAGAGCCACGAGATCAAGGGTGACCTGAAGATCTGGGCAGTAGGCTTCAGCCGCGGCGCTGCCGTTGCCAATCTCCTGGGGCGTGCGCTGAACAACGCGACCATCGGCGGTATAAAGCCCAATGTTGTGGACATATACGTCTACACATTTGCAACTCCGGCAGGCGCATCCCGCGATTCGGCAGAAACGTTTTTTGACCCTAACATTTTCAACATAGTAAGTCCTGTGGACCTTGTCCCTCGCGTTGCTCCCACGGCATGGGGCTTTACGCGGTACGGAACAACGCTGTCGCTTCCCTACGATAAAAACGACAAGCTGTGGGATAAATTTGAGGAGATCTCCGGAATGTTTACCCGAGAAATCAAACCCTCTCAGCGCACATTTTTGGATAGGTTCTGCGAGGTAGCCTTCACAAACGGTCCCGGCGGCAGCTCCGCATTCGGAAAAGTTCTCTACACAGATGTCCAGCAGGATATAATGGACTTCACCGGAAGCGAGCTCGGTACCCCTCCCGGCTCTCCTTTTGAAAAGAGCGACACTTTAAGGTGCGTGCTCTCAAACAGCGCACTCAAGAAAGTGCTCAGTTGTGCACTGTTAAATTATACGCTGATCCCCGATGCTCTTCTGAATCTCAACACGCTCGGACTTGCCCACTATCCCGAGCACTATCTTGCGCATCTGGAAGTTGACAATTTGCAGAGCGAGGACGATTTCTACAGCAGCTATCACGCACGCACCGTCCTGGTGTATCCGCCTGCGGATAAGCAGCTTAAAACCTGTGACATCAAGGTCGATTTCTGGAACACAAAAGGCCAGTCCGCCGGCAGCTACGCAAACGGTACCTGCGTCAGCGGAGAGGTATCACTCGAGATGACAGATATCGGGCTCATCGCCACTTTGCCCGAGGGTTCGGGATACAGCTTCACGGTTTCCGGATCAGATGCAGCCAACGTCGGTGCAGAGATCTACACTTACGACGCATCCGAGCCTGAGCCTGTCCGCACCGTTGACTTTGCTTCTCTCCCGATATCTGACGGCGAAAGCAGCACGGTTTTCATACCCATGGATGAATACGATGACTATTACGCAAAAGATGGCAGCGGGAACATATATGCCCCCGACAGCGACAGCGAAAATCCCGACCTGCCGGATGATCCGGATGAACCGTACGCAAACAACTTTACCGATGTTTCGGAGGGGGCATACTACTACGATGCTGTTTTGTGGGCAGTCAATGAAGGCATAACTAACGGAACTACAGAAACGACTTTCAGTCCGTATGCAAGCTGCACCCGTGCTCAGGTCGTCACCTTCCTGTGGAGGGCAGCCGGATGCCCCGAGCCCGCATCGACCGTCTGCCAATTCGTCGATGTTCCAAAGGGCAGTTTTTACTACAAAGCCGTTCTGTGGGCCTCCGAGGAAGGCATCACCACCGGTGTCACCGCCGATCACTTCCAGCCGGGAGCGACCGTCACCCGGGCCCAGGTCGTTACATTTCTCTGGCGCTGGGATATGTATCCTCAAGCCGATAAATCGGCCGGTTTTACAGATGTCCCGAAGCATGCATTTTATGCAGATGCAGTAGACTGGGCGGTCGAAGTCGGCGTGACAAAAGGCACCACGGCAAAAACATTTTCTCCGAATGACAAGTGCATACGCGCGCAGATCGTAACTTTCCTCTATCGCTACTTTGTAGTCGATTGAGATACGAAGCAAAAACAGATTACACGGTGCAGCTTTCAGGATGCACCGTGTTTTTACATGTATAATGTAAAATTTATAATACGCTGCCGTAATGACGGCGGCTGTGTTATAATGATCTCATGATATATAGAAAGTAAGGCGAACATTATGTGGATACTTTTCGCGTTCGGCTCGGCTCTCTTTGCCGGTCTGACGTCGGTTCTCGCAAAATGTGGGATCAAAAAGACCGATTCCGACGCCGCAACGGCAATACGAACCATAGTTGTACTTATTTTCTCGTGGCTGATGGTTTGGATAGTCGGCTCGGCTCCGACCATCACCGGGTTGGACGCAAAAACATGGATTTTCCTAATCCTGTCCGGCATTGCGACCGGCGCATCGTGGCTTTGCTATTTCAGGGCACTGCAGCTCGGCGATGTGAACAAGGTCGTGCCGATAGACAAGTCCTCAACGATACTCACCATAATTCTGGCGCTGATTTTCCTCGGCGAGCCGATCTCGTGGCTTAAAGCGGCGGCTGTTGTCCTCATCGGCATCGGCACGTTCATGATGATCGAAAAGAAGGCTGATACCGAGCAGAAGCAGGAGAAAAAGAGTTGGCTGCTGTATGCCGTTCTGTCGGCAGTGTTTGCGTCGCTGACCTCTATCCTCGGCAAGATCGGCATTGACGGCGTTGAGTCAAACCTCGGAACAGCCATCCGCACAGGCGTTGTGCTCGTCATGGCGTGGCTTATCGTGTTCATAAAGGGCAAGCAGCACACGCTAAAGGATATTCCCAAAAACGAGCTGGGCTTTATCTGCCTTTCCGGACTTGCTACCGGCGGCTCGTGGCTGTGCTACTATAAAGCGCTTCAGGACGGCCTTGCAAGCGTGGTCGTTCCGATAGACAAGCTGAGCATCCTTGTTTCGATCGGCTTCTCGGCGCTTGTTTTCAAGGAGCGGCTGTCAAAGAAAGCGGCCGTCGGCCTTGTGCTCATAGTCGGCGGAACGCTTATGATGCTGATCTAAGCTTACGCCCTAATAAAATCATTGTTGTCTCCTCATTGCAATTATAATCACGGAGGATATGAAAGGAATATCTCGAGCTTTGCCGGAGAATCGACCATTATCCCACGAAAGGAAATGCCGGCTAAAAAGCAGGAGCGTCTGCGCCAAACGACCAAGGAGCTTGAAGACAGCACCGCCTATATCGACTGGAAGCAGAATTTCTATGACGAGGTACTGTCCGGAAAGCGTCCGTATGTCAGCAACCTTATCCGCACCGAAAATGACTGAAAAAAGTCTGCGGCAGTTTGCTGCAATATAAAAGATCACCGGGAAAAGCCAAAGGCTTTTCCCGGTGATCTTTTCCATGGAGCTGGTGGTGAGAATCGAACTCACAACCTTCTCATTACGAGTGAGATGCTCTACCATTGAGCCACACCAGCAAAGGACATTTCGCATTTTAGCACATGGCGGCGATAAAGTCAAACAAAAAAAGTTATAACTGCTCGTTATTGATCAAATTTGTAAGCCATTACGCTGACAATTTATGTTTATAAAAAATATAAGAATTTCAGCACTTTTTCAATGCTACAAAACAGTCGCAAACCGTTTACATAATTATTTCAAAAAATTATTTTGCAAATAGTTATCAACATTTTCAACAGAGTTTCCAACACTGAAAAATCATTGAATTTCAGTATTTAGCGCCAATATGTAAAATTATGTAGAGTCCTGAAGTCGAATTTTTTTACATTTTGAAAACATCATTTCGTTTACATAAGTCCATTTTTGTTAAGAGATTGAAACTCTTTGCCACCGACGATAATATGGTCAAGTAATTTTATATCGACAAGCTCCAAAGCTTTCTTCACAAGAACGGTACAGTACTCATCCTCCTTCGACGGAAGCGGCAGCGCACCGGGGTGGTTATGGGCAATGATAACGGCAGCAGCGTTGCTTTTTATAGCCACCTCAACGAGCATTCTAATGCCGACCTCCGTTGCGTTTACAACGCCTCGGCTTATCTCCTTGCAGGCTATTATCCCGTTGGATGAGTTTAAAAGCAGCGCATAGCATATCTCATTTACCTCGTACATGAACTTGGCGACAAAATATGCACCGGCATCCTCGCTGCGGCGGATAACCTTCGTCGGTAGGCTTTTAGTAAGCAGATAGCGACGGCTGACCTCGGGAATGAGCTTTATGAGCGTTGCGGCGTTCTCGCCTATCCCGTCAACGCGCATAAGCTCCTCGTGCTTTGCTTCAAAAACGGATGCGAGCGAGCCGAACTGCTTTAAAAGCCTATGCGCAAGCTCATTTGTGTCCTTGCGCGGAACGGCGTAGAAAAGCAGCATCTCAAGTGCGTTATGATCGTTAAAGCCATCAAGGCCGGCCTCGACGAAGCGGCTTTTCATCCGCTCCCTGTGTCCGTCGTGTACGCCCATATGCCCTCTCCTTACAGCTCCATATTCGCGTAGGCATTGAGATCCCAGCCGGCAGTGTTCCCGGCGAGGTACTCATAATAGCCCTGGCAGCCTATCATTGCCGCATTATCGCCGCAAAGCTTCAGCGGCGGAACAAACAGCTCGCAGCCGTTTTTCTCGGCGGCAGCCTTGAAATCGGCACGGATGCGCGAATTTGCCGCAACACCGCCGGCAATGGCTATTTTTTTATACCCGAGCTCCTTGGCAGCCATCATTGTGCGAGGCACAAGAGCATCGCTCACGGCGGCCGTGAAGGATGCCGCAAGCGAGGCTCTGTCCAGTTCCTCTCCCTTTTGCTCGGCATTGTGCACGATATTTATCACGGCAGTTTTAAGGCCGGAGAAGCTCATTTCATATGGATACCCCTCAATATGCGTGCGCGGCAGATGATATTTTTTATCGTCGCCGCCTTGCGAAAGATCGTCAATGGGCTTGCCCCCGGGATACGGCAGTCCGAGCACGCGTGCGGTTTTATCAAAGCACTCGCCTGCCGCATCGTCGCGCGTTGCGCCGATGACATTTAGATCTGTATAGCTCCGCACATCGATTATAAGCGTATTGCCGCCTGATATCGCAAGGCACAAAAACGGCGGCTCAAGCTCGGGATATGCTATGTAGTTTGCCGCAACGTGCCCCTTTATATGGTGCACGGGGATAAGCGGAACGCCGAGGCTCATGGCAGCTGCCTTTGCAAAGTTGAGTCCGACAAGCACAGTCCCGATAAGTCCGGGCGCATAGGTCGCCGCGACGGCATCGATATCGCTTTTTTCTATTCCTGCAGCCTCCACGGCGCGCTGCGCAAGACGGGATATGACCTCGACATGGCTTCTCGACGCTATCTCCGGCACAACACCGCCATAAATGGCGTGCAGGTCGGCCTGCGAGAATATCTGATCTGTCAATACGTTCCGTCCGTCTTCTACGACAGCGACAGCTGTTTCGTCGCAGGATGATTCAAAGGCAAGTATTTTCATTTCTCTTCCTCACTTAGAAAACAAGTCATCAAAACGGCATCCTCCTTCGGCAGGCTGTAGTACCCCTTTCGCCGGCCGACCTCGATGTAACCGTGTTTTTTATATAAGCTCTGCGCCGGCACATTGCCAAGGCGCACCTCGAGCGTCAGAAAGCTTAGCTTCTCAGCCTCGGCTCGTGCGCGAAGCTCGTTAAGCAGCATATCGGCTATCCCCTCGCGCCGCCTGTCCGGTGACACGGCGACGTTTGATATATACCCCTCGTCAAGGACGTACATAAGGCCGACATAGCCAACTGCCCTGCCGTTTTCGGCCTCGGCAGCAAGAAAAACATGCATGGAATCCGTCATTTGAGCTGTAAGCTGCTCGCGAGTCCACGGCAGTGAAAAGCACTGCTGCTCGATGCGCAGGATATCGTCAATATGCTCGGCTCTTGTATCGACAATGCGCACCATCACATGTCCTCCTCGCGCAGCTCGTCTATGACGGCAAGAGCTTCATCCTCAATGCGCAGAACACATTTTTTCCAGCCAAGCGGCAGCGTCGGCGGATAGATATCCTCATCGGCAAGACACATTATGCGCTCGTCCATATCCTGATATTCGTCCGACAGCTTCTGCGCCTGAAGCGCCGTCATGCACAGCACGACATCGCAGCTTTCGATAAGCTCGCGCGTTACCGGCACAGGATAGCCGTGCGGCAGCCTTATATCGAGCGCTTCGCAGCATTTTTTCACACGCGGATTTATTTTGTCCTTAACGTCGATCCCGGCCGAATATGCCATGATCTCCGGGCAATAGTCGCCCTTTGACGAGTTAAACACCGCTTCGGCTACAATCGACATGCTGTTATCATCGCACACAAACAGTATGCTTTTTACGTCAATGCCGCCAAAGCCGTAAAGCTCGGACTGGCGCTCGTCCCAACGCTCAAGGCTGCGGTCGCCGGCCTGGCTTTCGATATGGTGCGTAAGCTCATGGTGGAGCGTGCTCCTTAAACGACGGCGGAAGGTTTCATCATCCATGTCTCCGTAAAGCTCTGTAAACGAGCCGTAATACAGCTCGATATGCCGCCCCATTTTATCGCGGAAATACATGCCGAGCGTGTATCTTCCGTCATCGCTGCGCACGGCGTCCTCAACGAAGCTGACGCCGCCGTTTAAGTTTTTGAATATTTCCTCAGGCAGCTCGTCAACAAGATTGTCGAGAACGTCCCCGGCTTGTTCATATGTCAGCATCAGTGTGCCTCCGCCCAGCTGTGGCCTATTTTCGCATCGACCGTGAGCGGTACGCTGAGCTTGGCAGCTCCGCTCATCTCCTCGCGCAGAATGTCTGCAACGGTCTGCGCCTCATTCTCGGGACATTCGCAGATAAGCTCGTCATGCACCTGCAAAATGAGCCTTGCCTTGAGTCCCTCTGCTTTGAGCCTGTTATACACATTCACCATTGCAAGCTTTATTATATCCGCCGCAGTGCCCTGGATGGGCATATTCAGCGCAACGCGCTCGCCAAACGATCTTGTGTTGAAATTCGACGATTTAAGCTCCGGCAGATCGCGGCGGCGCGAATAGATCGTCGTGACATATCCGTCCTGCTTTGCCTTTTCGACGATGGACTTCATATAGTCGCGCACACCGTCGTATTTATTTAAATACGCATCCATGTACGCCTTTGCCTCACCCTGCGTTACGCCGATATCCTGCGCAAGCGACCACGGTGATATGCCATAGACTATGCCGAAGTTTACGGCCTTTGCGCGGCTGCGCTGCAATGGCGTTACCTCATCGATCGGAGTATTGAACACCTGCGAGGCCGTGACCGTGTGGATATCCTCGCCGCTTAAAAAGGCCGCGCGCATATGCTCATCGCCGGATATATGCGCAAGCAGCCTCAGCTCTATCTGACTGTAGTCGGCATCGACAAGGACATTTCCCTTAGATGCAATGAACATCTCGCGGATATGGCTGCCGAGCTCCTTGCGTATGGGTATGTTCTGAAGATTAGGGTCGGTGCTCGACAGTCGGCCGGTCGCGGTGACGGTCATCTGGAACTTGGTTCTTATCCTGCCGTCCGGATCGATGAGCTTCAAAAGCCCGTCGGCATATGTGCTCTTGAGCTTTGTGAGCATGCGGTAATCGAGGATCATGTTCACTATCGGGTGCTTGCCTCGCAGCTTTTCAAGAACGTCGGCATTTGTGCTCCAGCCGGTTTTCGTTTTTTTGCCGGCCGGGAGCAAGAGCTTATCGAAAAGCACCTCGCCGAGCTGCTTGGGCGAATTGATGTTAAACTCGCACCCGGCGTGCTCGTATATGGCGCGCTCCAGCTCCGCTATCGTGCCGGTCAGCCCTTCGCCAAAGCTAACGAGAGCCGCCTTATCTATCATAAAGCCCTGCTCCTGCATATCGGCCAAAACGCGGCACAGCGGCATTTCTATCTCGTAGAAGAGCTTTGTCATGCCAAGCTGCTCAAGCTTTTTCTCGGTCACAGGGCGCAGTCTGTACACAGCCTCCGCTCCGTCAAGCTCCGTGCCGCAATAGCCCATGCTGAGCCTGCCGAGGCTGTAGTCTCCGGCAGTTGCGTCAAGAAGGTAGCCTGCAAGCGCCGTATCGTATACAAAGCCGTCAAGCGGCAGCTTTTCGGCAATGAGCTGCGTCATCAGGTTTTTGACATTGTGCGCAGTCTTCTTGACTTTATCTGAAAACACAAAGCTCAGCAGCTTTGAATAATCGTCCCCAAGGCTGCTCCAACGTGCAATGTACACTGCCCTCCCGTCGCATATCTCAATACTGTCAAAGCTTTCATCCGCCGTTACGGCGATCTCGTCGGCACTCTGAACAGCCTGCATTATCTCGTCAAACGAGGCATATTCAACATATTTAATGCGCTCTGTCATCGCCTTCTGCGCGCTCTCGGCACTTTCGCTCACGCCCCATTTTTCGATGAATTTATTAAATCCGAGCTTTTTGAGCACATCGTACAACTCAGGCTTATAGTCCTCGCTCCACTTTGCGTCATCGGGTGCAAACTCTATCGGCGCATCGGTGTGTATCGTTGCAAGCTCATAGGACAAAAAGGCGCTCTCCCTGCCCTCGCGCAGTTTTTTTCGCATGCCCTCTTTGACATCTATTGTGTCAAGCCCGGCATAAATGGTTTCGATATCTTTATACTTCTGCACAAGCCCCATAGCCGTTTTCTCGCCCACTCCGGGCACGCCGGGGATGTTATCCGAGCCGTCGCCCATCAGGGCCTTGAGGTCAATGATGTGCTTAGGCTCAAACCCGTACTCGTCAAAAAACAGCTCGGGAGTATACTCTGTCGTCGTTGTCTGCCCCATACGGCTTTTGACATGGCAGACATGCGTCGTTTCACTTATAAGCTGAAAACTGTCCTTATCGCCGGTAACTATGCGGCAGTCCCAGCCGGCTGCGCTGCATCGCGCAGCGACCGTACCGAGCAGATCATCGGCCTCGTAGCCCTCAAGCTCAAGGCGCAGGATGCCCATTGCGTCAAGCACCTGCTTGAGTATCGGCATCTGAACGGCAAGCTCCTCGGGCATGCCCTTGCGCTGAGCCTTATATCCGGCGTATCTCAGATGCCGGAACGTCGGCGCTTTGAGGTCAAATGCAACACACACGGCCTCGGGCTTTTCATCGTCAAGCAGCTTGCGTAGTATGGCAAGGAAGCCGTACACGCCGTTTGTGGGCGTTCCGTCGGGCGCCGTGAGCGCGCGTATGCCGTAAAACGCGCGGTTTACTATGCTGTTTCCGTCAAGTATAAGAAGTTTCATCATTTCACCTCGCCGCGCAGGCGGACGATCTCGTCTCTAAGCTGAGCCGCAAGCTCGAATTCAAGCATTTTTGCCGCGGCTTTCATTTCCTTTTCGAGCTTTTCGATAAGCTCCTTGCGCTCGGACTTTGTGAGCTTCACTCCGTCGGCACGGCGCAGAGTTTTCTCGCTCTCGCTGGATATCTCGATAAGCTCGCGAACGCTTTTTACTATCGTTTTCGGCACGATGCCGTGCTCTGCGTTATATGCCGCCTGCTTTGCGCGGCGGCGCTCGGTTTCGTCGATCGCAAGACGCATCGACCTCGTCACGGTATCGGCATACATGATCACCGTGCCCTCGGCGTTGCGTGCCGCGCGGCCGATGGTCTGGATAAGACTCGTTTCGCTTCGAAGAAAGCCCTCCTTATCGGCATCGAGAATTGCAACAAGGCTCACCTCCGGGAGGTCAAGTCCCTCGCGCAGGAGGTTTATGCCGACAAGCACGTCAAAATCGCCGAGGCGCAGGCTGCGGATTATCTCCATACGCTCTATCGCGCCGATATCGTGGTGCATGTACCTGCACTTTATGCCGGCGGCTCCGAGGTACTCGGTAAGATCCTCAGCCATTTTCTTTGTGAGCGTCGTTACCAGAGTGCGCTGGCCCTTTTCGATGCGTATATTTATCTCGCTTATAAGATCGTCGATCTGCCCTTCTATCGGCCGAACGGATATCTCGGGGTCGAGCAGGCCGGTCGGGCGGATTATCTGCTCGGCTATCTGCCCTGCCCTTTCGCGCTCGTAATCGCCGGGCGTTGCGGAGACATACACGGCCTGATTTATGCGCTCCTGAAATTCCTCGAATTTGAGCGGTCGGTTATCATAAGCCGACGGCAGACGGAAGCCGTATTCAACCAGGGACTCCTTGCGCGCGTGGTCGCCGCGGTACATCGCCCTGACCTGCGGCAGAGTGACGTGGCTTTCATCAACGAACAGCAGGAAATCCTTCGGAAAGTAATCGAGCAGCGTCATTGGCGCAGAGCCTGCCGGGCGGTTTGAGATTATGCGCGAATAGTTCTCGATGCCCGAGCAGTAGCCCAACTCCTGCATCATCTCGATATCGTAATTTGTGCGCTGCGATATGCGCTGCGCTTCAAGCAATTTACCGTTATCCTGAAAGTATTTTACGCGCTCGGCGCACTCGGCGCGGATATCGTCGATAGCGCGCGCCATCTTATCGCGGCTTACGACATAGTGGCTGGCCGGGTATATCGCAGCGTGGTTGAGATAGCGTACGGGCGCGCCGGTAACGACGTTCACCTCGCTTATTCTGTCCACCTCATCGCCGAAAAACTCGACGCGGATGGCCTTATCGGTCGCATAAGCCGGGAATATCTCGACCGTGTCGCCGCGGACGCGGAACATATTTCGCTCGAAAGCAATGTCATTTCGCTCATAGCGTATCTCGATGAGCTTGCGCAGAAGCTCGTCAAAATTGCGCGTCTGCCCCGGGCGCAGGGATATGACCATGTTTTTATAGTCGATCGGGTCGCCGAGACCGTAGATGCACGAGACGGATGCAACGACTATGACGTCGCGCCGCTCAAAAAGGCTCGATGTTGCACTGTGGCGCAGGCGCTCGATCTCGTCGTTTATGGCGCTGTCCTTTTCAATGAAGGTATCCGTGTGCGGAATATACGCCTCGGGCTGATAATAGTCGTAGTACGAGACGAAATACTCCACGGCGTTATCCGGAAAAAACTCGCGAAACTCCGAGCACAGCTGCGCCGCAAGGGTCTTATTGTGCGCCAGAACAAGCGTCGGGCGATTGAGCTTTTCGATAACGCTCGCCATGGTGAAGGTCTTGCCCGAGCCGGTGACGCCGAGCAAAACCTGCTCATCGAGTCCGTTTTCGATGCCGCGCACGAGCGTCTCTATGGCCTCCGGCTGATCGCCCATCGGCGAATATGAAGATTTCAAAACGAATTTATCCAAATTGGGCAGCCTCCGCATAGCATTATCATTTTACCATCGGTTAACAAGGGCAAAAAGCGCCAAAAAGGCACGCTGTCAGGCGTGTTTGCCCTTGTTAACCGATGGTATTATACCACGCACATAAAAAAATCACAAGGCAGACAAGCTGCCTTGTGATAGGTTTTGGTTTTTGCGATCAGATCTGGTAAGACGCCCAGTCGATGTCGGGAACCTTTTCGGTCCACTTCTCGTAGACGCTGTCGCCCACGCGGTCGCACTTATGATAGTTTGTCGCTTCCTGTACGTCCTTGTAGTACCATGCGTTTTCGTTCAGGTTATCGCTCCACATGTTCATCTCGGACGTCGGCAGGAGGTCGGACACGCTCTCGGTCTGGCGATCGAGGACGCGGTTTATCATTGCGAAGGTCTCTGCACGGGTGATGTTGTTGTTCGGACGGAAGGTGCCGTCTTCATAGCCGTTTATCCAGCCGTTGCCTGCGGCAAGCTCGATGTTCTTCTGTGCCCAGTGGCCGTTGATGTCGCTGAAGGTCTTGGTGTTAACATCAAGCTTTGCAAAGCGCGCTATGATCGTTGCAAGCTCTGCGCGGGTGATGCTCTTGTTCGGCTGAAAGCTGCCGTCGGTGTAGCCCTTGATGATGCCCATGTTCGTAAGCGTTGCTATCGCGCGGTTGCACCACATGCCGGCCTTAACGTCGGTGAAGTTGCCTGCGGTCGTCGTGTACTGCTCGCGTGCCTCATCGGTCAGCAGGCGGAAGAAGATCGTTGCGACCTCTGCGCGGCTGATGTCGTTATTCGGGCGGATGGTGCCGTCGGTGTAGCCGATGACGTAGTTGAAGTGGATCTCCTTATTGAGGACTTCGATGGCCTTGAGAACACCGTCAACATAGGTGATCTTGTAGTTTGCGGTGACGTCCTCGCCCTTTGCGTTCTTGATGACTGCATCGGACGCTACGTTCGGGGATTCGCCCGGCTCGCTCTGGATGCCGGTGATCTTGACGGAATCGACCTTGTCGCCGGTCGCGAGACCTTCGACGGTGTACTTATCGCAGGTAACGGGGGCTATGCCCTCGGCGCTGCCGGCGGTGATGGTCAGAGGACGCTGCGTGATCGTCAGAACGCCGTCTGCCTTGATGATGAACTCAACGTTCGTAAAGCGCGCGTTGGTGTTCTTGAACTGATCGGCCTTGAGGCCCATCTCGTAGGTTCCGGCGTTTATGCCGCTTGCGAGTGCCTTGCCGCTGAAGGTGAAGTCCTTCTCGGTGTAGCGCGAGTCGCTGATCTTCACGGTGTAGTCCTTGACGCTGTGCTCGGCGCCGTCATATACGACGCTGTCGCTGTTGCCCGTGATCTCGACCGTGATCTTGTCGGTTATCGGGGGATTGGGGGTGTAATGCCTCTTGATGGTGAGATAACCGTCAACGATTTCGACCGAGACTTCTTTGTAGTTCTTATGGTTTATGGTGAAATCATAGGATTTCAGTCCCATGTAGTAGGTTTTAACATTTGTTCCCTTTGCTATCGCATAGTGGCCATCTTTGAGTTCAACCGTAACAGTATTATCTGCCACATCAAACGTAAAGCCGCTTACCGACTGCTCCTGGCCGTTGTACCATACCTCTTCATGATTGCCGATAATCTTAACAGCAATTCTTTCGGCAGGAACAATCTTCATCTTGCCGAGGGTGTACTCGATACTATAGTTTTCGGTTACATTTTCCTCGCCGGACATTATCTTTGCGTCGCCGGAGAATTTGCCGGTATATGAGCCTGCATCCTTGCCTGTAAGCAGATAGTTGATTCCGCTTACTTCATGACCCGATACCAGTCCGGTGTTATCAGTTGGCGTAACAGGCCACCATTTCATAAAGCTATGGGTTTGTCCATCGTAGGTTATAGGTTCGCTGCTCTGACCTTCGATGGTCAAAGGACGCTTGGTGATAGTGAGGCTGCCGTCTTCTACAACAAATGTAACGTTTTTAAAGTTCTTATTGTTGTTTTCAAACTGATCAGTATTAAGCCCCATCGGGGTTGTGCCAACATCAGTACGTGATGCTTTAGGATCACCGGTAAACTTAAAGTCTGCTTCGGTATATTTAGGATCGGATATTTTCACCGTGTAGCCGGTTACAGACTGCTCGGTGCCATTATATACCTTGCTGTCAGTGTTGCCCTTGATCGTTACAACGACTGTGTCAATCGGGGTGATTGTGAGGGTTCCCTTTACGGTGTTTGCTACGATGTACTTAGCGGTTGTATCTGTTTTGCCAACAGTCTCACCAACAAAGTCGATGTCATATTTGCCAACTTCCTTGCCGGTGCCGGAAGCGTGTACGCCCTTAAAGTCAACGCCAGACAGTTTGAAGTCTTTGCCGTTATCGGCTTTCACAACAACATCATATCCGGTATTAACCGTCTGCTCTTGTCCGTTATAAGTAACGATTCTGTCTTCGGCGGTGAGAGTTACATTCTTATAGTAGTAGAATGTGATCTCATTGGTGCCGGTTCCGATCGTTATTGTCTTGCTGTCAGCGGAAACCGGGGTGTAGCCGTTGACAGGTACCGGGGTTTCGGTAACTGTTTCGTTAAACGTCTTATCATCAACTGTTTTGTCTTCTGCGACCTTATCATTCGTTCCGTTCCAATAGTAGTGTACGGTGTAGCTGAGGTCGGAGCGCAAAGTCCACGAGCCGGTGAGGGTGACTTTTTTGCTCGGCATGGTGAAGCTGCCATCGCTGCCAACGGTTACGTCAGATGTTGACCAGCCGGAGAAGGTGTAGCCATTGAGCGTGGGAGCCGGAGCGACGGTGACAGGGTCTCCTGCTTTGTAGGATACTTCACCGGGGAGTGCAGGTGCGCCGGTGGGAACCGTACCTGCGTACTCATAGGTGACATTATATTCCGGAGCCGTGCCCTTTACGCCGGGGACGTTGAAGTTGTAGGAGTTTGTGCTTCCTGCCGGGGTAAAGGTGGTTTCCTTGTTTGCAGCATAGTAGCTGTCCTCGTCAAAGCCTTCGAAATTGGGGTCAAAGGTTACTGTGTAGGTCAGCTCATAAGTATAAGTGGTCTTGCCATTTTGGGTAACTTCTGAGGTCGGTTCGCCGAGTTCCCATGTATAGCCATTGGCAGTCCCAACGAAGTTTTCAGGCTTCGAAGTTACGGTGATATGGTCGCCCATGGGGTCAAGAACCGTGCCGGTTTTTATGCCCTCGGTGATTGATGAGGTTATCGCCTTGAATGCATCCATCAGCTCTGTAGTGTTAGCTGCATTATAGGCATAGGTCTTGCCGCCATCTGCCGGTGTTGCGATGCTGTCTCTCAGGAAATCACCGACAGTGGGGCCGGCGATTTTGTGCTTTTCAGTCTCAAAGCCCAACAAATTCCACTCATGTCCACTGCCCTTTTCCCAGCATTTATCTTTAGAAGCGCCAAAGCACACTGTATAAACACTTGCAGACGCCTTAAGCGCTGTTGCTGATTTAGCCGTGGCATTATTAGTGGCAGGGCAACCGTAGCTACCATGGTTTCCGTTCTTACCGTCCCCACCAACATAGAAAGTGGGCATACCGTCGGTAAGCGCAATTACATTCTTGGCTGTAATGCCCTTAACATCATTGTTATTAAACTGAGCATTTGCCGTTTGCAGACCGGCATCAAGATTTGTGCCGCCATCGGCCTTGAGACCATCAATAGCCGCTTTAACAGCATTGTATCCGGCTACCGTAGAAACATCCTGCCATTGGCAAGCAACACTCGAGCCTGTGCTAAAGCTTACAACGGAAACATAGCGACCCAAGCCGTCATTTGCGTTTTCTTTCAGGCCGGTTACCGTGTTGCCATCAAGCTCAGCTCCGCTATAGCTAAGGATAAAGTCATATGCTGCATCCTTTGCAGCCTTTAAGCGAGTCTCACTGTCCTGAACTTTTCCAGTTTTCCCGGTCTGGCAGTCGCGGCTATGTTTATACCAGTAATTGCCAAGCAAATCACTGTGCTGTTCGGAATTATTGCATGTAGCACAAATGTCCATCGAACCGGATACGTCCATGACGAGCACGGTTGCGGCCGAGCCGGGCTTTGTGGTGGTTTCGGTCTGAGTAGAGACTACTTTCAGCGTGATATCATAAGTGTTATCAGCTGTTCTTTTAGCCGTCTTGGTCAAAGACAGAGTATTGTCACCTTCTGTCTTATGTGTGACGGTATCTTTTGCATTAGCGTCCTGCGTCCATGTACCGTTGTCGTACTTACCGTAGATAACGCTTTTATCTGATGATGCATCCGCAAATGCCGAGAACGGCAGGAGCGTGAAGATCATGCAGATGCACATGAGAAGCGCAAGTCCGCGTTTTCTTACATTCATTATTTTTCCTCCTTTTAATTAAAAAAATCCACCGCCTGCGGCAGAGTACCACATATTGTACCGCCTGCCGCGAACGCATACTGTAGCGCGACACGATTTTTGAGAAATTCGGACAGGATAATTGAGAAAAAATAGCGCCGTTCTAAGAAGAAAATCTTAGGCTCGTCCCACAGCAAACGCGGCCCCCTTCAAGGTGGTCTGCGTGTACTGCGGGACGAGCCTTTGTGGTTGCCCGGGAAAGATGTAAACTGCCTTTACCTCGGGGTTTTTGCTTCACCGCTTATCTCATTCGTTGGTAGCTTCTTCCTGAGTAGCCAAATACTCAGCAACAGGAATGATATAGGCTTCGGGAAGCTCCTCGATCTCGCGCTTGCCGTTCTTGACGAGAACGGCATAGACGGCGATCATATAGGTCTTAACCTTCATTTCTGCTTACCTCCTTTTTCAAGCATTTCAACACGGGCTTTCAGCTCCGCGTTGGACTGTTCCAGCGCAGCCAGCTCTTCAAAGAGTCCAGCGATCGCCTCGTAGAGGTCGACATTCCGTTTTTCCATCTCCTCTGCCCGGTCATAGGCGATCTTGGAGATAGGTTTTTTCGGAGTCAAATACTTCATAGCTTTATTCATACGCACCTCCGAAACCCGAGATGGAGACTTCACCCTCGAAGCCCTCATTCTTTGTGATGGTGAAACGGATATTCACGCCCCACTTGCTCGCGGTCTTGGTCTTGTTGGTGAAGTTGTAGACACGGTTGATCTGCACCATCGCCGTGATGTCCTCCCATGTGGGAACGGCGTCAAAACCGTTGTTGCACGCCTCCACCTTGGCGACCGCGCCCTCGATCTTCCACGTCGGCGTCACGAGCACCTTAGTCGCCGCTGCATCGGTCTCCTCCGGCGCGACCAGCTCGAACTTAATGACTGTCTCTTTCTTGCTGAAGGAGAATACACGGACGCTGGTGGCGAAGTTGCCGTCGACCGCCTCGATGCGGAGCTGGTGTTGTCCGTTGGTAAGCGAGAGCCACTTCTCTCGGGTCAGCTCGATCGTTTCCTGCTGTCCCAGCGTTGCTTGATAGCTGCGGATCTGCACGTCATCCACGAACTCGGTGACGACCACATTGTCGCCCTCAACGTCGCTCACGGTGTAATTCTCTGCGAAACTCCCGTTCTTCAGACCGAGGGCCTTGTCCTGCCCGGAGATCGTCGGTGCGGAGTTTGTGCGTTTGAAGGTGACGCGACGGTAGGCCGTACCGCCCTTGCCGTCCGTGACGGTGATCTTGAGGGTGTTGACCGAATTAAGCCCCAGCGCATAGAGCTTCTCGGAGGTGATCGTCACGGTCAGCTCCTCGCCCTTGGGCGCATTGTTGATCGTGCGAATCGTCTCGTCGTTGAGTTCCTCCACGACGGTCAGTGTGTCGCCGTCCGCATCGTCAATGGTGTAGGCATAGGTGAAGCCGAGGTTCTTATCTCCGAGATTGCCGTCGCTGCCGGAAATGGTCGGTGCGGAGTTTGTGCGGGTGAACGTCCACGTCCGGGTCGCTGTGCCGCCCTGTCCATCGCTGACGACGACCTTGACGGTGTGTTTACCGAGACTCAGGGAGTCGACATCGACAGAGATGGTGTTTACCAAATTTCGCGTCGGGGCAAACGACTTCGTCGTTTGCCCATCGAGCGACTCCGTCGCCGTCAAGACGTCGCCGGAGTCGGCGTCATCGACCGTGTAGGTGATCGTGAAATTGCTGTTCTTATCTCCGAGGTCTCTGTCACTGTCAGAGATCAGAGGGTCAGTGTTCAGGATTTCAAGGACGGGGCGGAAACCGACGCTCGGGTTGGAGCTCGTAGCACGGTTGTTGATCCAGATGCGGGCCGAACCGTACCCGCGAACCGCACGGCCCGACGTATTCGAGGAATACGTCTCTTGGCACCAAGTATAGACGCCCATCCAGTTCCAAAGCTGATTATGCGCACCGCTGAGATCGGTTGAATTGAGGCTGCTGTCGAGATCGGAGGACACAGGAGCCGGAAGACCCGTGATGACCTCCTCGCGGGTGACAAACCTGTCCCACTCATTGTTGGCGGGCGTGCCGCCGGAGTACCAGTCATTTGTCGATCTGGGGCCTGTGCCACCCGTCAGGGAGCGGAGCTTGTACTTCGCGCCGTCAATGTTGACTTCCTTGCCGAAGATCCAGCCCGCGCTGTTCAGGTCGTTCCAAGTGACATTGACAAGGATGACACGGTCGCAGATGAGCAGCGTCTTGTCGCCATCCTTGATCTTCACCCACTGGAGCTTCTTTGCGTCGTCCGAGGGTGTATTGCCGAAGCTGTAGTTTGAAATGCCTCCGGACATTGAGGGGATATTGCCCCTCCCCGCGCCCGAATATGGTTCAGTGTCGTTACGCCACGGCTTTGTGGGTCTTGCCAGTGCCGCGCCGTTGTTGTAAAATCCGCCGAGCTTGACGGTTCCGAGATATTGCGCCATAAGGTAGCTCTCCTTCCGTTTTGATGAAGCGGTAGGGAGCGAATATCTTCTTCGCCAGATTGTAGGCGCAAGCCCATCGGGCGAAGCCGAGCCACGAATTGACCGATTGGACGATCGCCGCCTTCGTGATCGTGCCCTCCTGCAGCTTCTCCATCATCCGCTTGATGCGCCGCTTCTCCCGCCGTTTCGACTCGGTACGGAGAAGCAGATGCGTCGCTTTGATTTTGAAGCCGTAGGCGTTCACGCCCTGCCGCACATAGAAAATCTTGGTCTTCTGGTTGGTCTCAAGGTGCAGTCTCTCTTGGAGGAACACCTTGATCTTTGCTAACCACTCCCGGGCGATTTCCTTGTTTGGCGCTATGACGACGACATCGTCCATGTAGCGCGTGTAGAGCGTCGCACCGAGGAAGCGGATGCAGAATTGATCGAGCTCGTTGAGGTAGATGTTGGCAAAGTCCTGAGAACTCACATTTCCCAGCGGAATCCCTCTCTCGCCCTCCGGCGAGCTGTCGATCACTTTGCAAAGAAGCCTGTAAAAACGGAGGAAGTCCTCGTATTTCTCGGGGTACTTCTTCTTGAGCTTCTTGAACCGCTTCGCGATGATCTGCTTGAGCACGCTGCGGTCGATGCTGTAGAAAAACTTGCGGACGTCGATCTTGATGACCGTCGCCTCGTCGCCCCACTTCATGCGGGCGACCCTCATGTCATGCTGTACGTTGAAGGCAGCTCGGATGGGGCCTTTTCCGTACATACACGCAAATGAACGGTTGACGAATACCGGGCGGAAGAGCGTCTGCAGCTCCTGATGGATGACGAGCTGCACGATCTTGTCCCGCAGCGGCGGGATGTGGAGACTGCGCTCCTTCGGCTCCATGATGATCCTGTGCCGATACTTTCCCGGCGTGTACTCACTAACGCCCGCCTGTCTCGTTTTCTCAATTTTCTTGAGATCGCGCCACAGGCGCACGTTGTTCACCTCGGAATAGAGGTCGTAGAGCACGGCCTCCCGCGTGAACTTGCGGCTGCCTCGCAAGGCGGTCTTGTAGCCCGCCTCGATCGCTGACCAGCCCACGGCGTCCTCATAGCTGGAGGGTGGAGGGATCGGCGGCACGAGGGCCTTCTTGGTGTTCTTTGTGTTGTAGAGCATAATGGGGAATTTCGTCATTCGTGGCATCCTTTCCTTTTAGAACGGCTTGGCACCCATGACGCGGGTTGCTACCCACATTGTAGACCTCCCTCCGCCTCCCAATACGAGAGGGCGGGCGAAGCTCAGTCACTGTTTTTACGCCGTTTCTCAACATGGCGAAGGATTACCTCTCCCTTGAAGTATAACAAGGACACGCACCTGAAGCCGTGGCCGCAGATGACGTAATAACCTACAAGGCGGGGCGGAAACCGACGTTCGGGTTGGAGTTCGTAGCATTGTTGTTGTTCCAGTTGCGGGCCGAATTGTACCCGCGAACCGCACGGTTCGACGCCAGACAGAGATAACCCTGAGTAGGTGCTGTACTTTTTCTGATGGTCTATTTTCGGTTGTTGATGAAGAACTTTTGCAGTCCTCCAATGATGCGCCCGATCTCCTCGAGCTTTCCTTGCAGTTCCAAGAGTTTCTTCTGCGTGATGTACTTCTGGTTCTTGGCGACACCTAAAAGCACGAGCAGCAGTGTCTTCTCTGCGTCCGCCTCATCCAGCCACATGAGCCGTCTGTTGACGTTCGTGAGGTTGTTGGCCATAACAGCCGCTCGGATGAGCTTGTAGCAGGATTGCTTGATCTCTTGGCACAAGGAGAACTTCTCGGAGGCGGGGAAGTTTTTCAGCAAGGGGTATATATCCCTTTCGAGAAATATCTCAGTTTTCTTTTGTAGGACTGACGGCTCTGCCATGATACACACACCTCTTTTCCCGAACGCGGGCAAGCTCGGCGTGATCACCATAATATTCGAAGCCGTAGTCCGTGAGTTTGATCCTGACAGGCTTGCCGCTGATGATGCTGTGCCCTGTGATGAGGACGTCGGCGTCCCCTGTGAGGGACAGCCCCGCCTCCGTCTGCAGGTTCAGCACGCCATCCGGCAACCCGCCGCACTTCTCGCATACCGGGGCCAGCTCCACGAGCAAGCTCCCGATGATGCAGCTTGCTTCCTTGCGGCTGCAAGCGACCTTATACATAGATTTTTCGCGCCACAGAGTCGTAAATCCCTGACGTGATCGCGACCGAGGTCACGGTGTTGAAGTTGATGAGAAAGACATTGTTGACCATGTTGTTCAGCGTCGCATCCTTCAACACCTTAATCTCTTTCTGCGCGTCGGCAATCTGAGCCTCATGGAGAATGACCGCTTCACGGTTTGTGAAAATGCCTTCGTCCATGTGGTTCATATTCACCTGACTCACAGGCGTTCCTTCCTGAATGACCTCTCCCGTCTCAATGTCTTGGACGTGATCGAGCCACCCGATTTTTTCATAGGCTTTCATTGCTGCTTTCGACCTCCACTTCTAAGATATTATATTTGAAGGCTATATAAAGCCCCTTGCCCGGTGTTTTTGTGAAGACCCGTTCGCCCGCTGACGCGATGATGTCGCCGTCTTTGTCCACGAGCTGCACCTCGGCGACGTCACCGATCACGGTATCGTCGAAGTAAATGTAGACCCTTGCGCTTGCGCCCTGCACGAAGCGGCGGAAGGGCTCCGCTGTCTGTGGCACGCCGTTGAGCGTGTAGTCCGCATGATCGACCGAGTCAACGAACCGCTGCCCGATCTTCTGGATACCGATAGAAGTCAATGTTTTCATTCTGCTGCGCCTCCTTTCGCGTTGGTAGAGCAGCGCGTAGAGGTGGAGCATCTCAGGTAGACCTTTGCACCCTGCGCCGCCTTCGAGCCCGCCTCAATGTCCGAGGCGAAGCCCTGATAAATGGTGTACGCGCCGAAGTGATAGAACTCCTCGGAGGCTGCAAATGTGCCGGCTCTCGGGAAGGGATTGCCGCCGCCCGATGCGCCGCCTTGCGCCATGACCGTCGAGGCCACGAGATGTCCTTCACTGACGATATGCGGCCACACGCCGCACACGATCTCTCCGCACCTTGGATAGCGTGAGAAGCCTGTCTGAAGCCGGGATTGAATAATGAGCCCGCCGATGGTCTCCATGCCGTAGGCGGGCTTACTGCTGCCCTCCTTGACCTTGCGGACTTGCCCGTCGATGACCGAGAGATTTGTGATGCCGCTGGGCTTGGAACTGTTCAGGAAGATGATGAACTCAGCCCAGCGCTCCGCATCCTGATCGGCGAACAGTTCAATCCGGCTGCGGTCGTAGCCGAGCGCGGTCAGCGCGTAGAGAACGCCGCGCCGCGTGCCGCTCCACTGTGAGATGATCCCCTTCATGGACAGGCGCGTCCGATAGGCTTCGGCGTCCTCGCCCTCCAGTCGCGGCATATCCCGGTCTTGCCCATGCACGGGGAGCATGACCTCTGAGCAGCTTGCTACGTTCGCCTCGCTGCGCACGCGGAAGATCGCCGCCTTCAGGTCGTCGAACTCGCGCCCCATGACCTTGAAGAAGATGCGGATCTGGTTGACCGTCTTCCGGCCCTTCTTCAAGGGAGCGAAGAGCAGATCAAACATATATTCCCCGAAGGTTTCAAACTGCTTCATCCTCTCACTCCCTTTCGACCGTCACAGAGACGTCGCCGAGGGTGATGACCTTGTCCTTACCCAGCTTCACATCCGCCTCCGGCTCGGAGACCGCCGCGTTGGTGGCCCCACTGTAGCCGCTGCGGATCGCGTGGTTGATGTCGGACAGGGTCAGCTCGTTGAGCTTGCGGCTGCGGCGCACGGCCAGCAGTTCGGTGAGGATCGCCTTGACCCGGTTCTCCACAGCCTCGTCCGTGTCCGCCGTGTCGGTCGTGACCGTGACGGAGATATTCTGCGATACGGTCACAGAGGACTTCACGAGAATATTATCATACGGGCCAGCGATCTTGTCAACGGCTTCTCTTACTGCCGCAAGCAGTCCCTCCGTTGCCTCGCCCGCCGTGCCTGTCACGATGACGTCCACCGTGCCCTGCCCGCGCGGGTGGTTGCAGTCGGCCTGTGCGAACAGTACGCCGGGGACGGACTCCGCCGCGTCAATGAAGGTGTCCTCCGTCGCCCGCTGCGCCAGCTCCGACCACGAGCGGAGTGTCCGCGCCCTCGCGCTCTCGTCGTCCTCGGTGTCGCTGCCTTCCCGCACGATCCAGTCCTCGGCGTTGCTGAATGTGACGTCGCCGAGGTAGGTCAGCGTGCGCACGATCTGCCCTGCGGGGACGTTGTAGCGGCTGCCCTCTGTCTCGGCCTCCACCAGCACGTCCACGGAGGACGCGCCCTTTTGCAGCGTCGCCGCCTCCAGCACAAAGAAGCGCAGCTCCTCGCCGTTGATGTCGAGGATGCTCTTGAAGACGTGGCCCTTGGGGATTTTGACCGCCTCGCCCGTCATGTCGGTGCGTCTGACGGTGACGAAGCCCTGCGTCTTCTGCGCCTTCTTGCGCTTTTTGGAGTAGTCCGCCATCTTCAGGTCGAGCCACGCGCCGCCCGCGTGGGAGACGAACATATTGTTCAGCACGGCGCGGAGCAATTCAATGACCTCGACCTTGATGCGCAGCACGATCATGAGCATCGTGTAGAACACGCCGCCCGAATGGAAGTTGCTGATGACGAAGCCCTCGTCTTTCAGTTCCTCGACCTTCTGCTCCTTCAGCTCGTCCAGCGTAGGCAGAGGGAGCACGGCGTCCAGTATTTCCTTGTCGATCATTCTGATACCACCTCCACGCTCACCGCGCCGATGATGACGTCCAGCTCGCGCCGCTCGTCCTCCTCCGCGAAGCGGAAGGAGCAGTGCAGCACGACCGCGTCATCCTCGAACGCAATACTGATCTCAATGCTTTCCGGGAGGATGACCTCCCGCTTCTGCAGCTTGAGCCGCACCCGCTGGGTGATCTCCAGACGGGTCAGCTCCGTGTCCTCGGACTGGATGAAGTCATACAGGCCCCAGCCGAACTCGGCGTCATAGAAGACGTCTCCCGGCTGCGTGAGCGCCTCAAGGACGATGTTCTGATACAGACACTCCAGCCCCGAGCAGAGCGGCGCGTCGCCGTCTGTGGCCTGTGTGAGCTGCCACTCGCTGTTGAGCCGGATGTCCGTATCGTTCAAGCCCGTCATAGCTCCACCTCCCCGATGATCGCCGGGGTGAGGTCGCCGTAGGGAAGCGCGACGGCCACGACCGCCCCGGCCTTGAACTGTTTCTTAGACTTAATTCCCGGAAGCGCGGGATAGTTGGCGTCGGGGTTGCCGAAGCGGTCGATGACGGTGAGTTTGTACTCGTACCAGTAGGAGGTGATGTGCGCCTTGAACACCTCGCCCGTCACTTCGTTGTGGACGATCAGTTCCTCAATGTCAAAGGCGTCGCTCTTTGCCGCCGAGTCGATGGTGGCGAATACGGCGGCGGGGAGCTTCAAATGCGGGAAGTCCTGCGCCAGCGTCTTCTTCATAACGGACGCGACCATTTCTTCGAGCACGTCGGTTTCCTCCTTTCGGGGTCAGAAATAGATGTAGGTGCGGATGAAGCCGGAGTCGTTGGTCTTGCTGACCACCTTGGAGACCTCGACCTCACCGCTCACCTGCGGATGGATGAGGTTTATTTTGTGGGAGTGCTTGATGAATGGCGCGGAGACCGTCTCCAGCTCCCACACGCCGCCCGCGCGGCGCAGGTTTAGGATGTTCACGCCGCGCTCGAAGGTGTAGACCTTCTTCTGTTCCGGCTTCTCGTCCCAATAGAAGACGCCGCCCGAGAAGAAGAACGGAACACGAAGCCCCCACGCCGCATTGACGGTGTTGATTGCTTGGACGGCGGTCTGCCTCCGAATGGGGAGCATTTTGCGCGTCGGGTAGGTCTTGCTGGAGAGCTTCATCTTGGACAGGCCCGCCTGTGCAAGGAAGTACGAGATCAGCTCCTGCGGCGTGGTGTCGAGGAAGGTGTCGTTGATGATCGTCTCCTCCATGAGCAGCATCTCATCCTTCAGCGCGACCTCGTTGGCATACGTCCCGCCGTCGTAGTTGCCGGAGACGAAGCCCGTGAACACGTCCTCCAGCGTGCCGTCATAGCCGAGCTGGATGGTGGCGGGGTCTTTCTTCTTGAGCGAGAGCTTCGGGCGGAACTGGCTCGTGAAGCGGATCTTCGCCCAATCATAATACGAGGACTTCGAGGAATAGATCTCAAGCTCCACGCCTTCCTCGAAGGTGTAGGAACCGGCCTGTGCCGAGATCTGCGGGTAATACAGTTCTTTCGTTTCCACAGCAGCCTCCTTAGTACGGCATGGCGGTCACTTTGTTCATCGCCGCCGTGGTGTCCGCGTCATCTCGTGCGGGGGATTTGCCCCGGTCGTTGCTCAGGTAGCTCTTGTAGTCCGCTTTCAGATTGCTCGCCGCGCCGCCGCCGGACTTGCCGGAGCCGGAACTGGAGCCGGACTTTGCCGTGATGGTCTGCGGGATGTACTCCCACAGCTCCAGCGTAGCCGTAAGCTGCCCGCGCTTGTTTTCGCCCTTGTGGGACAGCTTTTTGAAGATGACCTTCTCCACGCCGTGGGCGGCGGTGTCCTCACTGATGATGGGGATGGGCTGCGGCACGCTCTGCCCGGGCGATCGGAAGATCGCCCGGAGCGTTGCGTATCGCTGGTACTTGGTCTGCGAGGGCGTGTCGTCGATGATCAGCTCGATGTTGACCTTGGCGTCCTCGTAGCCCGTTGCCTGTTTCGGCTTAGTGGCGCTGCCCTCGACCTCCTGCTCGTCCACCTTCGCGGTCTCAATGACCTCGATGCTTTTGACGAGACCGGGGAGGACGACGCCGTTGAGCTTGATCAGCTCGTCTTCTACATAGATCATAGCGTCCTCCTTCCTTATGCCGGGGCCGGGACGGCGTCCTCGTCGTCGCCGGGTTCGCCGTCCTCGTTGGCCGCTGCGTAGTCCTCGACCTCCTGCAAAATAGCGAGGAGCTGCTGCAGGTCTTTGATCTTCTTGAGGTCGACCGGGACGAGCAGCTTGTGGATGATGACCTGCTTGCCCTTACCGGAGCCGCCCTCATCGCTGCTCTCGTCCTTGTCCTTCTTCCCGCCGCCGAGGTCGATCTTCTTCTCCGGCTCGCGGTCAAGAGCGCCCTGCACCTGCTGGAGGCTCTTGTTCATCGCCTCTGCCGGGGCGTCGCCCGCCAGCGTTAGGCCGTGAGCGTAGGTGGTCATGGTGCGTTGGCCGGACAGGGTCAGCGTGGACAGCGGCCCCTCCTTCGCGTCAGAGAACGGGAGGAGGTTGCGGATCTTCTGCAAGCCGCCCTTTACGGCCTCGACCGCGCTGCTGAAGGCGGACTTGATGCCGTTTGCAAAGGTGGACACGATCCGTTTGCCGGACTCGAAGAACCATGTGACCGCGCCGGAGACGGCGTTCTTGATGTTGTTCAGGCCGTTGGAGAAGGCGGTGCGTGCGTCGGTGAACTTCTGTGAGATGCCTTGGACGATGTTGCTCATGGCCGTCGAGAACTTCTCACGGATCTCCGAGAGCTTGCCGCCCGTGAGGTTGTCGATGAAGGTGTAGCCCGCTGTGTACCAGCCCTTGACCGCCTCCATCGCCGCCGCTGCGACACCGGAAATGCCGCCGCCGTGTTCCTCGTAGGCCGTCTTGATGTTGGACAGCTTCTCGGACACGGTCGCCTTTGCCGCGTCCATGACGGAGCCGATCACGTTCCCGATGTCTTCAAACACCGACTTCGCGACCGAGCCCACCGCCGTCAGCGTTTCCTTGAAGAAGTTGATGACGGAGTTGACCGCATTGCGGAACCACTCACACTTGTTGTAGAGTAGCACCAGCGCCGCAATGAGGGCCACAATGCCAATGACGACCCATGTGACGGGGTTGGCCAGCAGCGCCGCCGTGAAGCTCCACACCGAGGATATGAGTGGTGTGAGCGCCCCTCGCGCCAGTGCGAAGCCGCCCTTGAGTATCTTGAACGCGCTGACCGTTTTTGTCACGACGAGGCCGACGCCGGAGATCAGGGCGATCAGCGTGCCGCCTACGGCGAGGAAACCGCCCACCGCAAGAACGATGAGCATGATGACCTTGACGAGCTCTTGGTTCTTCTCGATCCACGAGCCGACCTTCGTCAGCACGCCCTCGCCCTTGCTCATCAGGTCGTTGACCGTGGGGAGCAGGGAGTTGCCGATGCTCTCAGTGACGTTGTGGATGCGCTGCTTGAGTCGCTCGAAGCGTTCCGGCTCCGTCTCCTGAATGGCGGAGGCCATCTGCTCCGTGACCGACACGCCCTTTCCGAGCGAGCCGTACATATTGACGATGTTGTCCTGCAGGTCGCCGACCTTGTTATACATCAGGTCGATGAGCGCTACGGCCTCGGTGTCGCCGAAGGCTTTCTGCAGCTCCATCTTTTCGGCGGCGTCCATTGTCTCGCCGAACTTGCCCCGCAGGATGTCGAGGATCTCTGGCATACTCAGGAGCTGGTTGTTGGCGTCTGTGAACTTGAGCCCCAGCGCCTCGCCGCCCTTGGTGGCGCTGCGGAGGAAGGCTTTGTATTTCGTGCCCGCTTCCGCGCCGCCCATCGTTGCTTGCAGCATACCCAAGACGGAGAGCTGCTCTTCCAGCGGCACCTGCGCCGTGGTCGCCGATGCGCCGAGGTTCTGGATTGCCTGTGCCATGCCGGAGCCGGAGGTCTTGAACGCTCGGACGGCGTCGGAGATGCCAGCCGAGAACATCTCGCCGAACTCCATGTCGCTCAGATCGCTGTAGTAGTCTTTATAAATGCCGTAGCCTGTGGCAAACAGCGAGGTCATCTCGCCCGCCGTGGACTTCGTCGCCTTTGCGGTCAGGGCCGCGAGGCTTGTGAACTCTGCGACGCCCTCATCAGAGAGGGAGGCGATGCCGCTCTTGATGTCGTAGGCCGCGCTGATGAAGTCCGCCTTCGACGTGCCCGCCCACTGATCGGAGAAGCTGCGTGCGGCGTTTTCGACCGCTTCAAGGTCTTGCACGCCCAGCGAGGCCAGCTCACCCAGCGCACGCCGCGTTTCAAAGGTCGCCTCTACCGGGGCGAGCACAGCGTTTACGATCTGTGAGCCCGTCTCCTGCATCGCCGCACCCGCCTTTGCCATGCTGCCGAAGGTCTGGCTTGCGGCGTCCAGCTTGGAGACGTTTGCGCCGACCTTGGACGCCACGCCCGCCATCGGCCCGGAGAGGTTGTCGATCATGTTCATAATGAGCGACAGCTTAAATACGGACTCTAAACTCATTTTCTGCTTTCACCTCCAGTTTGAGATAGAGGCGGAAAACGATCGGCGACGGGAGGCCGTCACTCGGGGAACGCTCGCACGATCGCCCGGGTGACGATGCCCTCCTCAAGCTCCTGCATGAAGCGGGCCTTTGCGACCCATCCGAGGAACTCGTCGACGTCGTCAATCGTTTCGGGGTCAAAGGTCTCTAAGAGAGGCGGAGGCACAAAACGATAGATCTCAAGGAGCCCGCGCTCCACGAAGCTCTCCCGTACCTCCGCGACCCGTTCTCTTAGAGCTTCTTCAAATTTGCCGTACCCGTCAGGCCGAGGATCTCCGTCAGCTTATTGCCGATGGAGATCGCGATGCCGGGGTTCTCCTCCATGTCCTTCGTCAGACGCTCGGCGTCCTCGTCGATGACCGCGTCCAGCATGAACGCCTTGCTTGCCTTGGTGATGCCCTGCGCAGCGGTCTTGATGTAGCGGTCATAGCTGGGGACGGTGGGGCGCTTGAAGTAGTAGGAGAACTCTTTCTCGCTCTCATCATCCACAGGGACGGTGATGCCGACGCGGTAGAGCTTGCCGCCGTACTTGGCCTTGAGCTGTTCCTCGCTGCTGCGGGCGGGGGTCTGGTTGTTGGTGCTTTCCATAGTGTGACTTCCTCCTTGTTATTCTCAAAAATGTTGTCCTTAGACGGGTGCGACGCCGTCCTGATACACGCCGCCGACGATCATCATGTCGACGTCGACGGTGAGGCTCTTGTCGCCCTGCGCTGCCTTGTTGCTGCGCTTGGAGAACTTGACCTTCTTCAGCTCGTCGATCTTCGTGCGTGCGCCCTCGTTGGCGTAGGAGACGATGATGGAGGGCAGCTCCATCTTGTAGAAGGGAACGCCCTTCTGCTTGCAGTAGGCCAGCAGATCGTCGTAGTCGTCGCGGAGCATGGAGAGCTTGCCGGACGCCTTATAGTTGCCTGTGCCGTAGCCGCGCGGCTTGGAGCCGGAGCCGTAGACTTCCTCCATCTCCAGCTCGTCGTCATAGCTGATCTCCTGCACCTGAATGTTCAGGCCGGGGATTTTCAGATCCACGTCGCCCCAATCATAGGCTTTTCCGTTTACCTTCAGCATTGCCTGTCCTCCTCCCTTAGTTGCTGCTCAGAGCCGAGCGCCCGATGTCGATAACGACCTCGCGGATGTAGCCTCTGGAGAGGTAGCGGATGATGACGCTCATGGTCTCATCTTCGAGGAAGGTATCGTAGCAGCTCTCGTCCACGGTGGTCTCATAGGAGCTGATCTCCTTGTCCTCCACCATGCGGTCAAGCGGCACGCTGATGAACTTCGCCCGCGCGTCCAGCTCGCCCTGAATGTCCTCAAGGTCGATGTCGTCGTTCTTGAACTGCAGCGCCTTCTTGCGTGTCTCGCGGATGATCTTGTTCTTCACACGCACATCCTCGGCATAGCGGAAGTCGCTGCCGTCCTTGCACATCATCTTCGTGTGATAGACAAAGATGTCGTCAAGGCCGTCGTACTCGCGGAAGGTCATGTAGCCCGCGACGTCCAGCAGTTCAATGACGGTGCTGTCGTAGCCGATGGGAACCAGCTCCAGCAGCTTCGTCTTGGGGAAGCCCAGCGCGTCCTCGTCCTTGGTCTTGCCGATGGACACGCTCACCTTCGTCATGGCGTAGCGCCCGGAGGCGAGGCCCGCGAGGTTGACAATCTGCGTGGTGCCGTCCAGCCGCACAAGGCGACCCCATGCGGCGCAGACCTGAATGTCGGAGTTCTTGATCCGCTTACGGTCTGCCTCCATCTGCAGCGCCCAATCGCTCAGGTCACCATCCGCCTCGTCGGCGGGATAGGCGGCCTCCATGAGGAAGAAGCAGGGCTTGTGGCAGACCGTCATCAGCTCCTTCTGTGCTTCACTGACCGCCTCCCACAGCTCCACCGTGCTCCCGCCGACTATGTGGACGAACTCGAACTCCTCGCTGAAGCTCTTGATCTTCTCAATCGCGCCCAGCACATCGCCGTTCGTCATGCTCGGTGCAGTGGTCTTGAGGGTGTAGGTGTCGCGCACGAGGAAGGAGCTGGGCTTCTGATTCGGCGAGCTCGCCTCGGTGAACTTGATCGTCAGACCCGTGCCCTCGATCTCGTAGCTGCCAGTGACGGGGACGGTGATCTCTTCCGAGAAGTTGTCGCCGTCGATGGAGTAGACGAAGGCTGCGGTGTTGAGCCCGCCCTGCGCGGTGAAGCGCACGGTGAGCGCGTAGGCGTTGTTGGGCGAGCCCTGCACGGTCACGCTGCCGCCGCCGTCGCCCGTCTTCGTGACCTCGCCGATCGTGCCAGCGGTGCTCGCGGCGACGGGGATGCAGAACACGCGGGCCGCGCCGCCCTGCACCGCGTCCATGACCGCATCGGCCAGCGGGGACAGGCCCAGCTTGGACTTGATGGTGCTTGCGCCCATGCTGCCGAGGATGGTGATGGGCTTTTCGGTGACAGAGGGGGAGACGCCGATCTTGATGTGCAGACCGTCGCCCGTTGCCGTGGCGAAGCCGAGCAGTCCGTCCGTGACGTTGCTGCGTACATCTCTAAGCATTACTTCCTCGCCTCCTTGCTCTTACGCCCGTTCATCGGGCTGTTGTTGAACTTGGCGACGGCGGCGAGGAACTCGTCCTCCGTCATCGCCTTACCGGGCCGCCAGCCATTCGCGGCGCATACGCCCGCGTAGGTGGCACGCCCAACCTTGTGCTGCTCACGGAGCTTGTCGATCGGCACAAGCTCCGGCGCGGCAGCGCCTTCCGGCTTCTGTGTTTTAGTCGCCATCTGTAGGCTCCTTTCATGTGATCTTCTCCACGGACGTCACTCTGACATCGGTCAGAGGTGCGAAGCCCGTGTCGCGGTAAACGCCGCCGTTGAAGGTGATCATCACCTGCACGGCGACCTGTGCTTTCAGGAGTGAGTCGTCCTTGTCGACCCAATCCGCTCCCTCAATCTCAATGGGGACGAAGTTGCCGTCGATGTAGATGCCACGGTCAAGACTCGCCACAAAGCGGTCGAATATCTCCTCGACTTCATCATCGGTGTAGCCGCCGATGATCACGCCGAACGTGGTCGCCCGTTCCATGATCTTCCGCCTTTTGTGCAGCGTTCCCTCTTCGTCTCTGTATCTCTTTTTGGAACCGTTTCGGGTGAAAGTCTCACGTTCGAACAAGACCGCGCCGATGTGGGACTCCTGGCTCTTCTCCAGAGCCTTCTCTGTGGTAAACGGCTTGGACTTGATGCCCGCCGCTTTCAGCTTGTCGATGAGATATTGCTTGCTTTCCGTGTAGAGCAAGAGATCAATCCTCCTTCTGGATGAACTCCTCGACCGTCGCCTTCATCTCCTGCATATCGTCCTCTGAGAGACCGAGGAAGGGACGGGCCGGGATGGTGATGCGGACTTGCTTCTTCGTGACCCACTTGCCGCCCACCTGAAAACGGAGGGCTTTCTTCTTCCGCGCCCGGATGGTGCGGCCCGGTTCTCCGAACTGATGCGTCGCCGCATACTTGACGTTCGTGCCGAGCGCGAAGCCGGAGGTGTCCGACTTGGCGTGGATGGAGTTGCGGAGCTGCGCGGACTGGATGAGCGTCTTGCCGCCCTCCTGTGCGGCGCGGATGGAGGTCTTCCATCTGCGCCCGTCCGGTCCTTTGCTCTGCTTGAACCGTTCCAGCGTCGACTCGCGCGCGCCCTCAGCCAGTGCCGCATTGATGCCCTGCTTGTCGATCTCCGAGAAGCTCCTGATCCTGCGGAGCATCGCCCGCGTGTCGCCGTCGAGCCGGATGCTGTACATGGCCATGCGTTACATCCCCCTCATCTTCTCGCGGGTAAACAGGCGACTGTTGGACTTGACCTTGAAGCCGCCCGCCGCTGCGCTCGCCGGGTCTTCCGTCTCCGTGCCGATGGACACCGTGCCCTCCGCGACCAGCGTGAGGAACTTGATCGCCGCGTTGTAGCGGTTCAGGTAGGTCTTCTGATCCGTCCCCTCGTCGATGCCGATGCGGGAGAACAGATTGTAGACCGCGATATCCTTGGAGAACTTGTTGATGACCCTCGGGGCCGGGGCCAGAGGGACGGCGTACCTCTTGGCGAGGTAGCCGTCGATCTCTGCGTCCGCGTCGGCGATCGCCGCATCGATGATCGGGGAGACCAGCTCTTCACGCTCGGCGGGGTCTTCAATGAAGGTGTCGCCGATGATCGCGTTGAGCGCGTCATCCTTGACCATGTCCCGTACTTCAGCGCGTGTGCTGTAGCTCATGCCGTGCCCTCCTTTCTGCCCCGGGCGGTTTAGGTGGTGGTGCCGTCAGAGCCGTAGGCCATCTGCCAGAAGCCGAAGCCCGCGTTGCCGCGAGAGTCTGCGCCGTAGATGAACTTCTTGCTCATGAAGACGTTGTCGTCGGTCTCGTTGGTCTTGGAGACGAACTTCGCCTTCTTGCGCTGCTGGTAGATCAGCGGCTTGACGGGACGTTTGGTGCAGAGCAGGAACCAAGCGGAGTCGCTTGCGAGGCGAGGCTCCACATGGATCTCCGCCGTGCCCTGCATGGTGTTCTTCGTGCCGTTAATGAAGTCGGCGACGAGGATGTCGCGGGCGTCCGCTTCCAGTGCGGGCGGCACGACCAGCAGATCGGGAACCAGCGCCAGAGGGCGGCCCTTGCTGTTCTTCAGGCTCATCATGGATGTACGCGCCGTCTTGTAGGCGTCCATGCTCAGCTTCGCGGTGCCCTTGTTGCTTGCCTTGTCCTTGCCGACAGGGTGGTCGGTAGCGAAGAACGCCTTGCCGTCGTAGCACTTCTCGGTGAAGCCGTTGGCCAGCAGACCGTAGACCAGCTCGTCGGGATGCAGCGCGGCGGACTCGCCGAGCATCTGAATGGAAGGATTGTAGAGGCCGATCTTGTCGTCCTCGACCGCGTTGCGGTCTACGCCGACAGTCAGCTCGAAGTCCTTGTTCTTGATGGTGTAGGCGGAGCCGGAGAGGTTCTGGATCTCGCGCTCACCGATCCACTCCCTCATGCCGGGGATGTCACCGAGCCATGCGTAGGTCTCGGATTCGCTGGTGCTGGGCACGACGGTCGCGACCTTTTCATAGGTGGGATGCTGCCCTTCAAACGCCTTGTTAAAGACCGTGTTGAAGGCGGTATAGATGCCTCTAAGGGCCTGCGGGGTGATGATCATAATGAATGTACCTCCTTACTCGATTAGCCGCCCACACCTGCGGCGGCAGCAGCGGGAACGTAGCCTCCGCACTCGACGGCGACGCCCTCGTCATCCACGCGGATGACAGTGCCAGCCACGGACGCGCCCGTGGCGAGCGCCGTGACGGTGTGGTCGTCTTCCATGTAGCAGGGCTTGAGAACATGGGCGGCGGTGATCTTATTCGCAGAGGTAGCGGTGTTGTCAAAGACGAATACGCCGCGAGCGACGCGGATGACCAACTCGCCGTCTGCACCCGTATTTGCCACTGTCTCCTCGGCGCGGCCCACAGCGGTCAGGCTCTCGGCCTTCTTGCCGGGAATCGCGTAGCCGCTCGCGTCCAGAGCGACAAGTGCGCCTTGATAAATGGTGGTACCGCCCTTCACAGGCACCGCGATGACCTTTGCGCCGTTGGCGATCTCAGGGGTATCTCTCACATCAGTCAGTTTTGCCATGATCTTAGTCCTCCTTCATACCGTACTTCTTAACGTCGTCGGGCGAGATTCCGAGCTGCTTGCAGACCAGCAGCGTGTCGGCGTCCAGCGCGTCGCTCTTGAGAGCCTTGACGTCGTCCAGCTCAATCTTGTCCATCGGCACGATTTGCGGGGCCTTCTCCACAAAGGAGCCGAAGCCCTTCGGGTCGCTCAGGGCGTAGCTCTTAGCCCATTCTTTCTGCGCCGGGGTGATCTTACCCGCCTTCAGGGCGAGGATGACAGCGTCGTTGGCCTCGCGCTCCGCATTCTGCTGCTTGAGCGCCTTCAGCTCCTCGGCGAGGTTGACGCCGTCGACCGTGCCGCTCTTGAGCTCCATGATCTTTGCGGTCACGTCCTCGGCGGCAGCGCCCGCCTTCAGACCCAGCAGTTCGCAGACCGCCTTGTTCGCCACGACGTTCTCGGGCGGCTGCTTCTCCGTTTCCTTGAGGCTGCGGTTCTCGGCGAGGCAAGCCTTGAGCGCCTCCACGACCTGCTCCTCCGTGGCGTCCTCGCTCAAACCGAGCAGTTCCGCCAGCTTCTTGATGTCCATAGAATGTTGTCCTCCTTCAAAATTGTCTGAATTGACGATGGGGTTCATCCCCTCGATCGCCGGAGTGTTGGTAAGTGCCAGCGAGTGGAGCCCGACCGCCTTGTTGTCCGCCTTGCGGACATTCACGACCGGGGAGAGGTAGCGGTACTCCTTGTTCTCAAGGTACCGCGCCCCTCGGGGCGTCCACTCGACGACGGCCTTGATTTGCCCGTCCTCCAGCTTCAGCTCCTTCACCCATCCGGCTGCGGGTGCCTCGCACCCTTTGAGCGTCTGATGCTCGTAGTCAACGACGAGATCCACGCCGCGCTTGGCGATCTGCGCCTTCATCGCCTTGTAGCTCTCATCGTCTACATCAAACTCACCCTTCGAACTGACAACGTGGCCGATGGGGAGGACGAAGATCGTCTCCGGCGCTCCCACGAGCTCCACATTGCCGCCTTTTAGGGTCAAAAAACTATCCATTTGCATCTGTCCTCCTTTGGTGTCGCCGCGAACCGCCCGGAAACGGCGTTAGAGCGCGTGCGCACGCCCCTTATTTGCCGTACCCGTCAAATTACCCTGCCGAGAGCAAAACGCGCACAGCGGGGCTCTGTGGCCTTATGGCGGAGTGTTCCCCTTTTCGCGCTCTTGGTACGCCTTTTTGAGTGGCTCGGGGTAGCCTGTGAGGTCTGGCTGATAGCGTACCTTGGCGGGGTTGGTATCGAACTGCGGGTCGGGCAGGATGTTGACGAAGCGCCCATCCTCCAGCCGCGCCGCCCTCGGTGCTTCGGTCTCCACCGTCAGCCCCCGCTGCTCCATCTGGCGCTTGGAGAGCGTCTTGACCGTGCAGCGGCACTTGAAGCCGTTGGGCGGGAACCATGTGTCCCAAATGGGATCGTCCGCCATGAACACGCGCCCATCCATCGCAAGGTGGCTCGGGCGGGTCTTTGAGTCGTTGACGGCGTCATACTGCCAGTAGGGTCGCAGCGCCTTGACGCCCGGTTCGGTCATCTGCTTGTAGTGGCCCACATTGTAGGCCGTCTGGATGTTGGTGCGGAAGATATTCTCGGCTTGGTAGGGCGTGATGCCCTCGTAGCCCTCTGCTTCGAGGAAGTCGTTCATGTTCTCGCGAAACTCCGCAAGGCTGTTACCCTCCTCCAGCGCGGCCAGCAGCTCGTCGTAGAACTTCTTGAGCACCTGCGCCTTCGTGTAGCCGCTGACCGTAAAGGCGAGGGCGCGGTACTCGGCGGCGATCTGATAGAACCGCGAGGCGGTTACAGGGACGCGCTCTTTGAAGTACGCGACCGCATCTTCAAAGGTCATGTCCTTGCGGCTGAAAAGTGCGGTGAACTCATCCATCCTCAACCACCCGCCCCTCAAGATCGGCGTAGAGCATAACCTTCTGCAGCAGCTCCTCGACCTCAGAGACATCCATCGCGGCGTAGAGTTTGGCGACGGCTGTGTCATCCTCCATCAGCTCGCGGAGCTGTTCGAGACTGTCTGCGTTCTCAATCATTTTGAGAACCGGCTCGAACGCGCGCTTGAAGCTGCCCGCGCCCTTGTGGAGCGCAGCGGCGGCGAGCCTGTCAATGTGCTGCTGCGTGCCGATCGGCGCGTCAGCTCCCGCCTTGAGGGAGAGTAGCGCATCGCTTTTGAACGGCAGCACGCCGCCCATGCCGCCTCCGTAGGTGGGCTTTGCAATCTCATCACCTTCCTCCGGCTCGGGGATGGAGAACTTCTTATAGACGAAGCTCGTGGGTATCCGAAGCCCGACCTTTTCGATGAGCGTGCCGAGGATTGTCGCCGTCTGCGTCAAGTCCTCGGACTCTTCGCAGTCGAAGCGGATGTAGGGGATGCGCTTGTCCTCGCCGAAGTTGAAGATGCACAGCGGGCGGATGAGGTCGCGCCGGAGGGTGGACGCCAGCGCCTTGCAGTCGGCGACGGTGAGATCGTGCCGGACATCGTTGTGCGTCTTGCTCTGTGCGTAACTGCCGCCGCCCGAGTCGGAAGTCAGCGTCTGGCCGAGGATTGCCTTGGAGATCTGTTCATCGCAGTAACGAGCCAGCCGTTCATAGAGGTCGGAGCTGGAGGTCTTCTCCGTGGTAATGAAGTCGATGCTCGTGCCATCCGGGATGATGCCCGCCGCGTCGGAGCCAATCTGGATGAGGGCTCGCATGAGCGCCGCCTTGTCGCTGTCGCTCGCTCCCGGCGCGTACTTGCCCAGCCGGAGCGGCAGACCGTAGATCTCAGCGAAGCTGACCCAGTCCTTCAGGTCGTAGTTCTTGAAGAGGTACATCCACGCCACAACTCGGAGGATGCCAGCCCGAGAGGTGTGACCGCTGCGAGCCTTGTACCTGTGAACGATGAACTTGTTCGCCGGGAGCAGGATGCCCTCCGGCACGTCCTTCGTTCGCACCTTGAACGAATCGTCCAGCGTGTCCCAAAAGAAGCGTTTCTGGTGTCGCGTCTTGATGTCCTGCACCACGACGTGCCCTTCGTCATAGCCCCACAGGATCTCGGATACGGCGAAGCCCTTGCCGATTGCGTCGAGCAGGTCATTCTCCACATCCTCGAAGCTCTCGATGCCGTTGAGCTGCTCTTCGATGAAGTCGGCGATCTCCTTGTCCAGCGGTTCGTCGCCGAAGGGAATCACCTCGAAGTCAAGGCCCGTGACGGCGTTCTTGCGCGTCTGGAGCTGACTGAATAGGTGAGGGTCTTTCTCCTCCATTTCCTCAAAGAGCTCCATCTGCCGAAGAACATCGCCCGCGTCGGCCTCTCGGAGGATCTCAGCCAGCTTGACAGGCGTCAGGCCATTGCTGGGATACTCGCTGTACTTGTCGGAGACCTGCGCCACGGCGACCTCCCGCATATCCGGGCGTCTAAGCCGGGTGACGAGCTGCTTGAGTCGGCTCATTCCCGCACCTCCTCGATGCGCCGCTGGGCCGTGACGAAGTAATCGTCATCCAGCTCGATGCCAATGAAGCGACGCCCCGTCTTCTTCGCCGCGACCAGCGTGGAACCGCTTCCGGCGAACGGGTCGAGGATGAGGTCGCCCGGTTTCGTGACCGAGGAGATGAGATTAGCCAGCAGACCAACAGGCTTCTCGGTGGGGTGCACCATCTTGGAGCTGTTGATCTTCGGGAATGTGACGAGGTCTTTTGGGCGGCTGCCGGGGAAACTGTATTTGCCCTTAACCGCGAAGACGATGTTCTCATGCGACGGTGCAAACGCCGCCTTGGTGTCACCCATGCCGTGGTAGACCTTATCCCAAATGACCTCACTCTTGACGTTGAAGCCCGCGATCTTCATCGCGTCGATGAAGGTCTGCTCCACGTCCCAACGGGTGAAGCAGATCAGGCCGCCGCGTCCAGCCTCGCCGGACTTGAGTACGCGGAAGGCGTCGTAGAGGAACCAGATAAAGGGGCTCTTGTCGTTCTTGATGGACGCCCCCGTCTGAGAGACATAGTTGATGCCGTAGGGCGGGTCTGTGATGATTGCGTCGACACTCTCCGGCTCCATCTGACGGAGCACGGTGAGGCTGTCGCCGTGGATGATTGTGTTCTCTTGGATAATCATGCGCCTCACCTCCTTAGTAGGCTCCGCGCCGGAAGTCGAGGGCGCGGGCGATGACGCTTCTGTAGTCGACTCTGCGCCCGATCTTGACGTCAAGCGCCAGCTTGACCGCCATCTGGAGGCCGTCCGGCGCATCGTCGTTCTTGCCCATCGGGTACTCGGTCATCTGCTTTAGCAGTGTCTTGTGTTTCTTGCTGAATTTGATGTAGCCATTCTTCACGAACGGCTGCAGGGACTGGATGCGTGCATCCTTGTTCTGCGTGCTGTTGATCTCCTCGATAGGGAGATACTCGCCGACCGCTGCCGCACGCTGCCGCATGATCTCGGCGAAGTAATACTGGAACTGCACCGTCTCCACGCCGAACTTGTAGTAGGGCCGCTTGTACTCCCGCTGGAGGCGTCGGCTCGCGTCGAGGGCGTCCTCAATGATCTGATCCGGCTTGCGCTTGGCAATGTCCGCGATCACGACATAGAGGTAGCCCGTCTGCGTGTCCTTCGCCAGTGCGATGATGGAGCTGGTGTCCGACTTCTTGTTCTTGCCCAGCGATGGGTCGTTCGCGCCGATGAAGAGAAACTTCGGGTCGGAGAAGTCTGGCTGCGCCTTGCCCTCGTCGTCCCAAAAGTCAAACCACTCTTCTTGGAAAGTGCAGTTCTCCGGGTCGATGGGGTCATTCTGGATCTCGCTGTTGAAGGACGCCTCACCCTCGGAGATGCGGATGACCATGAGGTCGTAGTAGGAGAGCTTCTCCTCCCATAAGACCGCCGTGCCCTCCAGCATCGCCTCGCGGTTCGCTTGGAAGAACTCCAGTGCATCCTCCTGTCGGTTGTCGTTGGAGAGATCGGTGAAGATGGATTCCCATGCGTCCCACAGCTCGCCGTTGGTGGCGAAGCTGATGACGCCCTGATAGCGCACCGACTTATAGCTCGGGTTCTTCGCTACGTTGGCCAGCAGCGCATCGAAGTGGAGCAGCGTGCCGATGTAAACGATGTCGGTGTAGGTGTCGCCCGCCTTGGAGACCGCCTTATAGAACCAGTCGCGGAGCTTCTTGCGTTGCTCCGGCGTGTTGACGTTCTCGTCGTTCTCCAGATCGTCGCAGACGATAAGGTCGGGACGCCACTGCTTGTGACGTCGGCCACGGATCTTCTTGCCCGAGCCGATTGCCTCAATCTTGACGCCGTTGGCCAGCAGGATGACAGAGGACTTCCAGACCTTGCCTTCCAGCTCGCCGAAGTCTTCCTTCAGGGCAGCGTTCTCCTCCAGTTCCGTCTTGATGTCGACGAGGAAGCCCTCGGCCTGTTCCGAGCTGTCAGATAGGATGATGATGTAGTGCTTGTAGCCGTAGACGGCGGCGTGCAGGTCATCCTTGAAAGTGAAGGTCGTGCTCTTGGCGTGGCCACGAGGCGCTTCGATCGCACGGCGGCACCCATCCGCGCGGCTGATCCGCTTGGCGTCCACCTCCGGGTTCATCCCCTTCAGCACGCCCTCCCGCCATATCCTGTCCAGCTCGCCGTGGAACTTGGGCGACGGGCGGACGAAGTAGTGCGCGAGATAGGCCCGCCCGAAGTATTCAAGATCGAAGGCTCCGAGCTTCCGGCGCAGTCCCTTCGGCCCGGTCAGTTCCTTTCCGACCCTGAAGTCCTCAAGGAGCTGCGCCCGCTGCTCGGGAAAGTTGCCGTCCTTTGTGACGTACTGCTCGAACAGCTCCCGCTGATACGCACGGTTTGCGACCGTTTCCCGGTCTTCCGGCTCTGTGAGCTTTTCGAGGTAGTCGTTCAGGTCAATCTTCGCCATCTGCCAGCACCTTCTCTCTTGCACGCTCCAGCACGTCATGAAGCTCGCCAGCAAGCTCAGGGTGCTGCTTGATTGCCGCCATGAGCTCCGTCTCCATCTGCTCGAAGGCAAGCTCAGCTTTTTTCTTCATGTCCTGCCGGACGCGCTTTTCGTAGGTGGCGTTCCGGGCGAGGCTTGCGATGAGTCGCCCCGCCTTATCCAGCGGCATTTCCTGAAAGTCGTCCTCAGCGGTGCTGACTCGCTGCATGAGCCCGTCCATGAGCACCATCGACGCCGCCTTCGTGTAGTCGAGGTCGGGGTGGGCCTCCACCGCTTGAGCGATCGCCTGAGTGCGCTGGATGGTCTGCGCTACGCGCTGCGCCGCCTGTGTGGTGCGGATCGCATAGCGCCCGATCGCTGACTTACTGATCTCGTAGCCTTCAGCCTTGAGCCATGCCGCCAGTTCTTCATAGGTGTTGGAGGTGTCCGCAAGCCGGACGTCGAGTTGCCCTTTAATATCGTCCGGGAGCTTGTCGATCGTCGAGCTGACCCGCGTCCTCCGTCGCTCCGCCTTAGACATCGATGCCCGGGTCGTTGATCGTGCCCTCGACGAGATCGACGCCCTTGCGGGTGAGCTTGATGATGGAGTCCTTGCGGTAGGCGTTGTAGGCGTTCACCGATCGGTCGGTGAAGGTCACATAACCCGCCTCCTGCAGATACTCGATCGGCTTTGAAATGTCCGGCGAGTAGATCAGGCCGTCAGCGACGAGGGCGTTTGTGATCTGACGGACGAGCAAGGCGTTCTGACTGCCTTTTGCGAGGGCTCGGACGATGTAGCCCCGGATTGCTTTGTTCTTGCTGACCTCCTGCTCGGTCAGCTCGTCAAGGATTGCCATGAGGTCACTCCTCCTTTCCTTTGGCTTTGCCTCCGTAGAGGATCTGGTCGAGCTTGTCCTCGACCCTGTTCATGACCCGAATGTAGTCCTCCCGCGTCACATAGATCAGGGGGAGGTCTGCTTTCAGGTCGTTGAGGTTCTTGTCCAGCGTCTTGATGTCCTCGGCGTTCCGCTTGTCCGCCTCTTCAAGACTGGTGAGCGTCTTCTTCATAAAGAAGGTGAGCGCCCCGACGACGACGGTGCACAGCAGCGACGCCGCCGCGCCGATGAGGGCGGTGATCTGAGAGACGTCCATGTGCCGCCCTCCTTACCGTTCCGCTTCGCCTTCGATGAGCGCACTCTCCGGGAGGGTGATGTACGGCTCGTTCTGCTTGATCTTCAGCACAGCGGCCTCGATGCACTTCGTCAAATACTCGTCGAAGCTGCCGAGGTTCTTCGTGATGACCCGCTGCGCCTCCGGCGCGATCGACGCCTTGACCTCGTCAAAGACCTGCTTGCCCAGCGCGACCAGCTCCTCGCGGCTTGCCTTGCCGCCCTTGACCGCCTCGCGCAGCGCCTTTGCCGTGGTCTGCTCCATTGCGCCCACCGACAGCGTGGCGAGGTTCGCAACGTCCTCCAAGGCGTCGTCCAGCACCTTGCGGGTGGATGCGTCCTCAATCTGCGCGGTCTGCGCCTTCAGCTTGGATGTGCCGAGCCGGATGTAGTAGACCGCGTAGGCCCCGGCGAGGGCCAGCACGGCGAGCGCAACGTTGACCAGCAGCTCGGTCGCCGCGCTCTGAATGATCTCCATGCTCATGTTTGGTGTCCTCCTTTGGATATAAAAATAAGACTATGAGCTATGCTCATAGTCTTATTTTACCGTCCCTTTCAGGAACCTTATATATGTACTGCTTCTTAGAAATGTTGTCTTAGAACGTAGTGTTTTCCGGCTCGTCGCCGTAGTCGAGAAGGCTCATCTGTCCCTCCAGCTTCCCCTCGCCGCAGAGCTGCCGCACCCACCGCTCCGTCACGCCGTACTTGCGGGCGAGCTCGGGGTGGTTGTAGCCGTTGAACTCCGCTTTGATGTGAGCGTCTCGGACAGGGCGAAGGACACTCTCCGGCTTCTGGAGGTAGATGGTCGAGCCGCCGACGACCGAGCACAGCTTGTAGTAGTTCTCGACGCCGATCGTCTCTGCGATGATGCGGTTGTCGCCGTCAGGAACCATGTCGATCGTCAGTTCCTTTACGAGGTCTTCCATGTCCCGCCCTCCGCGTCCTTACTCGGTCACTTTTGTGAAGAGCTTCCCCAAGATACCGAACATCTCGCCGACCGTCACCTGCTCGCTGAACTTCTGCCGCCAGAACTCGGGGGAGTTGATGACGCCAGCCTCCACGAGCGTTTCAAGCCCCTCTAACTGATACGCCGGGAACTCCGGCTCCTGCTCCTCCGGCTCGCTCGGTGCGGACGGCTGGGGCACCTCGAACGCCATGATCTGCCCCAGCAGAGCGACGACCTTGCCGCCGTAGCCCTTGCCCGGTACGGCCCAGCCCTTGCCGTTGGGGTTGTCGCTTGCGCCCAGCCATTCCACATACTGCGCCGAGCCCCGTGTCACGAGGGAGAAGCGCGGGTCGACGCACCCGTTCACGAGCGCCTCCTTGGAGGCGTATGCCTTCAGGTGCTGGATCTGCGCCCGGACACCCGTGCGCGGGTCGGGGAAGGTCGCCGCCTGTCCTTTGGCGTTGCCGTTCAGCGCCCCGATGCCTGCGTAGTTGTTCTGCGTGGGGAGCACGATGCCGCCGTACTTGAAAAAGCCCGTCTCGTGGAGGCTCTGCGCAAAGGCGACGTCGCCGCGCACGCCCTCGGCCTCGCCCTCTTCGAGGAAGAACTGCGCCAGCTGCTCCAGCGAGCACGCCGGGAGCTGCGGCTCCGCGTTCTTGGATCGGGCGAACAGCGCCATCTGCTGTGCGCTCGCCTTGGCCTTGCCCATGATCTCCGTCTTGCCCGCCTCCGTGGTGGTCGCGCCGCCGTTCAGCTCCGTGAGCTTTGCGGCGACCTTCTGCTTGAACTGCGCCCAATGGGGCAGGATGTACAGCGGGCAGTTCTTCCTCGCGCCCTGCACGATGGAGTCCGGGTGGCCCATCCAGTGGTTGTGCGTGTACAGCTCGTTCACGCTCAAGCCGTGCTTCTTCAGCAGCAGTGCCGCCAGCAGCACGCCGTTCTCCTCTGCCTTGAGGTCTTCCTTGCTGCCCGAGCCGTCCATGATGATCTCGATGGAGAGCGTCGTCTCGTTGCCGCCCGTGGCCTTCCGGCCATCGCCCGCGTGCCAGCCCACCTCGTCCTCTCTCAGGTTCTGCCATGCGTTGATGTCGTCGACGTAGTAGTGGACGCGGGCGTCGTTCATGTTGGCGTTTGGCCACGTCGCACGGGTGTACTGCTCGGCGTCCTCCTCCACGTTCTTCAGGTCGTTGGTGTTGTGGATGGTCACGCCCTTGACCTTGCCCGTGCCGCCCGAGAGCAGACGGTCGGCCTTGTACTGTGCGCCCTTCTTGTACGCGCCGGAGTCCTTGGGCCAAACCGCGCCCCACGGGATGATCTTCTCGTTGATGACGAGGCCATGCTCCGTCCTCGTCGCGTCTGGTGTCAATTTTGCCATGATGTGAATCCTCCTATAAATTCATGACCGGGTTGTAGACCTTCTCGACATACTCCCCGATGCTGTATTGCTCGCGCCCCTCTTTTTTGAGTTGCTGCATGAACCGATCGGTCTCCACCGCCAGCTTCATCAGCTTCAGGATGCCAACCTGCTCCGATGTCACTTCGTGCAGCTCTGGCCCCACCGTTGCCATGATCGCCTTGCGGAGGTAGAAATCTGCGGTGTAGACATCCATCTCGCTGAAATCCTCCCACACCTCCCGGGCGAACTTCTTGCGGTTGAGCCGGGGCTTATCAGGTGGGAGAACGCCGTCCGCTTGGAGCTGCTTCTTGATCGCCGCACGCTCGGCCTTCTCCCGCTGCGTGAGGCGTTTCTTCCCCTTTGGCATTACATATCACCTCCCGCTGCTTCCGTGCCGTCTCCGCCCTCCTGTGGGCCGTATCCGAGCCTTGCGCGGTAGACATTCATCGCCCGCATGACCTGTGCGGTGGCTGCGTCGCTCGCCAGCTTCTCGCCAAGACGCTGCCGATCCTGCGCCGTACCCTCCGTGGAGGTTGCGCGAGGGATCTCCGCCATGTCCTCTGCGTGTAGCTCTGTCAGGCGGCGGGCAACATTGGGAGGGAGTTGTTCATAGTAGACCCGCAGGAACACAAGCCCCGTGTCCCTGCAGATGTCCATGCCGCTGCGGATGCTGTCCTGCATCCGCGCTATGCGTTCCAGCGCCGCGAGGATCGCTCGTTCCTCTATCACAGCTCCGCCTCCTTCCGGCGCTGCCGTGCGAGGATTGCCTTGAGCCCTTCGATGACCTTCTCGCATTGCGCCATGTTCAGCCATTCGATGCGGTCGACATGGGCCACGCGCTTGACAAAGCCTTGAATGCGGCGCGGGTCGTCATTCCAGCCCAGCGCCTCGCACAGCGCGTAGATCTTCCGGCGCTGCGCGGTGGTGCGGATGTCGCCGCCCGTGTCCGTGCGCTTGTCCCGCACACTCCGACTCACACTGTCCTTCATGTTCTGCAGCACGCGGGCAACAGTGTTGACCTCGCCCTGCGTCAGCATCTTCATGGACTCCTTGCCTGTCTCGCGGTAGACAACCGCGTGCAGGTCTTCGTCCGTGAGGTGCAGCTCCGGCGACTTCGCGATCGCCCACAGCGTGCGGATGGAGGGCTGTTTGCGCCCAGTCCTTGCTGCTGTCATTCCGTGAGCCCCCTTCCTCAGTTGCCCGCCTTGATCTGCTCCAGCTTGGCGATGTTCACCTCATAGCCGAACACGTCGCTCTGTTTCCACGTTGCGCCCACGGCGTTCACCGTGTCCTCACCGTACTTCTTCAGAGCCTCCTTGCTGACCTTCTCTTCCACCACGATGCAGTCCGTCATCTGGCGGGACTTGAGACGGCGGATGATCTCCTCCAGCTTCTCCTTCGCCCGGGGCAGCGAGACGGATGTGGAGAGCCGGAAGCCTACCTCGCCGAACGTCAGCACCATCGACTTCGTCTTGCCCATCTCGTCCCTGTGGTCGGTGACGAAGCTCTTGATCTCGCGCTCCAGCTTGGCCACATTGTCGTTGAGCGGCTTGCTCTGCTCCTCGGCGACCTTCTGCGCCCCTAAGATTTGCTTCTGCATATCGCTCTGGATCTCGCCCAGCGCGATCTGCGCCTCGGCGATCTGACGGAGGGCGTCGTTCACGTCCTCCCATGAATGGAGGCTCGGGGCCTCGACTACTCGTTTCCTTGCCATGTTTGCGGCTCCTTTCAATTTGTTAATGTTGCGGGCTTTACGCCCGGTAGTCTTGCTTGGTGCGCTTGCCGCGCTCCGGGATCTCGGTGAACAGTGCCACAAGACCCATCGGCAGCGTCAGGAGGATCGCTGTCGCGTCCCGATCCTCCGGCGTCCCGCCGTAGGCCGCCATCAGGAGCAGCACGCCGGAGAGCAAGATGAGGATCGCTCCGCTGATGCGTTCTTTTCTCATATTTGCTGTCCCTCCTCAAAGCATCATCATGGACGACGCCTGTGCTATGGTCTTCACCGTCACCGTTTCCTCGCCCGTCTCCTTGAGGATGCGTCGGACGTTAGAGAGCGTGCGGTCGAGCAGTCGGAAGCACCCGGTCTGCATATTGCACGCCCGCGCTTTCAACTCCACCAGCGCCTCCGGCTCGATCCGGAAGTCCGTGAGATAGCCCTCCACCTCCGAGGGGGAGAGGCCCCGCAGCGAGGCATAGAAGTCCACCCGGTTCGCCATACGCACGAGGTAGGTCTTGATCTGCGCCTCCAGTTTCGGCTCGCCCGCGATCACAAGACCCACATCGCTCTGATCGAACACCGCCCGCAGGATCTCCATTTTCTTCTGCGTGTACTTGCTCACCAGCTTGTCCGCCTCGTCGATGATCAGCAGGTATCCCTTGTTCGTGTTGAAGAACTCCCGGATGCCGTTCACCCTGCGCCAGATCGTGCCGTAGCCGTTTGGGAGCCCGATGCTCCGTTCAATCGCCTCCACAAGGTCGCGGCTGCTCATGGTGTCGTCGCACTCGATGTAGGCCACGCGGGAGAGCTTCGCGTACTGCCGCAGGGCGTAGGTCTTGCCGTAGCCGCTGCGGGCGACTACGATGCCGAGGCCAATGTACTCCTGACAGCTCTGGCATACACCGAGCACGGCCTTCGCGTCCCGGCTCTCAAAGAATACGGGCGTCTGCCACGTCTTGCCCTCCGACTCCGCCAACGGCGTCGTCAGGTCGACCGCCTCGCCCGTCTGCCGGGTGAGGAAGTCCGTCAGCTTGCTCTCAAGGTCGTTCGGGTTGCTGTCATATTTGCCCGTGAGATACCGGGAGACGGTGGTGCGGCTGTAGCCGATGTCCTTGGCGACCGCCGCGATGCTTGAGTGCTGCGTCTGGATGTAGTTGTTCACGCGCTGCGCGAGGGGGCTGATGTTGGTGTAGATTGTGGTGCGCTCTGCTGCTGTAACTTCCATGATGTACCTCCGTTATTATTCGTTCATCGCTCTCAAAAGGGAGAGCGCCTTGTCGCCTTTGGCGTTGAGGAAGGTGTCGTCCGTGGCCTTCTTCCGGCTCGCCTTGCTTGCCTGTTCCGATCGGAACATTCTGTCCTTGGGCAGGGAGACCAGCTTCTGGCTCGGCGTGGCCTTGATGGTCAGGTCGATCATGCCCACTGCATCCGAGGGCCTTGCGCCGTCCTCGAGCCGCAGCTCGTAGGGGCGGACTCGCTCCTCCAGATACTCCCTGACCTCTCGCTCGTTTCGTTTCTGATCTCGCAGATGCTTCTCCAGCGCCGCCTGAGAACAATGCGGGCCGAAGGCGAGCAGCTCGGCGGACACCGCCTCACAGATCTTCTTGCCGTCCATGTCGTACACATAGAGCTTGGTGACATCGTCGATGTCCCACTTGATGTTGACTTTCTGATTGACGTAGTAGGCGAGCTCCGTGTCCGTGTAGAGTGTGCCGAACTTGTTGATGCCTTGGTTTGTGACGCGGGCGGTCGCCGCCTTCATCAGCAGCATCGCCGCGTACTCTCGGGGTGGAGCTGCCTTTTCATAGCGTGGGCCGTTCTCGAACATCTCGATCGGCGTAACCCATTTCTCGCCCGCGTCGCTCAGGCCGCGATGCTTGCGGGTGTGATACTTGGTGTTCTTCCACTCCGTCCAGACTTCGAAGAACTCCTCCATCGTCAGCAGCTCCCCGCGCTCCAGCATCTGGTCGATGTCCTTCTGCCGCTTGGCGTAGGTCTTCGAGCCTGTCAGCGTGCCCGTGTAGCTCTCAAACCACTTGGAGAATTTCGAGCAGACCGTGGAGAAGAAGCGTTCGATCGGTTTGTCCCAAGGCTGATACGGCAGCGAGCGTCCGACCTCTTGGATGCCGATGCTCTGATAGAAGCCGACCGTTTCCGAGTCAAACGCGAAGTCAAGGTCGATTTTGCGGTGCTTGCGGTTCTGTCCGGTCATGGCCTTGGCAGTATAATCCTTGCCGTTGTCGACGTGCAGGATGTGGGGAACGCCGCCCGGATTGCTGTAGATCATTTTGACCAGCGACTCCTTCAGCGTCTGCGAATTGGCGTTGACGCACGCTACATCGCCGATGATAGTACGGGAGCGCATATCCAGCCACGCAACCAGCTTCGGGCGCACGGCCTTGATCTTGCCGTTCGGGGCCGTCCACTGCACCCAAAAGTCGAAGGTGTGCTCGTCGCCAACAACATACTCCATGACTTGAAGGCTCGTCGCGTCGCGCTTGCCCTTCATCATCCGCTTGTTCTTCCACTCCCGTGTCCCATTGGCGGCGAGGAACCGGGCAGACTCCGCACCCCGCTGTCCCATGAGGAACTTGATGTACCGGGCGACGGTCTTGATGGAGGGATACTCCTCCCACTCCCGCCGCTCCGCCTCCAGCTCAAACCGTTCATAGAGCATCTCGATCGTGCCGAGGTTCGCCGCGAACCGCTTGTCGAACCAGATGTTCTCAATGATTGCTTTCTGCTCGTCCGTCAAGCTCGGGAACGTACCCGTCTCCTTTGGCTTCCGGCACAGCGCCAGCGCCCGGAAGTAGTCCCGGCTCTTTCCATCCTCCTTCTCCAGCTTCAGCGCCCATGCGTTCGCCTCCAGCACGTTCTTCATGTATCGGTACAGGCTCTGCGGGCTGATCCCCAGCCCCAGCGCGTACCGCTCGGCGTAGCCCGTGCGGTCAGGGCCGTCATAGTCGATGAAGTCCTGCACCCGCGCCGCCAGCTCTACCGCCTCATAGAAGCGCTTCTTGTTCGCCTCCGTGTACTGGTTCAGGTCGGCGGTGACGTACCATGGCACGGCCTCCTGTGCTCTCTTGTCTATGATGACCTCACTCCCTTCCACCTTCTGCGCGGCTCGCCATGCCTTCCGCGCCTTTGCCGAGAGGGAGCTTGTCGAGATCAACACCTGATCCTTGCCGCCGCCCTCCCGGGCCTGTGACTTCGTTTTGTACTGCTGAGGATTGCGATAGATGCGTTGCGTCAAAGTCTTGTAGCTGACGCTCTCAAAAGCCGCTGCCTCCTCCAGCGTGATGAATACGTCCGGCACTCCGTTCCCTCCCTTCCGTGCGTCATGCCGCGATCGCCCGCTCCGCCTTCTTCGGGTCGAGCGCGAGGGCGGCGATGATCGCCGGGAGGTACTTCTCGCCGGAGCGTGTTCCGTTCAGGATGTAGCTCATGTACTGCGGGCTTGTGCCCACCGTGGCCGCCAGCTCCGCCCGACTCATGTCCCGGTCAGCCAGCGCCTTCACCACCATCTTCCCGAACGGCGTCAGCCGTTTCTTCGGGCCTCTCATCGCTTGCCCTCCTTTCTCATCGTTCTTAGACTTACTTCCGAATGACCGCCCAGCCCAGCGAGACTGCCACGCCTATGAACGCGGTGACGCTCACGGCGGGGACGGGGCAGCGCATCAGCAGCAGCGCCGCCGCGAAGCCCAGCGTCGCGAGGGTGATGAGCCCCGCCGTGATAAGGAACGCCGCCGCGCTTTGCGCCGTGCGCCCCGCACGCTTTCGCGCCTCCCGCTTCACTTCTCTCTCAAGTAAGTTGAGAACGAGGTCGTAGCTGCGCACGCTCTGCGCCGCTTCAAAGAATTGCTGCTCCATCCCCGGCAGCGCCCGGAACGGGTCGCGGGGGTTGCCCGCCTCCCGCAGCCGCGCTGCCGCGTTCCGCCGTGCGATGACGGTTGCGCCGATCGCGGTCTTGAGGTCTTCTGTGCTGAACATTCTGCTGCTCCTTTCCTTTGCCCTCCTGCTCGTGTATAATTGAGCTGGGCCACTGCCCGGGGAGGGGGTGTTGTCTATGGCTGATGCTACCCTTGATGTCGTCGAGCGTGTACTCGACGAAGTCGACAAGAGCCGCGATGTTGACTGGACTATTCTCGGCGAGCGTCTTCGCTCTGCCATTCTCGACTCTGGCGAGCACGTTGACGCTGGTTTCACCGAGGCTCAGAAAGCGGCGATTGTTGCCGTCTGCCGGGAAACTTATTATGCGACGTCAGTAGTCGCAAGGGCCTACGCCTTCAAGGCCGTCGAGGCTCTTCTGGATCGGATCGGCGAGTGAGCGCTTCTGCTGCGTACTCCATGCGCCCCTCCCTGATCCTCTCCGCCGCCTCTCGGATTGCTTTCACTGGAGGATGGTAGTAGGCGGGAGCATCATCCGGAGCCGTCCGCTTGTCGGGCGGCTCTTTCTCTTTGATTGGCTCGCCCGTCAGCCATGACAGCCAACACGCGCGGCAGCTCACGCCGTCGCAGTGGGCGGGGATGATGGGCGGGCACGGTGCGGAGATGATGTCCGCGATCTCGCCCGCCGTGGCCTCCGGGGCCTTGAGTAGTTCAAGTCCTGTCATGCTGCGCCTCCCGGTACTTCTTCACCGCGTGGTTCATGGTGTAGAGGTGGTTCAACTCTCGGAGCAGCCGCTCATACTCCCGCTGCATCGTCTCCCTCGCGTGGCCCGTCAGCTTGCCCATCTGCCCGTCGACGTCGACCGCCATGCGGAACACATTGCGGTAGATCGTGCAGTCGTTCTCCGGGCACTCGCCGAGAAGCGCCGTCCCGAGCTGGTGGAGCTCCTCCAGCCGATGCGCCGGGATGCGCTCTGTCTCGTGCCGGAAGCCGTTAAACGGCTCGCCGCTGTTCTTGGCGTCATCATCCACCTCTTGAAGCAGTTGCCGGAGATGTTGGACGCTCTCGATCTTGAAGTCTGCGGGTAGCTTCAGCGCCAACCGATCCGCACCCACCTCGGCGATCTGCGCCGCATAGTGCTCGCACTCGTTCTCCTGCAGGATCTGTCCGTCCCGCAGCGCCGCAAGGTAAGCACGCGCCTCATTCCTGCCCAGCAGGACGGTCGCAGCGTCCTCGACGTACCTCATGACCTCAATGTGCTCCCGCAGCACCCGCTCGCTCCTCTCCCGGATGCGCAGGTCTTGTGCCTCCGCGTCCTCGTAGAGCTGTCCCAGCGGGCACTTCGCGCAAATGGCGTCCAGCTCCTCCTGCGTGTGTCCGGCCCGGTTCTTGCACCGTTCGTCGCACACGAACGCCAGCAGCTCTTCGGGGTTGCGCGGCATGGGGCCGTCCAGCCGTCCCGCGCCGAAGGTGTCCGGGTCGGTGATGACCTCGCTCTCCGGCAGGAAGCCGATCTGATGCAGCGCCATCTTGAAGCCGTAAAGCTCGTGCGCGGCGGTGCGCGGGTCGGTGTCGGGGTAGTGCTTGCTCTTGACCCGCGTGGCAAGGCGGCACGTCCAGCCCTCGATCAGGGCGGCGGGCTCCACTGTCTCCTCGGTATAGCTCTCATTCGTTTCCACGGCGGCGGTGTAGGTGGGCGGCTCGCCCGTGATATCCTCCTCGGACTCCAGCCCCCGTGCCAGCTCCACGGCCACCTCCAGCGTGTCCGCGTCGTCGTACTCCATCGCGCCCCGGTCGATGTCCAGATTGCCCGTGTAGACCTCCGCGTCGATCACGCCGTACTCTCCGAGGGCCGTGCCCTCGTACTCGCGCTTCTCGCGGTCGTTGAACTTGACCACGAGGAAGCCGTTGATCTTCTTGATCTTTCTCATGCTGCCGTCATTCCTTTCTGCCCTGCCATCTTCAGACCGGGTGGGGCAGTTCCCGGTGACGCCCTTCCGGGCGTTTCGGCTTAGTGGTGGGTCGCTTCAAAGTTCTCAATCGCCCAGCGGTTGCCCGTGGCGTACACGGCCCGTCGCGTCCGCTCCTGTGGCGTTTCCCGCCTCGGCATGGCTGCCAGTGCCTCCATCATGCCGCATCTCGGGCAGATGTCCGTCTGGTTGTCCGCTCGCGACAGCGCGGGCGGCTCGTCGTATGCCCGCCCACACAGCGGGCAGATGCGCGGTTGCTCCTTCATGCTGCTGCTCCTTCCTGCAAAGCTCATCCGCCCAGCGGCGGGATGACGCGGATCGTGTCGTGGTACTTGTTCAGAATGATCAGCTCGCCGTTTGCCTTCTGCTTCACGACCAGCCAGTTCTCCGGGGCGAGACCCGCTTGCCCGAGCCGGATCTTCTGCTTGCGGGTGGGTTTCTTGCCGCGTCTCATGATCTGCCTCCTTTCCTTTTCTCGGCGTTTGTGGTAGAGCAAAAGCGAACGGCGGCGGCGGAATTAAATCTAAGAGTCGCTTAGGTGTTGGTGGGCTTTAGCAGCCCGTCAGGGTGTCGCCCTTGACCTCGTAACGATTGGGGCCGATGATGACGAAGGCCAGCATATTGGTCGTGCCGTCATGGTTGACCTGATTGATCGCCTCATCCAGCTTGCCGTTGGTGACGTGGACTTTCTCCATGCTGCCGGTGCCGGTGTCCAACAGACCGAAGCCGTTGGCCTCTTCCGGGGTATCTCCGACAGTGGTGAGGGCCATCTCGTCGGGGGTGATCTCGTTGCGGCCCGGTTCCAAGTTGAAACCTGCCTCCGCCTCCTTCAAGGCGTCGTTCGTCTCTTCCAGTGTGGCCTCGCCGGTGGTGTACTTGAACAGGATGTCTGTGATGTCGTTCTTCATGGTGTCGTTCTCCTTCTGAAAAACGCCTCCGCCGCTCGCTTTTGCTCTACCGTTCGCCGATTTGCTATTTCATTTTCGGTCGGGGTGTGCTATGATTTACTTGCTTTATACTTAAATCAGGGTACACCCCTATTATAGTCTCCGTTTGGCTACTTGTCAAGCGGAAAGTCTCTGAAAATCTACTTTTTGACAGGAGGCATTTTATGTCCGAATTAGTTGATAGAATTGAACAGGCCATAAAGGAAAAGGGCAGTAATTTCAAGCGCGTCGAGCGTGAGTGTGGTCTCGGAAATGGTACTATAAAGCGGTGGGGTGAACAGAGCCCCCGCCTCGACAAGCTCGTCCTTGTCTCCGAATATCTACAAATCTCTCTGGACTATCTCGTCTTTGGGCGTAGCTGTTCGGAGACTGCACAGGAGAATGACCGCAATGCGGCTTTCGAGCACCTCAAGCAAGAACAAGGTCTGACCTGCGACGGTTCGCCGTTGGAGGACGAGGAGGCCGATCTGATCGCCATGTATCGCCTCTTGCCGGAGGAGCAACAGGAGGACATTTTTGACCTCGTTCATCTCAAATATCGAAAGCACGTCGAACGGAAAAAAGAGTCTATTTACTGGACGTATCACAACGGCAGCTCCGCAACAAAAAGCGGCACCGCCGAGGACGCTGAAGCCCAAGGTGGAACCGCTTGATTTTTTGCGCTGTTTTGATTTAGTTGTAAATCTGTTTTCTGTAGAATTGAAAAACGCCCGCGCCGCACTCGCAAAACGCCCGAAACCATTGAAAACAGGGCAATTCTACAGCTTTTCGCAGTTTTGACCGAAATGTAGAATTGCTCGCCGCCTGTTTTGGCCCGGTTCGCCGCCCCGCCGCGCACGCCTCGCACGGCCAGCGCACGCCCTAATCCCCACCGATCCGCGCCGAAAAGCTCCGTTTTCCCGAAAATTCGCACGCTCTAACGCTCCGTTAGCACGCTTGCCCCTCTTGCAATCCGCCGCCGCGTCTGCTACAATAGCAGCATGAGCCGCGAAGCTCTTGTCCTCTTGGTCTGCTGCTGTGACTTCCGGGACGGGGCCGAGTGGCTCATACCATCTAAAAGCCTCAGAAATGCCGTTATACGGGCGTTTCCGGGGCTTTTTTGTATTCTGCGTATGTGTGCGCCTCGCCGCGCCGCCGCCGTTGTGCGGCCTCGTGGGCGTGAAAAAAGCGCCGACCGCCGCCGACGCATCCTCATCTCAAGATTGTTGATAATTCGCGCCTCCGTCCCGCGCCGAAAGTCGCCGTTTCCCGCGTATTTCAAGGGTTTTCCCGCCGTCTCCCTCCTCATCCCGCCTTATCCCGCATTTCTCAAATATCCTGTCTCCCCACACATACTATTGCGTGGTTTTATTCTACTAAGAGTTAGCAAAAAAATCAATAGTAAATATGATTTTTAAGCGAAATAAAAGAGTTTTATAATATGTGCGAAAGGTAAAAGCCTCAACAACACACCTAAATGTGCGTAAGGTTATTGCCTTTCGCACATTATTTTTTTTGGCCGAAAAACGGAAAGGAGGGAAACCTTATCACTTGCAAATATTTTACCTATGAGGATAGGAAACATTTTGAGGAACAGTACAACGCAGGTGCAGCCCTGCCGGATATTGCGGACACACTCGGCGTGCATATCAGTACGATTTACCGGGAGCTTAACCGAGGCAGCACAGGAGAGATTGATGCCAACGGCCGTGCCGGGTACGATGCGGAGCTTGCACAAAAAACAATGCTGGAAAGCCTTAAAAGGCGAGGCAAAAGACAAGGAGGCGTAAAACAAAATGAATGAGCTGCAAACATTCAGTAATGCGGAGTTTGGCGAAATACGCTCAATTACCATTGAAAACATCCCCTATTTTGTAGGCAGGGATGTGGCAAGCATTTTGGGCTACGCCAACACAAGGGATGCCCTGGCAAAGAGGGTTGACAGCGAGGACAAGCTAACGGGGGTAGCAATTTGCGACACCAACGGCAGAGAAACAAAGCCGGTACTTATAAACGAAAGCGGGTTATACAGCTTGATACTTACAAGCAAGCTGCCATCCGCAAAAGAGTTTAAGCGGTGGGTTACATCAAGCGTTTTGCCTATGATACGCAAAACGGGCGTGTATTCAGCCGGTATGGCTTTGAAAAACGATGACACCGTTGCACCGATGAGGTTGCTTTCCCCAGATGATTATCTTTCGGCTGCCAGGCTTATTGCCACTTGCAAGAGTGAACGGCTGGGCATCGTGCTTGCACTTTTATCAAAAGGCGGTTGGGATATTCCCCAGATCGCAACCGGTGCATCCGTAAGACCGGACACCTCCGACATTGCCGAAAGAATTACACGGGTAAAAGCCAAAACAGGCATAAGTCTGCAAGAGCTCGGAAAAGTAAGCGGCATAAGTGTTGAGGTTTTGCGCTCTTATGAAACCGGGCGGCGTTTTCCAAAGCAAGAAAGGTACACCTCCCTCGTAATGCTTTTAAACAGCCTTGAGGAAACGGCCGAAAAGGAGGATGGCGAACAATGACACCCGAACAACAGAGAGCCAAAGAGCGTGAGCTTGCCGCCATACGGAAACGAAAAATAAGACAGCGTAACAACCGTATTGCGTGGCTCGTAATTATCGGTATTGTGCTTGTAATATTTGCCCTCGGCACGCTCTTTGGGTATCACCTTACAAGCCACACACCTGCCGGACAAGCCGACATAACGGAAAGCACACAGATTGCTGCCAAGATCCGTGCGGATGAGCCAACAGCAAAAGTAATTGAGCTCACAAGCGCCGCAGAAACCCAAAAAGGTGTGCCGGGGCTGTCGCTCGATTATGACTTGCAAAAAGTAATGTATGAAAGCTGCCAAAAGTATGATGTACCTTTTGCCCTGGCGTTGGCCGTGGCAGAAAAAGAAAGCGGCTTTAACCCGGATGCCGAAAGCAGGACAGACGATCACGGCATTATGCAGATTAACCGCTGCAATTTTGAGTACCTGCGTAACAAAGGCATTGATCCCCTTACCTACAAGGGAAACATTGAGGCCGGCGTAATGCTCCTCGGTGAAAACCTAACCCGTTACGGTGATGAGGGGCTGGCGGTTATGGCATATAACTGCGGCCGCACCGGAGCAAAAAGGCTTTGGGATGCCGGTGTATATAGTACATCGTACTCAAGAGCCATTATGGAGCTATACGAAAAGTGGCTCGGAGTGCTGGAGGTACAGCAGTAATGGCTTATTATCACACCTGCCCGGATTGCGGCGCAAACCTCGATCCCGGCGAAAAATGCGATTGTCAAACAAATAAAATTTACATAACCAAGGAGGCTAACAACAATGTTAGAAATGAAAGTAACGATCACGGCTGCCACAGACCTTATGGCAGTGCTCAACAACATTGCCGCCGCACTTGACGGCAAAAACCTGCACACCGTTTGTAACCAGTTTGGTGCAGACAGCAAGCACATTGACAATGTGGGCACCATCAATATGGGCGTTGGTGGTAAAACACAGCCCGCAACACCTACGGCACCGGTAAACCCTACCCCCGCACCGGTAGCGACACCCGCACCAGCACCTGGTGCACTTTTGAGTGCGACACCTGCCCAGACGGCAACCCCGATTGCCCCCACGGTCCCTGTTGCCGCGCCTGCCCCCACCGTAGCACCTGCGGCTAATGTGACACCGGCTCCCGCTGTTCCGACCTCTGCACCGCAGTACACGCTTGATATGATTGCAACCGCAGGCTCGGCACTTATTGATGCCGGAAAGATGGATCAGCTTATGGGGCTGCTCGGCAAGTTTGGTGTGGCAAGTCTTACAGAACTTGCACCTGAAAGCTACGGAGCCGTTGCAAACGAATTAAGAGCCCTGGGCGCAGCGATTTAAGGAGGGATAACAATGCCAACACCGGAAAAACACGCTCTGCTGTCGGCATCCTCCGCAGCCCGTTGGCTGCATTGCACCGCCGCCCCTCGCTTTGAGGAGCAATTCCCGGAAAATACATCGGAATATGCGGAGGAGGGCCGCCTGGCTCACGCTATTTGTGAGCTGAAAGTTATTAAGCACTTTACTACGCAGATTAAGCCACGCACTTACACCACAAGGCTTAAAAAGCTGAAAGAAAACCCACTTTACCAGGACGAGATGGACAAGACCTCGGATCTGTACCTGGAGCACCTTACCGAAAGGGCTATGCAGTATAATGCAAAGCCGAATGTGGCCGCCGAGGTGCAGGTTGATTTTGCCGAATATGTACCAGAGGGCTTTGGCACCTGCGATTGCATTATGATCGGCGGTGATACCTTGAGCATTACCGACTATAAGCACGGTAAGGGCGTGCCCGTATCGGCCGAAAACAACCCGCAAATGCGGTTGTATGCCCTTGGTGCTCTGAAACGGTACAAGCCCGTTTATGGCGGCAGTATCAAAAAGGTTTGTATGACGATAGACCAGCCCCGCATCCAGACGGAGCCAAGCAGCGAAACCATAACCGTTGAGGATCTGCTTGCTTGGGGTGAAAGCATTAAACCTATTGCCGCAAAGGCTTATATGGGGCTTGGGGCATTTTGCCCCGGTGAGCATTGCCGCTTTTGCCGAGGCAAGGCGAAATGCAAAGCCCGAGCAGACCAAAACACCGCACTTGAGGAATTTAAGGACTGTGTACCGCAGAACGCTGAAAAGCCGCCCCTCTTTGGGCAGGGCGTGCTTACGGATGCCGAAATTGGCGATCTGCTTGTAAGAGGCCAGGAGCTTGTAAAGTGGTACAAGGACCTTGAGGAATATGCCCTCGGCACTATCCTCAAAGGTGGTACAATTCCCGGCTGGAAAGCCGTTGCAGGCAGGAGCAACCGCACCTTTACGGACACGGAGGCCGCCCTTAATGCTGCTGTTGCCGCCGGGTATGATAAATCACTCTTGTATGACCTCAAGCCCAAAACACTTACGGAGCTTGAGAAACTTATGGGCAAAACCGAATTTGCGGACAAGCTCGGCAGCTTTGTGGTAAAGCCCATTGGAAAGCCCACCCTTGCATTGCTTACGGATAAACGGGAGGCTTACAACCCTGCCGCCGCAGACTTTGCCGGGATAAAGGATGAATAATCAAATAACCGTGCTGGTGGAACGCTGCACAATGCAGATAAACCTTGATCCGTTCTTTAACCGCGCAACGCCGCTTGCCAAACAAAAAAACTGCTCGGGTATGTATTCCAGGAGCCTTGGAGGAATGAGGAAACCATAAGCACCCTGGGTACATACCTACCGCAGAAACAAGCCGAGGCAAAAGAGGCTTGGGAGGCTGCAAGCAAACGGTACCAAGACGAATACATCAGCACACAATTCCGCTATGACCTTACCGCACAACAAAAGCGGACCGTGGAGGCAGCAAACCGCAAAATGCTGAATGAGTTAAAGCGGTGTAAAACCAATTTTGAGCGTTGGGGCAAAATAATAGCCTGTTATGAAATGCTTAAAACCAAAAACCATTTTTAATGATTACAAGGAGGCAAACAACAATGTTTAACGAAAGTAACCCCCCCCGTGGACTTGAGGAAATGAAAGCCCGCAGCCGGGCCAGCGGTATGCTGGCAGATATGTTAGCCGAAATAATGCTTGAAAGCAACGCACCGGAGGAAATAAAGCTCGGCGTGCGTATTGTTCAGCAGGGCAAAAAGGTTAGCAAAGCTGCACACGAAATTATAGAGGCGTTTGCCGGTGATCCTGCCACTATTAAAGCAAGCGACACCGAAACCCTCAAACAGGTGCTTGAGTACCTCGGCTTGGTAGAGGTAGGGCTCAAGCAGTTTATGGAAACAACCAAGGCACCAAATGCAAACAATGCACCGAATGAAATTTAATGTAATAAAGGAGTTTAAGAATTATGTACCAGAACATTGCAACCAAGGTATTAACCGGCGAGGTTAGGCTTTCCTATGTCAACCTTACCACCCCCAGAGCACCCCAGCAGGGCGGTGAGCCCAAATACAGCGTTACGCTGCTTATCCCCAAAACCGATGCCGCAACCATTGCCGACATCAACGCCTCTATTAAGGCGGCGTATGAGGCCGGCGTAGCCAGCAAATGGGCGGGCAAGCACCCCACACCCAAGCAGATTGTGCACGATGGTGACGGGCTCCGTCCGTCCGGCTTGCCGTTTGGCGATGAGTGCAAAGGGCATTGGGTGCTGACCGCCAGCACCAAGAGCAAGCCGCAGGTTGTCGGCATTGACAACCTTGATTGTGAGCTTGCCCCCTCGGATATTTACAGCGGTATGTACGCCCGTGTAACTATTAACTTTTTCACCTATGATACAGCAGGCAGCAGGGGCGTGGGTTGCGGCCTCGGCAATGTACTGAAAACCCGTGACGGTGAGGCTCTTGCCGGTGGTGCATCCGCAGCCAGCGACTTTGAGGGGCTCGGCCAGAGCTTTACTGCACAGCCGGCCGCCGTTCCCGGTTATCCGCAGGCACAGCCGGCCGCTCCGGCTTATCAGCCGCAGTACAACCCCGTTACACCCCAGCAGACAGCACCGCAAGCATACGCTGCTCCGCAGCCCCAGGCGGCACCTGCACAGCCGCAGAGCCGTCCGGCGGTAAACCCGATTACCGGGCAGCCCTGGTAATATCACACTGAAAATTTACGAAAAGGAGGTAAAAGAGTATGGATCATTTAAGTATTGACCTTGAAACATTTTCAAGCGTGCCGATACAAAAAGCCGGTGCCCAAAAGTACATACAAAGCCCCGACTTTGAGATCCTCCTCTTTGCCTACTCCCTTAACGGTGCGGAGCCGGTGTGCTGTGATTTTGCCCAAGGCGAAACACTCCCCAAGTGGGTTGCCGAGGCGTTGCTTGATCCGCAGTGCTTAAAACACGCATACAATGCGCCCTTTGAGTGGGGCTGCCTGTCCCGGTATATGAGCAGGCAGCTGCCACCGGCGCAGTGGCGTTGCACAATGTTCCACGGCTTGTATGCAGGCTATACGGCAGGCTTGGATGCCACAGGCAGAGCGTTGGGCTTGCCGGAGGATAAACGCAAGCTGAATACCGGCAAAGCCCTTATACGCTATTTCTGCGTACCGTGTGCCCCATCAAAGGCAAACGGCGGCAGAACACGGAACTACCCGCACCACGCACCGGAGCGTTGGGAGTTGTTCAAAGAGTATAACCGCCAGGATGTTACAACCGAAATGGAAATTGAGCGCAGGCTTTCGGCGGTACCCGTGCCAGACTTTGTGCAAAAGGAATGGGAAACGGATCTTATTATAAACAGCCGAGGCGTTGCTGTTGATATGGGGATGGTTGAGGGCGCCCTTGAGCTTGGGGCAACGGTCCGCAACACCCTTACAACCGAGGCTGTGAAAATATCCGGGTTAAACAACCCGAACAGCGTAAAGCAGCTTGCATCTTGGCTTGAAAGCGAAACCGGCGAGGAAATAAACGGGCTCCGCAAGGACACCGTTGCCAAAATGCTTGCCCGTGACGATAACAGCCCGGAGGTACAGCGTATGCTTGAGATCCGGCAGGAGCTCGGTAAAACAAGCACCAAAAAATACGATGCCATTGAGCAGGCTGTGTGCCGGGATGGGCGTGTGCGTGGGCTCTTACAGTTTTACGGTGCCAACCGCACAGGCCGCTGGGCAGGGCGTTTGGTGCAGGTGCAAAACCTACCCCGCACCTATACAGAGCCGCTGGAGCTTGCCCGTGACCTTGTAAAAGGGCGTAAGTTGGATGCCTTAAAGTGCATTTACGGCAGTGTGCCGGACACGCTCTCACAGCTGATACGCACCGCATTTATAGCCGCACCCGGTAATGTGCTGATTGATGCCGACTTTTCGGCCATTGAGGCCCGTGTTATTTCTTGGCTTGCCGGTGAGGAGTGGAGGCTTGAGGTTTTCCGCACCCACGGCAAAATATATGAGGCATCAGCCTCGCAGATGTTCGGCGTGCCCATTGACCTTATAAAAAAGGGCAACCCCGAATATGCCCTCCGGCAAAAAGGCAAGGTTGCAGAGCTTGCCCTCGGCTACCAGGGCAGCACCGGCGCACTTATCAATATGGGTGCACTTGATATGGGCATACCGGAGGAGGATCTGCCCGATATTGTGAGCCGTTGGCGTGATGCCAACAAACGCATAAGGGATCTGTGGTACAAGGTGGATGCCGCCGCTGTGCAGGTTATCACTCAAGGCGGCAGCGTGGGTGTAAGTAGCATTATACTTGCCCACGAATGGGATGCAACCCAAGGCACCGACTATATGACAATAACGCTGCCAAGCGGCAGAAAACTGTTTTACAATGCCCCGCAAATAGGCGTAAACCAATGGGGCAACCCCTCAATATCGTATATGGGTATGGACCAGACCACAAAGAAATGGAAACGCATCGAAACCTACGGCGGCAAGCTCGTGGAGAATTGTGTGCAGGCCATCGCCCGTGATTGTCTGGCGCAGGCTATTGAACACCTGGAGGCAGCGGGGCTGCCGGTTATATTCCACATACACGATGAGGTGGTAATTGATATAAGGCCATTTGCAGACAGCGAGGCAATGCTTGCAAAAACGGTTGAAATAATGAGCCGCCCTGTTCCGTGGGCTCCGGGCTTGCCTCTTGGCGCCGATGGTTGGGTTGGTAAATTCTTTAAGAAAGATTAGGAGGCTCGGCTATGCAGTATATGGGAGGCAAAAGCCGCATAGCCCGCTACATAGCCGAAATTATAAATAACACCCTTAACGGGGGGGGAGCGTTCAATGAGATACCAAGGCGGCAAGAGCCGTATAGCAACACCTTTGGCGCAGATCCTCAACGCTACGGGGGGGGCTTGCTTTGTTAGCCTTTTCTGTGGTAGCTGCTCCGTTGAAAGCAAAGTTACCGGCTATGACCGCATTATACTAAATGACAAGCACAAGTATTTGATTGCTATGTTAAGAGGTGTGCAGGCGGGTTATGAATTGCCGGAAACGATAACAGAGGAACAGTACCAGGCCATAAGAGCCGATAAAGATGCAGATCCGGTGCTTGCAGGTTTTGTGGGCTTTGGGTGCAGCTTTGGCGGCAAATGGTTTGGAGGATATGCACGAAATAAGGGCGGCACGAATTATGCCGCACAGAGCAAGCGATCACTGCTTAAAGATATGGCAACGCTCGGCGGCGCCGAGATAGTCTGCGGTGATTATAAGCAAGTACCTATACCGCCGGGGGCGGTTGTATATGCGGATCCTCCGTATAACAATACCACCGGTTACAATAACGAGAAATTCAACAGCACAGAGTTTTGGCAGGCAATGCGTTTGCTTGCTGATACCGGGCACACCGTTTACATAAGTGAGCAGACTGCCCCGCCGGACTTTGTGTGCGTGTGGGAAAAGCCCTTTACCCGCACCCTCGACAGAAACAAGGGCAACCAATTTAAGGTAACAGAAAAACTGTTTACCTATATTTCACCAATATGGAGGCGGTAAAAATGGCTTATTATATGGCCTCTGTAAGCTGGGGCAAGGACAGTTTGGCAATGCTCCTCCGGCTGATATACGAAAACAAACCGCTTAACGAGGTTGTTTTCTTTGATACCGGGATGGAATTTCAAGCCATATACAATGTGCGTAACGCTGCCCTCGGTATACTGAAAGTAAGAGGCATTACATACACCGAATTAAAACCGGCAAAACCGTTTTTATACACAATGCTTGATAAGCCGGTAAAAGGCAGGGATCGCAAAGGTTATGGATGGTGCGGCGGCTTATGCCGCTGGGGTACAACTGAAAAACTCAAAGCCCTTGACCGTTACGCAAAAAGCAAAAATGCAACCGTGTATATAGGAATTGCGGCAGATGAGCAGCAAAGGCTTGAACGGTTGGAGCCTTACAAAATTGCACCGCTTGCAACACTTTGGAATATGACAGAGGCAGAGTGCCTCCAATATTGTTACGATCACCATTTTTACTGGTATGAGGACACCGACAGCGAGGCAGAAAAAATACGCCTTTATGATATTTTGGATCGTGTTTCCTGCTGGTGCTGCTGTAATAAAAACCTCAAGGAACTGCGGAACATATACAACTTTTTGCCCGAATATTGGCAAAGGCTGCGTTACCTGCAATTTGTACTTGAGCGCCCAATGAAAGGCTACTATAAAGGACAGCCCAGAGGCGTGTTTGAACTTGAGGATCGTTTTTCTAAGGAGGCAAACAATGATACCTTTTCCAAATAAAAAATACAGCGTTATATATGCAGATCCGCCGTGGAGCTACCGGGACAAGCGATGCAACGGCAATGCTGCCGACCACTACCCCACAATGCGTATTGAGGATATATGCAGCCTGCCGGTGCAGGATCTGGCGGCTGATAACTGCGTGCTTTTCCTTTGGGCAACTTACCCAATGCTCAAAGAGGCATTGAAAGTAATTGAGGCGTGGGGCTTTAAGTATAAAAGTATCGGCTTTCAGTGGGTAAAACAAAACCGCAGTGGCAACGGTTACTTTTTCGGCCTTGGGCGTTGGACCAGGGGCAATACAGAGCCTTGCCTTATAGCCGTTAAGGGTAAACCCCACAGGGCAAGCAACAGCGTAAGCCAACTTATTTTTGCACCGCTGCGTGCCCATTCCCAAAAGCCGGATATTACACGAGATAAGATCCGAGAGCTTATGGGGGGGGATCACTCTTACATAGAGCTTTTTGCAAGGAATACAACACCGGGCTGGGATGTCTGGGGAAACGAGGTAAACAAGTATGGCAACTAAAATATACATAGCCGGAAAAATCACCGGCGATCCCGATTATAAAGCAAAGTTTGAGGAGGCTGAAAATTTCTACAAAAAAAAGGGCTACACCGTACTCACACCAACCTGGATGCCCATCGGTATGCAGCCTGCTGATTATATGCGTATCTGCTTTGCAATGATTGATACGGCAGATGTGGTTGCTTTCCTGCCGGACTTTAAGCAGAGTGCGGGCGCAGAGGTTGAGCACGCATATTGCTGCTACATTGATAAGAACATCCGGCACTATGAGGATGACAGAAACAAAGCACAGTGCGCTGCCAAGATTTCAGCGGATCTTTTAATGCCAATGGCGGCACCGGCTATGCCGGATCCTGCCGAGGAAATTAAAAAGGCTATTGAAAAAGAACTCCACAAAGGGCTATGCCCCGACTTTTTGAGGGAGGCGAAACCTTGAAACATTACGGCGATATAACAAAGATAAACGGCAGCCTTGTTGAGCCTGTCAATGTAGTTATTGGCGGCAGCCCGTGCCAGGATCTCTCTGTTGCGGGCAAACAGGCAGGGCTTGCCGGTGAACGGTCCGGGCTCTTTATGGAGCAATTACGGATAATAAAAGAAATGAGGAGGGCTGACCTTGAACGAGGCAGAACAGGAAAAGACACCCGCCCAAGGTATATGGTGTGGGAAAATGTGCCCGGAGCTTTCAGCTCCAACAAAGGAGCCGATTTCAGCATCGTGCTCCAAGAAACCGCAAAAGTGGCCTGCGAACAAGCCCCCGCTGTTCCTATCCCTAAAAACGGATGGCCTCCAGCCGGATGCCTTACCGATGTGGGAGGACAATGGAGCATTGCGTGGCGAGTATTTGATGCACAGTTTTGGGGTGTGCCCCAAAGACGAAAACGCATCGCACTTGTCGCAGATTTTGGAGGCCTCACCGCACCCGAAATACTCTTTGAGCGCCAGGGCGTGCCTGGGTATATTAAACCGTGCGGAAAAGAGGGACAAGCAGCTCCCGGAAATATTGAAACTTGCTTTAATACAGCAGGCTCAACGGGGGGGGCTTATTGCATACAAGGTAACTGCATCGACAGAGCCGACACCGCAGGATGCAACGGAAAAGGATGGACCGAGGGCGTAAGCTACACCCTTAACACCATTGACCGCCCCGCCGTACTCCCTTTTGTACCAAGCCCGCCACAAGGTGATGTTGTGGTTTTTGAGCCGGGATCCTGTTCCCGTGTTGGCGGGCATATCTGGCAAGACGGAAAAGCACCGGCTTTGAGAGCGCAAAGCGGCGATAATCAGCCCGCCATAGCACTTGAAAACCATCCGGCTGACAGCAGGGTTAAAATTGCCGAGGATGGTATAGTACAAACCCTCAACGCCCGAATGGGCACCGGGGGGGGGAATGTTCCCCTCGTTATGTGTACGATCCCCGGTTTTGGAACATAGCAACGCCGGAGCAACCGATGTTTACCCTGCTGGCAACAAGCTACAAGGATCCGCCGGTTGTAATAATGGAGGTACAAAAGTGATGATAATGTTTGAAAATTACCAATTTGCAAATTGGCGCCCTGGCTGCGGAACGCTTAAAGCCAGCGGCGGCGATTACGGGGGGGGCTCGGAAAACTTGATTGTGTATCAATATTGGAACGGTGAACAAGTAACCGACACCCTCACAGCAAGGAACGCAGGGGGGGGCAACGGATGCCAGACAAACAAAATTTTAATTGTGTAGTGGGCTTTCACCTGCTGCAAGATCCTATAACAGACGAAAACAAAACGCCTTGCCTGTCGGCAGGCAGCTCCACCGGCGAGGCATCGCTCGGTGTATGTGAGGAACAAAGCCAGGCACAGTACATTGTGCGGAGGCTTACACCGCTTGAGTGTGAACGCCTGCAAGGCTTTCCAGACGGTTGGACGGATATAGGCGAATGGACGGACAGCAAAGGCAAAGTACATAAAGAGAGCACCGACAGCGCACGCTACAAAGCCCTCGGCAACAGCATAGCCATACCGCCCTGGACTTATGTATTACAACGGCTTTCGCTATGCTGCGGTGCAAAGCCCACAATGGCAAGTTTATTTGACGGTATAGGCGGTTTTCCGTATATCTGGGAAAGCCTTAACGGCAAAGGCTCTTGTGTATGGGCAAGTGAAATTGAGGACTTTCCTATTGCAGTAACAAAATATCATTTTCCGGAGGAGGTAAACAACGATGGCTGATGCAGATAAATGCGCCGCTTGCGGCGAGATTATTCCGGAGGGCATCCAGGTTTGCCCTCTGTGTTCAAAGGAGGTGCCCGAAATGGGCAACAGCAAAAACCCTTATTACAATAGCGAGGGCTACGCCGATCCCACCGCATACGGTGCCTTAAAGCCGATTATACAGGCGGATGCCGCCCTTGAGGGCAAAGTAAACTTTTTGATTAAAGTATTAAAGTTTATAGCCAATGAGGCCGGGTTTGATGTGGTAAACCGTATTGAACTGCGGGACCGTAACACGGGGAGGTGTTTCAAGTGAAAATAAAAGAATTGTTAGGTTTTTGTGGTGTAAAGGGCTGCAACCACCGTGCATATTGCACCGCAACTTTAACCGCAAAACGAAAGCAAGACGGCACGCCCGTGAAATTGGGCAAAAGAAAATTGTGCGAGGAGCACCTTACCGAGGTAATAGCACAAGCAACAACACACAGCTCCATAGATGATTAAGCCCCCCCCCCGCCGTGGGTGCGGGCGGTAAGGAGTAACCGCTATGCAATATGATCGTAAAATTGCCATAGCCTCCGGTGCAAGCAGGCGTGCAACAGTATGGACCACGCAAACGCTTATGGTATCGGAATTATGGCAAAAGTTAAAAGTGCCCGCAAGGGGCACCGAAACCCTTGCAGAATACCTAAATCTTAAAAAAGCACAGCAGGACGATCTCAAGGATATTGGCGGTTTTGTCGGCGGTACCCTTAACGGACCACGCCGCAAGGCCAACAATGTGGCCGGGCGTGATATTATCACCCTTGACCTTGACAACATACCCGCAGGGCATAAAGACAATGTGCTCCGCATTGTGGAGGGTTTGGGCTGTGGGTACTGTGTTTACAGCACCCGAAAGCACCAGCCTGCTGCCCCTCGTCTGCGTGTGCTCTTTCCGCTTGACAGAACGGTAACGGCTGACGAATACGAGCCCATCGCCCGTAAAGCAGCTGAATATATAGGCCTTGAATATGCCGATCCCACAACCTTTGAGCCCAGCCGCCTTATGTATTGGCCGAGCTGCTGCCGTGATAGTGAGTATGTGTATGTTGTGGGTGATAAACCTTTTTTATCTGCCGATGGCCTGCTTGCACAGTACGCCGATTGGCACGATATGACGCAGTGGCCCGCCCTGCCGGGGCAGGCGCAGTTTACCAAGCTGGCAGTAAAGCAAGGCGATCCGGACGGCAAAAACGGCGTTGTGGGTGCATTTTGCCGCACCTATGATATACAGCGTGCAATGGACGAGCTGCTCCCCGGTATTTATGAGCCGGTTGACAATATGCCCGGCAGATATACATACCTCGGAGGCTCTACCACGGGCGGTGCCGTGCTTTACGATGACGGCAAATTTTTATACAGCCACCACGCAACAGATCCCTGCGGCGGCCGCCTTGTAAATGCCTTTGACCTTGTGCGCCTGCACAAGTACGGCGATAAGGACGATACCGCAGCCGCAGGCTCACCCACCAACCGCCTGCCCTCCTACCTTGCTATGTGTGAGTATGCCTGCGGGCTTTCGGATGTTAGTGCGCTCATAAGCAAGGAACGGTACGAAAGTGCCGTTAAGGACTTTGACGGCATCACCGCTGATGAGAGCGAGGAGCCGGAAAATTGGATGGTGCTGCTTGAAAAGAACGCCCAGACGGGTGCCGTTAAAGCCACCATTGACAATGTGCGTATTATCCTGGAGCACGATCCCCTGCTTAAAGGCAAGTTTGCGCTTAACGAATTTGCCGGCCGTGGTGAGGTGCTCGGCTCCCTGCCGTGGGATAAACGGGAAAAACGCCGCCTGTGGGATGATAACGATAACCAAGGGCTTTACTGGTACCTTGAGCGTGTGTATAAGATTTCCGGCAACGGCAAAGTGGATGGGGCTCTTTCCCTCCATTCCAACGCCCACGCCTTTAACGATGTAAAGGACTACCTCAAGGGCTTGCAGGGTAAGTGGGATGGCGTGCCCCGCCTTGATTGCCTTTTTATAGACTACCTCGGCGCAAAAGATACGGCATACAACAGAGCCGTAACCCGCAAGGCGTTTACCGCCGCTGTTGCCCGTGCTATGACACCCGGCTGCAAGTATGACAATATGGTTATTTTGGCAGGCCGGCAGGGTATCGGTAAAAGCACCCTGCTGGATAAAATGAGCCGTGGCTGGTTTAACGATAGCATACGCACCTTTGAGGGCAAAGAGGCAAGCGAACTGCTCCAGGGCGTTTGGCTTGTGGAGGTATCGGAGCTTGATGCTTTCCGGCGTACCGATGTAAGCCGCATTAAGCAGTTTTTGAGCCTCCGTGCGGATCGTTTCCGTGCGGCGTATGGGCGTAATGTTAAGGAACTGCCCCGCACTTGCATCTTTTTCGGTACTACCAACACCGCTGAATACTTGCAGGACACCACCGGCAACCGCCGCTTTTGGCCGATAGACACCGGCGAACAGAGACACACCAAAAGTGTGTGGCGTGACCTCGATCCGGAAATAGATCAGCTGTGGGCCGAGGCGTATGTACGCTGGCAGGCCGGTGAGCCTCTTTACTTATCCGGTGCCATTGAGGATGCTGCCAAGGAAAAGCAAGAGGAACACAGAGAGGCATCCAGCCGTGAGGGCATTGTGCGTGAATTTATGGAGCGACCGGTGCCGGATGATTGGAGCAAATGGCCGCTTGATAAAAGGCGTATGTTTTGGGGCGGCGTGACAATGGGCAGCGACAGCCTGCACCTTGTGCCCCGTGATCGCATTTGCGCCCTTGAGGTTTGGTGCGAGGCTTTCGGCGGCAACATTAAAGAAATGAAAAACGCCGACACCAGAGAGCTTAACGCCATAATGGCAGCAACGCCGGGCTGGCAAAAGTCTGCCGGTACTCTGCATTTTGGCCCGTATGGCACACAGCGTGGGTTTAATAAAATCTAACAATTAGCATCTAACATTTTGTTTTTCGTGTAGAATTGTTAGAAAAACGCCATCTAACATTTTTACACGGAAAAACATTGTTTTGTTTAATTGTTAGAAAGATTGTTAGACCGAAAACCGCATAAAATAAGGCTTTTTATTACTTTTCTAACATTCTAACATTTTTTCTTATAGAGTATAAAATTAGAGAGTTTGAGAGTAAAATTACGCCCTAACCCGCCTGTTTGCGTGTATTATGCGTGCGCGCGTGAGAAAGTTAGAAAAGGAGGAAAACGATGCTTGAAAAAACTGTTGAAAAAGAATTGTGCGACCGGGTAAAAAATGATCTCGGCGGCTGGGCATTAAAGTTTGTAAGCCCCGGACAAAACGGCGTACCGGATCGCATTGTGCTTGTGCCGTATGGGCGTATATATTTTGTGGAAACAAAGGCACCGGGTAAAAAACTGCGTAAGCTGCAAGAATATGTTTGCGGTTTGATAAAGCAGTTAGGTTTTAAGGTGCTGCGGATAGATACCAAGGAAAAGGTGGAGGCTTTCGTAAGGGAGGTGCAAGCGGGTGGAATATAAACCGCATAATTATCAAGCGTACTGTATTGAGCGTATCGTAAATGATCCGGCGGTTGGGTTGTTCCTCCGTCCGGGTTTGGGCAAAACCTCAATAACACTTTCGGCAATAAACATCTTGAAATACTTTAAGTGGAACATTGCAAAGGCTTTGGTTGTAGCACCCAAAAAGGTTGCGGAGGGTACCTGGAGCAAGGAGGCAAACAAGTGGGATCACTTAAAGCATCTGCGTGTGGTTACGGTCCTGGGATCGTCCGCAAAGCGTATAAAGGCGCTTAACACCCCTGCGGATGTGTATGTTATAAACCGTGAAAACATACCCTGGCTGGTTGAATACTACCAGCAGGCGTGGCCGTTTGATATGGTGGTGCTTGACGAAAGCACGAGCTTTAAGAACGGCCAAAGCAAACGCTTTAAGGCAATGAAACTTGTAAGGCGTTTTTGCAAAAAGGTTGTGCTGCTTACCGGTACGCCGTCCTCCAAGGGGCTTATGGATCTGTGGGCGCAGATTTATTTGCTTGACGAGGGCGCACGGCTGGGCAAGAATATAACACAATTCCGCACACGGTACTTTGATGCCAATACACACGGCGGGCATTTTACCGACTACAAACCGAAAGAGGATGCCGAGGCGGCCGTGCTTAAAGCCATAAGTGATATTTGCGTATCAATGAAAGCCGAGGACTACCTGGAATTGCCTGCTTGTATCGAGCACGATGTTCCCATAGTGCTTGACGATAAGACAATGAAAGCGTACAAGCAGTTTGAGCGCGATCTGCTGCTTACCATTGACGAGGACACCATAACCGCCAACACCGCCGGGGTGCTTACCGGCAAGCTGTTACAGTTTTGCAGTGGTGCAATGTATGACAATGACCGCAAAGCCGTACATATTCACGATTGCAAAATCGAGGCCTATATGGAACTTTTGGAAAGCCTAAACGGTGAGCCTTGTATTACATTCTACGGCTACCAGCACGATAAGGATCGCATCCTTGCAGCCCTTGAAAAAACAAAGCTGCGTGTGTGCGTGTATAAAGGCACCGAGGACGAGGATGCCTGGAACAGCGGCAAGGTTGATGTGCTGCTGGTGCACCCAAGCAGCTGCGCCTACGGGTTAAACCTGCAAGCGGGCGGCCGGCACATTATCTGGTTTACACCAAACTGGAGCTTTGAGCTTAACGATCAAGGCAAGTGCCGTTTGTGGCGGCAGGGCTCCCCGTATGATAAGGTTTATGTGCATTACCTTATTGTGCAGGGGTGTGTTGACGAGGATGTGCTTGACACTATACGGGAGCGTGCAGGCACACACGAAACCGTGATGCAAGTGCTTAAAGCCCGTATCAAGAAAATAAAGGAGGCAGCAGTATGACACTAAAAGAATTATCACAGTTATACTACCTTAACCGTGAAATTGAACGAGATCAAGAACGGTTAGAGAAATTACGGGCAAGCGCATCGGCACCGGGAGCACCCAACTATGACGGTATGCCTAAAAGCCCCAGCTTTGAAAATCGCCTTGAGCGTTACATTGCAGAGATTGTTGACCTTGAGGCGATTATCCAGGCGAAAATAACGCAGTGCTTACACGAGCGTGCACGCCTTGAGAGGTATATTGCCGAAATACCGGACAGCTTAACCCGGCAAATCTTTCAGCTGCGGTTTATTAACGGTTTGACCTGGGTGCAGATTGCGTTTAGCGTTGGCGGCGGCAACACCGAGGAGGGCGTGCGTAAAAGGGTTTACAGATACCTTGAGCAAGAAAACAAAGGCGAAAAATAAAGATGTCCCAAAATGTCCGGGTTACATAGTGTATAATGTAAACTGCGGGTATTGACCACAAGGGCAATGCCTCCTTGGATAAGAACAGCGGCGGGGTTTACTCCTCCAGATAGCCCCGCTGTCTGTTCTTTTATTTTGCTATGAAAGCGAGGTGATACACTATGACCGACAGGCAGCAAAAGTTTGCGGATGAGTATATCATAGATTGCAATGCAAGCCGTGCGTATAAGGCTGCATACCCGAATGTTAAAAAGGACACTGTGGCAAGAGCCAACGGCAGCAGGTTGCTTGCAAAGGCTAACATTAAAGCCTATATCGAGGAAAAACTGGCCGAAATAAGCAGCAAGAAAACAGCCGAGGCAACCGAGGTTATTGAGTATCTTACCTCGGTGCTGCGTGGGCAAAGCGAGGCAAGTGTGGTTGTTGTCGAGGGCTACGGTGACGGATGCTCCGAGGCAAAAATCATTAAAAAGCCACCGGACGAAAAGGAACGCCTCAAGGCCGCAGAGCTTTTGGGCAAGCGTTACGGCCTGTTTACCGACAAGGTAGATGTTGGCGGCGCCGTACCGGTGGTAATTTCCGGCGGTGAGGATCTTGAGGACTAAAACCGCCAAACAGCTACACCTCCCCGATGTTGTGGGCAAAGGCTACGGCACATTTTGGCGTTTTAAGGGCAGGTACCGGGTATGCAAAGGCTCCCGTGCCTCCAAAAAATCAAAAACCACAGCCTTAAACAATATCACACGGCTTATGGAATACCCACAGGCCAACTTGCTTTGCGTGCGTAAAACATACCGCACATTAAAAGACAGCTGCTTTACGGAGCTTAAATGGGCTATACACCGCCTCGGCGTTGATGCGTGGTGGGATATAAAAGAGAGCCCGCTTGAAATGACCTACAAGCCCACCGGACAAAAGATCCTTTTCCGTGGCCTTGACGATCCGCTGAAAGTAACCTCCATTACCGTTGAGGTTGGGGTGCTTTGTTGGCTATGGATCGAGGAGGCATACGAAATAAGCTCCGAGGCTGATTTTGACACCCTGGACGAAAGCATCCGAGGCGAGGTACCGCCGGGGCTGTTCAAACAAATTACGCTTACCTTTAACCCGTGGAATGAGCACCACTGGATCAAACACCGCTTTTTTGATGCCGCACCGGATCCGGATATTCTTGCAATGACAACCAACTACACCTGCAATGAGTGGCTGGATGCAGCAGATAAAAAAGTGTTTGAAACAATGAAACGAAATAACCCCCGCCGTTACCGTGTTGCCGGCCTCGGTGATTGGGGCATCGTTGAGGGCTTGATATATGAAAATTGGGAGGAGCGCCTTTTCAGCATTGACGAGGTGCGAAAAACGCCTGGTATTAAATCGGCGTTTGGCCTTGACTTTGGATATACCAACGATCCCACCGCTTTATTTTGCGGTTTGATAGACACCAGCAGCAAAACCCTTTGGGTGTTTGATGAAATATACAAGCCGGGTATGAGCAATGAGGATATAGCCGCAGCCGTTATAGAGGCAGGCTATGCCAAAGAGCGCATCCGGGCAGACAGTGCCGAGCCGAAAAGCATTGATCGCCTTTACGCCTTGGGGCTTGCCCACATACGCAGGGCACGCAAAGGCAAGGACAGTATCAACAATGGCATTGACTTTATACAAGATTATAAAATCTTTATCCACCCACGGTGCACCAATTTCCTCACCGAGATTGGCAACTACACCTGGGATACGGACACAAAGACCGGTAAAAAGCTAAACCGCCCCATAGATGACTTTAACCACCTTATGGATGCTATGCGGTACGCTTTGGAGGAATACTCCACCGGTCCGAATTACAGTTTTAAGTAAAGGAGGTGCAGCCAAATGAAAGCATTAAATTTTTACTCCCCATCAATCGAAATGCAGGCCCGTATGGCTGCAAACATTGTACCGGGCATTACAGATAAGCAGTTTTTGGAGCTTGAGATCAAAAAGTGGTTGACCTCCCAGGAACGGCACAGGCAAATAGCAGGTGATGCCTACTATGACGGTATGCAAACGATTTTGAAACGCAAGCGCACGGTTATTGGCGAGGGCGGCGAGCTTAAAGAGGTTGACAACCTGCCAAACAACCGCCTTATTGATAACCAATATGCAAAAATGGTGGATCAAAAGGCAAATTACCTTTGCGGCCAGCCTGTTACTTTCGACACCAAAAACGCCGCATACGGTGAGGCGCTTGCAAAGGTGTTTGGGCATAAGGCACAGCGCACTTTGCGTATTGTGGCCGAAAAGGCTTTAACAGGCGGCAAGGCGTGGATGTTCCCTTACTATACGGACGAGGGCACGCTTGCCTTTGCAATGCTCCCGGCGCACGAGGTGCTGCCGTTCTGGAGCGATACTGCACACACCGATCTTGATTGCGCCGTGCACTTTTTCCCCATTTACGAATATGACGAAAAAGGCAACGAGAGCATTGTTGAAAAAGTGGAGGTTTTCCACGCAGGCGGCGTTGAGCGTTTTATCTGGAAAGATGGCACGCTTGAGGTTGACAACGATGCAGCCTCCGGCTCCTATGTTACCGTGGTTGATCCCAAAACTCAAAAGCCCCGTGCGCTGAATTGGGCAAGGATCCCCTTGGTTTGCTTTAAGGCTAACCACAGGGAGCTCCCCCTCCTCTGCCGTGTGCGGTGCTTGCAGGATGCCCTTAACCTTATGCTTTCCAACTTTGTAAACTCTATGGAGGAGGATGTGCACAACACCGTGCTGGTTATACACAACTATGATGGTGAGGACTTGGGCGAATTTAGGCGCAACCTTGCCACATACGGTGCTGTTAAGGTGCGGACAACGGACGGCTCCGATGGTGCTGTTGACACCCTGGAAATTGAGGTAAAAGCCGAAAATTACAAGGCTGTTATGGAGCTTTTGAAAAAGGCCATAATCGAGAACGCCAGGGGCTACGATGCCAAGGATGACCGGCTGAACGGTACGCCAAACCAAATGAACATAAGATCAATGTACTCCGATATTGATCTTGATGCAAACGGTATGGAAACCGAATTTCAAGCCGCTTTTGAGGATCTGCTCTTTTTCGTCAATGCCCACCTTGCCAATACCGGCGTGGGCAACTTTGATGGTGAGGAGGTAACGGTTATTTTTAACCGTGATATACTCATCAATGAAACGGAAGCAATAGACAACTGCGGAAAATCAAAGGGCATTATCAGTGATGAAACCATTGTTAAGCAGCATCCGTGGGTGGACGATCCGGAGGAGGAGCTTGCACGCCTTAAAGCTGAAAAAGAGGCGGCAGCTGCGGAGGCAGATGCCTACCGAGCCGCTTTTGAAAATTCCGCAGGCGGCAATGGGCAGAACACCCCACCGGGCAACGGTCCGGAGGGCGGTGCTTTGAATGAATAACGCTGATTATTGGGCACGCCGCCTTAAAATTATGGAGGATGCCCTAAAAGATCAATCATACGAATATGTAAAAAATCTGGAGCAGCAGTTTGATGCCGCCATAGCCCAGATTGATACACAAATGCGCGCCTGGTATCAAAGGTTTGCCGACAACAACGGCGGCATATCTTATGCCGAGGCACAAAAGCTGCTTACCGCCGGTGAGCTTAAAGAGTTTAAGTGGACGGTACAGCAGTACATTAAGGCCGGCAAGGAGCACGCCATAAGCGGTGCGTGGGCAAAAGAACTTGAAAACGCCTCCGCACGGGTGCATATATCCCGCCTTGAAAGCCTTAAAATACAGTTAAGACAGCAGGCCGAGGCATTGACACAGGCAAGAGTAAAAGCCACAACCGATGCCTCGGAGCTGTCATATACACAAAGCTATTACCACACCGCTTTTGAGGTGCAGCGTGGTTTGGGTGTGGGCTGGACTATGCAAGCCCTTAACTCCGGAACGGTGCAAAAGGTGCTTTCCCGCCCCTGGACCGTTGACAACCAAACCTTTACGGCACGCTGTTGGACGGATAAAACCAAATTGGTTGAAACCGTAAACCAGGAGCTTACCCGTATGCTTGCCACGGGCGAGGCACCCGACAAGGCTATTGCGGCAATATCCAAACGGTTTAATGTTTCAAAGCAAAGCGCCGGCCGTGTGGTAATGACCGAAAGCGCCTATTTTTCAAGCGCAGCCCAAAAAGATTGCTTTAACGAGCTGGGCGTTGAAAAATACCGCATTATCGGCACGCTTGACACAAAGACCTGCAACATCTGCGGTGATATGGATGGTAAAGTGTTCAAAATGAGCGATTACCGCCCAGGCTCCACCGCCCCGCCGTTCCACCCTTGGTGCCGTTGTTGTACCGCCCCTTATTTTGACGATATGGACGGCGTGGGCGAACGGTACGCACGGGATGCCAAAACCGGTGAGCGTTACAAGCTGCCGAAAGATACCACATACAATGAGTGGAAAGCTATGCAGGATGCCGCTTATGGCTCCGGTACCGTTGACAAATTGCGAAAAATAGGGTATAATGAAAGTGCCGACAAGTCGCAGTTTGAACGGTACAAGGCTTTGCTTGGTGATAAGGCTCCAAAGTCTTTTGAGGCTTTTCAGCAAATAAAATACGGCGATGGGTACGCAGCCCTCAAAGTACAATATGCCGATGCACGAATACAAGACCGGATAAAAACCGGAAAATTAAACACAACTGTGCAGGCAGGCAAACAAGGAAAGCACCTCAAGGGGCATAACAACTTTATTGAGGGGCGCAGTTACCTAAACGCCACCGAGGATGTGCAGGCACTTGTAAGCAAATATGCAGGTACCGGCGCTCTTGTGCGTGATGCCAGCGGAAAATGGGCTCACAAAGAGGTTGTAAAAGCGGATCACCCTATCGGCTTTGCCGTTTCACAGGTTGACGGCACCGCAACAGAAACATCAACCTTTACAATTCATTACAGTAAAAACGGCGTACACATAGTACCCAAAAAGGAGTGATAAGGTATGACAGAGATGCAAAAACTTATGGCAAATGCCGTGGGCTTTGATGTCGAGGTGCACCTCGTTGGGGGCTTTAAGCCCTGCATTGGAAAATGTACCGGCTATACCCCTCCTTTGGATAACGATCCGGAGGTTGCCGCCATTGAGGTTAAGGTGCCCGGTATGCCGAGCTTATACGAAATTACCGAGAGCGAAATTGAAACGCTTAACATCAAGGCTAAAAATAAATAGCCCCAAAATTCCATATTGGTTGTTAAAAGCATCGTGCTGAAAATGCACGGTGCTTTTTTCATACAAAAATACCGCTTGCCCCAGCGGAATACAAGGCGGGGCGTTGCATTACCGGGACTTGCCGGAAAACAAGGAAAGCAACTAATTACCATAAGGAGGTAAAGCAAAATGTTGGAGTGGTTAAAAAACATACTTGGTGATGGCTATACGGACGAGGTGGATGCCAAGGTATCAGCTGAAATTGGCAAAAACTTTGTTTCAAAAGCAGACTTTAACCAGGTAAACGCCGCAAAGAAAAAGGCAGAGGACGATGTGAAAACAAGGGATCAGCAGCTTGAAACTTTGAAAAAGTCAACGGGCGATACTGCGGCCTTGCAGGAACAGATCACTACTCTGCAAACACAGAACGCAGAGGCAAAAAAGACCTATGAGGCAGAGCTTGCCCGTGTACGCCTTGATGGTGCCGTTGAGGCCGCCCTCACCGCTGCCGGTGCAAAGAACAACACCGCCGTAAAGGCGCTGCTTGCAGATTTCCTCAAGGATGCCAAGCTGGATGACAGCGGAGCCGTTAAAGGGCTTGCTGCCGAAATTGACACGCTGGCAAAAGCCGATGCAACCGCATTTCTCTTTAACACCACTGACGGAAACGCACAGCAGTTTAAGGGTATGCAGCCCGGCGCCGCAGGTGGCAAGACACCGCCCGCAGCCGGAAAAGAGCCAAAAGATATGAATTACGATGAGCTTTGCGCTTATCTTGAGGCTAACCCCGGAGCAAAGCTCGAATAAAAATAATTACAGAAAGGTGAGGTAAGAATTATGCCTAACACGAAATTTGATGCCAAGAGCTTTAACGCCGAGGCTTTCAAGTACAAGGTTGGTACCGTTCCCAACTTGAAAATGAACGAGATCAAAAAGTCGGCAGCACTTGCCGCAAACCCCGATATTAAGAGCGTTTTTGCAAACCAGGACGGCACCGGCTACGCCCGTATTGCTATGCGTGGACTGCTTGACGGTGATGCCGTAAACTATGACGGCCAGACCGATATTACCGCAACCTCCCTCAAGACTTTTGAGCAGGGCGTTGTTGTAGTCGGCCGTGCAAAAGCGTGGGTTGAAAGAGATTTCAGCTACGATATTACGGGCGGCCAGGACTTTATGGATGCCGTTGCCGCACAGATTGCCGAATACAAGGACGGGCTCGACCAGAACACGATCCTTGCTGTCCTCAAGGGCGTATTTGCTATGAGTGGCGATACCAAGAGCAAGGAATTTGTTGCAAAGCACACCACAGAGGTTGACGGTGCTATGACGGCAACCACGCTCAACTCCGCAACCAACAAAGCCTGCGGTGCGAACAAAAAGAAATTTTCGCTTGTGTTTATGCACAGCGATGTAAGCACCGGCCTTGAAAACCTCAACCTCATTGAGCGCCTCAAGTACACCGACAAGGACGGTATTTCCCGCAGCCTTGAGCTTGGTACTTGGAATGGCAAGCTCGTTGTGGTTGACGATGACCTCCCCGCCGAGGAGGGCTATTTTGAGGCTACTGCAAGCACCGAGGGCGCAGTTAAGGTTGTTGCAAACAGCGCCAGCCCTGCTGACGGTGAGATCAAGCGCTCTGCCGTTACCCCGTACTTTGGCAGCAAAACGCTTGCCGCTGATATGTATGTGGTGCTCGGCACCCGTTACACCACTTTTGCACTCGGCAAGGGTGCTATTTCCTACGAGGATATTGGTGCAAAAACGCCGTATGAAATGGACAGAGATCCGGCAAAGAACGGCGGCCAGGACACCCTTTATATTCGCCAGCGCAAGTGCTTTGCCCCGTTTGGTATTTCCTACGAAAAGGCAAGCCAGGCAAGCAACTCTCCCACGGATGCAGAACTTGCCAACGGTGCAAACTGGGTGCTTGTTCACACCGGCGAGGCACAGGCGGCAAACCGTTCCTACATCAACCACAAAGCCATCCCCATTGCGAGGATCTACTCCAGGGGCTAATATCAAAGGGAGGTGCAGCCAATGGATATTTACAATGATGTTGTTTATAGGCTGTCACAGCTTGGCTACACCGTGCCTGCGGGCGATACTCCCGATGCCGCAGTAAACTATGCCATAAACCGTGCCGCCGAGAAAATCAAGGTGAATATCAACCGCACGGAAATACCGGACGGCTTACATTATACCTGGGTGGATATGGCGGCCGGGCTTTTCCTTTTCGATAAGAAAACAGCCGGGCAGCTTGATGAGGGCTTTGATTTCACAGCCCCAGCCAAAAAGATTACCGAGGGTGATGTTTCCGTTGAATTTGCGGGCGCAGACGATGGCAGCTCCACGCCGGAGGCAAGGTTTGATAAACTGATTAACAGCCTTATTAACCCCCCGGCGTATTTATTTGCCCGTTTTAGGCGGTTTGTATGGTAGGCGGTAAGAGTTATGCCGCAGCAATAAAAAGCCTGTGGCGGGGCAAATGCACGGTTACAGTGCGTAATAATGACACAACCGATGAAAACACCGGGCGTGTTGTTGTGGGTGAGGTTGACACCTACACAGACGAGCCCTGCCGTATTTCCTTTGACACCGTGAACGCAACCCAGCCGGAAAACAACGCCGCCAATATCGTACAGAGCATAACGCTTTTTATTGATCGTGCGGTTGTTATCCCGGAGGGCTCCAAAATCACGGTAACGCAAAACGGTGCAACAGCTGTTTACGAGAAAAGCGGCAAGCCCGCCGTTTACAGCACACACCAGGAAATACCGCTTGAGATATTCAAGGGGTGGGCGTAATGGCACGCTGGGGCAATGCAGACTTTGAGCAACTGCGGGAGCTGCAAGAACGGTTGCAAAAGCTGCAAAGCATAGACTTAAACAAATTCTGTGAGGATGCCTCAAAGGAATTGGCCGCCCGTTTGCTTGCTTTGGTTATCCCCCGTACACCTGTGGGCGATTATCCGAAAGAAACAGGCAAAGAGGGCGGCACACTACGGCGAGGCTGGACTGCGGGCAAGGAAACCGCACCTGGTGCGTATGCAAAAAGCCTGCCGGTTGAAAAATCGGGCAACTACTACATTATACGGGTTATTAACCCCGTTGAGTATGCAAGTTATGTAGAGTTTGGGCATAGGCAAACACCGGGGCGGTTTGTTCCTGCCATCGGCAAACGGCTTAAAAGCGGTTGGGTAAACGGGCAGTATTTTCTCACGCTGTCGGAGGATGACCTGGAACGCATTGCACCTGCCGTGTTACAAAAAAGGCTTGATAAGCTATTACGGGAGGTATTCAATGGCTGAAATAAACTTTAACCAAGTATATGACGGTGTAACGCTTGCCCTGCACCGTGCTTTTCCAAAAGCACGCATACACGGCGGCGTTATCAAACAGGATCTAAAAGACGGTGATTTTAATGTGCTGCCGATTACAGCAAACCATACGGAACAAATGGGCACCCGTGCCCAGCACAAACCCGTGTTTGATGTAATTTACTACCCAAGCAGAGCCGGAGGGCGCACCGAAAGCCTGCGGGTGGCACATCAGCTTGCTTATGTGCTCCGCACGATACAAACGCCAAACGGTGACAAGGTGCATTGCTTGACCTTTGACACAACGATTGAGGACGATGCCCTGCATTGCTTGGTTGGCTATCCGCATTTTGTGTATGTACCGGAGCCTGCGGATCCTATGGAAAATCTAAAAATCGAATAAGGAGGCCACACTATGGCAGACAAAAAAGCCACAGAGGCCACGGCAGCGGTGCCTCGCTTTGCAAAGGCGCAGCTTATGGCCTCTAATAAATACGCCAGCAGAAAAGACTTGATCGGCGCTTTGCTGGACGATAACACGGAATACACCACCGCACAGGTGGATGAGCTGATCGAAAAATACTTGAAAGGAAAGGTGATCTAATATGGCACTTGGTGGCGGCTCCTGGCTTACTCAAAACAAAGTATTGCCGGGATCTTATATTAACTTTGCAAGCCTTGCAAAAGCAAGTGCAACCCTGTCCGACAGAGGCATTGCGGCAGCGCCGTTTGTTCTTTCCTGGGGTCCGGAGGGTACCGTAATTGAGGTTACGGCCGCCGATTTCCAGAAAAACAGTAAAAACATTTTCGGCTATGGCTACGATGCACCGGAAATGCTTGCTTTGCGTGAGATTTTCTGCAATGCAACCAAAGTGTACTGTTACCGCCTCGGTACCAGCACACAGGCAGAGTGCACTTTCGCCAAGGCAAAATACGGCGGCACAAGAGGAAACAAGCTCACCATTAAAATTACGGCTGATGTTGACAACGCCAATTATTTTATTGTGAGCACGCTCCTTGACGGCGTTGCTGTGGATGAGCAGCGTGTTAAGACAGCTGCGGAACTCGTTGCAAACGATTTTGTAACATTCAAGACCACAGGCGTTACCCTGTCGGCAACCTCCGGCACGCCTCTTACGGGCGGCGCGGACTGTGCAAGCATTACGGGTACACATTACCAGGCGTTTTTGGATGCTATCGAAAGTTACTCGTTTAACACCCTTTGCTGCCCGGTAAACCCCACCGACACAAGCACAAAAAGTACGGTTGCACTCTTTGCGAATTATACAAAGCGTATGCGTGAGGAGGTAGGTGCGAAATTCCAGCTTTGCGCTATCAAGCCCGAAACGGACAGCGAGGGCGTTATTGGCGTGTGGAACACCGCAACCTTTAACGGCACAGCAACGGATGCACTTGTGTATTGGGTAGCCGGTGCACAGGCGGCTGTGGCTGTCAATAAATCGCTTACAAACAGCAAATACAATGGTGAGCTTACCGTTGATACAAACTACACACAGGCAGCCCTTGAGGCGGCTATTAAAGCGGGTAAGTTTATGCTCCACAGCGTAAACGGTACGGTGCGTGTGCTTGAGGATATTAACACTCTTGTAACGCTTACAGCGGAAAAGGGCGAGATTTTCCAGAGCAACCAGACCGTGAGAGTATGCGACCAGATCGCAAATGATGTGGCGGTACTGTTCAATACCCGTTATGTCGGCATTGTTCCGAATGATGCCTCCGGCCGTGCAACCCTGTGGAATGATATTGTAAAACTCATTCAGCAGCTTGAAACGCTCCGGGCGGTTGAGGACTTTGATCCCGACACTGTAAGTGTGGATATTGGGGACCGTAAGGGCTCCGTATTGCTTACCATTGACGGGCTCAACATTGTAAACGCTATGAGCCAGCTCTATATGAGCGTTATTATTCAGTAAGGAGGTAGGCGTAAATGAGTAACAAGGTGATGAACACAAACGATGCACCGGTTGCCAAGTTTGCGGAGGTTTTCGTAACCCGCAACGGCAAGCGTAATGCAATGCTTATGTGTAAGGACTTTGAGGGCAAAGCCAATATTTCCACGCAGGATGTGCCCCGTATGGGCAGCGTGATTATGGGCAAAAAGCCCACCACCGTTGAACTTTCGTTCACTATGACAATTTATAAGTGCACCGAGATTTTTGACGATGTGGTTGACGAATTTATCAAAACGGGCGTTATGCCTCTGCTCACAATTCAGACCTCAAACGAGGATCCCGCCACCTCCGTTGGCCGCAGCACCAAGGTTTACAATGACTGCGTGCTTGACGGGGATGTGCTGCTTTCAATGGCAGGCTCCGAGGATGATTTTATCGAGCAGGAAATTAACGGCTTTGCCGGTGGTTACACACGCCCGGAAAAATTCAAAGATCCCACATATATGTAAACAGATAATTTAAGGAGGTATTTGCTTTATGGCAAAATCATTAAGCGCATTTTTGGCGCAGAACGCAAAAAAGGTTGATAACCGCAAGATCGCTCTTTCCCCCCGCTTTGTTGACGAAAAAGGCAAAGCAATGGAATGGGAGATCACCTGCATCACCGCCGCAGAAAATCAAAAGCTCCGCAAGGACAGCCTGCGTAATATTCCGATCCCCGGAAAGCGCGGGCAGTACACGCAGGAAATGGACACGGCGCAGTACCAGGCAAAGCTGGCTGCCCGCTGCACCGTTTTCCCCGATTTCAACGATGCGGAACTCCAGGAAAGCTACGGCGTAATGGGTGCGGAACAGCTTGCCGGTGCAATGCTTACCCCTGCCGAATTTGACGATCTTATTATCGCCATTACGGAGCTTTGCGGCTTTACCGCCGAGGGTGAGCTTGTAGCCGAGGCAAAAAACTAATACTGGAGGGCGATGAGGAGGCAAATTATACCTACTACGCCCTCCACAAATTCCATTGGAAACCCTCGGAGTTTTTGGACCTTGATCCATACGAGCGTGCTTTTGTCATAGCCGCCATTGATGTACGGGTTGAGAACGAAAAGAAAGAGGCAGACCAAGCGAAACGAAAAGCAAAAAGACGGAAATAGAGGCGGCGCCCTTACCGGTGCCGCCTTTGCTTTCCAAGAGAGGAGGTGCGCCAAATATGGGCAGAGTGCAGTCATCCCTCGTGCTTAACGATCAAATGTCAAGGGTGCTGGGCCGTATCAACAAAGCGATGGGCTCGGTGCTTGATAGTTTTGAGGCAGTACAGCGTGCATCCGGCAGGAGCTTTAACACAGCGAACATTGCCGCAGCACGCCGTGAAATTGGGGCAGCGGATGCCGCCCTAAACGAAATGGAGCAGAGTTACCGAGATTGCAACAACCAACAGCAACAGCTTAACAAGCACATAGGCCAGGGCACAACTGCGGCAGGCGGCTTACTCGGTAAGATTAAGAGCATCGCCTCGGCTTATCTGGGTATGAAAGCCGTTAAGGGTTTGGTTGGCTTGTCGGACACGATAACGCAGACCGGTGCCCGTTTATCTATGATGAATGACGGACTGCAAACCACCGCAGAGCTTAACGATATGATTTATGCCTCCGCACAAAGATCAAGAGGCTCATATCTGGCAACCGCCGATGCCGTTGCAAAGCTGGGGCTTATGGCCGGCGATGCTTTCAGCAGCAACAAGGAAACCATTGCCTTTATGGAGCAGGTAAATAAGCAATTCAAAATTGCCGGTACCTCTGCACAGGGTATTGATGCCGCTATGTTGCAGCTTACGCAGGCGATGGGCTCCGGTGTGCTCCGTGGTGAGGAATACAACAGTATTCTTGAACAGGCACCAAACATTATACAAGCCATTGCAAAGTATATGGATGTGCCAAAGGGCAAGCTCAAGGATATGGCCGCAGACGGACAGATCACCGCTGATATTGTAAAGGCGGCAATGTTCGCCTGTGCAGACGAAACCAACGCCAAATTTGAGAGTATGCCCAAGACCTGGAGCGATATATGGACCTCGATGAAAAACAGGGCTATTAAGGCCCTTGATCCGCTACTTGCAAAAGTCAACCAGCTTGCCAACAGCGAAAGAGTACAGCGGACCGTAAACGGTTTGATCCGTACCTTTTCGGTTATGTCGGTTGTGCTGGCGCAGGTGTTCGATGGCGTGTGTGCTGTGTATAACTTTGTGGCAGATAATTGGAGCTGGATCCGTCCTGTCATAATGGGCATTGTGGCCGCCCTGCTGCTATACAAGGCAGCGGTGTTTACCATAACGGCCATTGAAACCATTGCAGCCGTTGCAAAGGGCATTTTTGCCGCCGCAACTATGATGCAGACGGGTGCAACCTTTGCCGCCACGGCGGCGCAGTACGGGCTTAACACAGCAATATGGGCGTGCCCCATTACCTGGGTTATCGCTCTTATTATCGTGCTTATCGTGCTTATTGCTGTATTCTTTGAGCAGGTTGTCGGTGCCGTTTATTGGCTCGGTGCTCTGTTCAAAAATGTTGGCTTGTGGATCGCAAATGTTTCCATAGCGATATGGAATAGCATTAAAAACATAGGCCTATGGTTTGCAAACTTGGGGCTTGCTATATGGCAGGTTATTAAAAACATAGGTATGTGGTTTGCAAACCTCGGTGCTGCTACCTGGGCAATTATCAAAAATACCGGGCTTTGGTTTGCAAACCTCGGTATGGGCATCTGGAATGTGCTCAAAGCCTGTGCAAGCAATGTGGGCGTTGCCTTTAACAATGCCTGGGTATTCATTCAACAGGGCTTTTGGGGTATGGTAAATGTCATTATGCAGGGGCTTAAAAGCCTTGCAAATATGGCAAACAAAGTGCTCGGCTGGATGGGCGTAAATATCGACACCTCCGGGCTCGATTTTGCGGCCAAAAAGATTGACGAGCTCAACAGCAAAAAAGAGAGCTATACCAGCATAGGCGATGCGTGGAATGAGGGCTTTAATACCTTTGCTTATGACAGCGTAAGCGATGCGTGGAACAGCCACTCCTACGGCAGCGTGGGCGATGCTTTCGGTACCTATGATGTGGACTTTGGCAAGGGCTGGAGCGAGGGTATGAATACCTTTGATACATTCCAGGACGGCTGGGGCTCAAGTGCCTACAACAAGGGCGCAGAGGTGGGCAGAAATATTAAAAGCTCCGTAACCGGCGTTTTTGATAATATGCTCGGCAACCTCGGACTTGGTGAGGACGGTACCGGCGGCTTAGATCCCTACGGCAGCGCTCTTGGCGATATTGCGAAAAATACAGGCGATACGGCAAAGAACACGGGCAAAAGCACCGAGGAGCTTTCCTACCTGCGGGATATTGCAGAGCGTGAGGCCATTAACCGCTTTACTACTGCCGAAATTAAGGTTGACCTTGGAGGCGTTACAAACAATGTGGCGGCCAACACCGACCTTGACGGCATAATCAGTTATTTAACGGACGGCGTTGCCGAGGCTTTGGTAACGGCAAGTGAGGGGGTGTATTGATGTGAGTTATAAATGTTATCTTTTCGGTGAGCTTATGCCGCAGACACCGGCAAAGTTATCCGTAAAGATCAGCGGAAAGAATACCACAGTAACCCTGTTGAACGAGGGCGAAATTAACTTTTTGAAATATCCGGGGCTCACGGAGATCACCCTGCCGCTTGTTTTCCCTATGCTGACCGCAAGCAAGCGCCCCGATTATTATTTAACCCTGCTGGAGCGTGCCAAAACGCAAAGGACCACAACGCAGTTTATTATGACAAGGACAACGCCCGCCGGGCAGCTCTTGTTTGATACCAATATCAAGGTAAGTGTTGAGGACTACACCATAGAGGAAAGCGCCACAAACGGCCTTGATGTAAGCGTTGAGGTAAAGCTCAAGCAGTACCGTGATTACAGCACCAAAACGGTTGCCATTAAAACCACGGTTAAGCACAATGACAGCAAAGACACCACCGTTAAGAAAACGGCAACGGTGCAAACTACAAGACCGGCAACAAATGCCCCACAGACCAAAGCCTACACCGTTAAAAAAGGTGATACGCTCTGGGGCATTGCCAAGAAATATTACGGAAACGGAGCAAAATACCCGACAATATACAATGCAAACAAGGGTAAGATCAAAAACCCTAACCTCATTTATGTTGGGCAGGTATTCACCATACCGTAATGACCTACGAGCTTTTTATTCAGCACGGCTCAACCCTTATGTTTCCCCCTGTTGTTGACGGTGTAACGATAGAGTGGCAGCGTAAGGGGCAGCCGGGCAAATTAACCTTTGAATGTATCAAAACGGATGGGCTTGATTTTGCGGAGGGCGATGCCTGCCGCTTTTCGGTTGACGGCACGCCAATGTTTTACGGCTTTGTGTTTGAAAAATCGAGATCTGGCAGCGACAATAAGAAAATCAAGGTAACGGTGTACGATCAGCTTTACTACCTCAACAATAAAGATTATTTTCAGTACGAAAATAAGACCGCAACCGAGGTGGTGCGTATGCTTGCAGAGGACTTTGGACTGAACGCCGGAGCCCTTGAGGACACCGGTTATAAGATTGCCAGCCGCACCGAGGACAACAAAAGCCTTTTTGATATTATCCAAAATGCCCTTGATGAAACACTCAAGGCTACAACACAGCTTTATGTGCTGTATGACAATGCCGGAAAGCTCACGCTTTCCAACATAGGAAATATGAAACTCGGCCTTGTGATAAACGAGGACACCGCAGGCGATTATGACTATAAATCAAGCATTGCAAACAACACATACAACAAAATACGGCTTTTCCGTGAGGGCTCGGATCCCGTAACCGTAAAAAGCAGCAGTACCATAATGCAGTGGGGTGTGTTGCAGTACGCCGAAAAGGTGAACGATGACAGCACAAACCTTAACAATATGGCTGCCTCCCTGCTTAAACTCTACAACACCAAAACCCGCACATTAAGCGTAAAAAATGTGCTCGGTGATACAAGGGTAAGGGCGGGCACGCTGCTTGTGGTTATCCTTGGGCTGGGTGATATGAATGTATCAAACTTTATGCTTGTGGAAAGCGTAAAGCACAGTTTTAAGGACGGGCAGCACCTTATGGAGCTAAAATTGCGAGGTGGTACTTTTGTCACTTGATGCACAAAAACTTGTAATGCTGATTAAGCAGGCCGCCGTGGAGGCGGTAAATGCAAAGGATCCTATGTCCTATAAAATCGGTGAGGTTGTTTCTGTATCACCCCTCAAAATCAGCATAAACCAAAAAATCACTATTCCGGCATCGCAGCTGCTCCTTACAAACGCCGTGCGTGATTACACGGTGTATGAAACCGTGGATCACACCACTGGCACCGCTTTGGGCAGCGTAAGCCTAACGCATAAGCACGCATACTCCGGCACAACCTCCGGAAACGAAAGTTACTCCGGCAACACGGAAAACGCCGGAGGGGTGAACATCGGACACAGCCACAGCTACAAGGGGCGCAAAAAGTTTACCGTGCACCTGGGGCTTAAAGCCGGTGAAAAGGTGTTGATGCTCCGGTGCGATGGCGGGCAAAAGTTTATAGTGTTAGACAGATTGGAGGCACCAAATGGCTGATAATTCATATTTACCGCAGACCGGTGATGATCTTGATCTCATTGAGTTTGCAATGGAACAGCAACCCAGCCATACCTACAAGCTGGATATAAGCCGGGGGCGGGTTAAAGGCATTACCGAGGATGCCGATGCGCTGCTGCAAGCGGTGTATTTAATTCTTTCGGTGGAGCGTTACCAATACCCCATTTACTCCTACAACTACGGTGTGGAGCTGGTTGACCTTATAGGCCAGCCAAAAGATTTTGTAATGTCCGAGGTAAAACGCCGTATTACCGAGGCGCTAACCCAGGATGACCGCATAAACAGCGTGGACGGCTGGGAATTTGAAAGCACCAAAAAGGCGCTTATTGTAACCTTTACGGTGCACTCAATTTACGGCGATATAGAAACCAAAAAGGAGGTGGATGTATGAGCCTTTTTGAGGATCAAACCTACGAAAATTTACTTGCAAATGCAATGGCAAGGGTAAGCTCAACCTTTGACAAAAGGGAGGGCTCAATGGTGTATAACGGTGTGGCTCCGTCTATGGCAGAGCTTGCACAGCTTTACATCGGCCTTGACTTTGTTTTTACAGCAACCTACATTGCCACCGCCCCCCGTGATTACCTCATAGAACGGGCAAAGGATCGTGGACTTTCGCCCAAGGCGGCAAGCGCTGCGGTGTTCCGTGCAGAGTTTAATATTGAGGTGCCTGTCGGCTCCCGTTTTTCCTGCGAGGAATTAAACTTTATTGTAACGGAACGAATGACCGGCGAGGACACGGAAACAGGCCTCAGCCACAAAGTAACCTGTGAAACGGCAGGCTCGGCGGCAAACGATTGCGCCGGGGATCTTATTCCCATTGAGTACATTGCCGGACTTACCACCGCAAAGCTGGTTGAGCTGCTTATCCCCGGCGATGATGAGGAGGACACAGAGGTATTTAGACAGCGGATCCTTGATGCCGTACAGAGCCAGGCCTTTGGCGGCAACCAGGCCGACTACAAGGCAAAGGTGCTGGGTATTGACGGTGTGGCGGCTGTAAAGGTGCATCCCGTCTGGAACGCAGACACACCGCCCTCCGGGCTTATCCCGTCCGCAGCGGTTAAAACTTGGTACGAGGGTATCATTAACACCATAACGGACAAAGATGCCAAGGCGTGGCTTACAAGCGTTTATAAGGCAGCCCTCAACAAAAAGCTGACGGTTGGCGGTACGGTTAAGCTCGTTATTATGGCGGCAAACAATGCTGCCCCCTCCGATGAGCTTATAGATATTGTTCAAACCGCTATTGATCCGACACAGAACGCCGGCGAGGGCTTGGGGCTTGCGCCTATTGGGCATATCGTAAAGGTTGAGGGTATCATTCCCACCACCATTGCGGTAAGCACACACTTGACCTTTGCAACAGGCTACACCTGGAACGATGCCAAAGCGGCGGTAAATGCCACGGTGCGTAAATATTTTGATGAAATGGCCGAGGCTTGGGAAAAGGGCGGCACCTTGATCGTGCGTATATCCCAGATTGAGAGCCGTATTTTGTCGGAGTGCTCTGCTTACATTGCCGATATAGGCAGCACCAAGCTCAACAATGACACCAAAAATATGACGCTGGGCGAGGATAACATACCCGTGCTTGCATCTGGGGGTGTGGTAAATGCTTGATAGAAAGCTGATTGATTACCTCCCACCGGTGCTGCAAAGCGTTATGGAATTTGCAGCCATTACGGGTGCACAGCAGCCGGAAATTGAGGCGGCGTGGGATGCCTTAAACCTCGTTATGGATAACCAATTCATAGACACGGCCACGGAGGCAGGCGTTACGGTTTGGGAAAAAGAGCTCAATATTGTACCGCTTGCCACAGACACGCTGGAGGACAGAAAACAGCGGCTAAAAACCGCCTGGACCTATGGCGTTGTTTACACTTATAACTGGCTTGTGAATTGGCTCAAAACCTCCTGCGGTGAAAGCAACCCTCTGCCCACCATAAATGACTACACCCTCCGGGTATCGCTGCCGGTATCGGTTGACTACCTGCACATATTGGACGATATGCGCCGGTATGTTGCCGCAAATGTGCTCATTGATCCTTTGATACTGTTATCAAAAATCAAAATACCGCACTACACCGGCTCGGCTTTTCGCCACTCGATTAAGCAAACGTTTACCACGGAGGAGTGGGATATGGAAAACATAAACCTGCTTGCAGACGAAAACAGCAAGGTGCTTATGGAGGAGGCAGAAAACAAAGTATTTTATGAGGAGGTAAACACAAATGGTACCTAAACTTACCGCATCCGGCAAAAACCTTTTGTTAAGGGCTTTGGCGGGTGAAACCATTACTTTTACAAAAATTCAGCTCGGCAACGGTACCGCACAGGATCCTGCCGAGGCAACAGGGCTTGCCAACCCGATTATTACTGTTGAACTTTCAAAAATTGTGGTGGGCACGGAATATGTAACGCTTACAGCGCAGTTTTCCAACAGCGCCATTACAAGTGGTTTTCACATCACGGAGGCGGGCTTTTTTGCCACGGATCCCGATGACAGCACAAAAGAGATTTTGTACGCCCTCGGCAACGAGGACGAAAGCTCCGCAGACTATGTACCCGACAAGGGCAACCGCATCCTTGAAATGCAGTTTGATGCCCTTATCTTTATTGGCGATGCCGAGAATGTATCGGCGGCGATCAGCAGCTCGCTTGTATATGCCTCCAAAGAGGACTTTGACAAGCACACCGCTGACAAGAACAACCCGCACAGTGTTACAAAGCAGCAGGTGGGGCTCGGCAATGTGCCAAACCTTGCACCGAGCGACCAGGTACTGACCTTTACGGAGGCAACCACCCTTGCAAATATCGCAAGCGGTGAAAAGGCAAGCACGCTGTTTGGTAAAATCAAGCTGGCGATCAGTAAACTCATAGACCACTTAAACAACCGCAGCAACCCGCACAATACCACGGCGGCGCAGGTAGGTGCGGCGGCAAAAAGCCACACGCACAATGCACAGGATATTAACGCCGGTACGCTTTCCGCATTAAGAGGCGGCACGGGGTTAAGCAGCCCCACAAACGGCGCAGTTATCCTTGGGCAAGGTAGCAACCCTCTCCGTGCTTTTTCGTGGAGTGGTGCACTTTATTCAAGCGGTACAAACAACCCCCGCAGCGGCACCCTGCCGGTTGCTTACGGCGGTACGGGCTGCACGAGTCTTACGGCACTTGCCACCGCACTTGCCACTGCGGATGGTGGCCTCGGTAAAATCGTTACTGGCTCATACACCGGTAACGGGGGATATGGCCCACACAAAAAAATGAGTTTGTCCTTTTCTGCTCCACCTAAATTGCTTGTGGTTATGCCATCCGGCAATGCTACGAACGGACAATACGGCGGTTTTATAGCGGTTAAAGGCATACGCAGCAGCCGTGCGGGCGGTATTATGGACGATGTTAGTGGTTCTTGGGGGCAACTGTATTATACCTGGGATGGTAATGCAGTTACCTGGTACAGCGATGCAAGCGAATACACACAGCAAAACAACAGCGGTATGACCTATTACTATTTTGCAATTCTATAAAAAGGAGGGCCTTATAAATGATTACAATGCTTAAACAGGGCAAGGACTACATCACCGACAAGCACGGCATTTATACAGAGTATGTGTGCACAAGTGCAGCCGATGTTGCAAACCTGCCGACCGGCGCAAATTCCGAGGCCGAGGACAGACCACGCCCCGGCAGTACGGCTGTTGTGCCAAGTACGGACGGCGGCGCCGCATCCGTGTATGTGCTTTCAAATGAGCGTACTTGGGTGCTGCTGATTGAGGGGTGATCGTATGAATGTTGCAGCGAAAATTGCACGCCCTCTTGACAACAACCCGATCACCCTCCTTATGCTGCGCAGCGGCAAGGATGTGGTGGTTACACCGCCCGATGGCTTTCAACTGCTGACGGACGAACACAACAGGATCCTCCGTGACGAACAGAGGAACTATTTAACAGACCGTAAGGAGGTAAATACAAATGGCTAATACAATTCCGGTAACACAAAAGCCGGTACCGAGCAGCGTAAGCAAGGATGCCTATGTGCTCGGCATCCAGGACAACGGCAGCGGGCAGCAGGCCCTTTACCGTTTGCCTATCAATGATGTGCGTGGTAACGGCGCAAATGACCTTTTTATTATTCCGAGCCTTATTACACAGCTTGGGGTTACAAGCGCCCTCAAGGCGTTTGTGGAGGCAAATGCAGACTATGACAGCCTCACGAATATTTGCAACCGCTTTTTTACGGCGGCGGCAAAATCGGTAAGTGGTACCTACACATCACAGTTTTACAAATATGCAAGCAGCAACTCGCCTATTGGCGAAAAGCAGGATGCAAATGCGGATCTTACCTGCACCCCGTCCACAAAGACCGTGGCGGGCACGGACGATTACAAAACGCTCCCGCTGTTCGCTTGCTTTGATGTCAATTACACCATTGACAGCACAACCCTTGAGCCGGTTATCCTTGCCATCAAGGGTATTTACGGCGGCTTTTCCTCCGCACCTGCAAACTCCCTTGTGGGCGTTATGCAGATGACCGGCTGGGTACGCCGTACCTCGACCGACACCACCAAAAAGGTTGAATACAGAGCCACCGAGGCAACAGGCTTTAAGCCCTTGCCGGAGGCTGTGCGTGCGGCTGATAACACCGTGCGTGGCTTTGTGGTACACGCCAAGTATGCGGCCGGCTATAACTCGGTTGGGCTGCTTTCCAGCGTTTCCGGCGTACAGCCCGCAACATACCGCAGCGGCTCCACAGGCTCAACCTCGATCAGCTTTAACGGGCAGATCGCCAAGTGGCGTGAATGGGGCAACCAATACTGCGGCTCCAGCCTTTGCGATGTCGCTTTTATCCAGCTTATGCTTGAGATTAAATACGCAACGCTCGGCTCGGCGCAGGTAATGACAGGCTGCCGCAGTTATTCAACCACATACACAGCAGCGGCCGCCGAAACAGGCGTTACCCGTGTGCTGCTTACCGCCGCACAGGGCGCTTATTTTGTGGTAGGCAGCTGCGTATCGCTCGGCAGCACAAATGACCGTGCAAAAGCAACCACATACGATGTGTGCGATATTACAAGGATTTTGAGCATTGAGGATGTGACGGTGGACGGCACGGCATACAAGGCTGTAAACCTCGACACCGAAACACCCTTTAACACCACAACCGCCACCTATATTGTGGCGCACCCGTGGCAGACCGGCAGCACAGACGATGTGCTCGGCAATGACGGCAGCCCGACAAACAACACCTCCGGCAAAGAGCCCTGCAAGATCCAGGGCATTGAGGTTATGGTAGGTGCATACGAGGTGCCCGGTGATACCACCCTTTACGAGGATGCCGAAAAGTACACCGTGTACCTTAACCGCAAGGCGGCTGACATTAAGACGGGCAACAGCGGTACAAACCCCGTAACGATTGGCACTATTCCAAAGGAAACGGATGCGGCTTGGAAATACATCGCAGAGCTTAACTGGGATGCAAACAACCAGGAGGCATATATGCTTGCACAGACATTTGCGGGCTCCTCCACTACCGGCTACCGTGCAGCCGTTTACCGTGACGGTGCAGCAACTACCGGCTGGCGTGAATGGCCGGCTTTTGGTTATTTGGCTTTTGGGGGCCTCTGTGGTTTTGCCTGTGCTCATTTGGGCAGTGGCCTCGGCACTGCCTCCTGGGCCCTTGCGGCCCGCGCGTGTGGCTCCGGTGGCAACCGGGGTGAATTTACGCCGGCGTAGGCCGGCGTATAAGAGGGGCGGTAGCCCCTCATTAAGGGGTGTACTGTGGACCCTCGTGCCGTTTGTCCTATCCTGGCAGGCTTTTGGTAATTTGGACAATAGGGGCAACAGTGGTTTTGCCTGTGCTAATTTGAACAATGGCCTCGGCACTGCCAACTGGAACATTGCGGCCCGCGCTTATGGTATCATAAAACTTATTTATTACGCAGTACATCTGGTGTTAAAGCACCCAGGCGGCAACGCCTGCCTCGGCTAACTGCCGAAAATTGAGATTAAACCGGCACCGTGAAAACGGCTCGGCGGTATATGGCCGCCGTGGGGGTTAGTAGATAAACCGAAAGCCCTTGAGCTCAACCATACGATTTTAAGGAGGGATGAAATTATAAAAACCTACTGCAAAAATGTTGATATAACAGATCCCTCTGTTATAGAGCCGTGGGTAACGCTGTGCGTAACCGATCCAAGCAAAAGAAACCGACCGGGTTTTAAGCGGTTGCTGGCTCGGCACGGCGGCGCCCACGGCATTGCGGTTGAGATCACGGAGCGTATAAAAGCCCGTGATCTTGCCTTACCGCCTATACATTATCGTGACCGGGTGGATAAAAGCAGCGGAAAGCTCCGCAGGCTTGGCATTGAAAGTGCGATGCAGCAATGTATGAATTATGTTGCCGTGTATGCTCTTATGCCTATGTTAAAAGCAAAGGTTGGCCCGTTCCAATGTGCAAGCATACCGGAGCGAGGCCAAGTTTACGGTAAAAAGGTGCTTGAGAAATGGATCCGTAAAGATCCCAAAGGCACCAAATATTATGACAAAATGGATGTGCGGCATTGCTTTGAAAGCATAGGACACCGCACCATCCGCAAGCTGCTTGGGCGTGATGTTCGCAAAAACCCCACGCTTATATGGTTTGTGCTTGCCCTTATCGGTACATACGAGGAGGGGCTTTCCATAGGCAGCTTTTTGAGCCAATGGCTTTGCAATTATGTTATAAGCTATGCGTACCACTTTGCGACCGAAAGGCTGTATAAGACACGCAGAGGCAAGCGGCAAAACCTTGTTACCCACATACTTGTTTTTATGGATGACATTATTATTTTTGCCGCCTCAAAGCACAATGCGAAAGCCGCAGGCAAAGCCCTTGAGGAGTATATGCTTACGCAGTTAGGTTTGCATATCAAGCCAAACCACAACTTAAAGCAGACGGCGAAAGAGCCGCCGGATATGATGGGGTATGTGGTAAGTAAAGAGTGCACCACGATAAGAGCCCGCACCTTTGTACGGGCACGCCGTGCCCTTTTGAGAGCGTGGCGGCGTATGGTGGCCGGTTTACCCATATACCTGCAAAATGCCCGGCGGCTCGTTTCATACCGTGGTTATTTCAAGCACACAAACTCAAGGAATATTGCAAGGGTATTACACCTTAAAGAGGTGCACCGTGCTGCAAGAAAAGTAATAAGTAAATTTGCGAAAGGAGCAAACGAAAATGGTAACAAAAGCGTATTACACAGAACGCCCGGACAGTATCAAGTATATGAGCCTGCCCTCGGCTGACACCGCAGACCTTTGGATGCGTAAAAACATTGCAGAGGTAACAGATCCGGAAACCGGTGCAAAAAGCTATGAGGCTGATGAGGCTTATATGCGTACCACCGCAACCGAGGCTGAAATTACTGCTGATTTTGATGCTTGGTTTGAAACGGCATCGGCGTGGGAGCCGCCCGTACCGGAAAAGAAACCGGACACGCAGGAGGGGCGTATTACCGCCCTTGAGGCAGCAGTTGAAAAACTCAAGCAAGGCACGGGCACGCCCGCTGATGTTTCAAAAATCGAGCAGGCGGTTGCAGAGCTGAAAGCCGAAAACCAAACACTTGCCAATGAGCTGCGTGCGGCAAAAATCGTGCTGGGGGTGGAATAAATGACACTTATTGAACTCGCAACAAAGTTACGGCCGATAATCGAAAAGAGCGCACAAAGCCTTGACGATGCAACCGCCCTGGAGGCGGTTACTTTGTTTCCGGCTTGGGCGGCCGGCGTTGCCTATACCACCGGCACCAAGGTTAAGCACGGCGGCGTGCTTTATTCTGTATTACAGGATCATACCTCTCAGACCGGTTGGGAGCCGGGTGCGGCACCCAGCCTTTTTGCAAAGGTACTGATCCCGGATCCCGATGTTATTCCCGAATGGGAACAGCCGGACAGCACAAACCCCTATAAAAAGGGGGATAAAGTACGCTTTGAGGGCAAAGTGTACGAAAGCCTTATTGATAATAATGTCTGGAGTCCATCCGCTTATCCCGCAGGTTGGCAGCAGATAAAGGAGGGATAAAATGGGCAGCGTAACCGTTTCAGCAGATACCATTATAACCATTGCCGCCGTTATCGGTGCTTTGGGCGTTATTTTCGGCGTTGTATTCGCCGTGTACCGCTGGTACTTAAAACAGGAAAAACAGGACAAAGACATCGCACACATTAAAGAGGAGGACACCCTTATTGTGTTTGCTTTGTCTGCGTGCTTGGACGGCTTGCAGCAACTCGGTGCCAACCACACCGTGCCGATTGCAAAGGACAAGCTCGACAAGTACATCAACCAACGGGCGCATAAATAATTGCAAAACAGCCGGGAGGGGCAACCCTCACCGGCTGAAATTTTTAAGGAGGTTACTATTATGGTACTCAAGCAATGTATTTTAACCGCAAATGACTGCTACAAAAAGGGCACGAAAATGACCGGGGGCAAGCCCACCGGCATTGTGGTACACTCCACCGGTGCCAACAACAAAAACCTTAAAAGGTATGTGCAGCCCTTAAAGAGCGATCCCAATTACGATGCTGTTATTGCCGACCTCGGCAAAAATCAGTATTGCAATGACTGGAACCACTCGGCAAAGGAAATGGGGCGCAGCGTATGCGTGCACGCCTTTATTGGTGTAAACGCCGCAGGCAAAGTGGAAACCTATCAAACCCTCCCCTTTGACATCTGCTGCTGGGGTGTTGGCTCTGGTAAAAACGGCAGTTACAACTACAACCCCACCGCCCGTGTGCAGTTTGAAATGTGCGAGGATGGGCTTTCCGATCCCGATTATTTCAACATCGTTATGAAAGAGGCGCAGGAGTTTTGTGCTTATCTCTGCAAAAAGTACGGTTTTGGCGTTGATAAAATCAGCAGCCATTACGAAAGTTACCTTGCAGGGTACGGCGGCAACCACGGCGATCCGCACAACTGGCTCAAGCCCTTTGGCAAAACAATGGACTGGTTTAGAGCCGAGGTGCAAAAGCTGCTTAATGCCCAGCCCGCCACGCCAGCACAGCCGGACACCGGAAAGGTGCTTTACCGTGTGCAAACGGGAGCCTTTTCTGTAAAGGCCAACGCTGATAAACTCGCCGCAGAACTTAAAGGCAAAGGCTTTGACACCTACATTGTGCAGGTGGATGGGCTCTATAAGGTGCAGGTTGGTGCGTACAGCGTGCGTGCCAACGCAGATGCTATGGCGGCCAAGCTGACCGCAGCCGGGTATAAGAACTTTATCACCACGAAAAGCGGAATAGCGGCGGCACCGTCTGCTCCGGCTAAAAAGAGCAACACCGAGGTTGCCCGTGAGGTTATCCAGGGCAAATGGGGTAACGGTGCAACACGCAAACAGAAACTTACGGCGGCCGGCTATGATTATTCAGCCGTACAAGCCGAGGTAAACAGACTACTTAAATAATAGGAGGATCTCATTATGGAATTTATCAAACTTTTTATATCCGAATACGGCACCACAATTTTGTATGCCGTTCTTACCGCCCTTGCCGGCTATATCGGTATTGTAGCAAAAAGGCTTTACACCAAGTATGTAAATGACAAGACCAAGCAGGCGGTTGCCAAAACCGTTGTGCAGGCTGTTGAGCAGATTTACAAGGACCTGCACGGCGAGGAAAAGCTCAACAAAGCACTTGAGGCTGCCTCGGAAATGCTTGCGGAAAAGGGCATCACTATTACAGACCTTGAGATGCGTATGCTGATCGAGGCAGCTCTTGCGGAGTTTAACCGTGCTTTTGAAAAAGAGGGCACGGACGGTAACGAGGACACCGCAGACGATGGGGGGGGGAGTAAATAACCCCATCGGTTTTATCTAACAATACGGCAAAGTAAAATGTTTTTCGTGTAGAATTGTTAGAAACATTCTAACATTTTATTTTGAGAATGTTTTACAAATTGTTTTGCGATAAACCCGCACGGTTATACGGTTTTTGCCCTTTTCTAACATTCTAACATTTTTTCTGTATAGAGTGCAAAATAGGGAGTTTAGAGAGAAAAACCACCGCCTACCCGCCTAATTGTGTACATATACGCATACGCGCGTGAGAAAGTTAGAAAGCACCCAGGGAGCTGTAAAGCCCTCTGGGTGCTTTTTTCATTTTTGGGTTGATTGAGCGCCGTTCTGTAATTGAGCAATACGCTCCTTTACCTTTTCGATTAAAGCCTCGTACTCGTCCATAAACATAAAAGTGGGCTCGGCCTTTTCAAGCTCCATAAGCATTTTTATGTAACGGTTTAGCTTGCCTTTGTTTGTTTTCAAGGCATCGGCTTTGTATATTTCCTCTGTTTCATAATCGTGCAGCACACGCACCTTTAAGGAACCTGCTGCATTTATAACAGCGGTGCAGGCATTGTGGCAATTAAGTTTTTGGATGCCGCGCACGCCCACCTGTTCCGCTTGCAACAAGGTGTGCGCCTTTTGCATTGCCAGATCGTACCTTGAGCAAAATGTTTCAAGGTTAAGGGTTGTACTTGCCAGGCGGTAACTGTCGGCCATAATTTCCGCATCACGCTGCGCCTGCATCAGCGTGTAATATTTCCGCATTTCCATTGCCACATCGTCCGGCACCTCGCTGGGCGTGTATTCCGTCTGCACGGTAACGAGATCACCCTCTGCTGTTGTGGTGTGCGTTTCCGGCGGTTGCTTTTTAAGCCTCCGGGGCTTTTTCAGCAACAGCACCGTACCGACAAGACAAAGACAAGCCAGGGCTATAAAATACAGCCGCATCCCCGGCTCAACCTGGGCGGCGGCTGATATAAAGCCAACCGCGCATATACACAAAATAACACCGAAAAACTTTTTAACAAACCACATAACAGCCTCCCTCCCGACCGTGCTTTACACGGTCCGCATTTTGGGAGATCGTTATAGGCGATCTGCTTATTTCCTGCTTAATTTTGGGGAATTTCCACAAATAATATGGAACGCCCCCCCCGATTGTGCAGGTTGACGAATACGGGAGGGTTATTTTTCTTGCAAACCAACTTTGCATAAAAATAAACCTCCAAAATATTAAATTTTCACATTTATATTATAGCACTTTTTCGCACTTTTTTCAAGTAAACCGACATAATTTTTCAAAAGGGCCTTGACATAGTTATATAACTATGGTATAATAGCAGTATCAAAAGCAAAGGGGTTTTACTTATGACGGAAAAAAAGATCACACCGCAAGAGAGGTATGCAGCCAAATATAAAAAGCAGTATTCGCTCCCTTGCTTTACTACTACCGAGCAGGACATTATAGACAAACTGGAAAGCGTTCCGAATAAAGCCGGTTATATTAAAAGCCTTATCCGTGCTGACATAGCCGCAAGCAAAAAGACAAAATAAATACCGGAGGCGGCGCAAATGAGGCATTACAAAACACTTACCTGGAACGATAGATTACAAATAGAGGCTTGGTTGCGGGTTGATACGCCCATTAAGGTTATTGCCGAACAGCTGGGCGTGCATATCAGCACCGTGTACCGTGAGATCAAGCGTGGGCAGTATGAGCATCTCAATTCCGACTGGACCACGGAAACACGATACAGCCCCGAAATATCCGAGCAGAAAAAGCAGGACAATTTAAGGGCAAAAGGCGGGGATCTTAAAATTGGCAATGATGTTGAGTATGCCAATTATCTTGAGTACAAGGTATGTGTTGAAAAGTATGCACCCGGCGCCATTCTCGGTGAGATAAAACGCAAAGGCTTACAATTTCAAACCTCGATTTCAAAAACAACCTTTTATCGGTACATTGAAAGCGGTGTTTTCCTTACCCTCACCAATAAAAACCTGCCGATCAAGAAAAACAAGACCGATCATAAATATGACCGGGTGCAGCGTGCAAAACGCCCGCCAAGAGGTGAAAGCATAGAAAAACGCCCGGAGGAAATTGCAACACGCCTAACCTTTGGGCATTGGGAAATGGACTGTGTGGAGGGCAAAAAGGGTACCCGGAAAACGCTGCTTGTGCTTACGGAACGCAAAACCCGTAATGAGATCATACGCCTTATGAATGACAAAACCGCCGCCAGTGTAATAAAAGCCCTTAACGCCCTTGAAAAGCAACTCGGCTCGGAACTGTTTGCCCAGGTGTTCCAGACCATAACCGTTGATAACGGATCGGAGTTTTCCGACTATGAGGGCATAGAGCAAAGCTCAATACATAAAGACCGTAAACGCACCAAGGTTTATTTTTGCCACCCGTACAGTGCTTATGAGCGTGGATCAAATGAAAACCAAAACAGAATGGTACGCCGCCATTACCCCAAAGGCTATGACTTTACCAACACAACACCCGCCGAAATACGCAAACTTGAAAAGTGGATCAACGATTACCCAAGAGAAATGTTTAACTATTATTCGTCTGCTGAATTATACGAGGCCTGCATCAACAGCCTTATGAGCGCATAAAACTGCACAAGCAAAAATCATTTCCTTTGTGCAGTTTTAACGAAAGTTGCAGTTTTTCGTATTTTTTCGCACAAACCCCTTGACTTTATCATTTTTAAGCGAAATTTTACATCCCGTGTCATTACATTGTTCGGACAGGTGTCGGTTTTTGGCGGTTTTTTGCGGCGATGTGCAATTTTGGTTGCGGATTTTTTTAATTCAACCCCTCGTCGGCAAAGCCGACTGCTCCCCTTGACAGGGGGAGCCAATGCGGTGAGCGGTGATAAGGTGTGGTTCTTTTCGCCTCCCCTGCCAAGGGGAGGTGGGGCAAGACGCGCAGCGGATGCCTCGGTGGGGTCTTAGTGGCGGATTTACATTGTGCCGATACATAATTTGCGTCAGCCCGACCGGGAACTGCCGACTAAACCGTAGCAAGCGGAACGGATGAATCCGTTCCCTACGAGCGATAGATTTCAGTACCGGCAAAACCGTGGCAGGCAGAACAGGCAAGCCTGTTCCCTACAGGGTGCGGTGCAAAAAGCTGCCCCGCACTTATGCAGTGCGAGGCAGCTATGGTTTTTTATGCAGTTTCCGGTTGGGATGGCGGAAATATCCGTATCGGCAGGTGCGTCAATTCGCCATTGAGAAACGGGAGATCATGCAGGTGAATTCTGCGCGTGTTGCGCTGCCGGCCGGGTCGAGGATACCGCCGGTGCGGCCGTTTATGATGCCGTTTACATTTGCCCAGCGCATGGCCGGGACAGCATATGCGCTGACCGACGATGCGTCACGGAAGCTGTCGGCATATGACAGGGGCGCTTTGAGCGTGCCGCCGGATACGACCTTGTCGGCATAGCGGAACAGGAACGCCGCGAGCTGCTCGCGAGTTACGGTGGCAGAGCCTGCAAAGCGAGAGTCGGTGAAGCCGTTGGCGACGCCGGCGTTATATGCCCATGTGATCGCGTCGCGGCTCCATGCGGCGGTGTTGTCGGCAAAGGGGCATTTCATGCCCTTGACCGAGGGCGAGCCTGCCATGCGGTAGAGCACCGTTACGACCTGCGCGCGCGTTACGATGGCGTTCGGCGAGAAGGTGTTTGCCGTCGTGCCGTTGACAAGGCCATTTTCGTAGGCGTAGACAAGCTCGGGGCGGTACCACGCATCGTCGGCGACGTCGGTAAACGGCAGCGGCTCGTAAATGTCACCCGGCTGCTTCGAGGTCATGTAGTCTGACGGGATGCTCAGCATCCAGGACATGCCCAGCTCGCCGTAGTGCGCGCTCATGATGCCGACGATGTTGTAAAGAAGCGTGGCGGTCTCGTCCGGGCAGGCCGAAACGAGCTTCATGAGCATCTTGACCAGCGGCCGCACCATCTCCTTGACCTGCTGGGCGTTATACTCGGTGATGCCGGCCTCGCGCATCGTGTCGAGCAGGATATCCGCAACGACGGTCACGGCGCTGTCCTCGCCCTTCATCAGCGAGGATATGAGCTTTGCCATGTTCTCCTTTGCATTGACGGCAAGGCTCTGCTTGACGGTCTCCCACTGGTCGGGATAGGTGCCGATCAGCGGCAGGACAAGCTCCTGAATATCGTCCTGCGCGGCATAGACCTCGGCACGGGTGGTGAACACCTTGGTGAAGAGCTTCTCGACGAATTTATCGAGGAACTCGCCCTGAGTAATCACATCTCCGCGGATGCTTGAGATGATCTTGTCGGCAGTCGCGCCGGGGGTAACGGTGACGTATTTGAAGTCGTCGATGCGGTATTTTCCGGCGTTTTCAAAGGTCGAGAACACCTTGAGCATGCTATCCTTGAGCTGCGCGTAGTTCGAGTCGAGCTTTGCCGACGGCATGACGTGGTCAACTCCGTAGCGCGCAAAGCCCATGCACTCGGGCGCTACGCGAACGACGAGGTCGTTGTAGTTAATGACGTTGTGGATGTTTTCGTATATTCTGCCGCTGACTTTGGATGCATCGGCTCCCATGGGTGCCTCAAAGGTGTAGATGTACATATCCTTCGGAGAGAGGGTCACGTTTTTGCCGACGGAAGCGCCGGAGAGATACATGTCGTCAAGCAGACCGCCGAGCAGATTTGCGCCTGCAGCTCCGCGGCTGTAGCCTGTGCACCAGATCTTAATTTTGCCGGTGATCTCGCTGTGCTTGGCAAGGTAAGTCTGTATAAAGGCAAGCGCCTTTTCGCGGCAGATGGCAAAGCCGGTGTGCTCGCCTTCAAGGCCGACATTCAGGTCCCCTGCCCACTCGGCGTAGTAACCGCAGCCGCGCAGGCCGACGGCAATGACGGTGTACTTCTCGCCGTTTACGCGGATCTCTTTGTTTGCGATACCAACGCCGAAGGTGTTGCGTCCCGGACGATTCGTGAAGTCGGCATTCGCCTCGAAGTCCTCAAAACCGATCTGATCGAAGAAATTCTCGAGATTTGCCGGGCCTTCTTTGTACCGCTCGGGGTCGGCGACGTTTCCGGCGGCAAGGCACATTGCCATGGTAACCGCGGCGAGATCCTGCCTGTACTTATACGCAGTTTCGGTAAAGTAACCGTCACTGTAGGTAAACGGACACGGGTGATCCGTCTCCATGTCATCATGTCCCGCATTGAACATGACGGTACCTGTGATGGTATCGTAGCCGTTATCCGCCGCAAACACCGACATTGGCGCTATTGAGACGAGCAGCACGAGTACCAGCACGATGCTGATTGCTCTTTTCATTTTTCTTCCTCCATTTTATATTTTTCTTCCTCTTTTTCTACAATTGCAAACATAAGCGTCAAAAGTCCCGCCTCCGGGAACGGGCAGAATATGCCGGGGTTCGTCATACTCATTAAGCCTATGCCTATGTAAGACAGCGCAAAAACGGCAATGCGCTTGCGTTTTCGCCCTATCCACAGCATTTTGAGCCGTGAAAACAGCATCCAGCCGTAGGCCAGAACGCCTACGAGTCCCATCGAGCTTATGACCTGGATAACGGCATTATGATAGAACATAAGACTTCCGGGAACGTATGCCTTAAATATACCGACATCCTTCATGTTGGCTATGCCGATGCCGAATATGGGATGCGACAGGAAATTTTCAACGCCGAGCTTTATGAACTCAAGGCGCGTTTTGTCTCCGACGGCGGCGTTTTCAATACGCGCGGCGTAAAGCTGCGGCAAAAACGCGATAGCAAGCGCGGCAATCACTACAATAGACACACCGAAAAGCCAATTGTAAAATCGGCGGTACTTTTTGTTCTTCATATAAATGTATGCAAGACACACCAGAAGCAAAAACGAGCCGAACAGAAGTCCGCTGCGCGAGCCGGTCATTATCATTGCAATGTACATAAGCACCGTGCCGATAAGATACAGGTTGCTGCGGCGGACAAGGATGCAGATCATGGGTATGACCATGAGGAAAACGCTTGTGACAAAGTTGCGCTGCTTGAAAAACAGCACTCCGCCTTTCTCTATAAATTTATCCAGGTTCTGAATATAAAATCCAAGGACCACGACAACGAACAAAAGTCCTCCGGTGTACAGTATTCGGGCAACGCGCTCGACGCGGTCATAGCTGCACTCATTCTCGATCCGCGATCGGAAGATCAGATAGAGCACAAACTGACCGAGGCCGAGACCGAGAGTGTAGTAAAGCCCAATAGGCTCAAAGTAATCATCTGCGGATATTACTCCGACACCTCCGATGATAAGCGCCGCCGAAACGGCAATATAGGGATATGTGAGCTTGCCGAAAACGATTTTTCGGCGGTAATAAATAAGGTTAAACAAAAGCGCGAGGGCAAACGGCACTATCGCATACCACATGTACTGCGTAAGCACGGAAAAATCCTTGTAGTACGACACTGAAGTCAGAAGTGTGAACATGACGGTCGGAATGATGGACAGAAGATCATCTGAGAATATCATGAATACGACACACAGGAACACATAAAAATACATGCACTCAAGCGCCGCATCGCAGAACACTGCGATAAATTCCGTCAGCAGCAGAAACGGCAGATAATACTTGCTGTTCCAGACCGCTTCGGCCGCAGTCTGCCCTTTTTTGAATAGTGTTTTAAGCATGGATACCTCGCTGGTTTTCAAATATGCCGGCAAGCTTTGCGTAAAGCTCATCCGGCTTTACGGGCTTTATGATATAGCCCGAGAAATCGCTCAAAGCTCCGCCCTGCTCGTTTATAAACGCATCGGCCGTCATCGCGAGCACCGGCACTGTCGGCCCGTATCGCTTGCCGGAGGCACGGATGCGCGAGACAGCCTCGATGCCGTTCATCTCCGGCATCTGGATATCCATGAGGATGCAGTCGTAATAATAATCGGGCTTTGAGGCGAAAAGCTCTGTCGCTTCCCTGCCGTTTTCGGCACAATCGACGACGGCTCCGTGCCTTTCGAGCAAGCGGCAAGTGATAGTTGTGTTGATGGCAACATCGTCAACGACCATTATCCTGCGCCCGTTAATCGCAGAGCAATCGACCGCCTCAATTTCTTTGACAACGGCTTTGCCGAACGAATACGGGATATCGACATAAAACGTCGTACCCTCGCCGAGTCTGCTGCGCACGGATATACTTCCTCCCTGGAGGTCGATCATGCTCTTGCATATTGCCATTCCGAGGCCGCTTCCGGCCGCCCTGCCGCCGTTTTCGCTCATTTCCTGCGTATACGGCTCGAACAGATGGCCGATAAATTCTTCGCTTATGCCGACTCCTGTATCGGCGACCTCAAGGTGCAGGATAGCCGCTTTTTCATTCATCTGCTTTTGTGAGGCAAAAATCGTTACACTGCCGCCGGCTCTTGTAAACTTGTTTGCGTTGGACAAAAGGTTGTTGAGTATCTTCCGAAGCGATATCTCGTCGCCGATAACATCAGGACTTGTTACTGCGTCGGAATTTATAGTAAGCTTTATGCCTTTTGTGCTCATAGTTGCGCTGAACACGGAATAGACCTCGTCGAGTACCGACGAGATATTAAACGGCTTTGCGTTTATCTCGTACTTGCTGCTTTCGATCTTGCTCATGTCCATGATATTGTTCAGCAGGCTGAGCAGATACTGGGACGACTGGTCGATCTGATTAAGATAATCGCGCAGCTCGTCATCGCGGCCCTCGCCGACCATTTCTCGCGCAAGGTATGTAAGCCCGGCTATGGAGTTCATGGGTGTGCGTATCTCGTGCGACATGTGCGACAAAAACTCGCCCTTTGCGCGGCTGGAGTCCTGCGCAAGCTCAACTGAATTGCGCAGAAGAAGCTGAGCGTCGATATCGCTTGTTATATCCGTTGCAACACAGACATAGTGCGATTTCACACCGCCCGTTACGATCGGAGAAAACGCGCACCTGAGCGTGATATCCCTGCCGTCGCCGGTCTTAAACGGGATATCGACCGTATATCCGCCGCTGCCGTCGGATTCTGAAAGCGCCTTTATTACCTCATCCGCGGTCTCTACATCAACGTTTTCTCTGAGTGTACGGACAGCGGAGCGACCGGTAAAATAGCTTGCCGGGAGCCCGAGCACCTTTTCTGTGTTTGCACTGACAAAGCAATATCTGCTCTCACCCTTGGGCTTTATTAAAATGACATTAGGGATAAACGCCGTCATGCTTGAGAAAAGATGCTCTCGCTCGGCCACCTGCTTATACAAAGCCGCATTTTTGATGGCGATAGACGCTATTGCAGAAACCGTGCTCAAAAACGAGAAATCGGAATAGGTGTAGCCCACGCCCTTTTCCTTATCCGCAAGCAGCAGAAGTCCGACAACGCTGCCGCCGTCCTTGAGGGCGCATATGCAGGATATGCCGTAGCTTGCAAAAAGCTCGCGCTCGCTGCCCCACGCTGATTTATACAGCGGATCGGTTTCAAATTCCTTAATTACTATATGATTTTTGCCTGAACCGTCGCCTTCAAAGTATTTTACGCACGGATGATCGGCAGCAATCGTAAACGCCGCAGGCTTTAGCGGCATAGCGCTGCACACGGGAACATATTTTCCGTTTTGCAGAAGGCATATGTAAAGCTGATCTACATGTATCTCATTTTTTATGACCTTGACAGTCTGGCGCAGAATGCTGTCGATGTCAAGCGTTTTGGAAATACTGTCGCTGTACTGCTTTATGCGGCTGCCCTGCCGCTCTTCATCCGAGAAGATAGACGTGAGCAGCTTGCGGAATGCGGATATGGCGACAAACAGTATGATCGCCAGGAACAGGAACGCTTCGATCCCGGGGTTTCCGAGATGGCCGCCGATTTTTCTGAACAGCTCAACCGTTTTCTCGAAAAACAGCGCGGCAACACCGACGCACATCGCAGCCGACACGAGCATGAGTATGCTGCTTGAAATGACCGGCGTTGTATTAAACATTCTGCGCTTATACAGCGAGCGGATAAACAGCACCGCAAAGGCAAGGCCGAACAGAGTGTCCCACGGGAAGGTGTTGCCCGGAAGTATCTGCACGATGTTGCCGATCGCCATCAGGAAGCAGCCTATGATAAGCTCGCTGACACCGGGCGCTTTTTTGCCCTTCGTGTCAAGTATTCTGCGGAAAAGCTTTATGATGGAGCCGACGATGAGCATGAAAAACACCGTCGGAATACCGATCTTCCAGTCCATTGCGTAGGTGAACACGGCCATGCCGCTGCCGTCAACGGACACCGTCGGCGGTGCAAGGAAGAAGCCTGTTGCCGAAACGATGAGGATTATGACCGTGCCGGCAAACCATATAAGGCGCTCAAGCCCGTTTTTTACGTTTGCGAACTGATAGACATAGTTATACACCAGAAAAGCTATGGAGAACAGCGCAAGCAGCGAAACATAATACCAGAACTCGTAGCTCGGGAAAACGTGAAGGCGCATGAACACCGTTCCGCCCGTCCACAGCACGAGGTCGCCCAGCAGCACGAGCCACGCGCGCATTTCGCGGCTGCGCTCTGCTGCACAGAAGGCAACGAACATCAGCGCAAAGCACAAAAACGCCGCAATATTTATGTATATGTATGATACATTCATATATCCGCCTCCGTATGCTGCTTTGGCTTTATTCCGCCGAGCATGGCCTTGAGCCACAGCGGATCGGGGTTGATTCGGCTTATCCTTGTTCCCTGCTTTTGCTCAAAGCTTTCGATAGTTTTATATGGCAGTATGCTTATCTGAAGCGGCTCGATATTAAGGAGCTTTTTAAGATCCTTATAGTCGCTGTCAAAATACCTGAAATAGACCGAAAGATGCTCGGTGAGCACCTGCTTTGTGACAACGTCGTTCGCCCTTGCCTCCGGCGTTACCTCAAGGTAAATGTGCAGAAACGGCGTGTTATCCTCATCGTACTCCTTTGCCGCTATCCAGTCGCCTATGCCGAGCTTGGACATGCGTATGACCTCGGATATGGAGTTTTCAGTTATGCGCGTAAAGCCGGCTATATCTATGACCGTGGGTATGCGGTCAACATAGGTAAAGCGGGGAACGCCAGTCGCTTTATCAACCTCCGTGCATCTGTACACGTCGCCGATGCGATAGCGCATAAATGCGCCGCCGTGCAGAACGCTTATTACTATCTCGTACTTTGCGCCGGGGCAGACCTCGTCCATAAGGCAGGTCAGCGGCGTATACGCAGGGTCTGAAAGATTTCTGAGCATCTCGCTTTCGGGAATGAACTCATAAAAGCAGGAATCGGGAAACAGCACCATGCCGCGCTGCTCCCATGTGTCGCAGCCGACGCAGGTCGACTCCGTGCCTGCCGCGACCTCAACAGGCGTTACGCCCCACGCGGCGGCAAGCTTATCCTTATAGCATTTACCGTCCGTTCCCGTGCAGGCAAAGCCCGTGATCTTAAAAAGATCGGAAGGCCTGATCTTTCTGTGCTCTTTGCGGCAATTGTATTTTGCCTTTATGTATCGCGCGGCAATGACCGGGGATATCTGCACTCCCCCACCGCCGCCCGAGGATATCTGTTTGTCAAAATTTTCGGTTATGTAGTTTGCAACGCTGCCCATGGCAAAGAAATAGTCAATGCCGCCGTTAAAGGCCATTTTGAAGCCTTTTTTCATGCGCTGGCTGAAGCTGAGGTCGGAATACTCGTCGCTGTCGGGCAGCCACTCAAAGCGCATTTCCTCGTTCATAAGGCTCGGTATAAGCCCCGTTTCATACGGAAGCGGCGCGCCGCCGTAAAGAAATCTATGCCCCGGGCGAATGTTGAAGTCGGCCTTTCCGTGGCCGGATACGAGCATCGCCATGGCCATGATATTGTGCTTATAGGAATCAAGCATGCTGCGCGTATACGGCGCTATTTTTATCGGGCGCAGTCCGCCCTCCCAGGTGGTTTCTATCCATATTACCGGCGCTTCGGGCAGCGTGTCCGGATCGCGGCGAAACAGCACCTCGGCATAATCGGCATAGCCTGTCAGCGGCATGCTGTGCAGAAACTCTTCTATACTCTCGGGCGCGGAATTTTTGTATATGTGCCGGCCGAGGTCGGATGCGCACCACGAGTTAATCTGCTCCTGCATGAGCCTGCGCTGGATGTACATATATTCTTTTATATTAAGCTCCAGGTAGCCGCAGTATTCGTTCCATAGCTGCTGCTTGCTGAACTTCCGCAGTTTCTGTTGAAATGTCATATCTTCATCCAAAAAACTATTTTTTAAAGATCTCTTTTATTCCGGCGGATGTGGGTATGAGAAACGGAACGCGTTTTTTATACTCATCGTATCCGCCGATGGAGCGTGGGAAAAACCACTTATCCTCTGCCGACGCAAGCAGAAGGTTGAGCGCACTGTACAGCGCGGCATCCGGCCACGGAAGGGCGAAAGCATAGTGCAGCGAAGCATAAAGTCCCGCAAGAAACAGCACTCCCGGATGGCGGCACAAAGCGTAAAAGCCCTTGTCATACACCCGGCGTCCGCTATCCTGACGCACATATGCGTCCTTCACCGAAAACGAGCCGAACAGCACATACAAAAGCACGAGCAGGAACGCGCCCGAAACGGCGCACCACGCGGCATCAATGCCTGAATAATCAAGCCTCAGCGCAGTTGCTGCCGCAAGCAGCACAAATCCAATGGGAAAGAACAGGCGAAGCGCTCCTTTGTGCCACACAGCATCGTTTACATCGCCCAGCAGCATAAGCAAGAACGCCGCCGCACCGATAAGCATTACAGGCATTCTATCATGCCCACAGCTGCTGCATACTCGCGCTCGATCTCGGCGCGGTATTGCAGCGCTTTTTCCGCATCGCCGCTGCGCAGCGGCTCGGTTATGAGCTTCATCGCCTCATACAGGCCGGTCATGCCGAGCATGCCGGAGCTGCCCTTTAGCGAATGCGCGGCGTGAAAGCCCTCAAGTGCATCGTGCGCATCCAGCGCGGACATGAGCTTTAAAAAGCTCTCGTCGGCGGCAAACATATCAAGCAGACTGTGCAACAGCTCCTCGTCGCCTGCTACGCGCTCGATCGCGCCGGCATAGTCATATCCGCGAGCGGCATATGCAAATCTAAGCTCAGCCATTTGCCGTCTCCTTATACTCAAATATCTCCGACGGGCGTCCGCCGGTCTTGCAGTCAAGTGTTATGTCAACCTCTCCGAGAGAGTGCATGTATTTAAGATATCTGCGCGAGGTGACCGTTGACAGGCCAAGCCCGTCGCTTATCTCGGTAAGCGGCATTTTTATGCCGACCCTTGAGCGCATGAAGCCGCGCACGGTTTCGAGCGTTGTTTTGTTTATCTTACCCGGATTCGGCACGCCGGCTACAGTCTGCTGATCGGTGTTGTAATTTCTGTGTGGGCAGAGCAGAATATCCACCTTATCCTGCGTCCAGACATGGGTGGTTTTTACAAGCTTCATTACCGTGTCAAAGCGCGCTATCGCCTTTTCAAGGCGCGCGGAGTTAAACGGCTTTAATATGTAGTCGCATATTCCGTAGCACATGGCAGAACGGATGACCTGATAATCGTCGGCCGAGGTTATCATGATCACCTGAATGTCAATATTAAATTTCCGCAGCTCGGCAAGAAACTCGATGCCGTTCATGCCGGGCATGAAATAGTCGAGCACCACAAGATCCGCACCGTCGGGCTTCTGCCGCAGATACTCAAGCGCATCGCCGCATCGGCGAAAGTCTCCCTCGAGCTTGAGCTGGGTAAATTTACCGAGCTGCTTTTCGAGGATGGAGCAGACCATAAGGTCATCCTCAACAATAATAGTTTTATACACAAAAACACCTCTGTCCGATATACAGCCGCTCAGCAGCCGATTTGTTTATTATTAATTTAAATATATTTATTTTACCAACTTTTTTTATCCGGGTCAACACAAACAGGATAAATAGTTATTAAATATCGGCAGCACCTAAGCCGCTCCCGGCCTTTTCCACTTGCAAGCAAATGCATATCGTGATACAATTAGCAAAAATCCATCGGAGGCTATGCCATGACAAACGAAGAAAAGATCGATCTGAAAAAAGAGATCGAGGAGCAGGACGGCTATGAATACAGCGACGAGCTGTTTTTCACCGGCGAGGGCGATCTGCTTGACACTGCCGAGGGCAGAGCCAAGTTCTGCCGCATAAACGAGACGACGGTTTTCAGAAAGAAAGACCCCACCGTTTGGAACAACTATATCTGGGTGTTCAACAATCAGGGCGTCGGAATGACGATAAAGCGCCAGAGCCACGTTGATCCGCAGCTTATGGAGTGCATCGACTTTGACGCGGACGGAAATCCCATCGGCAAGGCTTACGAGCCGACATGATGTAAACAGCAAAAAATCAGCTTCACCGATTTTCCGGTGAAGCTGATCTCACATTTATGGGCTGTATCGTTCGCCGCGCCTGACCGGCGCGGATCTTTTCTACGCGTTTTTCTTTCTTGCCGCCATTTTTGTAATAATATACGTTATTCCGCTCAGAATAAACGCTGCGATCGCCGGGATGGAAACAACAGTAACGACAAACCATATGGGCAGCTCAAACGGGGTGAAAAATCCGCCGGCTCGTATTATCTCGGGAACAAAAAACCACGCAAGAAGCAGCAGCTCAAAAACAAGTAGCATCAGGTAATCATATCTGCCGCGCTTTATGCCGACCATCGCCAGAACGGCGGCGCCGAGAACGGGGAGAATATACAGATACCATATTCCGTATATCGTAACAGGAGGTAACATCGGCCCACCGCCGTACACCTGCGCCAAATAACTCACCCCACACAGACAGAAAAGAATAACGAATGCCCACCATGGGCGCTTTTTTCTGTTTTCCATAGTAAATACCTCCATTGTAATTAAAGTTAGGGCGTATTTGCTTGGGAAAAAAATGCAACAGCAATATTCTGTTGTAAATACAGTATCATATAGCAAATATTTCTGCAAGATATTTTTACATTTTTACGAAAGTGTATATTCACTCACTGCACAGTTCAATCGAAAAAACAGCTTCACCGAAAAATCGGTGAAGCTGTTTTTTATTTGTACGTTACTTATTCCACTCGGCGACCTGAGTGCGCAGCCAATTTGCCCACTCGTCGATACCCTCGCCGGTTCTTGCGGATATGGGGATGATGGTTATGTTCGGATTGAGCTTTTTTACATACTCTCTGCACTTATCAAGATCAAAGTCAAAGTACGGCATAACGTCGATCTTATTGACGAGAAGCACATCGCAGATCGAGAACATAAGCGGATACTTAAGGGGCTTATCGTGACCCTCGGGAACGGAGAGGATCATCGCGTTTTTGACGGCGCCCGTGTCAAACTCCGCCGGGCATACGAGGTTGCCGACGTTTTCGAGTATCGCAAAGTCAATGTTCTCGGTTCCGAGTCCTTCAAGGCCCTGCTTGGTCATGCCTGCGTCCAGGTGGCACATGCCGCCGGTGTGCAGCTGGATGACCTTCGCGCCGGTCTCGGCGATCGTGTGCGCGTCAACATCGGAGTCTATATCCGCTTCCATTACGCCAATGCGCATTTCGTTCTTCAAGGCCGCAATAGTTGCCTTGAGCGTGGTAGTCTTGCCCGAGCCGGGGGACGACATGAGGTTGAGGAGGAATGTTTTTTCCTTTTTCAGCTCCTGTCTGAGCTTATCCGCTTCCCTGTCGTTATTTTCAAATACGCTTTTTTTGATCTCCAGTACTCTGAAGCCTTCCATAATTCATGCACCTCTTTATATTTTAGTTTAGTGAATTCATTATCGTATTTAGGACACTGTCGAAGTTTCTGCTGTTTACCGAATACTCTGCGCTGGCCGCTCTCGCAGTGCTGTCGCCCTTTTTGCGCATTGTTTCGACTGCATCCATAAGCTTATCATAAAGGGCAAAGCCCGAGGATGAGCTTTCTTTGCCTATTGCGGCAAGATAGCCCGAATCGCCGACGAAGCTGCTGTTTACGCTCTGCGAGGTGAACCAGCGCAGGAACATAACGGCGGACTTTTCGTGAGTTTTATCCGATGCAAGTATCGTCATTCCCGTGACCTTCTGCGTATATGCAGGCTTGCCGTCCTTCATATAAGGAAAGCTCACGAACTCAAACTCGCCGCCGCTGAGCTTATCTGCATACTGCATGAGATCTGCCGAGGACACAACGGCAGCGGCAATTTCGCCGTCGGCAAGCGTTCTTGCCGCCTCTCCGCCCGAGGATGTGAAGCCCCGGTCATATGCCGTTTCCGCAAGGATCTTATAAATATACTTGCAATTATCGCTGTCAGTGTCATGGGGACTTACTCCGTCAAACCTCTCTCCGAGCTGCGCAACGGCATCACGGAAAAACAGCGAGTAATCCGATATCGTGAAAAAGCTCTTGGAGGTGCGTTTATAATACTCATCTGCGACCGAACATAGCTTTTCAAAGCTCGATATCGCCTCGTAGTCGGCAAACATATCGGTGTTTACTATAAAAACGTTTGTTTCGGCCGATATGGGAATTGAGGAAAGTCCCTTTGGTCCTTTCACCGCCGTTGTCATGCTCTTATCATATCCGGAGGTCTCCCAGCTTCCGAAATACTTATCCATATCCGCAAGCCTGCCCTCATCATCGAGATACGCGGCAAAGTCCGTATCACAGGCGAGGATGTCCGGAAGCTCGCCTCCGTTTTCAAGCGCCGAGCACACGCTTTCGTAAAGCTGAGCCTGCATATCAAAGGCCTTGGCGCTTATCGTTATGCCGCAATCCGCTCCGTTTGTTTCGTTATACTCGCCGCACATGGCGTTAAAGCCCGACCACATGGCATCATCATTTACATACCAAACGCTCAGCGTCTGCGCCTCATCCGGTTTAAACGGTGCATAGTGGGCAAAGTATATGTATATTACGCCGCCGAGCAGCAGCACCGCTGCTGCCGCAAGTGCGATCTTATACTTCATCTTTGACATTATTTCGTTCCTTTTTGCCTGACATATCACAGGCTTTTTGATTTTACATAGCTTTTATATCACATTTTTTTGTCGTTTTCAACCGTATTGTGTCGCCTCCCGTGCAGGATGCGTATATATTGTGGTCATAAAGTAAAACATCAGGAGCAAACACTCCTGATGTTTCGCAATATGTGGGCTTTAGTATGGGTAAGGAACGATGTCAGGCGGCAGGTATGATCGCGGTCGCGATATGCTTTATGACTCTTCCTATCTCGCTTTGATTTATCCAATCGGTCACGGTGCTTTGGCCGACACTTATGATAGCGCCGTGGTTTCCGATGTTCTTTGTAAGGCTCTCGGCCAGGACAGCCCAAAGCTTTTTGCCGTCCTCCGAGCTGCTTTCGGCAATGCTGAACTCATAGCCGATGCGCTTGGCAACGTCACCGGGACTGTAGTACTCGCTGAGCTTATCGTAAAAATCACTGATAGCGCTCGTGAAGCTTATAAGCTCATCGCAGCTAAGCTCGCTGAGATTGAGCTTTTCTTCGTACTCGGACGGAACAACGCCGGCAACGGCGCCGATACGCTCAACTCCCTCGGGAAGTCCGACATACTCAAACAGCTGATTGAGAAGCTGAACATTATTCTCAACAAGCTTGTCAAAGCTGTAGTCGCTGTGCTCGGCAACGAATTTGTTTATGATATCAACTCGGCCTTCGGATATTCCGTACTTTTCGGCCGTTGCCTCTGCCGCATCGTCAAGGCTTACTATCTGGCTGAGTATCGACAGACCGTAATCAATGGCTTTGTCAATGCCTTCGACGGTTTCGACAGCGCCGGAGAGTATTTCCTTCGACATATCGTCGTTCGGCGCTGCAACGCTTATGAGAATGGAGTTTTTGAGGTTCGTTATATACTCTTTTTCCTGAAGCGAGGTCACGATCTCGGAAACGGCCGTTTTATAGTCCTTGCCTTTAAGCTCAAGCCCCTCGAGCACGGGCTTTGAATCGTCGTTGAGTCCTTCAACGGCAACAACGGTGTCTCGGTCGTTTACCTCAATGCGGATGCTCGGGTTAACGTCGATCATTATAACGCTGTTGCGCGCCATCTGAATGCTCTGAACGCTGCCGTCAAGAGACATCTCGTCCTTTTCGACGTTAGCGCCGTTTGACGCCATCACAGCCGTTCCGAGTATTACTATCGCAAGGCTTGCTGCGATCGAGGCAACGGCGTTCCGCTTCCCCGAGCGCCGGCGTGCCGATCTGACGCTTTCGGTCATTATCTCTTCAATATATTCATCTTTTACGGAGCCCAGGTGTCTGAGCAAGTCATCGCTCTTCAAAGAGATATACCTTCTTTCATAAAATGTTTTTTCAGTCTGCCGCGCAGCCTGAAAAGCATTGTTGTTGTTTTTGAAACTGATATGTCATACCGTGCGGCAACATCCGCTATCGGCTCCATCATCCAGTATCGCCGCATGAAAACGCCGCGCTCGGTCACGCTGAGCGTTTCGAGAAAGCCGTTGAGCGCATCGATTATCTCCACCGAGTCCTGCCTGCGCTCAAGCTCGTCAGCGCCGGAAACGCACTCGGCAAGCTCGTCAAGCAGCACCGGCACCTCGCCGTTTCCGCGCTTTGAGCTGTTTTTCTGCCGCAGCTTATCGAGCGCGATATTGCGCGTTATCTTGCCGACATAGGCCGAAAGTGAGCTTGGCTCGTTTGGCGGAATGCTGCCCCACACCCTCATATAGGCATCATTGACGCACTCCTCGCTGTCCTCAGCGTTTCCGAGTACGTTGAATGCCACGCGGTGACAATAGCGGCCGTATTTAATATCTATTTGTAGCAAGGCTTCTTCCGAACGATTCAGAAAAAGCTCAACAATACGCCGATCGTCCAAAATAATCTCCTATCTTCCAACTATAGAGACGGATTATTGGATAAAGTATCACATTTTTTTGCGAAAATTACAAGAAAAATTTTTTCAATATATGCCGTTTTGCAGGATTTGCAACCATTTGTTGTTGTAGAAGGCGCATTAATATGTTATATTAGGTATTAATTTTGCACATTTCACGAAAGAAGGTCAGTAACTTGAAAACAAGAGTTATTTCGGCAACGGTTCTGATAATACTGGTAGTTGCCTGCTTTGCATTGGGTCCCGTGACGAGGGCGCTGTTCCTTTTGGCTGCCATGATAATGGCCGTGTGGGAGACTTGCCGCGCCATCGGATACAAAAACGTCGTGTGCCAGCCGTGGATACTGTACGCTTACTGCGTTGCCACCGTGGCGGAGCTGTGGTTCAATGCCGACGCTCTGGCATTCGAGATAACATTTTTCCTTGCCGTGTTTGCGGCCATGACCGCCGGTATCGTCTCGAAAAAGATCCGTGGCGCAGGCGCACTTGCGACGCTGGGCGTTCTTGCGTATCCGATAGTACCGTTCGTTATCGTCTGCAAGCTTGCGCTTATGGAAAGCAGCGTATGGATCCCCGTGTTTGCGATTGCATGCATATCCACCTGGGTGTGCGACAGCTTTGCGCTTTTCGGCGGCAAAAGATTCGGCAAGCACAAGCTCTCGCCCGAGGTAAGCCCCAACAAGACCGTTGAGGGCAGCGTCTGCGGCGCAATAAGTGCCGTTGTTGCAGGCGTTATACTATTCTTCGTGCTAAAGCAGTGGTTTAATGTCAATATCCTCGGCTGCACGCTCACTGCGCTTATATGCTCAAGCTTCGGCCAGGTCGGCGATCTTGCCGCCTCGCTTATAAAGCGCATGGCCGGTCTTAAGGACTACAGCAATCTCATCCCCGGTCACGGCGGCGTTATGGACAGAGTTGACAGTCTGCTGTTCTCTATTCCCTCGGCTTACTTCTGCCTTCTGATCGCAGGAATCATCTGATCTTAACGGAGTATTATTCTGATGAAAACCTTTTCCCAGCTGAAAAAACTTCTGCTTATTATTAATCCGGTTTCGGGGCGGCGCACTTCCCTGCGTTTTCTGCCCGATATAATAAGAATTTTTTCCGAAGGCGACTATGCTGTGACGGTTTTTCCGACCGGCAAAAGCGGCGACGCAACGCAGTTTGCGCAGCTTTACGGCAGCGAGTTTGACCTCATCGTCTGCATAGGCGGCGACGGTACGCTCAACGAGGTCATAACCGGAATTATCCGCGGCGAATGCTACACTCCGCTCGGCTACATTCCCGCCGGCAGTACAAATGATTTTGCCGCATGCCACGGCATATCGTCTGACATGCTTGAGGCCGCGCAGAACATAATTTCCGGAAAGCCCAAGAAGATCGACATCGGCAAGTTCGGAGATCAGTATTTTTCCTATGTCGCAGCGTTCGGTGCGTTCTCCTGGCTGTCGTACACCACACCGCAAAATCTCAAAAACATGCTCGGACATTCGGCATATCTGCTCGACGCCGTGAAGGATCTGCCAAAGATCAAGGCTCATCATCTGAAGCTTGACGTGGGCGAATTCACATGTGAGGGTGATTATATTTTCGGCGCCGTATGCAATTCGACATCGGTCGCAGGAACCATCACGCTGCCAAAAACCGTCGTTGACACGGGCGACGGCAAATTTGAGATACTCCTTGTTCATGAGCCGAGGACACTTATTGATTTCCAGAACATTTTGATCGGCATTTTCACGCAGGACTATTCCTCGCCGTTTCTCGACTTTTTCCAGGCCGATTCCGTGAAGATAAGCTCGTCCGAGGGACTTGACTGGTCGCTCGACGGCGAGCTTGGCAAAGGCTCGGAAAAGCACGAAATTGCCAATCTTGCCGATAGGCTTACTTTAATATGCTGAAAAATTACCGTCCTTGTGGGCGGTAATTTCATGAGGTTCTATGAAAAAGTTCTTCAACACTATAAATAAGTTCATGACCGAGATAAGCGAGGACAACATAAACGCCCACGCAGCCGCGAGCGCGTTTTACATGTTTTTGTCCCTCGTTCCTTTTGTCGCGCTGCTGACGGCCATTATTCCGTACACGGGACTTTCACAGGAAACGCTGTTTGACGCCGTTGAACGCTATATGCCCGATGCTCTGCAAGCAATAATCGAATCGGTCGTTACCGACATATACTTTGCGCCGGGCGCTGTGCTTCCGCTGTCGATACTGTTTACAATATGGCTTTCAAGCCGCGCATTTTTTACACTGATAAGAGGCATTGAGGATATCTTCCACTCGCCTAAATACTCATCGTTTTTCAGACGCACCGTTATTGCATGCTTCTATACTGTCGGAATGATCGCCATTGCTATAATCGTTCTTGCTCTGATGGTATTCAGCAAGGAGATATATGATCTTATAAACATCCATCTGCCGGCAATATCACCGGCTCTGTCGCTTTTGCTGAAATTCAGATTCGTCGTGGCGTTTTTAATACTGGCAATTGTCTTTCTTGCGATATACAAGGGCGTTCCCGGCATTAAAATTAAGCTCCTGCACCTCATCCCCGGCGCTGCCGCAGCAGCGGGTATGTGGCTTTTGTTTACATGGCTGTTTTCGCTTTTTATCCGCTACGCAAACTACTCGACTTACGGAAGCCTTGCAACGATCGTTATCTCGCTTTTGTGGATGTACTGGTGCATGTACATAATTCTGCTCGGCGCTTCGATAAACCAGTTCATTCGTGAGGCTCATGAGGAGTAATTTTGATGCATTGTATACAAATTTTAAATGTTAATTTTATATACATTTACAATACATATATACTATGTTATAATCATCCCCGTTTGAATTTTTAGATCAAATACAGGTGATATGATGAACCAGAACAATTCGCTTGCCATGTTTGAAAACGAGTCTATCGGCAAGCTCATGATCAAATTTTCGCTGCCGGCCATTGCATCTATGGTAGTCAATTCAATATACAACATAGTTGACCAGATATTTATCGGTCAGGGTGTCGGTATGTACGGCAATGCCGCAACGAACCTTACCTTCCCGCTTGTCACGATCGCAATGGCTATCGGCACACTTATCGCCGACGGCTGTGTTGCATATTTCAGTCTGAAACTCGGGCAGAAGAATTATGACGAGGCCGCGCGCACGATGGGCAACGGTATCACGATATCGCTGCTGGCCGGTCTTTTCATAACGCTTTCGATGGAGCTTCTGCTCACGCCGGTGCTCAATCTCTGCGGCGGCACAAAGGTCGCCGAGGAGACGTTCAGGTACGCAACGGAATACGCACGGATAACCCTTATCGGCATACCGTTTGTGTGCATAAGCATGACGGTAAACAGCATAATCCGCGCGCAGGGCAATCCGCGATACGCAATGATATCGAACATATCCGGCTGCCTATTAAACGTTGTGCTCGACGCATGGTTCGTGCTCGGCCTCGGCTGGGGCGTTGCAGGTGCCGCGTGGGCAACGATAATCGGCCAGATACTCAACTTTGTGCTCGCAGTTGCATATATTCCGCGCCTCAAGGGCATTGAGTTCAAGCGCGAATACGCACTTCTCAACAGCAAGACGCTGTTTTCTTTCCTGCCCCTCGGCATTTCGAGCTTCTTTACGCAGTTTGGCTCGACGATCGTCGTTATCTGCATGAATAACCTCACGGTCAAGTACGGCCTCGAGAGCGTCTACGGCCCGGATATTCCTCTGGCCGCTTTCGGCATAGTAATGAAGGTCAACTCCATCATCGTCAGCGTTATGGTCGGTCTCGGCATCGGAAGTCAGCCGATCGTCGGCTACAACTACGGCGCGAAAAAATTTCACCGCGTTAAGGCAACATATCTAAGAACTATCATCGTAGGTCTTATCGTGGGTGTGATCGGTTGGGCTTGCTTCCAGTTCTTCACCCAGGAAATTATCAATATTTTCGGACAGGAGAACGAACTGTACAACGAGTTTGCCCTCAAGTGCTTCCACATCTTCCTCGGCGTGATATTCCTTATAGGCTTCCTTATCCCGTCGGGTATCTTCTTCCAGTCGATCGGCAAGCCGACAAAGGCTATGGTCTGCACGCTTACAAGGCAGCTGCTCTACTTCCTGCCCTGTGCATACATTCTCTCGAGCTTTATGGGCATAGACGGTCTGCTGTACTCGGGTCCCGTTGGCGATTGCCTCGCCGCCGTTACCGTCGCTATCCTGATCAGCGGCGAGATGCGCATTATAAACCGCAGCATAAAAGAGCAGAACACTTGATAGAACACTTGATATGAAAAATGCTTTCCTTTCGGAAAGCATTTTTTGCGCGGAAATGTTGACATATTTTACATGCGGATATATTATGTTCCCATGAAGATATTATTTGCAGCCATTTCAATAACCGCCGTCGCTGCCGCTGTTATGTTATTTGTGCTTGCAGCGATAAAGAGCCGGAAAGCGTACATTGGAAAAGCCGTTATATGCTGCTGCATATTTGCAGCGTCTGCTGTGGGCTTTGCATTGTCATCCGACACTGTACGGGATGACAAGATAAGCGAAGTGCATGTCACCGTAAGCCCGGTGAAGGGCACTGAGGCACCGGAACCAAGTATTGACCCAACGCTCGCTCCGTCGGCTCCTGCGCAGGCTCAGGGCGCTTATGAGGCAAGCAGCAGGTCGGATAAGTTTCATCTGCCGTCATGCTCGTCGGCATCGCGCATATCCGAGGATAATCGCGTATGGTTTCAAACGCGCGACGAGGCAATTGCCGCCGGGTATTCCCCGTGCGGAAAATGCGATCCATAATAAAAAACAGCTCATCGAAACCGATGAACTGCTTTTGGCAGCGGATGAAGGATTCGAACCCTCGAAGCGCCTTCGGCACTTCGTGCGCTGATTTGAATTATTTTGTTCGGGTTCTGTGGTGCCAAGCAGCAAATAAAAAAGCAACCCACCGGCAATGGTGAGTTGCTTTGGCAGCGGATGAAGGATTCGAACCCTCACAAACGGAGTCAGAGTCCGGTGTGCTACCATTACACAAATCCGCTAAGCGCAGTAGCTATTATACCGTAAAATCGGAATTTGTCAATACCCATTCCGAAATTTTTGAGAAAAAACAGGCGATCTTTTGACCGCCTGTTTATTACATTATTTCGTTATCCGTTTATCAGCGAATGATGAAGTTAACGGAGGTGTCGCCCTGCTCGTCAACGCCGAACTCGTAGTCCTTGCCGGGCAGGATCGCGTTTACTGCGATGCCGACGAGAGATGCTACTGCGAGGCCGGAGAGGGATACGATACCGATCTGGATGCTGCCGACGGAGTAGTTTATGCCGATTGCGAGTACGAGGATGAGTGCTGCGACGATAACGTTGCGGCTGTTGGTGAAGTCGACCTTATTCTCAACGACGTTGCGGACGCCGACTGCGGAGATCATACCGTAGAGAATGAGGGATACGCCGCCGATGGTTGCGGTGGGCATTGCGGTGATGAGGGCTGCAAACTTCGGGCAGAAGGAGAATACTATTGCAAAGCATGCCGCGATGCGGATCACGCGGGGGTCATAGACCTTGCTGAGTGCGAGAACGCCGGTGTTTTCGCCGTAGGTGGTGTTTGCAGGTGCGCCGAAGAGAGCTGCCAGGGTGGTTGCAAGACCGTCGCCGAGGAGGGTACGGTGCAGGCCGGGGTCAGCAACATAGTTCTTGCCGACGGTGGAGGATATTGCGCATACGTCGCCGATGTGCTCGACCATGGTTGCAAGAGACAGAGGAACGATGGTGAATACTGCGCTCAGGAGCATGCCGGTGTCAACTTCCATGTTGAAGAGGTGGAACACAGTCCTGTCCCAGTTGATGGGCAGTCCGAACCATTTTGCAGCGGAAACGGTCTCAACTACATTTGCGCGAGAAGCCGGGTCAAAGATCATGGAGATGACATAAGAGCCGAGGACACCGAGGAGGATGGGGATGATCTTGGTCATGCCCTTGCCCCAGATGTTGAAGCAGATAACGATGACTATTGCGGAAACGGCTACGAGCCAGTTAGCATTGCAGTTGGTGATTGCGGATGAGGACAGGATCAGGCCGATGGAGATTATGATGGGGCCTGTTACTATCGGGGGGAAGAACTTCATAACCTTCTTTACGCCGAAAGCCTTGAACAGTGCCGACAGGATCACATACATAAGTCCTGCGCAGGCAACGCCGAAGCAAGCATAGATAAGCAGGTCGTTATTGTATATCGGCTGTCCGGCTGCATCTACGCCAACCTGACGGATGGCATTGTAGCCGCCGATGAAAGCAAAGGACGAGCCGAGGAATGCGGGAACCTTGCGCTTGGTGATAAAATGGAACAGCAGAGTGCCGAGTCCGGCAAACAGCAGGGTCGTTGCGATGTCAAGTCCCGTAAGGATGGGGACGAGGACGGTCGCGCCGAACATTGCGAACATGTGCTGGATTCCCAGAACCAGCATTTTGGGAGTGCCAAGGGTGCGTGCGTCGTACACGGGTCCATTAATCACGGTTTTTTCGTTCATTAGTGATTGTACCTCTCTTTGTGTAGTTTTGATTTATATTAAGGGTATTTGCTGACTTATTATTCGATCTCCATAAGATAAACGCCCGTTTCGCCGTCAAACTCCGGCAGGCGAACCTCAATTAGCTCTGCGCGTGAGGTCGGAACGTTTTTGCCGACGTAATCGGCTCTTATGGGAAGCTCACGGTGGCCGCGATCGACAAGGACGGCAAACTGGATGCTGCGCGGACGGCCTGCGGTGAACACGGCCTCGATGGCGGCGCGCGCCGTGCGGCCCGTGTACAGCACGTCATCGACCAGAACGACGTTTTTATCGTTTACATCTGCGCCGATATCGGCCTTTGTTATGACCGGCTGATCGCTCTCGTGCGTGAGATCGTCGCGGTAAAACCTTATATCCACGCTGCCGCAGGGAACGGTCGCATCCTCGATCTTCTTTATGTTATCGCGTATGCGCTCGGATATTGGCACACCCCTTCTGCGGATACCGATCAGAACGACGTCTTCGACGCCCTTGTTCTTTTCGGTTATCTCGTGGGATATTCTCATAAGTGCGCGGCTCATTGCCGCCTCATCCATAAGTCTTGCCTTGAGCTTCACGTTATCACTCCAAACAAAAGAAAATCGCCCTGCCGACAAACCGACAAGACGCACAAGAACATGACCCTCCGCGCGGAGAGACACACTATATCTGCGATTTTGCCGGCTTCTCTGAACCGTCTTAAAAATCTTTTCTATGCGATTATACTTGCTCATTCACAATTTTGCAACACCTTTTTTGCATTTCGGTCAATATAACAAAATCCGAGGCATTTCGCCCCGGATTTTATGATCATTTAGCTACATTGTATACATCTTCGCGCAGATGCAGGAAGGTCGGAAGCTGGCGGCGGACGGAATCGACCTCGTTAAGATCGATATCGCAATAAAGTATCTGCTCTTTTTCGTCGCAGGAGGCTTTGAGCATACCAAATGGATCGGCTACCGTTGAGTGTCCCCAGCATTCGTAATCAAAGCCCTCGTATCTCGCAGCCGAGGCTCCGACGAAGAACAGCTCATTATCCATAGCTCTTGCGCGGACGCTCAGCTCCCAGTGTCTCGGGCCTGTTGTCATATTAAACTGCGCAGGGCACAAAATGACCTCGGCTCCCCTTTTGGCCATGGCTCGTGCAAGCTCCGGGAAACGGATATCAAAGCAGATCTCAACGCCCATTCTGCCGAATTTTGTATCGAACACCGTGATATCCTTGCCGGGTGCAAAGCTGTTGGACTCTTTAAAGCGCACTCCGCCCTCGATATCGACGTCAAACAGATGCACTTTCCTGTGGCGCGCGATCTGCTCTCCGTTTTCGTCAAACACAAAGCAGGTGTTATAAAGCTTATCGCCGCACTTTTCCGGCACAGAGCCGCCGACAAGTATAACTCCGTTTTCCCTCGCCCAGCGCGACATGGCTTCCCTGCTCTCGCCGTTTTCGCTGTCGGCGAAGGCATGGAAATACTTTTTAGAATACGGGCAGTTCCACATTTCCGGCAGAACGACAAGCTCCGCGCCGTTATTTGCGGCCTCGCCGATCATTCTTTCCGCTTTGTCAAACGTCTTTTCCTTATCCGTTTCCGTGCGTATCTGCACAACGGCAAGCTTGAATTTCGGTTTCATACCCTCACCTCACAGGCAGTTTTCCAGATAAGCGACTATGTCAAATTCCTCGGTGGAAGCATCCTTGCGCAGATACAGCGGATGGTGCGGATGCCCCTTGACCGAGCGCTTACCGGCACTGTACCACTTTGCGCCGTATTTCCGGCCGAGAGACACCATGTCGAGAACGCAATCCTTCAGATACGGGCGCTTTTCGATTATCGTGCCCCATGCCGCCCATACCGACGGCGACACTCCCTCGCCTACATTTTTTAATATGTATTCAAACGCGCGCATATTCTCGCGGTGCAGCGTTTCGTTGAGCGTCAGGTCCATATCGTCGGGATCTGTCGCCCTCTGGGCATAGACATTAAACATTATCCAACTGTCGTAACCGTTTCCGGCGGCAATGCGCGACACGCTTTTGAGCGTATTGTCAAGATCGTCCGGCGCGGCGGTCGAGGGATTTATGCCGATGCAGATGAGCGGATCGTTTCCGCGAGTTCCGAGGATATATCGGTAATCGGTATAGTAATCGGGAACATACAGCCACTTTTCGGCATCATAGTCCCCCCTGCCGCCGGACGATGCAAGCGCATCGTCAAAGCTTACGATATCAAGAAGGCTGCTTTCGCAGGTCGGGACATGCATTACTTCACAGCCTCAAGCAGAGCGTCAACTCTGTCGGTATCCTCCCAGCGCACGCCGAGATCGGTGCGGCCCATGTGACCGTAGGCTGCAAGCTTTCTGTAAATGGGCTTTGTAAGGTCGAGGTCGCGGATAATTGCGGTCGGACGCAGGTCAAAGACCTTATTGACAGCTTCGGCAAGCTTCTCATCGGAGACCTTGCCGGTTCCGTAGGTATCGACCATAACGGACACGGGGCGAGCTATGCCGATGGCGTACGCAAGCTGAACAAGGCACTTGTCGGCAAGGCCGGCTGCGACGATGTTCTTTGCAACATAGCGTGATGCGTATGCAGCGCTGCGGTCGACCTTGGTGGGATCCTTGCCGGAGAATGCGCCGCCGCCGTGAGGTGCGCTGCCGCCGTAGGTATCAACTATGATCTTTCTGCCGGTAAGGCCGGAGTCGCCCTGCGGTCCGCCAATGACAAAGCGGCCGGTCGGGTTTACATAATACTTGGTGCTCTCATCTATCAGCTCGGCAGGAACGCTGGGCTTTATGACAAGCTCGACCATATCGTTTCTGATCTGCTCAAGGCTTACGTCGGGAGAATGCTGAGTTGAAAGGACAACAGTGTCAACGCGCACGGGCTTGCCTGCGTCGTCGTACTCCACAGTGACCTGAGTTTTGCCGTCGGGACGCAGATAGTCAACAAGGCCGGATTTTCTGACCTCGGCAAGGCGCTTAGCTATTTTATGCGAAAGGCTTATTGCCAGGGGCATAAGCTCCTCGGTCTCGCGGCATGCATAACCGAACATCATGCCCTGATCGCCGGCGCCGTTGTCAAGCTCGGCATCTCCGCTTTCCTTGGCTTCAAGCGACTTGTCAACACCGAGGGCGATATCCGCCGACTGCTCGTCGATATTGGTGATGATGCCGCAGGTGTCGCAGTCAAAGCCGTACTTTGCTCTGTCGTAGCCGATATCGCGGATAACGCCGCGTGCTATCTTCGCAATGTCGATATAGCACTCGGTGCTTATCTCCCCCATGATGTGGACAAGGCCGGTGGAAACGGTCGTCTCGCATGCGACGCGGCCGTTGGGGTCCTTCTCGAGGATAGCGTCGAGGATGGCGTCCGATATCTGGTCGCAGATCTTATCGGGATGTCCCTCGGTTACAGATTCAGATGTAAACAGTCTTTTGCTCATTTCTTTTTCCTCCGAAAATAATATTTCCGAACACGCATCAGGCAATTAAAAAACTCCGTCGACCGACGGAGCAACAAATTTGGTCATAAGCCTCATCTTTCGATAATCACCGCCGGATTTGGCACCTTGCTTTCGCAGGTTGCCGGGCTTCACAGGGCCGTTCCCTCCACCACTCTTGATAAGGTGTTCAGTTTTCGTATGAATTATAGCAGATTGACGCACATTGTCAAGTAGAAATTGAAAAACTTCCCGATATGCTGTATACTGTGTCTAAGCTGACGAGAGTCGAACACGTATCGGTTTTGCCGGGCAGATTTCCGCCCATGCCGCGTTAAAGCTCTTGACAATACGTCAGTATTCTCTGCGAGCTTTGCCTTGCCTGAACAAAAATCTGCTCCGGCAAAACTGCGAGCACCTGTCGGATGTGCTTTTCGAGATATTTTCGGCTTTCTTTGATGCAGGTGGGCTGGCGCCCATCAAGACAAAAAAGGCGAAAATAGCCGGAAGGGTACGCCGACAGGCGATATGGGTTCAACTCTCGTCAGCTTAAAACGAAATTATATTCGGAGGTCTACGCCATGATAATAGTATTAAAGCCGGACGCATCCCCCGAGCAAGCCGAGGAGCTTAGGTGCTGGATACGCTGCCACGGTCTTGAAGTGCAGACAACGCGCGGAGAAAATCAGGCCGTGCTCGTCGTTATCGGCGAGGCCGACAGGCTCGATGCGGCATATATCGAGGATATGGAGATCGTCGAATACGTCAGAGCCATCACGCAGCCGTATAAGCTTGCCGGGCATAAAGCGCCGAACGACAGCAGTGTAGTTAACGTAGGCGGTGTTAAGATAGGCGGCGGCACGTTTACTATGATAGCAGGCCCCTGCTCGGTCGAGAGCACTCAGCAGATAATCGGCATAGCGCGCGAGATAAAGTCCGCCGGAGCACAGCTTCTGCGCGGCGGCGCATTCAAGCCGCGCACTTCGCCGTACAGCTTCCAGGGCATGCGTGCCGACGGTCTGCCGCCGCTTATCGAGGCCGGGCGAAAATGCGGCATGCCGATAGTCAGCGAGATAACCGACAAGGAGCAGCTGCCGCTGTTCGAGAATGTTGACATGATCCAGGTCGGCGCGCGCAATATGCAGAATTTTGAGCTTTTAAAGGCGCTCGGGAAGTTCGATAAGCCGGTGCTTTTAAAGCGCGGCTGGGCAAACACGGTCAAGGAGCTTCTGACCTCGGCAGAGTACATAATGAGCGGCGGCAACGAGCGTGTCGTGCTGTGTGAACGCGGCATACGCACATTTGAAACGGCAACGCGAAACACGCTCGATCTGTCGGCAGTCGCTGTGATAAAGGATCTGAGCCGGCTGCCGGTCATCGTCGATCCGAGCCACGCAACGGGGCACGCAAAATTTGTTGAACCCATGGCGCTTGCCGCGGCGGCCGCCGGAGCGGACGGGCTGATGATCGAAGTTCATGACGATCCGGCGCAGTCAAAATGTGATGCGGCGCAGGCCGTGACTCCGGCGCAGTTTGCCGTCATTGCCGAAAAAATCGGCGCACTGCGCAAAGCAATTTTCTGAACATTTTCTCGCAAATAAACTTCTTGACATCGCCGGTGGGCTATGCTATTATATTTCAGCGGCAATGTGCAGAAGTACCCAAGAGGCCGAAGGGGCTCCCCTGCTAAGGGAGTAGGCGTGTAAAAAGCGCGCGAGGGTTCAAATCCCTCCTTCTGCGCCACGAAAAGAGCACACATTTGTGTGCTCTTTTCAATAGTTGAATATTCGGAGAGTTATCGAAGTGGTCATAACGAGGCGGTCTTGAAAACCGTTTGGGCTAACGCCCACGTGGGTTCGAATCCCACACTCTCCGCCAGACATTGTAAAATCCCGAAGTCGTTGAAACTTCGGGATTTTCTTTATTTATCAATGGTTTTCAGCATTTTTCATCATATTTTTTTAACGTAATCATACAAAAATTAGCGTAGCAATACACGTTTTAACTTGCGATTTTACGTCAAAATTTACGACAACTTTGTTATGCGTTTTTGAGGATGCTTATAGCTTTCTTTATTGCCATGTGCTCGCTCTCGCCGCCTGCGGTTTTGAGCATCTCTTCGAGCTGTTCTATAGCGTGCTCGCTCTCATCGGCGCGGCTGTAATTCCTGCGGCTATATCCGTCATCCCGGCTATAGCGCCCCATGCTGTCGCGCTTGTAGCTGTTGCCTCGCATAAAGCCCTCTGCATCCCATTCGCGACTGTACCTTGCGCACTTCTTCCGTTGTACTTCCGCGTTCCCACTCTACACTCGTGGGCTGAATTGCTTCAACCGGCTCAAGAGAATATCCCTTGGTTTTCCCTTCGGCGATGCTCTGCCCTTGTTCGCGGTCTCGGCGGTGTGCTTGCGGAAGCTCTCCTGCACCTTGCCGTAGTTTGCGCTGTCGTGCTCCGTTCCGGCAAAAATGTTTAAGCTGACGAGAGTCGAACACGCATCGGTTTTGACGGCAGCTTTTAGCCCATGCTGCGTTAAAGCTCTTGACAATACGGCAGTATTCTCAGCGAGCTTTGCCTTGCCTGAGCAAAAATCTGCCCGACAAAACTGCAAGGCAAAAGTAGCTGGAAGAGCGCGCTGACAGGCGATACGTGTTCGACTCTTGTCAGCTTATCTTGCCCAGCGCGTCACAGCACATTTCCTCAAACGCCTCGGCGGAAATACACTCTGACGAAACCGCCAAAGTCATGGAGGCGGATACGTCCCCTGAGGAATATAACGTAAAAGATCTAGTAAGGGTATTTATTTTTCTGACTCTGTTTTAGGCATCTGCAACTGCTGCGCTTTGGATGCTGAGAAGGCTGTTCGCGGTGCTGACGAAGTGTGAATCGCCCTTTTGCTGTGAAGTTGTAAATAGAATGAGAAGCTTTGGCTTTTCTCTTCTTCCTGTCGCAGCGTTCACCTCTATCGGTGAAACGATACTGGAAAGCTTCTTGACCGCCGGAAAAAGCACAAATGTCAGTATTCAATGGGACATTTTGATTGCTTTTGTTGTAACTATGTCCTTGGTGGCTGTTTTCAAGTATGGTGTTCAGTTGCAGAAAGAATCGGATGAGACCCTGTAAGGAGGCGGAGAGATGGGACACATCATTTTGCGGTTAGACCGTGTCATGGCTGACAGGAAAATGAGCCTGAATGAATTATCGGCAAGAGTTGGCGTTGCCAATGTGAATTTATCCAAGATGAAGAACGGCCATATCAGCGCTATCCGTTTCTCAACACTGGCAGCTATCTGTGATGTGCTCAATTGCCAGCCGGGAGATATTTTGGAATACAGTCCGGACGAAAAGTAGATTGTTCTGCGAAAAAAACATCAAGGGGTGCTTCTGAGTATTATTTAGCAGAAACACCCCTTGACAAATCTCGTCTCAAGAGCAAACACGCCTGACAGCGAGCAGATGGTACTCTTATTTATATCATTTTGCCGGCGACAGGTATTCGTCAAGAAGCGCTTTTACATCGGCGCTGTCCGATGCTTTTTCAATCGCCGCGCGGAACTCGGCCGTGGTGACCTCTTTGAACATATGCTCTTCATACCATGCGCGCATGAAAGCGTCAAATTTCTCCTGTCCCATTGTCTGCCGCAGCTTCCATAGGAAAACGGGGCCGATCTTATAAACGGCGTTTATATAGCTGTTGCCGGTATATTCGTCAAAATACTGATCGTAGCTGAGATCAATATATTTTTGCTTTATGCTGCAGTCAAGCGAATCAACGCGTGCCTGAACATCTGTCTCGCTTTCGCCGGTGTACAGCTGATACACAAACTCACCGTACACGGCAAAGCTCTCGTCAAGCCATGCCTCGCGGTACTGATCGTTGCCGACGACGGCATAAAACCATTCATGTGCTACCTCATGCGCGACGTCAAGGCGCAGGCTTTCATCTCCCTCGGCGCCGATAAGATCGGCATACATTTCGGCAATGCGCACAAGTCCGGGATACTCCATGCCGCCGGCATTGTACGGCGTCTGGACCACATCGAGCGTATCATAAGGATATTCGCCCCACGCATCGCAAAATGCATTCACAGCGTCTATGGCAGCCTTGAGCGACACCTCGCCCTGCTTTTTATTGCGCTCGCTGCCGGAATAATACCAGCTGTTGACGGTTATGTTTCCGGCCTTGCCGCTGAGCTTTTCAAAGCCGTTTCCGGCGATTACGGCGAAATCGCGGACATTGTCGGCTTTGAGTGTCCATGTTCCGTCGGCGCTCTGCGCTTCGCTGCCGGTGGATATTACCATATAGTCCTCGGGTGCGCTGAGGGTCATCTCATAGCTTCCGCTGGGCGAAAAGAAGCACTCCCCATCAGTAAAATACGGTGCCTCATTCCACTTGCCGTCAATATACTCGGCAAGGACAGGATACGCCTGCGACAGGCAGACAGTGTTTTCGCCGGCGAAATCATCGCCATTCGGAGACCAGCACAGCCGCTCAAAGCAGCAGGGTATCTCCGTGCTGTAATCAATACTTACGCTCGTTCGCTCGCCGGGCTTGAGCGGCGACGGCAGCTGAACATACACGACGGATTTATCCTCCTGAACCGAAAAGCTCAGAGCATTTCCGCGCGAGTCCTTGACCTCGCGTATGCTGCCCGGAGTGTAAGGCTTATCGTCGCTTATACTGTTTTCAAGCTCAAGATTTGCGGCGGCATAGTCGCGCAGGCAAATTTTGTCCCATGTATCGCTGCTCGTGTTTGTAAAACTGATAACACAGTTTTCCGTCAGATGTGCGGCAAGCTCCTTATTTTCGGCATCGGCGGCAGTCAGCTTTGCCGTGATGCGGTACTCGGGCTTGGTTTCGGCAGAACCGTTCGGTGCTGCCGGAGTCGTATCGCTGCCGCATGCGCAGACGCTCATGAGCATCGCAAGAACTAAAAGCAGCGAAATAATATTTTTGGTTTTCATGATTCATGCTCCTTTCAACACGGGCACATGTTACCACCGGAATGCAACAAATCGGCATCAAAAGCGCCTGATAAATCAGGCGTTTTTGATGGCTATTGATTTAATCACGAGTGAGGCCTTTTTCTCGCTGCGGCTCGGTCACGCCGCGGCTCTGACATGCCCCCGGCATGTCATTCACTACCGCGCCGCCGCTTCGCTACCCCTCGTGCTCCCCTGCTACTCTATTTTCTTTCATTGCAGCATAGTTTTTAGCAATCTAATGCATTAAAAAATGCACCCTCGGGGTGCATTTTTTGATATTAGATATTGTTCACGACGTTTATCGGCGCGCCTTCAATAAAGGCCTTGATATTTTCTTCGGTCATATCCATTATCCTCTGCCTTGCCTCTTTGGGCGCCCAACTGATATGCGGCGTTATAAGGCAGTTTTTCGCCTTCAGCAGCGGATTATCGCCTTTAATAGGCTCTGCGGACACGACATCGACCGCTGCGGCATAGACCTTTCCGGAGTTGAGTGCGTCAGCGAGGTCTTCCTCGACGACAAGGCCGCCGCGGCTGTTATTGATGATAATAACGCCGTCCTTCATCTTGGCTATATTATCCTTATTGATAATTCCCTGAGTGTTCGGGAACAGAGGGCAGTGCAGCGCGATAACGTCGGACTTTGCAAAAAGCGTGTCCGTGTCCACATATTCAGCGATCTCCTCGCCCTGTGGTGTCGGGCGGCTGCCGGATGCAAGGATATTCATTCCGAGGGCTTTTGCAATGCGGCCCGTTGTCTGTCCGATCTTTCCGAAGCCGATTATGCCCATCGTCTTCCCTGCAAGCTCAATAAGCGGATGCTTCCAGTAGCACCAGTCGGAGCTGTTCTCCCATTCCCCGGCGTGTACGCTGTCGGAATGCACCTGAACATGGCTGCATATCTCAAGCAGCATTGCAATGGCAAACTGCCCGACCGAGGCCGTTCCGTATGTGGGAATGTTGCAGACGGGGATGTTTTTCTTTTCGGCTGCTGCGCAGTCAACTATATTGTACCCGGTCGCGAGCACACAGATGCATTTGATATTAGGGCAGGCATCCAATGTTGCGCTGCTGATTGGAGCTTTGTTCGTAAGCACGATCTCGGCATCTCCGATGCGCTTTATTATCTCGGCATCTTCATACGGCGTTCTGTCACACACGGTAAGCTCCCCGTACTTTTTAAGTCCGTTCCAGCTGAGGTCGCCGGGATTTTCCGTGTAGCCGTCCAAAACAACAATTTTCATTTGTTTCTCCTTATAAATCTGATATTATGCATTCTGTTTGAACAGCAGCTGCATTTATGGTATAGTGTAGGCATAAAATACGCAGGCAAAGGTGATATCGCTATGGATATGCGCGCAGACGCGAAACTTATCTACACACGGGCAATAGACGCCGCGCTGCCCGACAACGCAGTAAAAGTTGCTCTGAAGGATATTGAGCTTCAGGGAAATATCTACGTTGCCGCAGTCGGAAAGGCGGCATGGCAAATGGGAAAGACGGTATCCGAGGTCTTGGGATCAAGGATAAAAGCCGGCATAGTCGTAACCAAACACGGCTACGGCAAGGGCGCTATAGAGCGCCTTGAGGTCTATGAGGCAGGGCACCCTGTGCCGGATGACGACAGCTATGCCGCAACTGAGAAGGTGCTGGAGCTGGTAAAGCCCCTCGGAGAGGGCGATACCGTGCTGTTTCTTCTCTCCGGCGGAGGCTCGGCGCTTTTTGAAAAGCCGCTTATCCCGGCCGAGGATATGAGCAGGCTCACCCAGGAGCTTCTTGCCTCCGGCGCCGACATAAACGAGATAAACACGCTAAGAAAACGCTTTTCCGCCGTTAAAGGCGGCAAGTTTGCGCTCGCCTGCATGCCGGCAAAGGTATACAACATCGTTTTGTCCGACGTCATCGGCGACAGGATCGACAGTATAGCCTCCGGCCCGGCAGCACCTGACGGCACAACGGCCGAGCAGGCAAAATACATAGTCGAAAAATACGGGATCACAATGACCGAGCAGATGCGCAGTCTCATTGAAAATGAAACTCCGAAGTCCATAAGCAACGTTGAAACCAAAGTGATAGGCAGCGTAAACCAGCTTTGCCGCTCGGCCGCAAAAACCTGCGCGGAGCTTGGCTATGAGCCTGTTATCCTAACCTCATCGCTCAGCTGCACAGCAAAGGACGCCGGTGTGTTTCTCTCGAACATTGCTCAGCAATACACCGGAGACGCGAAAAAGCGCGCATTCATTGCCGGCGGCGAGACCGTTGTTCATATAACCGGCAGCGGACTTGGCGGCAGAAATCAGGAGCTTGCTCTTGCAGCCGCCGAAAACATCGCAGGCATGCCGAATGTGTGCGTTTTTTCCGTAGGCTCGGACGGGACCGACGGTCCGACCGATGCAGCCGGCGGATATGTTGACGGCAGCACAAAGCAGCTGCTTGAGGAAAAAGGCATCAGCATCTTCCGCACGCTGCAAAGCAACGACTCGTACCATGCGCTCGACGCCTGCGGCGGCCTTATCCGCACAGGTGCAACGGGAACGAACGTAAACGATCTTTCCGTGCTTTTGATCGGATAATTTTGATATACCCTCCTTCTGTTCCGCATCGGGACAAGAGGAGGGTATTTTTGCGCGCTTATTTCAGCAGAAAGTACGCTATTACGACCACGCCGAGAATGATCCTGTACCAGCCGAAGACCTTGAAGTCCTTGCGCTTAATATAGCTCATGAGGAATTTTATCACAACAACGGATACAAGGAAGGCCACGACGCAGCCGACGATGAGCGTTATAAGCTCGGCACTTGTAAACGAAAAGCCGAACGCAATTATCTTCAAAAGCGACACGCCGACCATGACCGGCACGGCAAGGAAGAACGTAAACTCCGCCGCCGTAACACGCGACACACCGATTACAAGGCCGCCTATGATTGTAGAACCGCTGCGCGAGGTGCCCGGAATGATCGACAGAGCCTGAAACAGGCCGATGATGAACGCATCCTTATACGATATCTCCTCGAGCGTTTTGACTCTCGGCTCGCGGCCACGGTTCCAATTTTCAATGACGATAAACAGAACACCGTAGACGATAAGCGCTGCGGCAACAACATAGCAGTTATCGACAAAGTCAAGCAGCAGATACGCGACAAAGCCCGGAATGCAGGCAATGACGACTTTGAACCAGAGAACAAACGTCTCTTTTTTTATAACGCTGCCGTTTTTCTTTTTGCTCTGAAACGGCCACATTTTGTTCCAGAACAGGATTATGACCGCCAGTATCGCGCCGAGCTGAATGACATACAGAAACATCTCGCGAAATTCCGGCGTGACGTTCATGTGGATAAATTCGTCCACGAGCAGCATGTGTCCGGTGCTTGAAATGGGCAGCCATTCGGTTATGCCCTCGACTATGCCGATGATTATTACTTTGATAAGTTCTATAATGTCCATGCTAACACCATATGCTCTTTTTTACAGCAGCATGACTCCCTTTTCGGCGCAAACCTCTTCGGTGTGCTTATCCCAGATGGATACCTGCACCTCGCCGATATGCGCCTTGCCGAGAAGGAGCATGGAAACGCGCGACTGGCCGATACCGCCACCGATGGTCAGGGGCAGCTCGCCGTTTAAAAGCATCTTGTGATACGGAAGCTCGCGTCGGTCATCACAGCCGGCAAGGCGAAGCTGTCTGTCCAGCGATTCGGGATCGACGCGGATGCCCATCGAGGATATCTCGATCGCGCAGTCGAGCCAATCGCACCAGAACAGAATATCGCCGTTGAGCGTCCAGTCGTCATAGTCGGGCGCGCGGCCGTCATGCGGCTTGCCGGAGCGCAGAGCGCCGCCGATACCGATGATGAAAATAGTCTTATGCTCTCGTGTAAATGCGTTTTCGCGCTGCTTTGAGGTCATGTCGGGATACATATCCTCAAGCTCCTGCGAGGTGACGAATGTGACATTACGCTCAAGCTTCGGCAGGCACTGAAGCTGGGGATAGATCGCCTGCATCGTATCCTGCGTATCGCACAGGGCCTTGACTATATCCATAACGGTTAGCTTGAGATAGTCGAGGTTGCGGTTTTCCGAAAGGATGACCTTTTCCCAGTCCCACTGGTCAACATAGACTGAGTGCAGGTTATCCAGCTCGTCCTCGTCGCGGCGGATAGCGTCCATATCGGTGTAAAGTCCCTTGCCGGGGAAGAAGTTGTAGCGCTTGAGCGCAAGACGCTTCCACTTTGCAAGAGACTGAACGACCTGAGCGGTCGTATCCGAGCGGAGAATATCAAACGATACAGGGCGCTCGTAGCCGTTGAGGTTATCGTTAAGTCCGGAATTAGAATCGACAAACAGCGGTGCGGATACCCGGTAAAGATTTAAAAGTGCCGCGAGCCTGTCCTCAAACAGGCGCTTTAAGAGGCTTATTGCCTTCTGTGTGTCGTAAACACTGAGGATACTTTTGTATCCGTCCGGAATTTTGATCTCCATGGTTTTCCTCCTGGTGTACAATAAAAATATATAAACGCCCATCTGTGATGGGCGTTATATTACCCTTTTTTATTTTCGGGCTTCTTATCAAGAAGCTCGATTATTCTGCAATATATCTCTTCTGCCCTGTCGCGGAAGTTTTCTTCGATCCGCTCTGCCTGCTGCTCGCCTGACGAGAGGATATTGAGCCTTATTATCTCGCCCTTACCGTCGCTCATGGCAAGCGTCACAAAGCAGCCGCCCTCACGGTTGCGGTGCTGCGCGGTTATCATCGAAAGGCGGCGCAGACGCTCGGCCTCGGGTGCAATTATCTTCTCTGCCCTCTTGCGAACGGAAAAAGGCAGGCTGCTCTCCACCGTTTCGGCGGCATCGGCGCCGCGCTTGCTGACGCGCAGGCCGGTCTCCTCCTCGATAACAAGCCCGCTCTCTATCAGCTCGGCAAGGCAGTCGGAATATTCAAAATACCCGAAGCCCTCGTCGCACTGCTGCGTAAAGTCCTGAAGGTCAATGGGCGCGACTATGCCCGGCAGCCGGCGAAGAATAAACAGTATCAAAATTTTTATATCAAGCTTTTCATGAATAAAGCCCAGTCGTTCCATAACTTGCTCCTAAAAATCATATATCCGATCGGCAAATTTCCGGCATCAGTCGCTTTTCTTATATGCTTCGATACAAGCAAAAATTATAACAACAGTCGTTATATGCAATATAATGCTCTTCGGTGAAAGCGGTGCAACAGAAGCGTGTATAACGCCGAAATCAGCCAGAAGCATTGCAAACAGTATCAAAACCTCAACGGCTATGAGTATGAGCCAAAGCTGCTTTTTCATTCTTTCGCCTCCTCTGCATTATATATAATAATACATACTTTTCTTTTTGTAAATCCAATATTCTTCACATTTTGGAACAATACGCATAGACTGTATTGAAGTTTTTCTTCAATTCCATCCTGGGAGGTATTTTTATGGCAGACAGGGTCGTACCCGGTCCGGTCAATGATAATGACTGCATAAAACAGGCCGTTTGCGTAAGCACAAGAAAGATAATGGACGCCTGCCGCGACAAGGACTGCATCGAGGATCTGCGCGTTTACCCCACGGTCAGCTCTCTTCCCTACATAGAGAGCGCATTCAGCGTGCGTCCAAAGTGCGCGCAGCTTCTGCACTGTGAGGTAAAGGTCAATGAGATCTGCCTTAACCGCGGCTACTACACGGTCGATGTGACTTACTTCTATAAGATAAGCGGCGAAACATTCCCGGCAAATCAGTGCTTCACGGGGCTTGCCGTGTTCGATAAGCGCGTAATGCTATTTGGCTCCGAGGGCAGAGTCAGGAGCTTTTCTTCGGATGACTGCTGCATCCTCGACGGAGCAAACAGCATGCCATTTGCCGAGGTCGATGCCGTTGACCCGATCGCTCTGCACATGACCCTTGCGGAAACGGCGCTGCCCGACCCCGGCATAGATCAGCGCGACATTCCGCAGCAGATACTCGACTCCTTCGGCGAGGAGATATCCGTTACCGGCGGCACGCGCCATGTCTATGTTACGCTCGGCCAGTTTTCGATCATCCGGCTTGAGCGCAGCACGCAGCTGCTCATCCCGGCATACGACTACTGCCTGCCCGAGAAGGAGTGCGTAGGCTCGTCCGAGGATGATCCGTGCACGATGTTCGGCCGCATATCCTTCCCCGTTGACGAGTTTTTCCCTCCCGATAATCTCGATCCCTGCGAGGACTACAAGAGCATGGTATAGCCGGTCGGAAGCGCAAAATTTGTTCATTCCTACAAAATTTTGAAGCATTGCTCGTGAATTTTTTATTTAGTCCGCAATCTTGACGGATCTGCGTCTGCGGTGCTACAATTTGCCCATAAACGCAAGGACACGGAACAGTAAGCGAAAATGCCCTTTCAGAGAAGTGCCGGTTGGTGCAAGGCACAAAGGTTGTTTTTTCGCCGAACTCACCGGATAGCGGCTGTGCTGAACTTCAGTAGGCGCAGACGGGTGCGCCCGTTACAGTGCAGGGATATGACTGTATCCTGACTGAGTGCGTCCCACAGCTTGTGGAACGAAGAAGAGTGGTACTGCGGACGGTTTTTCAGCCTTTCGTCTCTTCTGCAAATCGGCAGAAGGACGAGGGGTTTTTTGTTTTTCTGCCGGAATTTAAGGAGGAAAACCAAAATGAACAACAAGCCCCAAACCCGCAAGACATCCAAGGCCCCGTTTTTTGCCGCATTTTCCGTCGGTGCAGTGCTCTTCTCGGCGCATGCCGGCGGCGGATTTGCAACCGGCAATCAGGCAAACACCTATTACGTCGGCCTCGGCTGGTCAGGCATTGTCGCCGCAGTCATCGCAATGCTCCTGCTCACGCTCACCATGCGTCAGGCGATGGTAATGTACAACTCACGCGGCCTTTCAAGCTATAAGGAGCTTTTCCAGACGCTCTATCACCCGTTTGACAAGCTCGAATGGGTATTTGAAATTTTCTTCTACATAATGGTGCTCATGGCCGTTGCTGCCGCGATATCAGGCGCTGCAAGCGCTCTGCAAAGCTACTTCGGCTTAAACTATTACATCGGCGTGGGAATAGTCGGCGTTATTGTGCTCATGCTCACGATTTTCGGCGCCGGCATCGTGCGCGCCGCATCCACCTGGATGGGCATAGCGATCCTCGTAACGGCGATCAGCATATACGCGATAGGCATTTTCAAAAGCGAGAGCAGTCTGTTTACCGTTCTCGCCTCCGACTTCACCAAGACTGGCTTTGGGAACATGCCCAAGGCAATATTCAACTCCTTTGTGTACGCAGGCTTCCAGTGCGTCACACTGCCCACAATGATAGCCTGCGGTACAACGATGCGCTCCGAGCGCGGCTGCTCAAAGGCGATGTGGATATCCTTTGTCATGAACGCCGTCTCACTGACCCTGTCGATATTCATGCTCATGTGCTGGCAGGGCGTTTACAACTCCGTCGACGGCGGCGTGACCATTCCCACGCTCACGGCCTGCAATGCAATGGGCATCCGCGCACTGACCGTTATCTACGGCGTATGCCTGCTCCTGTGCCTGATCTCGACCGGTGTCACGACCATCTTCGGCTTTGTTGCGCGCTTTGAAAAGCTGCCGATATTCAGCGGCATAAAGTCCGCCACCACGCGCAGCGCGATCGTGTCCGCGTTTATCATCGTTCTGTCTATGACCATCTCCATGGCCGGACTGACGAACATCATAAAATACGGCTACGGTTACTGCGGATATCTCGGCGCAGCGGCAGTCGTCATCCCCTTCCTCACCGTTGGCGTTTATAAAAACCGCAAATACATCAAAGAGCACGGTTTTGCCGGAGGCTCATCCGTTGAGGCAGACGTGAAATATGAGATAAGCTGCAGCGAAGCAGCCCCGTCAACTGCCGTTTGCGGCTGAGAAAAACGTTAAGACAAAGGCAGACTCGCAGAGAACTGCCTTTGTCGCAAAATTTCGTAAACCTGCCAAGCATCTTGCCGATGCGTGACGCATCTGATATACTTATTGCAAAATATAAAGGAGGCACGATATGGATACTTTGATAATCATCGGGATACTTCTGGCGATCGCAGCAACGATCGTTCTTTACATCAAGGTCATGCCGAAAAAATATGACGGGAAGCTTGAAAACAAGTTCCTGCAATTTCTGCATGACTTCTTCCACTTCAAGACATTTTATATTGAGGCTCTGACAAAGTTTGTGTTCGTGCTCTTGACATGCGCGTGCATATTCGTGGGATCTCTGCTGCTGTTCGGCAAGATCGAATACTACGGCTACTTCGGCGCAACGTTTGAACAGAGCACCTTCCTGTACGGGCTCGGCCTTATGATCCTCGGGCCGTTGGTGCTGCGAGTCACCTACGAATTTGTCATGATGGCGATACTTCTTGTTCAGAACGTTATCGCCATAAACCGCAAGCTGAAAGTGCAGGTTTCCCCCGTCTCCCCCGCTCCGGCGGCAAAGGCCGAAGAAGCCGCAGAGCCGGCTGCAGCGGAGAGTGCGGCGGAAGAATAAGCGTCTTACATATTAATAATAAACGTCAAAAGCGCCCTCAACAGAGGGCGCTTTTGCTATGTAGCTATAGACTCAGTCCGAGAAGTGAGACCAGCAGCGGTATTGTGAACATCGAAAGCACCGTACCGACAAAAATCGTTTCCGAGGCTTCAACACCGTCGCGGCCGTAATCCATGCCGAGCAGCGCGCATATTATCGCCGGCGGACACGCAGCGATTATGACGATCGATCCGAGCATGACTATATCGCTTATAAAAAATCTGAGTACGAACCAGACTGCGACCGGTGCAACTATAAGGCGCATGAAGTTAATCCCGTAAATTCGCGGATGAACGAACGCATCCTTTATCGAAACGCTGCCCAGCGACAGACCGATGCACATCATCGAAAGCGGCGCGCAGGCATCGGAGAGCATGTCGGCAACGTCAACCACTATCACCGGCATCGGTATTTCAAACAGGAATATGACCGTTGCGATGACCGTTGCGATTATCGGGACGTTTATCATGCTTTTAATGCTTATCTTTTCTTTCTTTTCTCCATTGCTCTGAAGCAGCATGATCCCGACGGTGTAAAGCAGAACGTTAAACGGGATATTGCCCAGCGAGGCGAAGAAGATCGCGCCCTCGCCATACACCGCCGAGATCACCGGAACGCCCATAAAGCTGAGGTTTGAAAAGGACGTTATCAGCTTATACATGCCCTTATCGCCGTCTTTTATACGCATTGCGGCAGGCGTTATCATGCCGACGGCAAAGCACACGATCTGCATCACAAAAAGCATGGCTATGCCGAAAAGCATATCGCCCTTGCTCATGCTCAGCTCCTTATTCATTACCGACGCCAGTATCATTCCGGCGAGGAACACGTTTATGACCATTTTGCTCAGGCCCTTATTAAACTCCGGGCCAACGAGCTTGATTTTTGCGCAAATGTATCCGATGGCAAGTATAATTACAAGCAGCGCCATCTTTTCAAACAAAACAAGCATTCTCTGTATAGTATCCTTTTGCTGAGATTGGTGCTAAAAGCTTATCATAAGCTTTGCTATTTCAAAATAAATAAGCAGCGAGACCGCATCGGTGATGGTCGATATCAGGGGGTTTGCCATGACTGCCGGGTCAACGCCGAGCTTTTCTGCCGCTATGGGCAGCACACTTCCGACGACCTTTGCAAACATAACGATGAGCACGATCGAAAGGCTGACAACGGCGGCAACGGTGAGCGTAACGCCGTCGTTATGCAGAAGCAGTCTGTCAACCAGAAGCATTTTTCCGAAGTTTACGGCGGCAAGCGTTATTCCGCACAGGATTGCAACGCGGAACTCCTTCCAAATGACCCGGCCTACGTCTTCAGGCTCGGTGTCGCCGAGGGAAATACTTCGAATGACGGCCGTCGATGCCTGCGCGCCGGAGTTGCCGCCCGTGCCCATAAGCATCGGGATAAAGCCGATGAGCACGGCCTGCACGGCGAGCGCATCCTCAAAGGAGTTGATTATCATGCTCGTGAACGTTGCCGAAAGCATGAGGAACATGAGCCACGGCACTCTTCGCTTCCACATATCCCATGCGCTTGTTCTCGAATAGGGCTTGTCCGAAGGCGTCATTGCGGCCATGAGTTCGAAGTCCTCGGTGGCCTCGGCTTCCATAACGTCGATGACGTCGTCAACGGTGACGATGCCGACGAGGCGGCCTTCCTTATCGACAACGGGCAGCGCCATAAGGTCGTAGTCGGAGATCTTTTCCGCCGCTTCCTCCTGATCATCGTGCGTCATGCAGAACACGATATTCGTGTCCATTATATCTTCTATGACCGTCTCATCGTCGGACAAAAGCAGATCCTTTACGGACAAAACGCCCTCAAGCTTTCGGTCGGCGGAGGTGACAAAGCAGGTGTAAATAGTCTCCTTATCCTCGCCTATCCTGCGTATGCGCGCAATAGATTCGCGCACGTTCATGTATTTTTTGAGATCCACGAACTCGGCCGTCATTATGCTGCCTGCCGAATTTTCGGGATAATTGAGGTACTGATTTATAAGCCGTCTGGTTTCCGGCGTTGCAGTGCGCATGACACGCTTTACGACGTTTGCCGGCAGCTCCTCCATCATGTCAACGGCGTCGTCAACGTAAAGCTCTTCGATGATCGCCGACAGCTCCGAGTCTGTGATGGAGTTTATTATCTGCTCCTGCTCGGGAGAATCGAAGTTTGCAAAAACGTCCGCCGCCATCTGCTTGGACAAAAGCCTGAACACCATCGGCATGCGGTTATCGCCGATCTCGGACAGGAACTCGGCAACGTCGAATTCATTCATGTCCTCAAGGCGGAGCTGAAGCTCCTTCATTCTGCGCTCGTCAAGAAGCTGCATGAGCTCGTCGGCCTGCTTATCGCGCATGGCCTCAAAGTCCATATTCTCCATGTTATCCATTTAGGAGCCTCCTTTCGCGTTGCTTAGCTTAAAGGTCACTTTCCGAGATACTCGGCCTGCTCGCGGCTGAGACTGTCTATACCGACGCCCATCGCGTCGAGCTTGCATCTTGCGACCTCATAATCTATCTCGCGCGGAACGGAGACAACATCGGCCTCGAGCCTGCCGCGGTTATCGGCAAGATACTTTGCCGACAGCGCCTGAATCGCAAAGCTCATGTCCATGATCTCTGCCGGGTGACCGTCGGCTGCGGCAAGGTTAACAAGCCTGCCCTCGGCTATGGTGAAAAGAGTTCTTCCGTCGGGCATGACATAGCCCTGGATATTGTGGCGCGCTTCGTATTTTTTGACCGCCATTTTCTCAAGCGCCGCCATATCGACCTCAACGTTAAAGTGGCCTGCGTTGCTGAGGATAGCGCCGTCCTTCATCAGGGGGAAGTGCTCTGCGGTGATTATATCTCTGCCGCCGGTGACGGTGCAGAAGATATCGCCGATCTTGGCCGCCTCTTTCATTGGCATGACCTCGTATCCGTCCATGACGGCTTCGAGCGCGCGGATGGGGTCGGTTTCGGTAACGATGACCTTTGCGCCCAGTCCCTTTGCTCGGAGCGAGACGCCCTTGCCGCACCAGCCGTAGCCGGATATGACAACGTATTTGCCGGCGATGATAAGATTTGTCGTGCGGCAGATACCGTCCCAAACGCTCTGGCCGGTGCCGTAGCGGTTATCGAACATGTGCTTGCAGTCGGCATCGTTTACCATGACCATAGGGAAGCGCAGCGCACCGGCAGCGGACATGATGCGCAGGCGGTTAATGCCGGTCGTTGTCTCCTCGCAGCCGCCGATAACGCCGGGGATGAGGTCTGCAAACTCCTCGTGCATGAGGTGGACGAGGTCGCCGCCGTCGTCAATGATAATATTGGGGCCGATCTTAAGCACCTCGCGCAGGCAGTCTTCATACTGCTGCTCGGTGCAGCCGTATTCCGCGAAAACGTTCATGCCGCTGGCAGCCAGCGCCGCGGCAACGTCATCCTGAGTGGAAAGAGGGTTTGAGCCTGTGACATACATTTCCGCGCCGCCCATTTCCATCACGCGGCACAGATACGCGGTTTTAGCCTCAAGGTGAACGGAAAGCGCGACCTTGAGTCCCTTAAAAGGCTTTTCCTCGGAAAAGCGGCGGCCGATGCCGCGCAGCACGGGCATGTTGCGCTCGACCCAGTTTATCTTCATCTCGCCGGAAGGCGCAAGGTTTATGTCTTTAATAATGCTCATGAAGTTTACCCCCTTTATTATCAAACGCTTTATTTTAACACTATAATTTAATATCCGCAAGTGCCGAAAACTGTTGAAAGGCATATCTGCGCATGATATAATTTGTACAGTTACATGCAAATGTAGTATACATTGTTCATCAACGCATTTTTCGAAAGGGGTTTTATTGATATGGGACTTATAAGGGCCGGCGCAGGCGCTCTCGGCGGAACGATGGCAGACCAGTGGAAGGAGTTTTTCTACTGCGACGCAATTGATAAAAACACACTCGTTGTAAAGGGTGCAAAGCGCACAAGCTCGCGCTCGTCGAACACCAGGGGCAACGACAACATCATTTCCAGCGGCTCGGGCATTGCCGTTGCCGACGGACAGTGCATGATAATCGTCGAGCAGGGCAAGGTCGTCGAGGTCTGCGCAGAGCCGGGACAGTTTACATATGATGCATCGACTGAGCCGAGCATTTTCTCCGGCAGTCTCGGTCAGGCGATACTTGACACCTTCAAGACCATCGGCAAGCGCTTTACCTTCGGCGGCGACACCGGCAAGGATCAGCGCGTTTACTACTTCAACACCAAGGAGATAGTCGATAACAGGTTCGGCACGGCAACTCCCATCCCCTTCCGCATTGTTGACAACCGCATAGGACTTGATACGGACACCGAAGTTAGATGCAACGGCGTTTATTCATATAAGATCACAAATCCCCTGCTGTTTTACACAAATGTCTGCGGCAATGTTGAGCAGGCCTACGAGCGCTCGGAGATCGACTCGCAGCTTAAATCCGAGTTTGTCAGCGCGCTTCAGCCGGCCTTTGCACGGCTTTCGACATTTGAAATGCGCCCGAACCAGATCCCGGCGCACACCATTGAGCTTTGCGACCTTATGAATGAAACGCTCACACGCAAATGGTCGGAGCTGCGCGGAATAAGCGTTGTTTCCATAGCAATGAACTCCGTCAGCATCCCCGAAGAGGACGCGGAAAAGCTCAAGGAGCTTCAGCGCGCCGCCGCACTTGCAAATCCCGCTCTTGCAGCAGGCGCCGTCATCGGCGCTCAGACCGACGCCATGCGCACGGCAGCAGGCAACAGCTCAGGCGCTATGGCAGGCTTCATGGGCATGGGTATGGCAGCTAACGCCGGCGGCGCAAACGCTCAGGCGCTTTACGGCATGGCGGCAGCCCAGCAGCAGGCGGCAGCTCCCGCGCAGGCAGCACCGGCACAGCCTTCTTCCGCGTGGACCTGCTCCTGCGGCACGACTTCAACGGATAATTTCTGCCCCGAGTGCGGCAAGCCTCGTCCGACCGGCGCTCCGAGATACAGGTGCGATAAGTGCGGCTGGGTCCCTGCCGATCAGTCGCAGCCGCCGAAGTTCTGCCCGAAATGCGGCGACCCGTTCAACGACAACGATAAGGTCTGACGCTTATGGAAACGAAGAACACCGTTCAATATAAATGTCCCTGCTGCAGCGGCTTTATAACCTATGACAGCAAGGTCGGTAAAATGAAGTGTCCGTATTGCGACACGGAGTTTGAGCTTGAAACGCTCAAAAGCTATGACGAGAGCCTGAAAAATGATAAGTCCGATGACATGAACTGGATATCGGACGACGAAAAGGAGCGTTTTGACGGCGACGGCGACGGTATGTGCGTCTATGTCTGTCAAAGCTGCGGCGGCGAGATAATTGCTGAGGAGACAACGGCGGCGGCAAGCTGCCCGTTCTGCGGCAATCCCACCATATTCAAATCGCAGCTTACCGGCGAGTTGAAGCCGGACTATATTATTCCCTTCAAGCTCGATAAGAAGGCCGCTAAGGAGGCGTTGAAAAAGCACCTTACCGGCAAGAAGCTCCTGCCAAAGCTGTTCAAAAGCGAAAACCACATCGACGAGATAAAGGGCGTGTACGTTCCCTTCTGGCTGTTTGACACCGACGCCGACGCCGAGGCAAGATATCACGCAACGCGCACCCGCTTCTGGTCGGATAAGGATTATGATTACACCGAGACCAGCCACTACAGCGTTCTGCGCAGCGGCAGCATGAGCTTTGACCACATCCCGGTCGACGGCTCAAAGAAAATGCCGGACGATCTTATGGAATCGCTCGAGCCGTTCGATTTTTCCGAAGCTGTGGATTTCAGCATGGCCTATCTGTCCGGCTATCTTGCCGACAAATACGACGTAAGCTCGGATGAGTGCAACGAGAGAGCAAACGAGCGCGTTAAGCGCAGCTCGGATCTTGTTCTTCAAAGCACCGTGCAGGGCTATGACTCCGTTGTTCCCGAGAATGTGTCCGTGCAGTTTTCCGGCGGACGGAAGCATTATGCGCTCTACCCCGTGTGGATACTCAACACCACATGGAACGGGAATAAATACACCTTTGCAATGAACGGCCAGACAGGCAAATTTGTCGGTGATCTGCCGGTTGACAAGGGGCTGTTCTGGACGTATTTCGGCTCTGTATTCGCCGGAGCCTCGGTCGCTGCCTACGCCGTGTTCTGGCTGCTGTTTCATTGAGGAGGTGCGGCATGAAAAAGAAGCTTTTATCTTTTATCCTCGCGTTGCTTCTCTGCGTTTCACTCATTCCGGCCGCTCTTGCCGACAGCGACAAGAGCATCGTATACGACCAGGAGGGGCTTTTTGACGAGTTTGACACCGAGATTATAAACGGCAAGCTCGCCGAGCTAAACCGCATCTACTCTGTTGACGTCGCAGTTGTCACGACTTTCTCGCTCGACGGCAAGACAGCCGAGGAATACGCCGACGATTTTTATGACGAAAACGACATCGGCCAGGGCGAAAACAAGGACGGCATACTGCTTCTTATAAGCGAAAGCGAGCGCGTTTGGGCAATAAGCACCTCAGGAAGCTGCATCGACGCTTTCACGGACAGTGACCTTGATTATATCGCCGGCAACCTGCTTCCCTACCTTTCCGACGGCGACTGGTCCGGCGCGGCGATCAGCTTTGCAGACGACTGCGGCCCGTGCCTGTCCGCCTATGAGCCGGATGACGGCAATTACAGCGATGACACCGACAACACCGACGACGATTACGACTACACGCCGAGCGTCATGTATTTTAACAGCGTCTGGCTTATAGGCTCGCTGCTTGTCGGACTTATCGTTGCGCTTATCGTCACGCTTTCAATGAAGCGAGGCATGAAGTCGGTTTCTATGAAGTCATCGGCAGCGGATTATCTGCGCTCAGGAAGCTTCACTCCCGGCAGGAGCGAGGATCTGTTCCTGTATCACACCGTTTCCGTGACGGCAAAGCCGAAGGATGACGATAATGATCGCGGCGGCTTCAGCAGCACGCATGTTTCAAGCGGCGGCAGCACTCACGGCGGCCGCAGCGGTTCGTTCTGAGCGCGATATCTTATTTATAAACACAAAAAACGGAGTCATTTGCTAGTGGCTCCGTTTTTTGCGGAAAAATGCAATTATTTTAACATTTATTATGACCTGTAGAATTTGCTACACGTTTTTATGGACCGAGCGTCTATAATATAACCAAAGGAAATAAGGTAAAGGAGATACCAACATGGAACTGTACAATGCTCTTATAAAGCACACCAACGAGCTGCTTGCAAAAGGCTCTCCCAAGGCATGGCCATACAAAGCAGGCAAGGCATGGCCGGATCTCGGCTCGGCAGAGCTTGTGCTCCAGTCGGACGCCGCATATGAGCTTGGCGCTCTCGGTCTGGGCTCGGCAAACTACATCTGCACCACAACAAGCTCCGAGCTTGTCAACCGCGACGAGGTATTGCTCTACGGCCCTGATCTCAAGTCAATAAAGAAGGACGTTCCCTTCGCGCGCATCGTTCTGCTGCGCGTCGGCGTTCTCGACGGCGAGGACGAGGAGGTCTACCGCGCACTTAAAGACATCGAGTTCTGCAAGTACCACGTCTATCCCGAAGGCTACATGGTGCGCATGTCCCCGGAAAGCCACCGCGAGCAGGTGCGCGTTTCCAAGAAAGCCATAAAACGCGGCATAAACTTCGAGCAGGTCGGCTACCGCTACATCGAGGCATACAAAAAGGACCCCAACGTGCTCAATGTAAAGGTCATTTTCGTCACTGATCCCTCGCTCGACTTCAAGGCAATGCTTGAAAACGCCAAGAAAGCCGATGCAATCACCAACACGCTGACCCACATCATGGAAGGTCTGCCCACCGACTGCACCGTATGCCAGCTCAAGGATATCTGCGACGAAGTCGAAGGCATGAAGGAGCTTCACTTCGGTGTCGGCGACAAAGGCACAAACGCAAAGGATCACCACTGATAAAGCTTATTATTTCAATAAAAAAAGACCGCGAAAGCGGTCTTTTTTTCATCTTCCTGCGCCGATGAAGAACAGCGACAGCATGCCGGGGCCGACATGAATGCCGGTGAACGGCTCGTGCATGGAGATTATAAGCTCCTCCGGTTCGGCAATGGCACGAACCATTTCGGCGAGCTTTTCGGCATCCTCAAGGCAATCGCCGTGGCTTATGGCAACGCGCTGATGCTGCGGATCGACGGCTTTGGCCTCGTACTCATGCGCAATGGCCTCTATCGCTTTCTTCCTGCCGCGGAGCTTTGAGAAAACGACGATCTTCCCTTCCTCGTCGCCGCGCAGGAGCGGCTTCACGTTAAGAACCGTTCCAACCATTGCGGCTATGCCGGACAGTCTTCCGCCGCGCCGAAGATGCATGAGGTCATCGACCGTGAAATACTCGCAAAGGCCGCTGCGGTCGGAGGCAAGGCGCTCGATGAGCGCATTCATGTTGAGCCCCTCGTCCCTGTAGTCGGCAGCTTTCATGGCAAGTAAGCCGATACCGAGTCCTGCACCCATAGAGTCAAACACTTCAATGCGCCGCTCGGGATATTTATCGCGCAGCTCCTCGGCCGCAAGACGTCCGGCATTATATGTTCCGCTTATGCCGGATGAAATACTTATATAGACAATATCGTTGCCCTTAGAAAGCTCGGTTTCAAAGGCCTCTGCAATGTCATGGGAATTTGTCATGCTCGTGCGGAGCTCGGCTTTAGCTCGGAGCATATCATAAAACTCGTGACCGTCAAAGCTCTCGGGCACTAAAGGGCACTTTATGATCTTACCGTCCAGCTCATAGCTGCACGCGATCACATGTATATTCATCTCTTCGATCTTTGCAGCCGGAAGATTGGCCGCCGAATCAGTGAATACCTCAATTGACATCATACACCTCCATGGGTATTTAATATATTATATCATATTACCGCATTTTTCTCTCTAAGTAAATACTTTATTAAGAAATAATAATGAATATTATATTTTCTTGTCACAAATTCAAATCGGTGCTATAATGTATTATATAACACCTTAGGGAGGAACGACCTATATATAACAGCAAATTCGTTGCAGCCAAGCTGCGCAGATGGGATAAATACATAAACCGTTTTTCGCTTCCGACCTGGGACGAGCTTCCCGACTTTGATCTTTATATGGATCAGGTCATATCGCTTGTCGCACGTTTTCTTGACCTTTTTCCGCACACGCCGGGCAGCGATCCGATAGTTACGCCGAGCACGATAAACAACTATGTCCGCATGAAGATTATGCCCGCTCCGGTGAAGAAAAAATACACGAGGATACACCTTGCGTACCTTATCATGATATGCACGCTCAAGCAGAGCCTGAGCATATCGGTCGTGAGCAAGATAATCCCGATGAACATCCCCGAGGCAGAGGTCAGGGAAATCTACGACGACTTTGTCATGCGTCATCGCAGTCTGTGCCGCCTGTGCACAGAGCAGGTAAAGCAGCTTGCAGCCGACGTATTCGACCTCAATCGCAAGGACGACGCCGCCGTTAAGCACCTCGTTGTCGAGTCTGCGATATACTCGCATCTGTATAAGCTATTGACGGAAAAGATCGTCGCACTGAGCATTGAACCCAAGCCCGAACAGGAGCCTGTTCCGGAGACTACGGTCGAATCCGTTCCCCAAAAAAGTGAAACTGAATAACACTATCCCGAGTGCAATGCACTCGGGATAGATTTTATTCAGTTACTATTTGATACTGGTGCTCACCGGTGAAGCTTGAAGAAAGGCCGTCATCAATATAAACAGTCTTGAGCGCAGTGAGCATATCGAGAGCTGACCAGTCGGAAACACCGCGTGTTCCTGTAAGGCGAAGCATCGTTAGGCCAGTGAAGTCCTCAAGGCCGTTCGTTGTATCAACAGTGCAGCTTACAAGCTCCAGCTCGGTTATTGCCCGTTCGCGGTCAAACGACTTAAAGAATCCACCGCTGAGATTGCAGTCATACAGCTTAACGCTGCGCAGCGAGCTCATATCCAGCACCTGCTTGATATCGCTCAGCGAGCAGTTTGAAAACGCAACGCTCTGTATATTCACAAGCGGCTTGAATACCGAGAAGTCGGTGCAGCTTGCGCCGATGAAGCTCGCGTGCGTAAGCTCCTGGCACTTATTCAGATCACCGAGTGAGCCGAGCGGATTGTAATTTGCGCTGATTTTCCGAAGCTCGGGCAGATTGCCGACGCCGTCGAGCGCCGCGACTCTGCTGCCGTCGATATTAAGGCTCGTTATCGAGCAGGCCGGCATCGTTTCGAGGCTGCTCAGGCTCTGGTACTGAAGCCACAGCGTTTTGAGTCCTGTGAAATACCGCAGATCCGACAAATCGTTTACGCTGCCGCGGCTGACGGTTTTTTCATTGCCCTGCCAATCGGTGTACGCTGCGGATTTGTCGCTTTGGCTAATGCTGCCGACTCCGGCTGTAGGCTCATGCATGCTGTATTCATTGCCGCAGATATAAAGCTCGGTTATGCCCTTTAGCTCCCCTACCGTTATATCGCCGCTCTCCTTGCCGGTATACTCGCGCGCGGCATTTTCAAAAACGGCGTTTTTGAAGTCGCACACCGTGTCGGCGGCAAGCGTTTCTATCTGCGTTGTCGGCGTGAGCAGCTTTTCGAGATAGCCCGTGAAGTAGCCGACAATGAGCGCAGCCAGCAGCACCCCGAACACGGCGACAGCTATCGACCAGCGCGCGATCTTCCTCACCTTGCCGGGCTTTTTCTTTTCCTTTTTCTCTTTCTTGTTCTTGGGCGGCACGGGCGCAGCTTTTGCCGTTTCGGTCGTTGGGCGCGGCGAGGCATCGGCAAAGTTTTCGCTGTTTAAAAGCGGCGCGCTGTACAGCTTATCATAGAAATACTCATCGCTCGGATATGTGTATTTCATCAGCGCAAAAATATTGCCTATCTGAAGCTCCATGCCGGGTGTGAGCGCCGTTTCCTCGACAAAAATGTTTATGGTCTTTATCTTTTTTGACTGCGCATAGTGCATCTCGCGCCGGCAGTTATCCGAGCGCATATATGCATTGGATATGAACGCAACGACAAGGTGCGCATCGGCAAGGTGCGAGGCAATGCACTCCTGCCACTCGCTTCCCACCTCGATGCCTTCATCATACCAGATATTATAGCCGCGGCGGTGCATATCGCTGACTATGGGCAGAACAGCGTCATCATCCGCGTGCGCATAGCTTATAAATATGTAAGGCTTGTCACCCTCGTAGGGCTTGAAATACTCAAAATCGCTCATAACTCTCTCCTTTTGACAGAAGAATTATAGTCTCACGGGCGAAAAAATGCAATTACAATTCTGTAAATAACAGCATCTGTATTCTGCGCATAAAATGTATAGCAGGCATCAGAGTCTGCAAAGGAGGATATAGATGGCTCAATTCACAAACCAGGCCAGCATAAGCTACAACGGCTTGACCGCCAATTCAAATATCGTAACAGGCGAAATCACACGAGTGCTCAGCGTGAGCAAGACCTCGGTTTCCGGCAGCTATCGCCGCGGCGATACGCTGACCTATGCCGTGAGCATCAGCAACACAGGCTCAGCGCCGTACACCGGCCTTACGGTCACCGACGATCTCGGCGCGTACACCGCCGGCACCGCATCGGTAACGCCCCTGACGTTTGCCGGCGATTCGGTTCTGTATTATGTAAACGGCGTTCTTCAGGCCGCGCCTACCGTTGCGGCCGGCCCACCGCTCACGATAAGCGGCATAAGCGTGCCTGCCGGGGGCAACGCGCTTATAGTATACAGAGCCGCGGCAAACGACTACGCCGCGCCCGGCACAGGCGGCAGCATAGTGAACACCGCATCCGTAAGCGGCGGCGGACTGACAGAGCCGATAAGCGCAAGCGAGACCGTCACGGCCGATACTTCTGCGCTTTTGAGCATAACCAAGGCGCTGAACCCGACGGTAGTTGCCGAGAACGGGCAGATAGCGTACACCTTCACTATCCGCAACACCGGCGCGGAGGCCGTCGATGCCGCAGCCGCCCTCGTTGTAAGCGATACCTTTGACCCGGCTCTCAAGAGTCCTATAAGCGTAACGCTAAACGGCAACGCGTGGCCCGAGACCGGAAACTACAGCTATAACGCCGCAACCGGCGTCTTTGCCACGACAGCAGGCCGCATCACCGTTCCTGCCGCAGCCTACGCGCAGGATGCTGCTACCGGACTTTGGACGATCACCCCCGGCACCGCCGTTTTGACCGTGACCGGCACGATCTGACGGCAGCAGCACAAAAAAATGCAGCGTCCCCGTGGGGCGCTGCCTTTTTGGTACCGGTGGTGATACAGCATTTTTCAAAAAACACAGTAATATCAATGGTTTTAGGACACCCGAACAGCGAAATTACTTGTATTCCGCCCTCTTGAAACAGTCAATTTCAGCAGCTATTGCTCGGTTCATCTTCCGGTAAGGAGACGACATCCTTGCAATAATCAGTACATAGCGCGTCTGTTACCCAAAGTGGCGCTTGGGTCGGCAGGCGCGCTATTTTTATGCCCAGATGCGGGCGAAGGAGGTGTTATTGTGAAAG